>Ga0123338_10004978_pt1 | contig 11475 bp, 9 predicted proteins | sample grotaG_FD_89793 | JGI IMG/M metagenome (GOLD analysis project Ga0123338, IMG submission 89793) | Glacier valley bacterial and archeal communities from Borup Fiord, Nunavut, Canada, to study Microbial Dark Matter (Phase II) -... | ecosystem: Environmental > Aquatic > Freshwater > Ice > Glacier ... | reverse complement strand
TCGAGACCTCGTAAATTTAGCGCAACTTCAGCAGACTCAGGCAGAACAGGCTTTCGATCGACTGCTGATCGTCAACAGCATTCCAGTAATCGGGGGATTGTCAGGCATCCTGCTGTTATTAGGTCTAGGGATTCAACGCGCGATCACCAAACAGAACTCGATTCTGGCTCTGCCTGCCGCCCAAAAGCAATGGCAAGTTCCTTGGGGGAAAGAGACCGTCTGGGAAGTGATGGTAATTTGGTTCGTGTCATTTGCGGTGGTGTCACAAATTATCCTCCCCGTAACATTGGCAGGATTGAATTTGATTCCTAACGATCGCTGGAGTTATCGCGATCGAGCCGTCATGGTTCTGATTACTTATATTATTTCGGTTTTGCCCGAACTACCGATTTTGAGTATTTGCCTGAAGTCATTCGCGCCTTTACCAGAACCTTGGTTTCGGTTTAAACCACTAGATCTAAAATGGGTTGGCTGGGGCTTTGGTGGTTACTTGGCAGCAGTGCCGATCGTGTTTCTCGCTTCGATCTTGGTTCAAGTTTTGCTCAAAGGGCATGGCGGGAGTAATACTCTGCTGCCAATTTTAGTCGAAAGTCAGGATAGTGTTGCCAAGTTCATCCTGTGGACGACGTTAGCGATCTCGGCACCATTCTTTGAAGAGCTACTGTTTCGCGGCTTTCTCTTGCCTTCGCTGACAAAATTCTTGCCGTTTTGGGCAGCTCTTAGCCTCAGTGGTTTTTGTTTTGCCGTTGCTCATCTCAATTTGTCCGACATTCTGCCTTTAACTGTGCTGGGTATGGTGCTAGGCTTTGTTTATATGCGATCGCAAAATCTGCTCGCTCCCATGCTGCTACACGCTCTATGGAATAGTGGTAGTTTTTTAGCCCTGCTGGCTTTAGGCGGCAGATAATCGCAGACTATCCCTGAAATCATCATCAAGGTTAGCTTATGCTCCCTACTTCCTCTTCTGCTCAAGCTGCGGCTGGATTCCATACTGATTCATATACCGATGAGATTAAAACTGGGACAGATACCAGCTTAGAATTCTTATTTACCAGATCGATCGAATTTCGCCAAGAAACGATTTATTTCATCATCGTCGATCGATTTAATGATGGCGATCCTGATAATAATGCAGGCCCCACGCCTGAACTTTTCGACCCGACTAAGCAGAAGTGGGGTAAATATTGGGGCGGCGATTTGCAGGGGATGATCGACAAATTGGATTATCTCAAAGGTATGGGAATCACCGCAATCTGGGTGTCGCCCTTATTCGAGCAGGTCGAAGCTTTACAGTTTGAGAATGCCGCAATGCATGGCTATTGGACAAAAGACTTCAAACGGATCAATCCTCGCTTTTTGGACAAACATGAGCAGAATTCTCTGTTTTCCTGTTCGACATTCGATCGATTGATTGCTGAAATGCACAAACGTGGGATGAAGCTAATTCTCGATATCGTCTGCAATCACAGTAGTCCTGATGTCAATGGTCATAAAGGTGAACTTTTCGATGATGGTGTATCGATCGCGGACTTCTACAACGATGTGAATAACTGGTACTACCACAATCCTGAGATCACCGACTGGGAAGACCAATGGCAGTTGTATTACGGCGAAATGGCGGGACTTGCAACATTTAATGAGAGCAATCCTGACTATCGTAACTACATCAAATCCGCGATCAAACATTGGCTAGACCGAGGTGTGGATGCTCTGCGGGTCGATACGGTCAAGCATATGCCCATCTGGTTTTGGCAAGAATTTAATAGTGATATCCAAACCCATAAGCCTTCGGTGTTCATCTTTGGTGAGTGGGGATTTAGTAAACCTTGGGATCATGGTTCGGTGCAGTTTGCTAACAGATCGGGCATGTCTATCCTCGATTTTGCCCTGTGTGAATCAATTCGGGCTTCGATCGCTAAAGGAAGCGAAGGCGGATTCCATCAAGTTCAAAAAATCTTTGAGCTAGATCATCTCTACGACACGGCAACGGAATTAATTACATTCGTGGATAACCATGATATGCAGAGATTTCAGAGCTTAAACTCTGACCCCGCCGCGCTGCGATTGGCAGTAAATCTGATCATGACCTGCCGTGGTATTCCTTGCATCTATTACGGTACAGAGCAATATCTGCATAATGATACGAATGGTGGTAACGATCCCTACAACCGTCCGATGATGACGCAATGGGATACTGATACCCAAATCTATCGAGATATCCAACTTCTCTCAAAACTGCGAAGACTCAATCCTGCCGTATCTTTGGGTAGTCAAATATCCAAATATGTTACTTCTAATGTGTTTTGCTATTTGCGACGCTATCGTGATTTTCGTTGCTTTGTCGCGATCAATAAGAGCTTTGCCACGACAATTGATGTCGATTATACGGAACTTGAAGATGGAGAATATGTCTGCCTGCTTACCCATCGCCAATTTGAGGTCAAAGGTGGCAGCTTGATTGGCTTAGAGTTAGGCGATCGAGAGATGATCGTGCTGAGCTATGTGGGAGGACGAGTTCAAGGTCAGACAATCGCCCGCGTTCAGCTTAATGGCATCGCGACAAAGTTTGGTGAAAGAATTGCTGTAACTGGTGATTGCCCAGAATTAGGCAATTGGGATATCAGTCAGGCCTATATTTTAGAGTACATCAATGCCAATACTTGGTTTGGCGAGATTCCATTTAACCAAAGTGCAGGCAAAGCGATCGCCTACAAATACGCGATCATTCGTGAAGGAAAAGCTCCGCAATGGGAAAATCTCGTCAGTCGTCGTTGGATTTTAGCGAACAGTGGCACGATCAAATGGCGCGACAGTTGGCAACAGTAAAACTACTGCCCAGTTTAGTTTCCAATCAATTTTCCCAACTAGCATAGGGGTGAAGGACGACGGCTTTGAGAATACGATCGACTTTCCATATCGGCAGAGATAACCAAAGTTTTCCCGAATCAATCCATTTTTGTCTCAATGTTGCATTATCGACTTCAGGATTAGTCGATCGAATACAAACAATATTCATCGTCGGTTCGCAGACCAGTTCAACTTCTGCCGATCGATCGACCCATTCTCTTAAAGCTTGAGCCTGAGACATCGATCGATCGACTAATTGAGCATATCCATCTAAACCAATCGATCGTAATGCCAACCATAGTTTTAAGCTATCAGTGCGCCTTGTGCCCTGCAAGTTGAGATTGCCGAAGTTGAGCAAATTATCTGCCATATATGGCAAGTGCAAATCGAAACCATCGACTAAATCCTGCTTCTCTTTGACCAACAACATGGCACAAGTGCGCGATACCCACATCCATTTCTGGGGATTGAAGGTAATAGAGTCGGCTAGATCGGAACCTGTGAGCAAACTCTTCCATTGGGGTGAGAAGATCGCAGCACCACCATAGGCGGCATCAACATGGAACCAGCAGTTAAACTCGCGGGCGACTTGACTGACCGCAGTAATATCATCCACCGCTCCAGTCACTGTTGTACCTGCAATCGCTGCCACAAAAAAAGGTATCTCACCTGTATCGATCGAATGTTGAATTGCATCTCTAAGCGCATCAATCTCAATCTCACCCCGATGATTAGTTTGGACTCGGACTAGATTCTCACTACCCAAGCCAATCACATTCATCGCTTTATCAAACGAATTATGCGCGGCATCAGAAACAAATCCGACTAATCGCTGAGTCGATCTCTGGCTAGCTCCCTCAGTTTTAATCTCAGCTTGTTTAGCATTTCTGGCGATTACCAGAGCCGTAATATTAGCGAGGCTGCCGCCTGCGGTGAGTGTGCCAAAACTTCGATCGCCTAGCCCAAATAATTTCGCAAACCACTGGATTAATTGTGCTTCCATCTGCGTAAATAGAGGCGCTAGCTCACTACTCAGCATATTATTGTTCAGTGCCGCAATCAAAGCATCTGCCCAGATTGTGATCGCTAAAGGCACGCTATCCATATGTCCCATGTAGTGAGGATTATGAAGATTTAACGAACGCGGCAAAATTTGCGATCGAACTTCTAGTAATAAATCTGACCAATCAGTGCCTCGATCGGGAATATCCAAATTGAGCGGTGAACTATCTTTGACGAAATCTTGTTCTTGCCGATCCAGCACAGCATCAGTAATCAGATCGACGAACGCATAACCTAGTTGCCTGAGTGTCTCGCGGTTATGTCGATCGGGATGGAGAAATTGAGAGTCTAATATTCGATCGTGCATGAAGTTTGAGAGAGGAAAAAACCATCTTGTCCCCTCTCCTGAAGAAGAGGGGATAGGGGAGGGGAGGAGTCTTAATCGGGACGCTCTTCAATCACTCGATCGATCAAACCATATGTCGCAGCTTCTTCGGCAGACAGAAAGAAATCACGATCCATATCACGCTCGATTTTCTCTAGTGGCTGACCAGTTCGAGTCGCATACTCTTTGTTGAGTTGATGTTTGATCCGAATAATCTCTCTCGCTTCAATTTCGATGTCAGTCGCTTGTCCTCTAGCACCGCCCATCGGTTGGTGAATCATGATCCGAGAGTGAGGTAAGGCAAAACGCTTGCCTTTTGTTCCAGCCATCAGCAAGAAAGAACCCATCGAAGCTGCCAAACCAACGCAAATTGTCGTGACATCAGATTTGATATGTTGCATCGTATCAAAGATCGCCATTCCCGCTGTAACTGAGCCACCTGGAGAGTTGATGTACAAACGGATATCTTTACTGCTGTCTTCAGAATCGAGGTAAAGCATTTCCGCCACGATCGCATTCGCCATGCCATCATCAATTTCTCTACCTAAAAAGATAATCCGCTCAATGAAGAGACGATTATAGACTGAAATCCATTCAGGATATGGCGATCCAGGAGCGCGATAAGGGACATTAGGTATTCCAATTGGCATAGTGTTTTACCGTAATTTATCAGTGGTTAATGTTAGTAGTTAGCGGACAATTTCGCGAATCCACAATCGATCAGACGCTCACAGGCAAAGCTTTCGGCAGATCTTTACGGCTTTCCAGTACTTTGTCAATTACCCCATACTCTTTCGCATCTTCAGCACTCATGTAAGAGAGTCGGCTCAGATCCTTAGAGATTTTTTCCTTTGTCTGTCCAGTGTTGCGGGATAAGATATCAATCAAAGTTTGGCGGTTTTGTACCACTTCATTCGCCCGAATTTCGATATCAGAAGCCTGTCCTTGGAAAGCTCCATAAGGCTGATGCAAGATAATGCTGGCATTTGGCAAACTGGCACGATAGCCTTTAGTCCCTGCCGAGAGCAACATTGCCGATGCTCCTGCTGCCATGCCGATGCAGATCGTATGCACTGTAGGCTTGATGTAACGTAAGGTATCGCTGATCGCAAACGCTTCGGTTTCAAACCCAGCCGTACCACCAGAGTTGATATAAACGTAAATCGGTTTTTCGGGATCGTCATATTGTAAGTACAGCAACTGCGCCACAATTAGCTCTGTGACTTGATCGCTCAAAGCTGTGCCGATGTAGACAATACGCTCATTCAGCAGCAAAGAAGGTAGATCGCGCGGACGAGGGCGATACATCGAGTCCCCACTGTATCCAGCTTGTACAGCCTGATGTTCAGGCAGATAGGGTTGGTTCATAGTTTGAGTGTTAGTGATGCTGATAGACGCTAGCTTATCACAGCGTTTTTACACGATTTTGTCCCGATCAGGTAGTGTTACCCGCCCTTAGCTCCCACACTTCCTCAACCAGTATTAATAAACAGTTTTTAACCCTTAAATCATTAAACTTATAATAAAAGTAATAAAAGCTGCGGTGATATGCCATCAAATCCTACGGCTACACTGGAGGCAAAGCTAATGGCGGAAGGAACTAAGGCTTCTGGCAGACGTTTTGGGAAGCCAAATACTGGCGGTCAGTTACTGGCCGCTGATAACTTTAGTCGTTAGGTATCTAAGTTGAAAATGACTTCTTTAAATAATGCATGATGATCTCATTGCCAAAATCAAGATGGCTTTCGTCCATGTGAAGTATCCCGGCGACGAAAATCTTACAGATAGTATCTACGGTGAAGAACCTATGGCTCTCGTCAAGGAATTCTGTGGAAAAACCGATTGGCAGACTCTTGATGTCAAGTTTCTTGACCAAGCTCCTGATGGTTGGGGAAGTGCTCTATCCTTCTTCTCTAGCGATGCGCTTCGGTTTTATCTTCCCGCTTATATCATTGCTGATATTCGTGGCGAATTGATGTCCGCTGACCCATCGATTCGTTTATGTTCAAGCTTGACACCAATGGGGGAGAAAAAGAGAATTGCAAAGATTTGGGGTGGTGGCACTATGGGAGAATTTGCCCGTGAAGACTTTGCTGGTTATGATGCTCAACAAGTATCTGCTATTGTTGACTATCTTTGGTGGAAACTCGAATCTAGCGACGATTACAACCCTACAGTTGAGCAAGCCATGGAGAACTATTGGTTAGATCGTGATGCTGGTAGTTATTGAGGTTGCTTATCAACCTAACGACCCACTCGGAGCGGACAAAGTTGTAATATTTCGATTGAGAGTAAAAGTTTTGCTGCCGCTCAATTTAGCCTTTAGACTACTTGGATTTTTAGTGATGACTTACAGCAGTTTTTGAGCAAATTCACAACAAATTAAGGATCACAGAGTATAGCCCTAACTTGATTTTATTATTTTTGTCTGTGGCACGTTTGGTAAGAATTTGCTGTAGCTGGATCTAGCGTGTGGATGATAGGATTTAGAGAGTCTTCCGCTAAGAATAAACATGTATCCAGAAGATACAGCCGCTCGGTATGATCGCATTGCTCAATGGTGGCAGGCTCAGCATAAAGATTCGCTTTATGGTATCGCACAGTTGGAGCGGGCTATCAGATTCACTTCCAAAAAACGATTAGCTCTTGATATAGGGTGTGGAAGCAGCGGACGTTTTATTAAAGTCCTCAGTCAACATGGATTTCAAGCTGAAGGACTTGATATTTCCTCAGAAATGGTCAATTTAGCCAAACAACTGCATCCTGACATCACCTTCTATAGAACAGACATCTGCTGTTGGACTCCTACCAAACCCTACAGTTTAATTGTGGCTTGGGACAGTACGTTTCATCTACCACTAGAGATGCAAGAACCTGTGACGAAGAAGCTATGCGATGCCCTTGAAGCTGATGGTGTGCTTATATTTACATGTGGTGGCGGATATAAACACAGTGAGGTTTCTGGAACATTTCAATCTCAAGATTTTGAGTACAGCACGTTGGGCGTAAATGCTTTCCTAAAGATTCTGAATGAGCAGTATTGTACTTGTCTTCACCTCGAATACGATCAATATCCTCAAAATCATGTTTATATCATTGCTCAAAAAACTTGATTAACTACTGTAATAGATGTATAAAAACTTGAGTGACTAAATTATTGTCTATGAAGTATGTTCACTACAAAACGAAGGCTAGCACTGCGTTGGTGCTGACGATACAGAGGCTATCGGCGATAAGTCATCGGTGGAGATATAACCGAAATCTTAACTGTTAGGATGTGCAAATTTCTATCAATTGAGATCGCAACCATTCATGAGCCACATCCGATTGCTTTCGTTCATGCCACATCATCTGCAACTCTACTGGATTAACCTCAATTGGTAATTCATCAATATGCAACTGCTCTAAATAGAAACTCTTTTGCAGAATTCGTTGAGGTATTGCGGTGATTAAATCAGACTTTGCAACCAATTCAGGAGCCAATGTGAATTGATTCACCGTCAGCATAACTCGCCGTTGCAGTCCCTGCTCTCGCAGTTGTTCATCAATAAACCCAGTTGATTCTCCCGTTAAACTAACGAGTAAATGCTTAGCATTAACATATTGCTTGAGCGTTAGTTTATTTTTGGATAGAGGATGTCCTTGACGCATGATGCAAACATAGCGATCGTGGCTCAGCTCTTGTACCCGCAAACGCGAACTAGGTCGAAAAAAACGCCCCAAAGCAATATCAATTTCGGATTTCTCCAGTAAGCTTGCGGCATTGATGTTGGTATTAGGCAAAATTCGTAGATCGATATTGGGGGCTGTCTGTTCCAAAATAGGCAAGAGTTTTGGGAGCAGTAGCGCAACTGAATAGTCTGTCATGGAGATGGTAAAAGTTTGCTTGGCGGTGGCTGGATCGAAGGCAACAGGCAAGAGCACTTGGCGGATTTGTAATAACCCGTCTCGAATTGGCTGCCAAAGTTCCAAGGCTTTCGGAGTTGGACTCACTCCACTAGGGACTTTGATAAATAGCTCATCGTTGGTGATGCGTCGTAATCGCCGTAGCGCATGACTAACAGCAGGTTGAGTCATGCTCAAACGCTCTGCTGCCCGAGTGACGTTCAGTTCTGTCATCACCGCCTCAAAAATCGTTAGCAGGTTTAAATCGATCTGCTCGTAATGCATCAGATTTATGACTTCCATATCAATCATGAATTAGACATTATAACGGCATGACCTTAATATTCAAGATCGAGAGCAAAAAGAAGCTTTCAAAGTCGCTTCTGCAACACAACAAGGAGAATCCTATGAATACGATGGTTAAAGTTCAAACTCAAACAATGCAAGCAACTTGGTATGAGCAAAATGGTGCAGTTGATGTGCTGCAAACGGGAACGCTCCCTATTCCTGAAGTAGGTGCAGGAGAAGCACTGGTTCGGGTTCATGCCTCTGGGGTAAATCCTTCAGATACCAAAGGACGTAGTGGTTGGGGTGGTATGACCATGCCATTTCCCCGCGTCATTCCTCACAATGACGGTGCTGGAATCATTGAGCAAGTCGGTACTGGTGTTTCTGTCGATCGTATTGGCGATCGCGTCTGGATCTACAAAGCTCAAAGGGGGCGTCCCTTCGGAACTGCCGCTGAATATGTGGTGGTGCCGAGTCAGCAAGCCGTTTCCTTACCTGCCAACACCTCTCTTATGGAAGGAGCTTGTTTGGGTATTCCTGCCATGACTGCACACCGAGCCATATTTGCCAATGGTACTGTGGAAGGCAAGACAATCCTCGTTACAGGTGGGGCTGGAGCGGTAGGATGCTACGCCGTGCAATTGGCGAAATGGGGTGGCGCAACGGTCATCACCACGGTGAGTCGTCCAGAGCAAGCAGAGTTAGCTCAAGCAGTCGGAGCCGATTACGTCATTAACTACAAAGCTGAAGATGTTGTGGCGCGAATTAGGGAGATTACAGGAGGGAAACGAGGCATTGATCGCGTTGTGGATGTGGATTTTGCAGCCAATGTACCAGTCTCGGAAGCGGTATTAAAACCGAATGGTGCGATCGCTACCTATTACACTTCTGGTGGTGCAGGAGCTAGCCCTGCCATTCCCTTCTTCCCCCTCTTGATAAACAACATCACAATTCTGATTGTGTTGGTTTACACGATGCCAGAAACAGCCAAACAAGAGGCAATTCGCGATATTAATGCCGCGCTTTCAGGTGGTGTATTGAAGCACAATATTGCCCACCGTTTCTCACTCCAAGAGGTGGCAGCAGCTCATGAAGCACAAGACAGTGGGCAAATGATTGGTAAGGCAATTATTGCGATCGCTAGTACCTGAATGCCAAGGGCAAACGTGCTAGTAGACCAAGGTTCAAAAAAACTGGAACTATGCTCATTTACCTTTCCTCAAATTTCTAGTTGACTCTGAAGGTCAAGTCGTACCGATTCAGCAGCATTACCGCAAGGCTCAATCAAAACTAGTAAGAGTGCAGAGACAATCAGCGCAGAAGATCAAAGGCTCAGCAAACTATTAGAAACTAACCAGCCGCAGCGTGAGTTTATGTCGCATAAAAAATCTCCCAAGCGATTGCCTAGGAGAAAATAATTATCTATTTAATTTAAAAATGGGCCGAGCTGGATTTGAACCAGCGTAGGCGTAGCCAGCGGATTTACAGTCCGCCCCCATTAACCACTCGGGCATCGACCCAAAATTTAGACAAGTTAGATACTAGCACGTCTTCAACCACTTAGGACAATAATTCCTTTTTCTTGTTTAAGTCGATCGAATAGGCAATAAAAAAGCAGGCAAAATGCCTGCTTAAAATATGCAATTTGAGATGTATTAGAAATTCTGTTCAAACGCTTGGACTTTCTCGTACTGTTTCTTTTTCAGCACCAAAAGGATTTGGGATACCGTAATCGCCGCAAAGAACGCTAGCAACCACTGAATTCGTCTTGGATCTTGCAGAACAATTTCGCCCTCAGCTTGACCAAAGCCGCCAACATTGGGGTTGATCGTCAACGGTGCACCAGCAGTAACAGCTTGACCTTCAGTCACAACCAAAGCTGGCCCAGCAGGAATGTTTTCTACGACAGGATTGCCAGTCTCAGGCTGAATTGTGACCTCATAGCCACCGTAAGTGCCTTCATCTTCGTTAGGGGCAACATCAGAAATCTTGGCGATCGTGCCTGCGATCGAAGCCGTGTACTCAGCATTGCTGCTCTTATTACCAGCAGGATAGATCTGACCGCGACCGCGATTACCACCGACATGCACAGCATACTTAAGGAAATGTACGCTCTGATCGGTAGAAGGATCGGGCGACAACACAGGGAAAACAATCTCAGAGTAATCATCCCCAGAAATCGGCCCCACCAGCACGATATTCTCTTTGGTGTCACTGTAGGGTTGGTAATAAATGTCTTTGGTCTTTTCTTTTAATTCTTCCGAAAGGCGATCTTCAGGGGCAATTTTGAATCCTTCGGGCAGAACTAGCACCGCGCCGATGTTCAAGCCACCTTTAGTACCGTCAGCCAGAACTTGTTGAATATTGTGATCGTAAGGAATTTTGACCACAGCTTCAAATACTGTATTTGGTTCAACAGCTTGGGGTAGTTCTAGCTGTGTCGGTTTTTGAGCTAGGTGACAGTTCGCACAGACAATCTTACCAGTAGCTTCTCTAGGATTTTCGTAAGCCTGCTGGGCATAGTAGGGATAAGCCTGAGCAGGAGACACCACAAATACATTACTCAAAAGTATTAGGGCAGCAGCAATCAGCAAAAAAGTTTTCTTCATCTTTAAAGTAATTTAAGTTTAAGTTTGAATTTGAGCTTAAGGGGCAGTCTAAATCTTGTAGCTCATAATTCTCTATGCCCACCAAGGGGATTCATCAGTACGGAAATCAGTTTCTGTCCAAGGCAAGAATTGCACCTTGTCATCTGTAACTTGGGTATGTACCAGAGCTAAAGACAGAGGAGCTGGTCCACGCACTACCTTACCTTCGCTGTTATATTGCGAACCGTGGCAAGGACACATAAACTTGTTCTCAGCGGCATTCCAAGGCACAACGCAGCCCAAATGAGTACAAACGGCATTAAGACCAAAAGAGGCAATTTCTTTATTGTCCGTGACCACTAAGTATGTTGGATCGCCCTTTAAGCCCTGTGCTAGGACATGATCGCCCACTTGGTGCGACCCTAGAAATTGTGATGCGATCACATCGTTACCCAAAGCGTCTTTGGCATTTACGCCACC
>Ga0123338_10004977_pt1 | contig 11477 bp, 6 predicted proteins | sample grotaG_FD_89793 | JGI IMG/M metagenome (GOLD analysis project Ga0123338, IMG submission 89793) | Glacier valley bacterial and archeal communities from Borup Fiord, Nunavut, Canada, to study Microbial Dark Matter (Phase II) -... | ecosystem: Environmental > Aquatic > Freshwater > Ice > Glacier ... | reverse complement strand
ATTGATTCTGGACTTTTGAGAATTCGCAAAGTAATTTCTGTGGCAATTCCTAATGTGCCTTCAGAACCAACAAACACACCTGTTAAATCATAACCAGGCATTTCTGGGATTTGTCCGCCTAAATCAATAATTTCTCCTTCAGGCGTGACAATTTTTAATCCCAAAACGTGGTTAGTAGTGACTCCATATTTGAGACAATGTACACCACCAGAATTTTCGGCAATGTTACCCCCAATAGAGCAGATAATTTGACTAGAAGGGTCAGGAGCGTAGTAAAAACCAGCACCACTAACCGCTTGTGTTACCCAACTATTAATCACGCCTGGTTGAACAATTGCCCGTTGATTTTCCAAATCAATGCTGAGGATTTGCCGCATTAAGGAAGTGACAATCAAAACAGAGTCTATCACTGGTAAAGCACCGCCAGATAGACCAGTGCCAGAACCGCGTGCTATGAAGGGGATAGAATAGTGATTGCATATCTTCACAATTTGGGCAACTTGTTCCGTAGTTCTGGGTAAAACCACCACAGCCGGACGTTGGCGATAGCCTGTTAAACCATCGCATTCATAAGTAATAAGTTCTTCGCGGCGTTGTACCACACCATTTTTACCAAGGACAGCCTCGAATGCTTTGATGATAGGTTTCCAATTGAGTTCTTTTTTATCTTGGATAAGCATAGTTTTTTAAAGTTCAAGGTACATGTTTACAGGTTACTTAAAATTAAAATTACTTCCTCAGATGAATTTAAAGCCATTAACGTAATACCAGCTAATCCAGGAAATTTATCTACATAATCTGCTTGATTGCGATAAAGTCGTAACTTGAAGATACTCAGACCAATCAAAAGTCATCTGGATATTCTAAAAGCGTAATCAACTGACTTCGTACCTCGTGTGTTGTACTATTTAACCACCAATCCAGCTCCATTTGTTTTTGTCTTGCGATCGCATCATCAGGGTCAAGCTTCGTCAGAATAGATAATACCAGCAGCACGTAGTCGATGATTTCTCGATCTGGAACAACTTCCAGAAATAGCTGAGATTCAGGGAAGTAGTGGCGAATTTTCTCAGGTGCTTCTAGCAGCACGGGAATGAGAAACGAATGTTTATCCAGAAATTTGAAAACTTCGGTGCGCTCTCGGAAGGTGTATAACTGCTCAAGGGTTTCGATATCGGTGGGAGAAATGCTAACTGCGGCGTCTGTCATGGCATTTTACAGGCTGCTGTTGATGGCTATGTTTACTATTGTCGCAAGAATAGCAGCTTAGGGGGGAGTAAAGGCGATCCGCGTCTACGCATTTGATGTAGAGTAAGTGCGATCGCCTGATTTGAGTACGGAAGACGCAATGTCTATAAAAACACAGATTTGATAAGGTGAAATAGCGATCGCACTTATCTTCAGCAATAATTTGTATGGATGAATAGGAGGCGATCGCATTGATTATATTTATTCTTTTATGGTCTTTGTAGCCCCACTTGTGGTCTATCTGGAATGGTTCTAACTTATTAGTCATTAAGCTTCCTTACCTGATAACTGCCCTGGTATCATAATAAGATATAAAGTAGATTTTGACACATATTTAATCGAAACGAGGTTGTGAATATAAGTAGATGATCTCTAATCGCACCCTTTCATCCCCAATCAACTAACCTAGAAATAAAGCTCTCAAATACTAGATAAAGTCATGGTTGAGCAAGTTCTAATCACTGATGATGCTTACTATGTGCCAGATGCCAATCAGCTAGTCACTGAAGATGATATACCTGTGGACAATTTTGCTTCCGAAAAACAACAACGTCTCTTGGTTGGCTCTCTTTACAGTTCTATACTGCAGCAGACTTTTTTAGCAGCAGCGAATGTTGGTATTTACCATACAGATGGACAACCGGCAATTGTACCCGACGTTTTTCTCAGCTTCGATGTGCAAGTGCCTGAAAATTGGTGGGAAAAACAAAATCGTTGTTATATGGTTTGGCGTTTTGGCAAACCACCGGAAGTTGTCCTAGAAATTGTCTCTAATAAAGAAGGTGATGAACTTGGCAAAAAACTGAAAATTTATGAACAAATGCGGGCTAGTTACTACATCGTATATGACCAGAATCAGCAATTAGGAGAAAAACTACTACGCGTTTATGAACTCAGAGGAAGGCGCTATTTTGAAACTTCAGAAACTTGGTTAGAACAAGTTGGTTTAGGTGTAACTCTGTGGGAAGGTAAATTTGAAGAAAGACACGATACTTGGTTACGCTGGTGCTACCAAGATGGTACTGTTTTGCTAACTGGGGATGAAAGCGCTGAACAAGAACGACAACGTGCTGAACAAGCAGAACAACGCGCTCAACAAGCAGAACAACGCACCCAATTACTAGCAGATAGGCTACGGGCCATGGGCATAGATCCCGACACTCTATAGGACACTCACTGTAAAGAGGCAAAAAAACTTTGCGTCTTTACATCAGCAAAAAAATTCTCATGAACTTGTGCAACTTATAAACTCATTTATCCGATGCCAAACCTTCTCTAATAAATCAGGATCATCCGCATCAAACCATTCAATTTGTGGATATGCTCGAAACCAAGTGCGTTGTCGTTTGGCAAATTGTCGTGTATGCAAAATTGTTAATTCTTTCGCTTCATCTAAGGAAATCTTCCCAGCCAAATATTGTATGATTTCTTGATAGCCCAAAGTATTCAACAAAGACAAATCAGCGCCATATTTTTGACAAAGATACTTCACCTCCGCGACCAACCCAGCTGCTATCATTTCCTCAGTACGCTGTTGAATACGAGCGCCCAACTTGTCAACATCACAATCTAAACCAATTTGCAAAATCGGATAATTTGGTGGATTTTCTCCTTGCTGTTCCGAAATCGGATGACCAGTGACATAATATACCTCTAATGCTCTTAAAGTCCGCACTGAGTCATTAGCATGAATCTTTTGTACAGCAACTGGATCAACTTGTTGTAACATTGCGTATAGTTGAGATTGTCCGAGAGATTCAAGCTGCGATCGCAATTCTCTTTGCGGTGGGACTCTAGGAATTTTCATCCCTTGAACAATGGAACGGATGTATAAACCAGTGCCACCAACTAGCAACAGTGGCGTAATACCAACAGAAGTAATTAAGGCTTGTGTTTGCTCTTGGTAGTCTGCTACTGTCATCATGTCTCTTGGATCGCAGATATCTATTAAATAGTGCCGCACCAATTTTTGTTCAGCCACAGTTGGTTTTGCTGTGCCAATATCAAACTCACGGTAAACTTGACGAGAATCAGCGCTGAGAATTACAGAACCCAACCGCATCGCCAAAGCCAAAGCCAAACCCGACTTACCTGTTGCTGTCGCCCCACAAATTACAATTAATTTAGTCATTAGTCATTAGTCATTAAGCTATTCTGCCCCTGCCCCTATTACACAGGACTGCAACCCCAGTATAAACTTCTCTTGAAAATGCCCTACAGACGCTAGCAAGGCTTTTGTGTTACAATTTTGGAGTGTTTTTACTTTTATTTGCCTTTTGGCAACTTAAACCCCACACATCAGGAGAGTTTACATGACGAGCAGTTACAGTGCCGATCAGATTCAAGTTCTGGAAGGTCTGGAAGCCGTCCGCAAAAGACCAGGAATGTACATCGGTACTACTGGGCCGCGAGGACTCCACCATTTAGTTTACGAGGTAGTAGACAATTCAGTTGATGAGGCTTTAGCGGGTTATTGCACTCATATAGAGGTGGATATCAACGCTGATGGTTCGGTGACTGTAACAGATGATGGTCGCGGTATTCCCATCGATACTCACTCGCGCACCGGCAAATCGGCTTTGGAAACCGTGATGACGGTATTACACGCCGGTGGGAAGTTTGGCGGCGGTGGCTACAAAGTTTCTGGAGGATTACACGGGGTTGGTATTTCTGTTGTAAATGCCCTATCTGAGGTTGTAGAAGTTACAGTTTGGCGAGATAAAAAAGTTCATATTCAGCGTTATGAACGGGGTATCCCAGTTACTGAACTCCAAGTTAAGCCTTACAAAGAAGCTAGAACCGGAACTTCTGTTACTTTTAAACCAGATACCGAAATCTTCACTGTTAGCATTGAGTTTGATTACATCACTTTATCAGGTCGCCTACGGGAGTTGGCGTATCTGAATGCTGGTGTCAAAATTACCTTTACTGACCACCGTCTGGAACTACTGAAAAGCGATACACCCAAGGTAGAATCCTACCTGTACAGTGGTGGCATTAAAGAATACATCGCTTACATGAACCGTGAGAAGCAGCCCCTGCATGAAGAAATTATTTATGTGCAGGGAGAACGGAACAACGTACTAGTGGAAGTTTCCTTGCAATGGTGTACTGATGCTTACACGGATAATGTGTTGGGTTTTGCTAACAATATTCGTACCGTGGATGGTGGTACGCACTTAGAAGGGTTGAAGGCGGTTCTGACTCGGACGCTAAATGCGATCGCTCGCAAACGCAATAAAATTAAAGAGAATGAACCTAACCTCAGTGGCGAACACGTCCGCGAAGGTTTGACTGCGGTTATTTCCGTTAAAGTCCCAGATCCCGAATTTGAAGGACAAACTAAGACTAAACTTGGTAACACCGAAGTTCGGGGAATTGTCGATTCTTTGGTGGGAGAAGTCCTCACCGAATACCTAGAATTTCATCCGGCGATCGCAGACTCAATTTTAGATAAAGCTATCCAAGCTTTCAAAGCCGCAGAAGCCGCCCGTCACGCACGGGAATTAGTTCGACGCAAATCGGTACTGGAATCTTCGCCATTACCTGGGAAATTAGCAGATTGTAGTTCTCGTGACCCTAGCGAATCTGAGATATTCATCGTGGAAGGAGACTCAGCCGGTGGGAGTGCAAAACAAGGACGCGATCGCCGCACTCAAGCGATCTTGCCTTTACGTGGTAAAATTCTCAACATTGAAAAAACCGACGATGCCAAAATCTATAAAAATAACGAAGTTCAATCGTTAATTACAGCACTTGGTTTAGGTGTCAAAGGTGATGAATTCGATTCCACTCAACTGCGCTATCACCGCATAGTCATCATGACTGACGCTGACGTAGATGGAGCGCATATCCGAACTTTGTTGTTAACATTCTTCTATCGATATCAGCGAGCGTTGATCGAACAGGGCTTTATTTATATTGCTTGTCCCCCACTGTTTAAAGTAGAACGGGGACGTAATCATGAGTACTGCTATAGCGAGCGCGAAAAAAATCAAGCGATCGCCAAATTTCCTGCTAACGCCAACTACACCATCCAACGCTTCAAAGGTTTGGGTGAAATGATGCCACAACAACTCTGGGACACCACAATGAACCCAGAAACCCGCAAAATGAAGCAAGTCGAAATTGAAGACGCCGCCGAAGCCGATCGCATCTTCACAATTTTAATGGGCGATCGGGTTGCACCCAGACGAGAATTCATCGAAACCTATGGTTCTAAACTCAACTTCACCGATCTCGATATCTAATATCAACTCCCTGACACTACTCTGAGCAACTGTTGGAGATTTAATTTGCATATTACCTGGAAGTAAAACTTTTGTGGGCTGGGCTGGAAAGCCCGCCCTGGTTATGCAAATTAAAAGTAAATTCCCCTACCACACAATTGGTAGTTTAGTGCTACATAACTACAAAAATTCTCAATTTTTGATTTAGAAAAAAACCATATAATTTACTTATTGTTAATATTTTACAAAAATTCAATGTTTTAGTGTTAGCAAAACTACCAACTTTATTGTAAATTTAGTCAAGATAATACTCTTTGCACTGACTAGCTGATTAATTTTGCCCACCAGCTAGAAACACATTTGTTATGCTTTAAGAAAATAACTGAATATTATCTATCAAACAGCAGTTAATAAGTATCTTGAAGATTTCTGAGCAAATTACTGAAAGAAGAGTATTTAAGTTGACAATTTAGCTACGGAAAAAACCTTTGTAACTAAATCATCAGGCAATCTTCATTCTTTCTCTCTGTTCGAGGTAATGCTTACTGGAAACAGACACCATCTGGCAAGAAACTTGTTAATATCTTCATGTAATGACCTGGCGATCGCTATTGTATCGTATGTATCTAATGTACTTTTGCCTAAGATAGGATTATATTGGCCAGTTCGCAGGACAAATTGTTTTTGAATTGATTAAAATATCCTTGTATACAATAAGAAGAGTTTGTCAAGTTTCATAGGGCTGAAATCGCCACAGTGCGCTAACGTGTGAATAAGACCAAATTAGTTAAGCCTAAATTGATCTACGATCAGGTCGATTCTGCCATCGCCTCAACTCCTCAGTTAAGGTAATTAGTAGGCAGAAGGTTAACTGCTTTCAGACAAGCACCATCACCCTTGTTGTATTTACCCAAGATCAACACCCGCTTTAGTCTGAGGAATGCCTAATTTATGAAGGAAATGTAAAAATGGCTAGATTAAGACGAATCGTCTGAGTTAACATAAAATGCACTCTTTCTCAGTGATTAATGTTGTGTAAAATACATGAAATTCGGCAAAAGCCAGCGTACTTACTTCGTAATGTAATAAGAGCGTCACTGCTATTCCGAAAAGTGGAGAAAAAATTTCAGGGTATAACTCTCGTTTTTAATGTCTTTTTGGAAATAGTGGCTAACAATTGCTGTGGGAGTTCATGATTGATACACAAAAAGAGTACAATTTCTGTGAAACAGGCTACAATCGGAAGAGTCTTTAGAGGAAAATCTGCCAACAGTCTGAACTCATTTGTATAGAGTGGCAAATTTTTTAATCAAGGCAGTCTTTTTTTTGACCAGTTAGTTGAAAGCAATATGTGATAGCAACACATATAACATTTACTAAAGTGAGCAAGTCATCTTTAGTAATTGCTTAAACTAAAGTAAAAGACCTCCAACCGGAGGTGCAAAACGTCCGAAAATATCTCTGGCAAATCTGCCAAAAAGCTTATTTTCGGTTGATAACTAGCTCGTTTAAAAGAGCAGTAAACACATCTTGAGTAATTGATTCTGCAAGGAGCATGAGGAACGCGGCATGAACCAGGCTAAGACCAACGTACTCGAAAGCACATATCAGCCTGACCTAGAAATAATAAATCAGCCTGAGCTCGAGTTAGAAGAACTCTTAATAGACGAAGAAGAGGACTTGCTGATCATCGATGAAGGTGAAGATGAATTTTTAGAGCCTCAGTCTGATGAGGACGACGCAAAGTCTGGAAAAGCCGCTAAATCGCGTCGTCGGACACAAAGCAAGAAAAAGCACTATACCGAAGATTCAATTCGGCTTTACTTGCAAGAAATTGGTAGAATTCGACTGTTGCGGGCAGACGAAGAAATTGAATTGGCGCGGAAAATAGCCGATTTGCTGGAATTAGAGAGGGTGCGGGAAAGACTCTGTGAGCAGTTGGATCGCGATCCTCGTGATAGTGAATGGGCAGAAGCAGTGCAACTGCCACTACCAGCCTTTCGTTATCGCCTCCATGTTGGTCGCAGGGCGAAAGACAAGATGGTGCAATCTAACCTCCGTCTTGTGGTTTCAATTGCTAAGAAGTACATGAATCGTGGTTTGTCGTTCCAAGACTTAATTCAGGAAGGCAGTCTCGGTTTGATTCGTGCCGCTGAAAAGTTTGACCACGAAAAAGGTTATAAGTTCTCTACATACGCTACATGGTGGATTCGTCAAGCAATTACCCGCGCGATCGCCGATCAATCCCGCACGATTCGCCTTCCAGTTCACCTCTACGAAACCATCTCTCGGATTAAGAAAACTACCAAGCTGCTATCTCAAGAAATGGGTCGCAAGCCCACTGAAGAAGAAATCGCCACTCGCATGGAGATGACCATTGAGAAGTTGCGGTTTATTGCTAAATCCGCCCAGTTACCTATCTCACTAGAAACGCCCATTGGGAAAGAAGAAGATTCTCGATTAGGCGATTTTATTGAATCCGATGGTGAGACACCAGAAGACCAAGTTTCCAAAAATCTTCTGCGCGAAGACCTTGAAAAAGTCCTCGATAGTCTCAGCCCTCGTGAACGGGATGTTCTCAGACTGCGTTACGGCTTGGATGATGGTCGGATGAAGACCCTTGAGGAAATCGGCCAGATTTTCAATGTTACCCGCGAAAGGATTCGTCAAATTGAGGCGAAGGCACTCCGCAAGTTGCGCCATCCAAATCGTAACAGCGTTCTCAAGGAATATATTCGGTAGTTATTAGTCATTGGTCATTAGTAAACAAATGACAACTGACAAATGACAAAACAATAAAAAACCTGGTAGTGAATTAGCACTCCAGGTTTTTTTATTTATAGGTCATCTTGGAGATTAAAACTTACAGGATGCCCCAAAAATGTAGGACGCCTTGACCAGAAAAAAGCTCAACTAAAATGGCTGCTGAAAAGCCAATCATTGCCAAGCGACCGTTCCAAATTTCTGCTTGTGGGGTAAAGCCCCAACGCCAAGCGTTGCGATCTTCAATTACGGGAGTAGTAACTTTTGTGGTGGTTACATTTGTCATGGTTGGGACTCCAAACTTAATTTTTAAGGTTTATTGCCTTATGTAAACTAATATAACAAATCTTTTCATAAAGTCAACATTTTTTATACTTTTGTTTCCATAGCTTGACATAAACATTAATAGCTATTAATACAAATTAAAACATCGGTCTTCAGTTAGATTTACTGAGGCAGAAGAAATCTTATTTAGACTTTTACCGTCATAGAGAATAATATATTCTTAAAATTAATTATCAAGTAAATCATTTGCAGTGGTTGATTTACCATAGGCTTCTTATTTTCAGATTAAAAATTATTGAGAATTAATAGAGATATTTGGAGTCAAAAACACTGCCCAGATCCGTCCAGATCCCCGACTTCTTCAAGAAGTCGGGGATCTAAATCTACCTTAAGTAAGCACCATCCCAATATTTTCTGCCGCCAATTCCTGAGGCGGCAGCCCTCAAAAAAGGCATTCTCAGTCGGAGACTGGGAACGAGATCAGCCCTACATAATTTACGATCGCACTTCGGCAACGGTGATGATTTTTTCATCGCGGTTAAGTTGAAGAATGCTTTCACCTTTGACATCTTTACCTAAGAGCGGCACTGTTTCCACAGGTATCCGCACTACCCGCTCTTTATTCGTCACTAAAGCTACTTCGCCAGATGCGATTGCGATCACCATACCAGCTAAGTTGTCAGTTTTGCTGGCAAATTTCAGCGCTTGCGTGCCTAAATCGCCACGATTAGCCGCTCTTAACTGACTCGCAGCCATTCGCTTGGCATATCCTTCTTGAGTAACTAGCAGCAGTTGGTCATCTTTACCGACAGTGACACAGCCAACCATTTGCTGATTTTTCAATAACCGAAATGCTTGTAAACCCATCGCTGTGCGACCCATAATCGGTAATTGTTCATCATTGACTGCAAAGCGCAACAGTCGCCCACCGGAACTAGCTAAAATCAGATGCTCCCCTGGAGTGGCGAACTGGGTAAATGATAATTCATCATCGTCTTTGAACTTCAAAATCGTGATTCCGCGCCGAGTCAAGTTAGTAAATTCTGCCAGAGATAGACGCTTAATTCTTCCCTGTTTTGTCAGGAGAATCATCTGCTCAGTTTCGAGATTTTCCGGGAGCAAAAAGCGGCTGACCACAACTTCTTGAGCAGCTTGAGCAGTACTACTGAGCATAGTAATCAAAGGTTTTCCCCGTGGAGAACGGCCAGTGGTTGGCGGGATTTCTCCCACGTTCACAGGATAGACTTTGCCGCCCTCAGTTAGTATTAGCAAATCTTTCTCGGTATTGGTCAACACAGTTTGGATAATGAAGTCATTATCATGCAGACCATTTTCAGCTTTTGACTTTTTCCCAGATGGCTGGGTGCGGCGGACATAACCCCGTTGGGTAAATTCTAAAACTGCTGATTCTGCTGGCTGTTCTAATTTTGGATTTTGGACTTCGGCTACGCTCAGTCGAACGATTTGGGATTTTGGATTGTCTTCATCATCTGCTCCTTGTCTCCTTGTCCCCTTGTCCTCTTGTATCCTGGTGTTGCTGCTGTTCGGCGCTAACTTGGTACGCCGGGGATCGTTGTACTTGCGCTTGAGCGATCGCAAATCTTTTTTCAGCACCTTCAATAATTCTCGGCGATCGTTGAGTAATTGCTCTAACAAGCTAATTTGTTGACTGATCTGCTCAAATTCTTGCTGCAAATTTTGCTGTTCTAAACTGGTGAGGCGGCGCAACGGCATAGCCAAAATTGCATCACCTTGTACCTCACTAAAATCCAGTTGGCTACAAAGGTTTATTTTTGCCGTAGTTCCATCGGGAGCTTGTCGTAAAATTTGAATTACCTCATCCAAATTAGACAGCGCTTTCAGCAAACCTTCTACCAAATGCACCCGACTTTGGGCTTTCCCCAACTCGTAATTGTAGCGACGGTTTAGCGTCTGTTCTCGGAAAGTCAAAAACTCCTGCAACACTTGACGCAAACTTAATTGGCGGGGTTGTCCATCTACTATTGCTAACAAAATTGCCCCAAAAGTCATTTGTAAGGCAGTTTGGTGATATAAATGTTGGAGAATTTCTTGGGGATTGGTATCGCGTTTGAGTTCTATTACCACGCGCATACCTTCGCGATCGCTCTCATCCCGAAGATCAGAAATTCCTTGCAGGCGTCCTTGATTTACTAAGTCCGCTACCTTCTCAATCCAGCCTGCCTTATTCACTTGATAAGGCAATTCTGTAATAATAATTGCCGTCCGTCGCTTGCTTCCCCGACTGGCGGGAATTTCCTCCAGAGTTGCGACTCCCCGCAGCAGAATTCCACCCTTACCTGTGGTGTATGCTTCCCGAATTCCCGCTTCACCAACTATTTCCCCACCAGTGGGAAAATCTGGCGCTGGAATTAACTCAAATAATTTTTCATCTGACAAATCTGGGTTGTCGATCAAGGCAATTAACCCATCGACAATTTCCCCCAAATTGTGCGGTGGAATATTCGTCGCCATTCCCACAGCAATACCAGAACAGCCATTGAGCAACAGAAACGGCAATTGAGCAGGTAGCACGGTTGGTTCTTGCTGGGAATTATCGAAGTTACCGACAAATTCCACAGTTTCTTCACCAATTTCGGTCAGCATTCCCTCATGGCTGATCGGTGCGAGGCGTGTTTCTGTATAGCGCATCGCTGCTGGCGGGTCATTATCGACGCTGCCAAAGTTACCATGTCCTGCTAGTAAAGGATAACGGCTAGAAAAATCCTGCACCAGCCTGACTAAAGCATCATAAACTGATTGGTCGCCGTGGGGATGGTATTTACCCAACACATCACCCACTACACGCGCACATTTTCGATAAGGTCTATCTGGTACTAAACCGAGTTCGTGCATTGCATACAAAATGCGGCGATGCACAGGTTTTAAGCCATCACGCACGTCTGGTAGCGCTCGCCCGACAATCACGCTCAT
>Ga0123338_10004975_pt1 | contig 11481 bp, 6 predicted proteins | sample grotaG_FD_89793 | JGI IMG/M metagenome (GOLD analysis project Ga0123338, IMG submission 89793) | Glacier valley bacterial and archeal communities from Borup Fiord, Nunavut, Canada, to study Microbial Dark Matter (Phase II) -... | ecosystem: Environmental > Aquatic > Freshwater > Ice > Glacier ... | reverse complement strand
GGGAGAGCAACAACGTATGAATCCAATTGTGACCTTGTATGAGCGCGAGCATACTCCGATTGATACACTGCCGGTGGAGCTTGCTGCCGTGTATGGAGGCGGTTTTACGTTACCACAGCATGAACCGCAGCGTCGCCCTTATGTGCTGGCGAATTTCGTGGAGACGATAGACGGTGTCGTCTCGTATAACGCCCCTGGTCAAACAGGAGGCGCGGCGGTTAGCGGCGATAATAAACAAGACCAGATGGTGATGGGTCTCCTTCGTGCGTATGCAGATGCTGTGATTATCGGCACAAGTTCGCTTCGCACCGACGCGAATCACCTGCACATTCCGTCAACGATTTCACCCGCTTATGCCGAGGCGTATGCCGAACTACGTAAGCGGCTGGGCAAGCAAGCGAAACTCCCGCTAACCGTAATTGTGACGGCAAGCGGCGATGTCAACATGGAGGACAAAACATTTCACGCGGCGGGGTTGCGCGTTGTACTTGCAACCACCAAAAGAGGGGCGGACGCGTTAAGCCAAAAAACGCTGCCAGTGGGGGTAGATGTACGGGTGATTGAGCAGGATGACAAAGCAGAAATGAGCGTTTCGCCCGCAAATGTGCTGGGGCGGCTGGCCCGTGAGTATAACGTGCGTGTGGCTTTATACGAGGGTGGCCCTCATTTGCTCTCCTCGTTTTTGAAGGCCCAACTGATCGACGAACTGTTTGTAACCGTCGCACCACACTTGGCAGGACATGCAGAGGATACGCAACGTTTTTCGTTGGTGGAGGGTGCAACCTTTCAACCAGAACAAGGTTGGGCGGCATTGCTGAGCGTAAAACTCGCCGAGAGCCACTTACTACTACGGTACAGATTTATGAGTTAAAGGAAAGAGCGCGGATCAGGTCATCTTCGATCTGATCCACGCTCTTGCTCCAGGTTACTTGTTGCGCGATGCTGTTTGCTTCTGCGTGTTTGCTACAATATCGCTAAAGGTCGTTGGCTGACCTATTCTGGACTTGACCTCTGCTAGTTGCAAGCAGAAAGCCGCTTGCTGGGCCGTCATGGAAACTTCGTGTGTTGTGCCGTTGCGATCGACAACGCGAACTGTTCGAGTCATGGTATATGTATCTCCTCATTTGCTCTTATGAAAACGGTTTTTTACTTTTGGATACAAAGCACTATGAAGGAGGGAGTAGCTATCATCGTTGACGGGTTCTTCTCTCACCACTATCTTTTTTCGGTTTAATCACCTGTGATATAGTGTATATCTTACACTTATTATAGCACAAGGAGATGCGGGTCGCAAGGGGAGGAAGGGTCGAATTATTGCTTGTGTTTTGTAAAAAGTAGCCTATAAGTTGGGTTGTGCTTGACATATTTTGATGCACGTCTTATTGTATTAAGAAGAGCATCGCAAAAAGAGTACAGACTAAAATAAACCATTTGCAGTGAGGAAATGTGGGTAGAGGAGGAAAAAGTACTAATTAAATCTATATAAAGTAGTCTTTGCTTTGAGAACAGAAAAGGAAGAGCGTTCCATGTCCAAAACAGCATCCACTAACCGTGTTGATGTACTTCACCATATAATGGAGCCACGGCAAGGCTTCTGGGGAGGGTGGCTTGACTTCACTGCCCCACCGCGTAATGCACAGACCACTGCAAGTCCACGTTTGCGTGAGTCTCTGCGTAAAGCTGAACTCACAGGATATTTTCTTTTTGTTATAGGGCTTTTCGGCTTCTTTGATATTGCTCTTGCAGTGGCGTCTCTGCACATTACCAGTGTGGGGGAGGTGCTTGCGGTTGAGCTTTTGCTTTTCTTGATCGCTTTTCTTAATCGAAAAGGCTTTACGCGTCTCGCGCCTGCTATTTTAGTCGCATGTGTTATGACCTCGATTATATTTGTAATCGCCTTTACACAATCTAATAAAAGTGGTGCTGATCTTTTCCCAACCTATGACTTCTTCATTTATCCAATTATCATTGGAAGTTTGTTTCTTGATCGCCGCTTAATCTTCCCCTTTACGCTTGTTGCCATTGCATTCGTCGTTTTCAATCTGCTGTATCAAGCTCATGGGTCTGATATTGTACACGCCAGAGGAACCGCGACAATAATCATTTGGCTGATTCGACCAATCGCGACCCTTTTTGTAGTCGCACTGGTGGGGTTGATAGGAGCGCGTAGTGTTGAGGCTTCGCTTTTACGGGCCGACCACGCGGAAGAGCTGGTTGAAGCAGAACGACAGGTCGTGGCCCAGTCAAGTATGATTGCGGCACAAAAGGCGCAGTTGGAGTATGAAATAGCGCAAATTTTGCTGATCCACAAAGAGGCGGCGGCGGGCAACTATGCTGTTCGTGCACCTGTTCGTACAGACGAGGCAATTTGGCAAATTGGCCGATCTCTGAACAATTTGCTCGCGCGTTACGAACATTTCGCACAAGACCGTCAAGAACTTGCGCGTACCCAGGCTGATATCGAGGGTATCGCTCAGGTCATCGACGCGAATCGACATGGGCGTAGGGTTCCATTGCCCGTTTGTCAATCTATTGGTGGGAAGCGGATGGTGATGGCTCTTAGTGCGCCGACCTCTGTGGACGCAAGGATACAGATGGGCAATCCCCCTCACACGCCCAACATCGTACCGGACGATGCGAGACCCAGTTCGCCCGCTACACCATATAGAGTCCCAACGCGGACAAGCGGCCCCTTACCCAATGTAACACCCCGCCCCGATATTCGGAAAACACGCTTTGCCAGAAAGGATCAAGGTATATAGAAGAATTTCTCTATACTTTTCCTCATAAAAAGAAGGAGTGATACTGTGTCGCCCCTTCTTGTTTCTTGCGTACAGATGCAGCATCTTGAAAGGATGTATCGAGTTGTCTAAAAGAACGTCCAAGAGTTCAGCAACGCGAGCGGGTAAAAATGCTTCTAACCGCGCCCGTGAGCAGGCTAACGTTGTAACTAGTACTGAATCCCCCCATTCAAGCATTACAACAGCTAGTAAAGAACCCGAAAAGAACGTTATCCCATCCCCCCGTTCAGACGTTATAACGGCAAACGAAGAACCAGTGAAGAAAGTTTCATTGCTTTTTCAAATTCTTTATTTCCTGGTTGGGTTATCTGGCAATTCCGTCCTGCTCCCCGTTGTTATCTTTCTCATTCCTTTTCAAGCGAACCTACTTGATCCGAACCACGTTGCGCTTAACGTGGGTTTGATCGAGTCGATTGGTGGTGTCGCGATCCTGATTGCCGCGCCTCTAGCGGGAGCCATTAGTGACCGCTCCACCTCGCGGTTTGGACGCAGACGTTTCTGGCTTATGATCCACATGTTGGGCGCGGCCCTCTCAATCGCTCTGCTCGCCAGTGCGCCCGCGATCTGGGTGATGGCACTTGGCTGGGCGTTGGTGCAGTTCTTTGGCGGCGCGTTGCTGACGGTGTTGCAGGCGGTGACACCCGATCAAGTGCCAACGGTGCAACGCGGCACGGTGTCGGCCTGGTTCGGCCTGGCAATTCCGTTCGCGGCTGTCATTGGTGGCGTTGTGGTAAATGTTTCCTTCAAGCATACCCCCCTGCGCTCGTACTACTTTTTCCTGGTGTTCCTGGTCATCGCTGTATTAATCTTTGTTGCAATCCTACGAGACCGCCGACTCACGCAAGCGGAGGTGGAACCATTCGATTTGCAGCGTTTCCTTGCGCGCTTCTGGATTGATCCACGTTTGCATCCAGACTTTGCCTGGGCATTACTCACACGTCTCTTGCTGTTCCTGGGTTATTATGCGGCCGCATCGTTCATTTTGGTTTATATTGATAAGGGTCTCAATTACTCCAAACTTTTTCCAGGTCAGACCACGCTCCAGGGGACAATGGTTGTGCAGGGTATCGAGACACTCTGTATCGTGGTGAGTTCGTTTGTGGCTGGCATCATTTCCGACAAGATTAAGCGCCGCAAGCCGATTGTGATCGCTGCGGCGTTACTGATTGCGGCTGGTCTGTTCGCGCCTGCGCTCTCCCCAACCTGGAACGCGATGCTGGTGTTCTCGGTCTTGCTCGGCCTCGGCTACGGCAGTTATCTCGCGGTTGATACCGCCCTTATCACGCTCGTTTTGCCCAAAGCTGAGGATCGTGGGCGCGACCTGGGTATCATTAACCTGGCTCTCGCGGTTCCCCTGATTGTGTCACCACTCATCGGTTCGGCCTTAATTAACTCGCTCGGCTATTCGGCCCTGTTCGCGGTTTCGGGCGTGCTGGCGGCTCTGGGCGGTGTACTCGTGTTGCAGATTAAAAGTGTTCGCTAGTGTTCGTTCGGGAGAGGTAAGGCACATGTCTCACCTCTCTGGTTTGCCACAGAGAATGCAAGCACTTTTTACCACTAAAGAAGAGAAGGAAACATGGTGGATTTAACGCAACCCAAAGATATTCTGCGTACGTTTATAAAGGTGCGCTCGTCATTGAAACCCGATGCGGTAGTATTTTATTGGAGCGGCAATGTGTATGGCGTCGTTCCTGGGCAAAAAAACCAACTCTTATTTAAGATCGAGGGCTACAATATTGGGCGTTGTGTGGAGGTTACGGGCGGGTATCAGCACCTAACCCGTGAAGTGACCTTCTACAAGAATCCGCGCAGTGGCGAAATTCTTGAGCATTGGCAAAACCCTTTCACGCAAGAAGAGGTCGCGGTTGTACATGTCTGGAATGATCCTGTCAATCAGACGTATCTGTTGGATGGGCCGTATGGTCCCTTCACATTGCCTGTGGATGAATTGGGAAATGATCGTTTGTGTATGAGCCTTGATGTGATGCTTGCGTACCCCTCGCCCTTATCGCGCGCCCAGTACCCGAAAAATTCGCAAAGCGATCTCTACCAGGGGGCGGAGCTTTTTCAGTTCTTTTTTAGTCGAGCCGAGGCTGAGGAGTTGGCACTAGACTCTATCCCGTGTGAAATATCCTGGACACGCCTTGGTCCCTGGCTTCCCTGGATGGCAATGGCTGATCGACCGGGGCAACTGCTCTATCAGTGTAGTGGATACAAGGTGGCGCACGGGTACTCCGATATACCCGCGTCAGTGCGTACCTATGTTGAGGCGCACCACCCAGAATACGCTGCCGCTCCAACGGAGTTTACGCGCCCAAACGAGACCTCATGGACGTATTTCAAGAAGCAGCACGGTTCTAAGGTATAACAAAATGTGTAGGTATGCTGGCAAGAGACTTGCCAGCATACCTACACATTTTGATAATTACGCCCCTACATTGCCCACATCGGTAGCGGTGTTGCTTGTTACGCTGGGCACACTCGTTATACCGTCTTTTATGTCCGTGCTTTCCTCGACGGCGATGGTCTCTTTCTGTTCCTCAACGCTGTGTACGGTGCTGTTTGGCGTTCCGCGATGGCGCAGGAAAAGAATGACGCTTGACGCGATGACAATGATCGCAGTGAGTAGGTGTATGGTGTTGAAGGGTGTGCCGGGGAAGAACCAGGAGTCGGTTCGTAAGAACTCGATGAAAAAGCGACCAAGTGGCGACCAGATAAGTACCATGAGGAAGACATCACCCGTCTTCAGGTGCTTCGCGAAACGGCGCGATATCCAGAAGATAAGCGCGAAACCGATGGCGTCCCAGGAGACTTCATAGAGGAAGAGGGGATGGAAACGCACACTTTCGGGGTATTTTGTGAGATCGTTATAGGGTGCAAGACGGTGGTCGGCGTCGATGCGTAGGCCCCAGGGAAGCGTTGTTGGTGGGCCGTATAATTCCTGATTGATGAAATTACCAAGTCGTCCAATGGTTTGCCCCAGTAGCAGACCGAGGCCAACGCCGTCAAGATATGGGAGCAGCGGAAGCTTACGATAGCGCAAAAAGAGCAAGACGGTGATACCACCAAAGAGGATTGCCCCGTAGATATGAATACCCCCACGCCACACCTGCAAGATTTCGACCGGATGGGCGAGATAGCGGCCAAGCCCATCAGGGCCGCGTGGCGATTGGATAAAGACGTAATAGAGACGCGCCCCCACAATAGCCGGAATGAGAACCCACATCAACAGGTCCCAGATCGCCCCGCCATCATGCCCGTGGCGGGTGATATAGCGACCTGCGACAAAGGTTCCCAAAAAGATTGCCAGCGTCATAATCACCCCATACCAGTGTAGGGCAAAGGGGCCGATTTGAAAAAGAATTGGATTGACTGGTGGATACATCTATTTTTCCCTTATTCTAGGTAGCCAAGATCGCGGAGGCGACGGTATACCTGTGGATCGTCAAACTCATCTGTTGTATCTTCAATCGTTGTGTTGGCGGTAGTGATATGGCTCATGAACGTGTGTAAGCGTTTCTGTAATGCTGTGGTCTGTTCAGGTAGTATAACACGTAGGTCTCTCTCTTCGCGAGGATCGTTGAAGACATCGAACAGTTCCGCGTTGGTATCGTCGGTTTGAATGAGCTTATGTTGCCCATCCCAGAGCGCATAGCGAGTCTGATCGCAGTGGCGCAACTCCACCAGATCGGGTCGGCGTTTCTGCATAATGTTTAGCAAGTTTTTTGGGGTGACGCCCATCGCGAAGATACTTCCATGATCGGGGTCGGCCTCGGCACTTTGCGCGAGCGAGAGGCTTTGCTCCTGCTCCGTTCCCAGATCAGCACCGGTGAGGGCCGTGTGAAAGACGCGCCGTGTTGAGACGACATGCTCGATGGTTGAGCCACGCGGGAAGTCTCCGCTGGGGTCGCGGATAATCAACGGCACGTGGACAAGCTCGTTGTAGAGCGAGATGCCATGGCCCATGAGCTGCTTTTCGCCGAGATGATCGCCGTGATCGGCACAGATGATGACCAGTGTGTGGTCGAGAACGCCGCGCGCACGCAGCTTTTCAAGAAATTCCCCGACTAATTCATCCTGATGAGCGACCTCCGCGTTGTATACGCCGTCAAGGGTCGCTTTATGCTCCTGATTGATGGGCGTTACAAGTGGGGCCAACCAACCAAAGACATCGCTGTTGAACTGACGTAGATAGTGTTGCGCGGCCTTGTCGCGCTTGAGATGTGGCGCGAAACGTTCGATGAAGCGCAAGGGAGGATGATAGGGGGTGTGGGTTCCCATGAGATTAATGAAGCTAAAAATCGGCTGGTCTTTCTCTATGTCCTTACGCTCAATGTGTAGTCGCGCCGCGTCGTTGAGCGTCTTGGGAGTGTTGCCCTTGAACTTGACGGCTGTTTGCCAGATGGGGGCAAGTAAGGGCGAAAACGAAAGGTCGAGCAGGGTGTCCGAGTGGGCAAAGTAGTCTTGTGCAGTTGTGAGACCCGCTGCGAGCAGCCGTTTGAAGCGGCGTCGGTAACGGTCTGCAAGTGTAAGATGGGTCATGGTTTGATGGGGGCGTGAGGTCATGAGGCCGCTATAGCTTAAAAAGCTGTGAAAGCCGCGATGCAAGCCTGTATTTACCACGCCAATTAATGGGTTGTTGCAGAAGCCGGCTGTAAAATACCCATTGTTCCCAAGCCGCTCCGCGAGTGTTGTAAGCGTATCGGGTAGTGTTGAAGAGGCATGGAACATATGATGACGACCTGGATAGAGGCCGGTAAACATAGAGGTATGGGACGGGACGGTCCATTGTCCGGCTGCATACGCCTGATTGAAACGGGTTGCATCTTCTGCAAACGCGTCGATATGTGGCGATGTCTCGGTAGGGGAGCCGTAACAGGAAAGACGGTCAATGCGCTGCGTGTCGAGGACAAGCAGCAGAATATCGGGACGAGTGGTCAAGGTCTGTGTCTCCTTATAGCTCTGCTTCGTTATGCTAAGTAGAGCTTTTAAATTTTTCCTATTTTGCGATGTGTTGCTCTTTAATACTATACGGCGTTACGCATAGTTAATCACTCTGTATCACGTTCCCCACTGGTTCCCTTTTACCATACTCTGGGCACTGCGTCAACGTCCAAAGATGTAGGACATTTGACACTCATATAGTCGGTCACTTTCTTGTACACTAATGACACATGAGAGGCAGGTAAGCATCATAATTTCCAATAGTACTGTGCTTCTCACCCAATTTTCCTTTTATAGTGATGTTTCTAAGAAAAGCAATAATGTAAAAAGGGGTTACACATGCTACCAACGCCTACGCAGTTTAGACCACGCTGCGATTGCTGTGGCCTTGTTATCAATCCATATGTAGGGGATATGTGTTCACGTTGTGGATATCCTACAAATCCGTCTAAAGAGGAACGCTTTTTAGAGGAGTCGGTCCAAAACTTACAGCGCGTCATCCAGTACGGGGGCGCACAAGCAACTGTTGCACAGCTTTTGCAACGCTATCGAACGCGGCTCGGCGTGGTACGGCAAATGCATGCCGCTTCGCGACAGGTCGATCAAAACGGTGCACCACTTGTACAAAACAGGCCATTCCCTCCCTACATGCCTGTTCAACCATCTACAATGATGCGCCCACCCAGTACACCTATCGAACCTGTAGCAGTCGTACCCCAGATTCCTGTTGCGCCGCAGCATATGTTTTCGTTGCGGTCTTTTTTTGCAGATCAAACAATCAATATCGTTTCTTCACTCGGCGCGTTTCTTATTCTCATTGGTTCACTTAGCTTTGTCGTAACCACAACGAATCTGTTTCTGGCCTTTCTTGTGGTGTTTTTTGTGCATTCCATTTTCGCAACCGTTGGCTTTGTCTTCTCACGCTTTCCTAGTTTTCGCTTTATTGCCCGCGTGTATACAGCAATTTTTGCGCTGTTGGTTCCACTTGTGGGTTTCTCCGGCTATAGGCTTGTTTCTGGCAACCTTGTTCAGGTCGCCGCGCCCACCGTTGTGGCGATTGCCGCCGTATATGCCGCCCTTGTGTATGGATTGCTTGCGATTACGCAACAATTCAAACCGTTTGGCTACCTGGCTGCGGCAGCACTGGTACTCTCCGTCCTCTCTAGCGCGCTCGCACTTCACCTAAACTATTGGTGGTGGCCCATTCTGCTGATGCCGCTTGCGTTTGCGGGTCTCTTCTTCGCGCGCCCTGCTTCGTGGCACGTCCTGCCTGAGAATAGTATGGTGTTACAAGAGCCGATACGTGTGCTTATGTATGCGTGTATCGCTACGGTTGGCCTAAGTATACTCAGCGTCTACATCTACTGCTGGTTTCTGGATATAGCGCGACTCTCAAGTTTTGACGTACGCTTGGCTGGCGCAGTTCTGCTCTGCGCGCTGCTGTGCTGGACGTGTGGCTATCTACTGGTGACAACGCGCTTGACTGTAACCGCTCTGCTTCCCTACCAGCTTGTGGGCATTGTCGCCGCCTTTGCTTATACATTTCAGGCGTCGCCGCTCACTTATGGTGTCTTGTTTAGCATCCTTGCCCTCGGCTATCATGTGCTGATCCTCGCTACTCATCGCTCCCTCCCTCGCTTTTATGGCCTACGCGTACACATAGAGGTGGTCGCCTTTGTTCTGCTGGGACTTGTGCCCCTGATCGTCGCGCCATTTACACTCATAAATCTATTGCATGCTGCATATACGCCCGCTTATTCTGCGTCTCTGGTTGCAGATAACAATACCATACCCGCGCTATTGCTTATTCTGCTTGGCTGTGCTGTAACGGTGAGTATTACTTTTAGCCGTACTGGTCTGCTTCGTTTACCCGCCCCGTCAACCGGATGTTGGTTGCTACTGCTAAGTGCTGGTCTCTTTACCTGGGCGTACAGTATGGGGGTGTTGGCCCTCCATCTCGCTCCCGTGTATGCGGTGCTCGCCCTCGTACTTGTGTTGCTTGCCTGTACAATCGCGGTGCGTCGCTTCGTGAGTGTCGCGTGGTCAAATCCGTTGGATGTTGTGGTGCTGGGCGAGGTTGCGTTGCTGCTTTTGTTGAGCGTCTGGCATGACCCGGATGTCAACCTCGCGCTGCTCCTGCTCTGTGCCGTGCTATCATATGCGGCGGTGGCATATCAGCAAAGACGTATCTGGCTGTTTTTGCCCCTGGTGTTTCTGTTATTCGCCTTCCCACTTTTATTAGAACGTCCACGCCTGATGCTCACGATTGGTATTGCCTTGCCGCTTGTCGCGATGGTTGTTGCGAGAAATGGACAGCCATTCACCATAGGTACTGGGCCTACTGCACGTCATCTTGCAACGCTTGGATGGGAATGGCCGCTTTTGGTCGCGGGACTTTTCTATGATGCGGCTGTATGTAGTGTAGATGTTGTGTCACCAGTAAGCACGGCGCAGCAGTGGTTGGGTGTCCCCTGCTCTGTCGCGGTAGAGATGGCGGGCCTGGCGTTGGTATGGTACGCCGCTGCGGTGGGGGCACGTGTGAAATGGTGGCTCCTGGTGGCGATTGGCTTTGCCGTCGCGGGCCTGCTCATCCCCACCAACACATTCTGGGTGTTGGCATACATTCCATTTATCGCTGCTCTGCTTGCGCTCGCGGTAAGCCAATTCACTGATCGCGTGTGGGCCGCACCGGTCTACACTGTTGCTTTTCTGGCGGCTGTGATGATGGGACACGCTGGCTCCCTCGGTACACATAACGAAGCTGTGCTTGCCTCATGGCTACTGCTTGGCTTTGCCGCATTGACCTATATAATCGGTGTGATAGAAGACTTTCCGCTTTTCCTATGGCTCACCCCATTCTTCGCAATCTGGGCGGTGTATGCGGCGGCTACGCTTGGCGATCTGTATCGCTTGCCAGTGGTCGCGCTGGCATCTGCCGCGATTGGCGTTGGCATTGGTAATCTGCCGCGCATCTCGACGGTTTTTGTTTCCCAAAGGGGGACACTACTGCGCTTCTCGCTTCCGTTGTATGCAACAGCGACTGGTGCTGCTGTTTTGACGGGCGTTTATGGCACTCTCGCTGGCGTGAATTATCCCTTCCCGACTGCTATTCCTGATGCGCTTCTGCTCTACACGGCTGTCGCATTTGCGATACTCGTCTGTGAGCGACAAATACGTTGGCTCTGGGTCGTTGCGATTTTCGGCATCTGGGGAATGATGTTAGCGACACAAACAAACGTGCTTTACCTCGTATGTGGTGGACTTGTAACGGGCCTGGTTGGATTGGTAGTGAATAGTGCCGCAAAGCGTCTGGCCGCACCTGCTTCTATGGTGGAACGTGTGCAGTCGCACGGCTCGGTTTTCACCAATTGGTGGGGCTGGCCCTGGTATGCAACCGCGCTCACTGCGGTTATCGCAACCGCCGTGTATAGTCTCACTACATTTACTCCCAATTATCCTTTCTATGCGGCTTTACCGCTTGCGTTTCTCCTCTATGCGCTGCTGACGTACAGCATTCTTGTTTTTGAGCAAAAGAGTACATGGCTTTGGCTTGTTGCCGCGTGTGTCACTTTCGCAACCATGTTGTTGCTTCGTGGATCAACGTGTGTTGCGTCTTGTGATGGTCAAATACAAACCGTGTCGTACCTCTTGTTGAGCATCGCGCTGGTGGCAGGGATAGCGGGTCTACTTACTGGTCGGCTCTTTCCCGCACGAAACAGTACCCCGATTTCTGCGT
>Ga0123338_10004973_pt1 | contig 11482 bp, 8 predicted proteins | sample grotaG_FD_89793 | JGI IMG/M metagenome (GOLD analysis project Ga0123338, IMG submission 89793) | Glacier valley bacterial and archeal communities from Borup Fiord, Nunavut, Canada, to study Microbial Dark Matter (Phase II) -... | ecosystem: Environmental > Aquatic > Freshwater > Ice > Glacier ... | reverse complement strand
AGCTCGGGTCAGGGTTTTCCGTCCCATGTAGGTCTTGCCTTTAATGCCGCGGGAGATTTGTTCACTACTGATCCCGGAAATAACCGTGTCCTGCGGTATTCTGCCGCCACACTCTCGGCTGGAAATAGCGGTTCCCCGGCTGACTTGGTGTTGGGGCAAGCCGGGTTCACGACGAACGTCAATGCGAATGGCCAGCGTATCAGCAAAGCTGCCCTCACCGCCCCGCTGGGTTTGGCTTTCGATTCAGTCGGCCGCCTCTTCGTCTCCGATTCTCTTTCTCGCGTCCTGGTGTATCTACCCGGATTTGGCCCCGGTACTTTCGCTTCCAGAATCCTGGGCGTCGCTGTCCAGGTTCAAAATCAACCCGCGCCGGCTGCCGTGAGCGATGTGAATTTCGGCACAGCCAACTCGGTAACAATCGGTCCGGGCGACCGTCCCGTTATCGTTGACACGGGCAATAATCGCGTGCTGATTTACGATTCTTTCGATAAATTTGCTCCTGAAGATCCAACCGCGTTTTCTCCCACCGCCCGGTTTGTCCTCGGGCAGAGTAATACCGGTGCGCGCTTGCCGAACCAGGATCTCCGCATACCGAATCCATCCACTTTGGCGAGTCCATTCGATGCTGCCGCCTCTGGAAACGAGCTATATGTTGTCGATACCGGGAATCAGCGCGTTTTGGCTTACCCCATCTCCCCAGCCGGGCCGGCATATGCCGCAACGCGTGTTTTAGGCCAGATCAGTTTCAATCTGTTCAGTCCGAACTTTGTGGAAGGCCGTGAGTTTTCCCTATCCAGCGGGGGCGCAACCGGCTCCGTCGTCATTGATCGAAATGCGAATCCACCTCATCTTTATGTTGCCGATACCGCCAACAATCGGGTTCTCGGCTTTTCGGATTTCAACAACGTCAAAGGCGGTGATTACGCAGACCTGGTTATCGGGCAGCAGAACCTGTTCAGCACGTACACGAATAACTTGACGAACGATCCAACGCTTCCGACGCAGCAGGGCCTGAACCGCCCCACGGCGCTGGCTCTCGATTCCGCTGGAAACCTGTATGTAGCCGATGTCGGTAACAGCCGCGTCCTTCGTTTCCCGCAGCCCTTCTCTCAACCCGGCAAGACCTCGCAATCCGCTGACCTGGTCATCGGTCAGGCAAACTTCACCTCCGTAATCGCAAGCGCCAGCAGCCGAACCCTGCAGAGCCCTACAGGCCTCGCTTTGCTCAGCGACGGGTCCCTGCTTGTGTCCGACGCAACGCTAAACCGTGTTCTGTTCTTCCCGCGCCCCCTCTCAAGCGGGATGAGCGCCACCAAAGTGCTCGGCCAAAGCGATTTCAATTCTCCGAACAGCACCACAACCGGCCAGCCGGGCATCAGCGATCCCGCACGCTTTGCCGGACCTCGCCAGATTGCAGTCGACCCGCAGGATCGCGTCTATGTCTGCGATCCTGGCAATCGGCGCATCGCAATTTTCGATTCCATCGGGAACCTTAGTCCCATTCTCGCCCCGCCCGCCCTCTCGCTCACCGCCAGCTTGAACCAGCCGATTGGCATCACCATCGGAGCGGCTGGCACACCCAACGCGGGTCAGCTTTGGGTGGCGGATTTCGCCGCGAATGCAGCCTTCCATTACCCGCCATACACCCAGCTGGTCGTGAACGGCAGCCCCGATTTAGGAGTAAGCGTCTTTCGTCCCCTTAGTACCGCTTTCGACAGCTTCGGTGATTTGGCAGTCGCTGATTCCGCCAATCGGGTTCTGCTCTTTGTGCCCCAGCTCACCATCACGAATGCGGCCAGCTTCGCAACCGGAGCAGTGGCGCCGGGCACCATCATCTCGGTTTTCCCCGCACTCTCGCCGCCTAATTCTTCTCCCGCGGTACTCGCTCCCGCCACCGCAAATTTCTCTGATTTCCCAAACCCGCTGCCCCTGCCCACCAGCTTGGCCGATGTTCAGGTTCTGGTAAACGGCACCCCCGCGCCGCTCTTCTATGTATCGCCCACGCAGATCAATCTGCCGTTACCTTCCACACTCCCCACTTCCGGCACGGTCGATCTGCAAATCGTCTCGAAATCCACTACCCGCATTTATGGGCTCACCGAAATTTCGTTAGCCCCCGTATCGCCAGGCCTATTTACACTCGCCGGCAGCGGCTCCGGGCAACTCGCAGCCTTGAATGCCGTCGATGGCTCAGTGAACACGGCTTCGAAACCTCTCGTCAGAGGCCGCTATATCACTCTCTTCGGCACCGGCCAGGGGCTGGTGGCCAACGCACCCCCCGATGGCACGCCAGCCACGGATATCACCCCCACAACCGACCGCCCGCGCGTTGTGATTGGAGGAGTCGACGTGCAGGACTCCGACATTCAATATTCCGGCCTCGCTCCCGGGCTTATCGGTGTGTGGCAGATCAATGTTCGTGTCCCGCAGGAGGTTACCGCCGGGAACCAGATTCCTGTAGTGGTGTACCTGCGCAGCGTTCCCTCTCAGCTCAATACGTTCATCGCCTTGCGCTAGGCGTTGCCGTGTTACTCTGACGGCTTACCAATATGCGGATGTGGTGAAATTGGTAGACACAGCAGACTTAAAATCTGCTGGCTCGCAAGGGCCGTGCCGGTTCGATTCCGGCCTTCCGCACTCTTTCTTTCAACGCAGTTCCCACTTCAAACGCGTATAAGCCACCTGAAAGCCGTTGCGCTGCGCATTCCGCTGCGATGCGCTGCCGGGAAGCGCACCCATCATGGCGATCGTACATCCCTGCCCGGCGGCATAGTGAAGCCGGTGCGCCAGTAACGATTGTTGCGCGCCCCGCCCGCGTGCCTCAGGAACCGTGCTGGCCCCCGCCATCAACGCCACACCTTCGTGGATACACACTGATCCGGTTGCTGCAAGATTTCCATCCACCTCGGCGTAAAACGATGTGATGTCGTGCCTCTCCGCGTTGCTGGCGGCCATATCTTCCAAAAAGCCGCCTAACGCCGGCTGGTTCCATCCTTGAACCGAGAGCTTCGACCAGTGGCTGCTTTCCTCGGGGCGTGCCATCCGCACCGCACAAGCTGTTTCGGGCAGCGCGGAACCCCGCTGTAACTCCCGGACCAGCACCGTTGTAAATTCCAGCGGCTTATACCCATGACGGTTCAACATTGCCAGCGCCGAAGGGTCTGCCAGCGGACTCACTTCATGGAACACTTGGGCTCCCCGCACCCGGAAGAACACTTCCATCTCGGCCAGATCGTCCGCCGTGACCGGCTCGAACATTCCCAGCCCAAACGTCTGGGTCACAGGTGAATCCACCGAATCGAACATACACCGTGTGCCAGCAATCTCCGTCCAGCAAGAACCGCTCCCAGGAGACACCCGGGCGCGGGCTTCCACGAACGCAGCGTTCGCCAAACCTTCCACACGTTCCAGGCGGCGAGCCAGATCCAAGTCTGCCAACAGCATCAGATGTAGATTCTATCTGAGACCTATCCACCCAATATGGAAAGAATCTCCCTGACAGGAATATGCAACCGGCTCGGCCGTGCACCCAACTCCGTGCGCAACTCAATCAGAGCCTGCTGCATGGTGAATGTGTCCAGCAAGACCCGCGTATCTTCCATCGCGATTGGCAGGTAAATACTGCCGGCCGCTCCTTCCAGATACCCGCGCAAGTAAGCTGCGCTCACCCACTGATACCAAACGCCCGCCCATCGCTCCAGGCCTTCTTCCCCAGCCACGCCGGCCACTTCCCCATAAAGCGCCGCGTACGAAACATAGCGGAATGAATTCAGCATCTGCGCCACGTCCCGAAGCGGCGAGCGTTTGATCCGGCGCTCACTCAAATGCTGTGCCGCGTCGCCTTCGAAGTCGATGAAAGTGAAATCCCTCCCCGTGTCCAGCACCTTCGCTAAGTGAAGGTCGCCATGCACGCGCGTCCGGTAAGCTTCCACGCGGCGCTCGTCGATTCGGGCAAAGAAGCTGCGCACGTCTTCATGCTTCGCCAGCGCTAATTCCGCATCGGCGCGCATATCCGCTGGCACTTCACTCAAACGAAGTTTCAGAGCGTCGAAGCAACGGTCCGTCAAGCTCAGCAGTCCGTGATACAGGGCACGCCGGTAATGATCGCTAAAGGGCTCCGGTTCATAAGCCGAGTTCAACGTCTCAGCCGCAAACGCATTGTGCAGTTCAGCCGTGCGAAGCCCCAGTGTTCGCATCCGCCCCACATAATCTCCAATCACACTCCGGATACTCTCGGGTGTTTCTTCCAACGCCAAATCCAGCGGGTGCCGCTGTTCCTCGAACAGCCGGTTATCTTTGGAGGCAAGTTGCGTGTATTCGAAAAATCGACTCAAACTGGTCAGCGCCAAGTCGTATGCATTGCCCTCATTCGGAACAAAGCCGTGCAGCACTGCCACCACAATTGGGTCCTCGCCCGGAATCCGATACTCGAAGCCGCCGGCGAAAGGTGCGGTGGCCGCGGCCGCTTTCCTGCTCCCGAAAAACTGGCCCATCTCCACCTCGGGATGAACCCCTTCTTCTAGACGTCGGAACATCTTCATCACGAAACGGTCGCCATACGCAACCGAGCTGTTGCGGCGCTCTGCGCGAATGCGGTAAGGCTCTATCTTCGGGTGGCGTTTGCCCCATAGGGCAGGGAAGTCAGCGGTGCGCCACGTCAGCAATTCCCCGCGCTCGCCCCGGAACTTGCGCCTGCGCAAAACCGCTTCCAATAACGAGTTGTTGAAGTCCGTGTCCCATAGCGCTCCATAAACCGCGCCGCGCGTACCGTCCCGATGCACCACATTGGCCAGAATCAAATCGCCGTAATCGCGGCGCACCTGCTCAGCTTTCTCTCCCGTCGCTAGTGCCAGCGGAAGCGTATAGAACTCAGGCTCCCCTTCGTCGTAAGCAATCTTCACGATCACTATATAAGCGAGGCCAGGGCGCACCGGCAGGGCATCGAAAATCGATACGGACCGCACACGCCTGCGGCGGGCCAAAAACCAGCGGCGGCTCTCCACGAAACTCGGCAGAACGCGCACCAGCATTGCCTTCGCAGTTTCGCCCCACACCTCTTCCCAAGAGCTCACCGGTAACTCCAGCGCCTGCGGGTTCCCTGTCCCGGAAGATTCAATAGCCTTGTGCCGCTGCTCCAGCGAAAACCAGTAAAACGCGTTGGGTCCCAGTGTGAAGAGGTAGTTGCTCTCGCCGATCGCGGGAAATTCCGTGCCGCCGAACATCTCGACAGGCGTGCACCCCTGGAACTTGCTCAGGTTAAGCGCCACCGGCTGAACGAACCGCGAAAGATTGGCAATCACCAGAATCGTCTCGCCTTCATGCCGCCGGTAAAACGCCAGCACCCGCCGGTTGTCCGGATACAGAAAATCCAGCGATCCGCGCCCGAATGCCGGGTGTTGTTTACGCAGCCGCAGCAAACGCCGCATCCACCACAGCAGGCTGTTCGGATTGTTCTGCTGCGCCTCCACATTACGCGTTTCATAGTGATACTCGGGATCGATATTCACCGGTAGATACAGCTTCTGCGGGTTCGTGGTGGAAAAGCCCGCGTTCCGGTCGCTCGACCATTGCATGGGCGTGCGCACACCGTTCCGGTCGCCCAGGTAAAAGTTGTCGCCCATCCCGATCTCGTCGCCATAGTAAATAACAGGCGTGCCGGGCAGCGAGAGCAACAGTGCGTTCATCAACTCGATCTTTCGCCGGTTGTCCTCAAGCAGCGGTGCCAGCCGCCTTCGGATCCCCAGATTGATCCGTGCCTTCCGGTCATCCGCGTAAGTGCGGTACATGTAGTCCCGCTCTTCGTCGGTCACCATCTCAAGCGTCAGTTCATCGTGATTACGCAGGAACAGCGCCCACTGGCAGCTTTCCGGAATCGCCGGTGTCTGCTTCATGATGTCGATAATCGGGAACCGGTCTTCCAGCCGGTTCGCCATGAATAGACGCGGCATCAGCGGAAAGTGAAAATTCATGTGGCACTCGTCGCCATCGCCCATGTACTGAATCGCGTCTTCGGGCCACATGTTGGCTTCCGAAAGCAACATCTTGTCTTTGTGGTTTTGATCTAGATGTGCGCGCACTTCCTTCAGGTAAGCGTGCGTTTCTGGAAGGTTCTCGCAATTGGTACCGTCCCGCTCAAACAAGTAGGGCACCGCGTCCAGGCGGAAACCGTCAACGCCCATATTCGCCCAGAAATCCAGAATACGCAGCATGGCTCGGCGCACGGCCGGATTGTCGTAATTTAAATCCGGTTGATGCGAATAGAAACGATGCCAATAATAGGCCTTCGCCACCGGATCATAAGTCCAGTTCGATGTTTCAAAATCCGTAAAGATAATGCGCGCGCCCTGATATTTTTCCGGCGTATCGCTCCACACGTAATAGTCCCTCCACGCCGAACCAGGGGCCGCGCGCCGTGAGCGTTGAAACCACTCATGCTGGTCGGAGGTATGGTTGAAAACCAACTCTGTAATCACCCGCAGCCCCCGCCGGTGCGCCTCGCGCAGAAAGACCTGGAAGTCTTTCAACGTCCCGTAAGCGGGATGCACTCCCGTAAAGTCAGAGATGTCGTAACCATCGTCTTTCCAAGGCGAGGAGCAGAATGGCAGCAGCCAGATCGCGGTGATACCCAAATCCTGCAAATAGTCCAGCTTCGAAGTCAGCCCGGGAAAATCCCCCATCCCATCGCCATTGCTGTCGGCGAAGGCTCGCACATGCAATTCGTAAATGATCGCGTCCTTATACCAGTGCGGATTGCCGTTCATTGAGCGAGCCTCTGTAGCAACTGTCCCACTTCAGCCGTATCGGCAAGCCTGTATTGCGCGGCCGTGTTCCCCGTCATGCCGACGTGCACCGTCACGCCACCCGGCAATACGGCAAACGCATCTTCGTCCGTCAGGTCGTCGCCAATGTAAACAGAGCATGCCCTCTCCAGATGCATCTTCTCGATAATCCAGCGCACTGCGGACCCCTTGTTCCACTCCACCCTCGGCCGGATCTCAAACACCATCTTGCCTCCCCGAATGTTCAGTTCGGCGGGTACATTCCGCAGCACTGCTTCTTCCACGCGCGGCCACTCCCATTCAGGTACACGCCGAAAATGAACACTCGCCGAAAGAACTTTGTCTTCTATCTCCACTCCCGCAACGGTGGAAAGCTCAAGCCGCAAACGCTCCACAGCCATCCGCAAGAGCGGGTCCTCGGCAACAGAGAATTGCAGGCCCACGCCCCGAATCTCCAGGCCATGATTACCGGCATAGATTGCTCCTTCAAGCGGCGCGCGTGCTTCCAGATCGTCCGCACTCCTTCCGCTTACAAAAGCCACGGTATATTTCCCGTCAGCGGCAAGCACCCCCAAAGCCTTCAGCGTGTCCGGTGGCATCGTCGCGTCGGCGGGCCGCGGAACAATCGGAGCCAGCGTGCCGTCGAAATCCAGAAACAAAATAACTCGGTTTGCCCCCCGAATCTGCTCTTCCAAAGTCATTCGACGCTCATCAGCGCAGAAAGCAACTCAGAGGCCCAGCGGTAGATATTGTTATTGCTCACCTGATGGCGCATCTTGTGCATCCTGTGCCGCCGTTCTTCCCTGGGCATCTCGAGCGCTTGCCGGCACGCTTCCGCAATCTCACCCACCGCATACGGGTTCACCAGCAACGCATCGGTCAGCTCCCGCGCAGCCCCGGTGAACCGGCTCAAAATCAAAACCCCGTCTTCATCGGGCCGGCTGGCCACGTATTCCTTCGCCACCAGATTCATCCCGTCATGCAGCGCACTCACAATGCAAAAATCCGCCAGCCGGTGCAGGCCTGCCATAGCCGCCGCACCATGCTGCTCTTTTATCAGCACTACCGGCTGCCAGTCGTCGTGGCCCCACCGAACGTTGATCTGTTCTGTCAGGCGCGTAATCTCCTCGTCCAACTTCTGGTAGTCATGAAGCTGCGCCCGCGAAGGTACCGCAATTTGCACAAACACAAGGCGGCCCCGATACTCCGGCCACTGTTCCAATACGCGGTCGATGGCGCGCAGCCGCTCAGGAATCCCTTTCGTGTAATCGCTTCGTTCGATCCCGATCCCAACCAGTTTTCCTTCCAGCTTCAGCTCCCGTACCCACCACTCCCGCTCAATGGCTGCCTCATCGCTCTCCGCTACGCGTGACGATTCTTCGAAATCGATACTGATCGGGTAAGCCCGCACTCGGGTCACGTGCCCGTGGCGCGTGATATCGAATCCGGTCTGGTCCGCTCGCGCCTCAATCCCCAGCCGCACAGCTTCCGTGAAATTCCGTGAATGATAGCGCAGATGAAAGCCAAGCAGATCGCTACCCAGCATGCCGTCCAGCATTTCTTCGCCCCACGGGAACGTGCGGAACATTTCCTGAGCCGGCCACGGGATATGCCAGAAGTGCGCCACCATCAGCTTCTTGTTCCGTTCCTTCAACATCCGCGGCAGCAGCGCGAAATGGTAATCCTGAACGAACACGAATGCAGGCTCATCGCCGGCTTCTTCGAGCACGGCATCCGCAAAAAGTCGGTTCACTTCCCGGTAGGCGTTCCAGTAGCGGTCCTCAAATACGGGCCGGGTGTACACCATGTGGCAGAGCGGCCACAGGCTCTCGTTGCTACAGCCGTAATAGTAATCCCGCTCCTGCTGTTCGGTTAGCCACACGCGGCGCAACGTATACTTTGGGTCCTCCGGAGGCACGGCGACGTGCGCTTCTTCGTCCACCGTTTCCCGGTCCGCATTTCCAGCGCCATGCGCAACCCAGGTTCCCCCACATGCCTTCAGCAAAGGATCAATCGCAGCAGCCATGCCACTAGCAGGCTGCTGCACTTCAATCGCGCCGTTCTTCCACTGGTGGACATAAGGTTCCCGGTTGGAAACCACAATTAGTTTATGCCCGGCAAGGTTAGCCTCAACTTGGCGGAGCAGTTCTTCCTTCGTCCACACAGCCCGGGCCGGTAGCGGAAGCTATTTGCCGATCACGCCGCAAGCTACGCGATCGCCCGCATTGCCAGCCGGGTCGCTCTTCATGTCGTCAGCTTTCGCGTGGATTATCAGTGCCTTGCCGTTAACCGAATGGTCGCCCTCGCCCATCGTGGCCGCTTTCGCCATCACGGTACCCTTCGCATTTCCCTTCGCGTCCACCGTGAAATTACGCATATCCCCCACATGCGAACCCTCCGGGTTTTCGAGGCCGTGCTTCTTCATGTCCGGGTTGAAATGTGGCCCCGCGCTCTTGAAATCGGGTCCTTCGCACATTCCTACGCTGTGGATATGGATGGCGTGTTCGCCAGCCGGCATGTTCTTGAAACTGTACTTGATTTGAACCCCGGCCTTGTCACCCTTCATGGCGGAAACTTTGGCCATGCCGACGCTCTCGCCTTTGGCATTCTTCATCTCTACGGTGGTGGGCGCGGCAAAAGCAGCTCCGGCTAATAGCAAGCTAGTGGAAAACACAATCGCAGTCATAACCCAATCTTACAAGGTAGTGCTGGCCCATGGCCGGTGGCCTTGACTTCCCTGTACATGCCCGGCTTCCTGACAAACTTCTCCATCACGATCTTCCGCAGCAGCGGGGGCGGCACCAAACCCCTGCGCTAATAGAAAATCGTGATACTTCAGGGCAGGCGACGTCATACTTTCATGGGTATATGCGGTTACTGCAACTACGGAAGTATGTGGAGGCTGCGATGGGGAAGCGGTTCGACCCGTTCTGAAATCTCTTGGTCCACACCCACCACTTCAAATCTGGCAGCGGCTTCGGGTTGAAACTTAGCCATCATGCGAGGAAGAACCTGAGCATTCTCATTTCTGCGCATTACCCAAGCGGGCTGAGCGGCGGCAGTAAGTACAAACGGTAGAAAAGTTAAAACAGCGGAACGCAACAGAAACAACATGTCCGGTATTATCGCGCCGCTTTTATAAAGATAAATACTCAAACCAGGCCCGTAGCCCCGCGCGGTTATATTTGCGTAAATACTCCAACCCCTGTCCCGCCGCGCCCTGGTCCCGTAACAGCCGTATCCCGATCTCGGCAATATGTCCCGGGTCATCGGCATGGGCGGTCCACTTCGCCGGCACCCAGTCAATCGTTTCGCTCACCACGCTTGGTACCCCCACTGCAATCCCATCGGCGGTCACGATATTGAACGTCTCGGTGAACGATGGCTGCAGCATCAGGTGCATGTACCTGCATGTTTCGCGAAACTCCTGCCAGGGTTGCCAGGAACTCTCAATCAGCGTGGCTCGGCGCTTGCCGGTCAGCATCTGCTTCACCGAATCCATCACGCCATAACCGCCCTCTTCACGGCCGCTCGAAACGTAAATTTCGGTCTCCACCGCCAATCGCTCGCTGATCAACAGCGCGGCCGCCGCCGCTGTCATAATATTTTTCAATTGCCGTGTGGCTCCGAAGATACCCAGCCGCAACACGCCATTCTGGTAGTTCGTTCGAGTCTGCCTGACGCCAGCCAGACTATAAAGGTTCGGTAGATAAGCGCACTGCGCGCCATAAGCTTCGCGAATGAATGCGCAAAACTTCTTGCTATTACCGGCGATATGAAAGTTCGGCACCTGTTGTTCCAGCGCAATCTCCTCGCGGATAATCTTCATCGCCCAGCGGTCCGCCTGCAGGAACGCGATATTGGAATGGCATACCATCGCGAACGTGACTTCCCGCTGTTCGCTTACTAACGAGTGTAGGAATGGCGTATCTATCCACGGTGCGAAAAGAATCACGTCCTTCACGGTAGACTCGGCGCGCAACCGTTCCTGTAATGCGAAGCCATCGAACACCGGCCAGATTTCCAGATTCAACCCCGCTTCGGCCAGCACCTTACAAAGGTTAAGGGCGCATACGCCTAATCCCACATGGCTCAAACCCGGCGTTCGCTCAGGTGTCTTATAAGCAAGTACAATCTTATTTCGCATAGAAGTTCTTCAGCACCCCTTACGTGCGAACAGTACCAGTCAAACTTTCTCTGCCCGTACCGGAATTCCCCTAACAAGCTGCCAGCGTGCCACTTATAATTCCAAAATTTCTGTGACCCGCACCGCACTCAGACGGTCGGGCTCACTGAGATCAATGCGCGGTCCACTGATTTCCTCGACGCTGCCGAAGAGTATTGTGGGAGCCGTGATGGTGAGCCTCGCGTTTTTACGGCTGGCGGGCATACTGCTGTTAACCTGTTGCATCCAAGCGGCAGGCCAGACCGGAAGCGTACGGGGCAGGGCTGAAGATCCGGCTGGCTTTGACCTGCCATTCCCGTGAGTCCGCATTAACTGACGGTCTAACGCGGAACTTCACTATATAGCGAGTGGAGACGCACAAGGCCAGTTCCAGTTGGTCGGAATCGAGCCGGGGATTTACACGGTTAAGATCACCGTACAGGGTTTTCGTGACAAGACAGTATCAAATGTCAGCGTCACTCCGGGGCAGCAGAGTAATTTGGGCAATCTAAGTTTAGAGTTCGCGGGCTGCGACGCT
>Ga0123338_10004972_pt1 | contig 11482 bp, 14 predicted proteins | sample grotaG_FD_89793 | JGI IMG/M metagenome (GOLD analysis project Ga0123338, IMG submission 89793) | Glacier valley bacterial and archeal communities from Borup Fiord, Nunavut, Canada, to study Microbial Dark Matter (Phase II) -... | ecosystem: Environmental > Aquatic > Freshwater > Ice > Glacier ... | reverse complement strand
GTCGCCGCGGTCCGTCAGGTACTTCGTGACGCCAGAGTCGCAAATGACGTCGTCGACGGCGTCGTTCTCGTCGGCGGCTCGACGCGCATGCCGCTCGTTCGCCGTGCGGTGCGCGAGGCTTTCGGTCGCGAGCCCTTGACCAACCTCGATCCCGACCAGGTGGTGGCGCTCGGCGCCGCTCGCCAGGCCGACGCGCTCGCCGGCAACCAGGGCGGCGGCGACCTGCTGCTGCTCGACGTCACGGCGCTGTCGCTCGGCATCGAGACGATGGGCGGCCTCGTCGAGAGGATCATTCCCCGCAACAGCCCGATCCCGGCCATGAAGGCGCAGGACTTCACCACCTTCCAGGACGGCCAGACCGCGATGGCCATTCACGTCATCCAGGGCGAGCGCGACCTGGTCGCCGACTGCCGTTCACTGGCGCGATTCGACCTGCGCGGTATCCCGCCGCTGGTGGCGGGAGCGGCGCGCATTCGCGTCACCTTCAGCGTCGATGCCGACGGCCTGCTCGGCGTTTCGGCGCGTGAGGAGACGTCCGGTGTCGAGGCCTCGGTCGCCGTCAAGCCCAGCTACGGACTCAGCGACGACGAGGTCGCGGCGATGCTCGGCGACAGCTTTCGCGCCGCCGACGGCGACATGGCCGAGCGAAGCCTGCGCGAGGCGCAGGTCGATGCTGACCGGCTGCGGTCGGCGACCGAAACGGCGCTTTCGGACGACGGCGCACTGCTCGACGATGAACAGCGTCGCACGATCGAGCGGCAACTCGAACAGCTCGGCACGGTGCGCGCCGGCACCGATCGCGTCGCGATCGAAGCGGCCGTCAAGGCGCTCGCTTCGGCCACCGAAGGTTTCGCTGCCGAACGCATGAACCGCGGCATCCGGCGTGCTCTCGCGGGCCGCCGCATCGAGGATCTCTGATCGTGCCTGTCATCAAGGTGCTGCCGCATCCCGAGTACTGCCCCGAGGGCAAGGCCATCGACGTCGCGGCCGGCGTCTCGATCTGCGAGGCGCTGCTCGAGAATGGCGTCGAGATCGAGCACGCCTGCGAGATGAGTTGCGCCTGCACGACCTGTCATGTTGTCGTCCGCGACGGCTTCGCGTCTCTCGGCGAACCCGACGAGAGCGAGGAAGACCTGCTCGATCGGGCGTGGGGGCTGGAGCCGACATCGCGGCTGTCGTGCCAGGCCATCATGGCGCGGCAGGACGTGACGGTCGAGATCCCGAAGTACTCGATCAACCACGCCAAGGAAAAGCACTGAGCCGGGTTGCCGGCAAGCTCTGCCGCACGCTCTGCTAGCGGCGGTCCTGCGACACGGTCATGGCGCGACGAAGCCATCCGAGCGGGCGGATCGAATCGAGAAACGAATCCGGCGCCGTGGTGTCGCGGTCCGCGACGAGCCCGCAGCCGTCGAGCATCTCGACAAAGGCGCGCACTTCGTTCTTCTTGAGCCCGCTGGCATCGGCCAGCTGGACGATGCTCATATAGCGCAACGACATCTCGCTCAGCACTCGGCGGTGCCCGGTGCGCTGAAATTCGGCCGAATGTTCAGGCCAGGCGAGAAGTCGGTACTCTTTCATTGAGGCCGAGCCTACCCGTTGCCTCTGAGGCACGGTACGCTCGTTTGCAAGCGCTTCGTGATATTTGAGACAGTTCGCGCAGCACGCACGACTGCCGGTTGACTAACCTCAGCCGTGATGCAAGGCGCGTTGAACCTCCGTTTGCCACGGCAGCGCATGCACCAGCTGGTGCAGCCTGACCGCGGCCGCGACGCGGTTGAGCGCTTCGCCTTCTTCGTCGAGCAGTTTCAGGTTGGTGACGAGCCCGAGCGGGTCGCACATCGCGACCACGCCTTGTTGCAGCTCGACCCAGTCCCAGGCGACGCCAGCGGTGCATTCGTCGGACGCGTCGCCCCACAACGTCTGGCCGCTGCAAAGACAGGCATCGTCGCCGAAGTTGAGCACGTGCGTCCCGAGGTGCATGAGGTGCAGCTGCGGCGCGAGGCTGGCCTGCCACAATAGAGGAGGCCATGCACAAACGATCCATGCAGGTGTCATTGTCGATACGGATTCGATGGCATAGCTCCATTGAAAACTCGGTTCGGCAGTCTGGCAATGCTTTGTGCGCCTGTCATCTGTCAACCTTGTCAGGGTGATGCGAATTCGTTCACGCAACTTCGGATCGCGTCGGCGACAAGCGTGACGCCATGCTCGAAAGCGGTTTCACCTCGGTCCTGTCGGCGCGCAATCGCACCGAGTTCAAGGAGCAGCTCGTCGGCTTCACGAAGCGGATCGGCTTCGAGACCGTCGCCGTCACCCTCGTGATCGACCATTTTCTGGGTGAGGCCGAATTCATCACCGTGGACAACACGCCCCAGGCATTCGTCGACACCTTTCTCGATCGCGAGGACTGGCGGCGCGACCCGGTGATGCAGCACTGCAAGCAGCACACGATGCCGATCATCTGGGGTCAGGACACGTACACGAAGATAGGCCAGGGCGACATCTGGGAGGAGCAAGCCCGCTTCGGTTACCGCAACGGCATCGCCATGGCACTCCACATGCCCGAGGGCCGTCATTTCGTGCTCGGCGTCGATCGTGACGAGCCGCTGCCCGACAACGCCGGCGAGGCGACCCGCCTCGTCGCTGACCTCCAATTGTTCGCCGTCTACGCACAAGACGCTGCGGTTCGCGTTCTGGCGCCGACCTTGACGACGCCGGGCGCTCCCGCGCTGACGCCGCGCGAGCTCGAAACGCTCCGCTGGACAATGGAGGGTAAGACGGCCTGGGAGGTCGGCAGCCTGCTTGGCATCAGCGAGCGAACGGCTGCTTTGCACGTCAACAACGCCACCCACAAGCTCGGATGCGTGAACAAGCACCAGGCTGTCCTGAAGGCGCTTCGGCTCGGACTGATCCGCTGATGCGCTGTCCCGGCGAGCGGGCGGTAACCACATCCGTGCGAAGTTGCACACTGTCAGACCTGACAGTTACGAGTTGCCTCGACCGTTGCTGAAATCGCGTTGTGTGCGACACCTCGCGCGGATTCCAACGGAGCCACCATGCAGCAAGAAAACGCCATCTTGGACAGCGTCGCAACGGTCGAAATCCAGGACCACACCGAGTTGCGCAGTCCGGTTCTTCTGCAGCCGGAAATGCTCGCATGGATCAGCGGCGGAGTGACGGAGGTGGAGTTGCCTCGCGCCGGCTGGTAAATCCACTCCCCGCCGCACGGCGGGGTAGTCGTCGCCAGCGAAAGGGCAGAGCGCCCCCTAGACTGCGGCGATGGTTGTCCTCGGCGTCGAAACCTCCTGCGACGAAAGCGGCGTGGCGCTCGTCTCCTTTGCAGGCCGCGAGCTGCCCGTTCTCGTCTCGCAGGCGTTGTACAGCCAAGTCGACATGCACGCTGCATACGGCGGCGTTGTCCCCGAGCTGGCGTCGCGGGACCACATCAGGCGGGTCCTGCCGCTGACCCGGGACGTTCTGTCCCGGAACGGGGCGTCGACGTCCGACATTGATGTCATCGCTTTCACGCGCGGCCCCGGGCTCGCCGGGGCGCTCCTGGTCGGTGCCGGCGTGGCCACAGCCTTGGCGGCATCACTCGGCCGCCCGGCGCTCGGTATCCATCATCTCGAAGGCCACCTCCTGTCGCCTTTCCTGTCTGCAGATCCACCCGCCTTTCCATTCGTCGCCCTGCTGGTGTCGGGCGGCCACACTCAGCTCCTCGAGGTCACCGGTGTCGGTGCGTATCGGCTGCTTGGCGACACCATCGACGACGCCGCCGGAGAGGCGTTCGACAAATCTGCGAAGCTTCTTGGCCTCGGCTATCCGGGTGGTCCCGCTTTGGCCCGGCTGGCCGAGTTCGGCGATCCCCGCGCTTACGCGCTGCCACGGCCGCTCATGCACCGTGATTCCCTCGATTTTTCGTTCGCTGGGCTCAAGACCGCCGTGCGGACGCACGCTCTGAAGCTAGGCAACTCCTGCGAGCAGGCGCGTGCCGACCTAGCGGCGTCGACCCAGCAGGCGATCGTCGACGTGCTGGCGCGCAAGTCGATCGCGGCGCTCGAAAAGACCGGTCAGCGGCGGCTCGTCGTCGCCGGTGGCGTCGGTGCGAACCTTGCTCTTCGAAGTCGCCTGCAGCTGGAATGCGAGAAGCGCCAGATACGGGTGCACTACCCGGAGCTGGCGCTCTGCACGGACAACGGTGCCATGATCGCGCTGGCGGCGGCGATGCGATTGCAGCGCGGCATCGGCGACGCGTCGAACGTCTACGCCTTTGACGTGCGGCCGCGATGGCCGTTGGCCGCCGCCTGACACGGCGGCACCGGCAACGACCCGTCGTCGAGTGGGCGACCGGTAGGCAGATCGCCCGTCTGTCTATAATCCGGGGTTGCCTCGCAGGGCAATCAGCACGACACCGGTCGGTTTCACCGGTGCTCGCAAGTCGAAACCCGAAACCGCAGTCCGCCGAATGGGGCGCGCTCGGTTTCAATGCAGGAAACGAGATGCCAGCCACCACCGAACACACGGCGGAAATCGTCAAGGCGCACGCCCGCGGCGCCAGCGATACCGGATCGACCGAGGTGCAAGTCGCCTTGCTCACCGACCGCATCAACGAACTCACCCCGCACTTCAAGACCCACTTGAAGGACCACCACGGTCGCCGCGGCCTGCTGAAGATGGTGAATCGGCGCAAGAGCCTGCTCGCCTATCTGAAGGGCAAGGACGCCGATCGCTACACGGCACTGATTCAGAAGCTCGGCCTGCGCAAGTAAGGCCAGATCCGCCGGGAGCGGCGTGGGCCCGGCCCACCGCCCCCGGCTTCACGAACGAGCGGTCCGAGGCGTCGCCGTGTCATTCCACCGTTGTTCGCGCGGCAGCGACAGCGAGCACCCTTGGAATGGCATGTCGCCCGAAGTGGCTCGTTCCGGGTGTCGGCGCCGCCCCGAAAGGCGCCCGTCACGAACGGAGAACCGCACATGAGCATGTTCAACAAAGTCACCAAGTCGTTCAACTGGGGCGAGCAGACGGTCACGCTCGAGACCGGCGAGATCGCACGCCAGTCGGGCGGCGCCGTCGTCGTCTCGATCGGCGACACCGTCGTCCTCGCCACCGTCGTCGCCAAGAAGGACGCCAAGCCGGGCCAGGACTTTTTCCCGCTGACCGTCGACTACATCGAGAAGACCTACGCCGCCGGCAAGATCCCGGGCAGCTTCTTCAAGCGCGAAGGCCGCCCGAGCGAACTCGAGACGCTGACCTCGCGGCTGATCGACCGGCCGCTCAGGCCGCTCTTTCCCGAAGGCTTCTACAACGAGGTGCAGGTCGTCATCCACGTCCTGTCGCTGAATCCCGAGATCGCCGCGGACATCCCGTCGCTGATCGGCGCCAGCGCCGCGCTTGCCATCTCCGGCATCCCGTTCAACGGCCCGATCGGCGCCGCCCGGGTCGGCTACATCAACGGCCGATACGTCCTCAATCCGTCGAAGACGCAGATGGCCGAGACGCAGATGGACCTCATCGTCGCCGGCACCGAAGTTGCCGTGCTGATGGTCGAGTCGGAAGCAAAGCAGCTCAGCGAGGAAGTGATGCTCGGCGGCGTGGTGTTCGGCCACGAGCAGGGCAACATCGCCATCGCCGCGATCAACGAGCTGGTCAAGGACGCCGGCAAGTCCGCGTGGGAGTGGGTGGCCCCGGCGAAGGACGAAGCCTTCATCTCGAAGGTCGGTGCGCTCGCCGAGCAAAAGCTTCGCGATGCCTACCAGATCCGCTCCAAGCAGGCTCGCACGCACGCCACCCGCGATGTCACCGCGTCGACGATGGCGGCGCTCGGCGAAGGCGGTGCCTCGGTCGATAAGGTCAAGGTCGACAACATCCTGTTCGACATCGAAGCCAAGATCGTGCGCAGCCAGATCCTCTCGGGCGAGCCGCGCATCGACGGCCGCGACACCCGGACCGTGCGCCCGATCGAGATCCGCAGCGGCCTCTTGCCGCGCGCCCACGGCTCGGCGCTCTTCACGCGCGGCGAGACCCAAGCTCTGGTCATCGCCACGCTAGGCACCGACCGCGACTCGCAGCGTATCGACGCGCTCGCCGGCGAGTACCACGAGCACTTCATGCTCCACTACAACATGCCCCCGTTCGCCACCGGCGAAACGGGCCGCGTCGGCTCGCCGAAGCGGCGAGAGATCGGCCACGGCCGGCTCGCCAAGCGCGCGCTCGTGGCGGTGCTTCCGGATCGCGCCGAGTTCCCGTACTCGATGCGCGTGGTCTCGGAGATCACCGAGTCGAACGGCTCGTCATCGATGGCTTCGGTGTGCGGCGGCTGCCTCGCGCTGATGGACGCCGGCGTGCCGATGAAGGCGCATGTGGCCGGCATCGCCATGGGACTCATCAAGGACGGTAACCGCTTCGCCGTGCTGACCGACATCCTCGGTGACGAAGATCACCTCGGCGACATGGACTTCAAGGTCGCCGGCACGACCACCGGCGTGACGGCCCTGCAGATGGACATCAAGATCCAGGGCATCACCAAGGAGATCATGCAGGTCGCCCTGGCTCAGGCCAAGGAAGCGCGCCTGCACATCCTCGGCAAGATGACCGAGGCGATGGGATCGGCCAACACCGAGGTCTCGCAGTTCGCGCCGCGCCTCTACACGATGAAGATCAACCCGGAGAAGATTCGCGACGTGATCGGCAAGGGCGGCTCGACGATCCGCGCGCTCACCGAAGAGACCGGCTGCACGATCGACATCGGCGAAGACGGCACGATCACCATCGCCTCGACCGACGCCGACAAGGCCGCGCACGCCAAGAAGCGCATCGAGGAGATCACGGCCGAAGTCGAAGTGGGCAAGATCTACGAAGGCCCGATCACCAAGATCCTCGACTTCGGCGCGCTCGTGAACCTGCTGCCGGGCAAGGACGGCCTGCTCCATATCAGTCAGATCGCGCACCAGCGTGTCGAGAAAGTCACCGACTTCCTGTCGGAAGGTCAGATCGTTCGCGTCAAGGTGCTCGAGACGGACGAGAAGGGTCGCGTCAAGCTGTCGATGAAGGCCCTGCTCGACCGCGACATGCCGCCGCGCGAGCACGCCACGCACGACTGATCGAGATCATCCCGTCGTGATGAAGGCGATCGAGATCACGGCGCCCGGCGCGCCGGACGTGCTGAAGCTCACCGAGCGGCCGATGCCCGTCGCCGGCGTCGGCGAGATGCTTATCCGCGTCGCGGCTTCGGGCGTCAACCGGCCCGACGTGCTGCAGAGGAAGGGCCTCTATCCGGTGCCCAAGGGCGCCTCGGACCTGCCCGGGCTCGAGGTCGCCGGCACCATCGTCGACGGCGACGCTGCGCCGCTCGCGGCTGCCGGTCTCAAGACCGGCGACCGCGTCTGCGCGCTCGTCGCAGGGGGGGGTTACGCGGAGTTCTGCGTCGCGCCGATCGGGCAATGCCTGCCGTCGCCAGCGGGCCTCAGCGACATCGCGGCCGCGAGCTTGCCCGAGACCTACTTCACCGTCTGGTCCAACGTGTTCGATCGCGCTCGCCTCCAGCCCGGCGAGACGCTGCTCGTGCAGGGCGGCAGCAGCGGCATCGGCGTGACCGCGATCCAGCTGGCTAAAACCTGGGGCGCCACGGTGATCGTGACGGTCGGCTCGGCAGAAAAGGCAGCGGCATGCCGCGCCCTCGGTGCCGACCACGCCATCGATTACAAGTCGCAGGACTTCGCCGCCGAGGTGCTGCGCCTCACCGACGGCCAAGGCGCCGACGTGATCCTCGACATGGTCGCCGGCGACTACCTCGCGCGCGAATTGAAGTGCCTCGCCGAAGACGGCCGCGTCGTCGTCATCGCGGTGCAGGGCGGTGTCGACGCGCACATCGACGCCGGCCTGGTGCTGCGGCGTCGTCTCACCATCACCGGCTCGACGCTGCGACCGCGCCCGATCGCATTTAAGAGCGCGATCGCGGCGTCGTTGCGGAAGACCGTGTGGCCGTGGCTCGAACAGGGGCTCGTCAAGCCCGTCATTCACCAGGTCTTTCCTGCCGCCGAGGCTGCTGCGGCACACACGCTGATGGAATCGAATCGCCACATCGGCAAGCTGGTGCTCGCGTGGTAGCGCCTGTCGCCCGCCGTCCGCTCGTCGTCGGCAACTGGAAGATGAACGGCAGCCGCGCCGGCAATGCGGCGCTGCTCGCCGCGCTGAAGAGTGAAGTTGGCGATACCGCCGACGTCGCCGTCTGCGTGCCGGCGCCGTACCTCGGCGAAGTCGGCGCCGCGCTCGCCGGCAGCGCGATCCGGTGGGGCGCACAGGACTGCTCGGCGCACGCGTCAGGAGCCTTCACCGGCGAGATCTCTGCGGCGATGCTCGCCGAGTTCGGTTGCAGCTACGTCATCGTCGGCCACTCCGAACGCCGCGCCATGCATGGCGAGGGCGATCACCTGGTCGCCGACAAGGCGGCCGCGGCGCTGGACAGCGGCCTGGTGCCGATCGTCTGCGTCGGCGAGACGCTGGCCGAGCGTGAAGCGGGCAAGACCCACGCCGTCGTCGCTCGCCAGCTCGCCGCCGCGATCGACGTGCTCGGCGAACGGATGTCGTCGGTCGTCGTCGCCTACGAGCCGGTGTGGGCGATCGGCACCGGCAAGACGGCGTCGCCTGAGGAGGCGCAGGCCGTGCACGCTCACCTGCGCGCGACGCTCGTCGCAGCGGCTTCCTCCGGCGCCGACAACCGCATCCTCTACGGCGGCAGCGTCAAGGCCGACAACGCCGCGCAGCTCTTCGCGCAGGCCGACATCGATGGCGGCCTGATCGGCGGCGCGTCGTTGAAAGCGGCCGACTTCGGCGCCATTTGCCGGGCAGCGCGTTGAGCACAACGAACACGAAAGCCGGAACAAAAAGATGAACATCCTGATGAACCTCGTGCTGGCGCTGCAGATCATTGCGGCGCTGGTGATGATCGGGCTGGTGCTCATCCAGCACGGCAAGGGCGCCGACATGGGCGCCTCGTTCGGCAGTGGTGCATCGGGAAGCCTGTTCGGTGCCACCGGCAGCGCCAACTTCCTGTCGCGGTCGACGGCCGTGTGCGCCGCGGTCTTCTTCATCTGCACGCTGTCGCTCGCCTACACCGCCAACGATCGGCCGCGCGCGGCCGCGGCGGGCAGCGTCCTCGATCGCCCGGCCACGGGCGCTTCGGCGCCGGCCTCGGCAGCGTCGGGTGCCGCGCAAATTCCGGGCAGCGCGCGGCCGTCGGCAGCGGTCGTCGCGCCGGCAGCCGCCACGGTGGCGCCGAGTGCGTCCGGTGCAGGTGCCATCCCGCAGAAGTAGCGCGCCGATCGGTCTGCGGCAAGGGCGTGTTCAGCCAGCCCGCAGAGCCGGTCACAGAGGTCTTTGCAGTTAGAATTCTCAGTTGTCCGGCGAGCCTTTTCCTCATGCCAGCCGGAGCATCTGATCTGAGCCGCCGACGTGGTGAAATTGGTAGACACGCTATCTTGAGGGGGTAGTGGCGAAAGCTGTGCGAGTTCGAGTCTCGCCGTCGGCACCAGGTCGGCTTCGAAAGAGAGGCCGATTCGCGGCGCAGGCTCTTTTTTTGCTGGCTCCAATATTGGTTTTGCGATCCGTTCGGCTCTCCGGCGCACACCGCGCCCGTTCCCAGCAGCATGACTCTCGACTCCTACCTGCCTGTCATCCTCTTCATCCTCGTCGGGGTAGCGGTGGGCGTCGTTCCCCAGCTTCTCGGCTTCCTGCTCGGACCGCGCCGGCCCGACCAGGCCAAGAACTCTCCGTACGAGTGCGGCTTCGAAGCCTTCGAAGACGCGCGCATGAAGTTCGACGTGCGCTATTACCTCGTTGCCATCCTCTTCATCCTCTTCGACCTCGAGATCGCCTTTCTCTTTCCATGGGCAGTCGCGTTGCGCGAGATCGGTCCGGCCGGCTTCTGGGCGATGATGCTTTTCCTCGGCATCCTCGTCGTCGGCTTCGCGTACGAGTGGAAGAAGGGCGCACTGGACTGGGAATGAAGGCGACTCGATGAGCCTCGACGGCATGCTCAAGGAAGGCTTCGTCACGACGAGCCTCGACACGGTCATCAACTGGTCGAAGACCGGCTCGCTCTGGCCGATGACGTTCGGCCTGGCCTGCTGCGCCGTCGAGATGATGCATGCCGGCGCTGCCCGCTACGACATCGATCGCTTCGGCATGCTGTTCCGGCCGAGCCCTCGCCAGAGCGACCTGATGATCGTGGCCGGCACGCTGTGCAACAAGATGGCGCCGGCACTGCGCAAGGTCTACGACCAGATGGCCGAGCCGCGCTGGGTGATCTCGATGGGCTCATGCGCCAACGGCGGCGGCTACTACCACTACAGCTACTCCGTGGTCCGCGGCTGCGACCGCATCGTCCCGGTCGACGTCTACGTTCCCGGCTGCCCGCCGACGGCGGAGGCGCTGCTCTATGGCGTCATGCAGTTGCAGGCCAAGATCCGGCGCGAGAACACGATCGCCCGGTAGCGCGCCCATGACCAAGCTCGAGACCCTGCAGGCTGCGCTCACCGCGCAGCTCGGCGACCGCGTCGTCAAGCTCGAGCGCGCGTTCGGCGAGCTCACGCTGACGGTCGCCGCTGCCAACTACATCGACGCGGCCTTGCTGCTGCGCGACCACCCCGAGCTGAAGTTCGAGCAGCTCGTCGATCTCTGCGGCGTCGACTACTCGAGCTACCGCGACGTGCCGTGGGATGGCCTGCGCTATTGCGTCGTCTCGCACCTGCTGTCGCTGACCAACAACTGGCGGCTTCGCCTCAAGGTGTTCTGCGTTTCCGACGACGTGCCTCAGATCGCTTCGCTCACCGACGTGTGGAGCGCTGCCAACTGGTACGAGCGCGAGTGCTTCGACCTCTTCGGCGTCGTCTTCGACGGTCACCTCGACCTGCGACGCCTGCTCACCGACTACGGCTTCATCGGCCACCCGTTCCGGAAGGACTTCCCGGTCTCGGGCACGGTCGAGATGCGCTACGACCCCGAGCAGAAGCGCGTGATCTATCAGCCGGTGACGATCGAGCCGCGCGAGATCACGCCGCGCGTCATCCGCGAAGACAACTACGGTGGCCTGCGTGGCTGACATCAAGAACTACACGTTGAACTTCGGCCCGCAGCACCCGGCTGCGCACGGCGTGCTGCGTCTCGTCCTCGAGCTCGACGGCGAAGTCATCCAGCGCGCCGACCCGCACATCGGCCTGCTGCACCGCGCCACCGAAAAGCTCGCCGAGACGCGCACCTACATCCAGTCGCTGCCCTACATGGACCGGCTCGACTACGTGTCCATGATGTGCAACGAGCACGCCTACTGCCTGGCGATCGAGAAGCTGCTCGGCGTCGACGTGCCGATCCGCGCCCAGTACATCCGCGTCATGTTCGCCGAGATCACGCGCCTGCTCAACCACCTGATGTGGCTGGGCGCGCACGGCTTCGACTGCGGCGCGATGAATATCCTGATCTACTGCTT
>Ga0123338_10004971_pt1 | contig 11485 bp, 8 predicted proteins | sample grotaG_FD_89793 | JGI IMG/M metagenome (GOLD analysis project Ga0123338, IMG submission 89793) | Glacier valley bacterial and archeal communities from Borup Fiord, Nunavut, Canada, to study Microbial Dark Matter (Phase II) -... | ecosystem: Environmental > Aquatic > Freshwater > Ice > Glacier ... | reverse complement strand
TGGGGCGGGTGGATCGTGTCGAGCTACGCAGATGTGTCCCCACTTCTCGTCGACACCAGGCTGTCACTTGAGGGAGCGGCACAAATGATGTTCCAGCACCTGGAACCTGCTTTGCGCGCGCGTCTGAAGCCGCTCGAATCCCATGTCTCGAAATGGCTCGGTGTTCTCGATCCCGGCAATCACAAGCGCCTGAGAACGATCGTTGCAAAAGGTTTCGCGCCGGATGTGGTAGCGGCGACGCGTTCACTGATTCATGACATCGCCGGCAGACTGCTGAATCAAATGGCGACTGGTGAATCGATTGATCTGATCAAGATGTATGCCGGTCCATTGCCGGCGATTGCGATCGCGGCAATCCTTGGAGTTCCCCTGCCCGACGCAGACCGGGTCCTTGAATGGTCGAAGGCGCTGACTCGTTTTGTAGGAGAAGGGTTTCAGAATCCCGACGCTATGTTGGCCGGCCAGACGGCTGTCGTCGAGATGACCACCTATCTCGAGTCCGTCGTGAGGCGATACGGCACGGACATCCATCCGGAAGACAAGACACTTATGGCTCGTCTGCTGAGGGCACATTACGAGGACGGCATCACGGATATGGATGAAATCCTGGCCAACTGCGTCCTGCTGCTGTTTGCCGGCCACGAGACTACCACACTGGCTATTTCAAACGCGGCGCTGCTGTTATTACGCGACCGCAAGTGGCTGATTCGTGCCCGCAAGGACCGGGCAACGCTCAAAGAAGCTATCGAGGAATCTCTGCGATGCCTCAGTCCCGTACAGATGGTCCGCCGTCAAGCCGTCGAAGACCTCGAGTTGCGGGGCCGGCAAGTGCAGAAGGGTCAAATGGTATGGCTCGCGATTGGCGCCGCCAACCGTGACCCGAACCAGTTCCCCGATGCCGGCTGTTTTGTTCCGGGAAGAAAGCCATCGCGCAATCTCGCGTTCGGAGCCGGACCACACTACTGCCTGGGCGCAGCGCTCTCCCTCATGGAAACAGAAGTCGCTCTTTCTGAACTGATCAACCGTTTTCCCGGAATTCGGCTCAGTTCCGCGGCCACGCAGGATTGGCTTCCCAACCCGACGGCTGCCACTCTGCAGTCATTGCCCGTAATGCTGCGCCCGAAGGATTAAGAAACAATGCAAACCGAAGCCTGGACTCTCCACGAAGGTCTCCCGAACGGAGGCGGTGAGCGCGTGACGGCTCGGCTCGTCCGCGAAACCATCAAAATCCCGGAACCGACTGCGGACGAAGTGCTGGTGGAACCCCTGATCGGTTCATGGGAGGGAAACATGAGCCATGCCCTGCAGCGGCATCCGATCGATATTTGCCGCTTCCGGAAGGAACCCTATGTGGTGCTTGGGAACGCTGGCGTGGTCCGTGTGCTGCGTCCGGGCCGAGATGTAAATGATTTTCGTGAAGGCGACATTTGCATGGTGTTCTGCAACGGAATCTGGGATGAACATGGGTATCCTCTTCGCATCTACGGTTACGACGCAGAGCGAACTATAGGCATTCTGTCCCGGCGCACGAATCTCCACCGGCGGCAACTCATCCGCCTGCCGGCCGATACGCGCCACAGTTTAGGGCAGTGGGCTGCGTTTTCTCTCCGATACATAACCGCCTGGGCAAACTGGAAGCTGGCCTATGGATGTTATCGCCTGCAGTGTCCAAAAGGCGACCCGCATGTGTGGGGATGGGGCGGCGGAGTGGCCCTTGCGGAACTGCAACTGGCTCGGAATAGCGGATGCAAGGCCGCTATGCTGACGTCCTTTTGCGAACGCGCCGATCAACTCGCCGGAATGGATATTCGCGCGGTGGACCGCCGGCCGTTCCAGAACCTTAACTATGATCCAAAGCGCTATCGCGATGACTCTGGATACCGGGCGAGCTACCAGGATGCTGAAACGAGATTTCTCGATGCCCTGTATTCGATAACCGAAGGAAACGGAGTTTCGATCTTCGTGGACCTGATCGGTCTTCCGGTATTTCGCGCGACACTGAAGGCGCTGGCGCGGCCCGGCGTAGTCACCACTTCAGGATGGAAGCATGGCATGGACCTGCCGCTGGTCCGGGCACTCGAATGCATGAACTGGCACATCCATGTTCACACTCATTACGCACGGTATGAGGAAGGCCTGGAAGCTGTCCAGTACGCGGAGGAAAATGGGTGGGTCCCGCCCGAAGAAGCAGCCCCGTGGCCCTGGCACTGCATCGACGCTCTTGGGCAGGAACATGTCAACGGCCGGATCGCATCGTGGTTTCCGCTCTACCAGGTCAATCCGATCTGAAGAATTTTGCGGCCGAAGACGGCCATTGCCGGCGCCGTCATGATGAACGTCACCGGCCCGCGCATGCCGTCGAGCCGAGTGACACGCAAGCATCTTGCCGATTCGACGGGCGGCAAGCGGGAGAAGTTCACCGAGCACGGTGGCGTGAGCCGGAAGGTATTTGAGATTCGCGCGGTCTATGAGGCGCTCCCGCCGCCGAAAACGCGTCAGTCAGCATGTGCCGCCATCCTCAACTCTCTCGTCGCAAAAAGCCTGCGCGCGATTCTTTCCGGCCGTCTGATCGCGGCGTCAGCCTGGGACGATGCCCGCGCGGCCCGCCGCAGCAATACCGGAAGGGGCAGCAAAATAGGAGGGTCTATAGGGCCGCCACTGCGGAAGGTGTTCGGTGAACAGGGCAATGGCGGGAGGTTCGGAGACGTCTTCCGGATAATCGATCCACCCTTCCAATTTCCCTCCAGCAGGATCCGGGACCGGCTCCGATCCTGTTGCAGCGCTTCTTCGAGAACTGCCTGGTGATCGTCGGTCGAGCGCACCACTTCTCTAAAGCGCCCTGTGAACGCCAAAAGAACGCCTCGGCAAGCGCGCCCGGCCAACGCAATAAGTCTCGGTGAGGCTGTGCTAATCGCCGGCGGCAGCAGTGGCTTGCCAGGCCGTCGCGCTCTGCCGTCTGGTGGCCCACAGATGGGCCGTTAAGAGACCGAGACCACGAATGACGCTGGTCATTGTCAAAGCGATGAACAGACCGAAGACGACATGGCCGACGAATAGCACACCGTAAAATGCCGCCACCGACAAACCGAACAGAACCTGTCTTGAGGGCTTCAGGGGAGTGGTGGCCGGGTCGGGAATCATGTACAGGGAGAAGAGCATGAAACCAACGCCGGACATCGGCACGAAAGAAACGGCAGGAGGAATGTTGAACAGATAACTCCTTACCAATCCCTGAATCGCAAAACCCGCGAACCAGGCGAGTACCAGCGGCAGACGGCCCGTGAACTTCGCGTGCACGAAGACTCCGGTCGCGAGTACGATCAGAGGCAGAATCCAGTGCCAGGCGCCCGTCACGTTTTCGGTGAACTGATAGGGCGGTGCCAAACCCACCGAGGGCATCAGCAACAAAGTAATGGTAATCCCTATGTTTGAGGGATTGAAAAAGTGCTGCGTTTGTCCGTTTCCAATCGGTGCCCGCAGCAGGTATTTCGATGAGATCGACACGGCTACGGCAAACATCAAGGGAGCAAGCCGTTCGTTCGAATAAGTGAACATCGAACAAGTCAGCGCGGGGATAATGCAGGCCGGCAGGAAATTGAGCATCGTCATCCTACTGCCGGACCATCTGGGTTTGCCGGCGGTCCTTACGGCGTCCAGCCATTCCAAAGTCATCGAAAAGGCAATTGCCATAATGCAGGCCGCTATTGGCTGCAGGTGAGACTGTTCGAAGCCCAGCACGGTCTGCCCCAGAATGTTCCAGATAATCAGCAGCGTGCAGACGTACCAAAGCGCGAACAGACGCAGCTTTGGGTCGCGGTTGGGATAAAAGTTCAACGTCGGAAACATATCCTTCTCCTGAATAAATAAAAGTGTTTCGTTCTATGAATCGAGCTGCACCGAATACCACGAATCGGCTTTAACCTGGATGGTTCGATGCCGCAATTCTCCGCCGCGCGCTCGCCATGTCAGATCCACTCTTAATACTTCGTCCTTCGGCAGAGGCCCTAAACCGACGTGGACGTCTGGGCTGCGCTTACCCGAGTGGCCGCTTCCCCCATCGGACTGAGCGCGAAACACACGCCCGCTCCGCGTATGGACTACCACCGAGGTTCCGAAGGCTGGAGAGCCCAGCGCGACGTTTCCCGTAAATACGTCGAACGCTTTCCCTTTCCCAGCGAGCTGCAAGTGCAGGCCGATAAATGAACCGGTGGTACGACTCTTATTGAAGAATGCGTAAGAGTCTTCCCATTGATTGGCCAGAATGAAATCCAATCTTCCATCTCCATCGATGTCGCCGACCGCAACACCGCGCGTCATCATGGGCTCGTCGGCTCCGACGACGTCGGGCACATTATGATAGCGATTGTCTTTTCCGGGAATGAAAAAACCGGTCCGGTTGTGTCCGCTTACGTCGTCACCCGGCCGAAAGGCCGGCCAGAGTCTGGCGTCGTGCATCAGGCTGTCGTTGCCGGTGGTTAGCGCTTGAAGTTCAGTCCAGCGATTGATCTCGCCCTGCATGAACCCGGTTCCCTGCACAATTTCGAATTGGCCGCCATTATTGAAATCGGCGAACCGCGCGTCCCAGCCCCAGCCGCTTCTTGAAACCCCAAGTTTTTCGCTGCTCTGGCGGTAAGGCGCGAACCCGGGACGGAACCCTTCACCCGTACTCAGCCAAAGCATATGGCTTTCCTGCAACGCGAAATCGTCTGCGATATTGCTGACGAAGATGTCAGGAACTCCGTCCCCGTTGACATCGGCGAAATCCACGCCCATCCCTGAGAACGAATCACGCCCGAGCACGGCGGATGAAGGAGTTCCAATTTCGCGTTTACCTTCCAGCACTTCGAACTTCAACTCACCGCCACTGGAAATGTTTCGCAACAAACGGTCCGGCCCGAAATCGTTGGCGATGTATAAATCGGGCCGCATGTCACCGTCCAGATCCGCGGCGCCCAATGCCAGGGTCCAACCGTGCAAGACTTCCTGGGAAAGGTTAGTGGGTGTATCCACGAATTTGGGGATGCCGCCGTTTCCAGCGCGCCAAAGCAGAAATCGTTTGCTGCCTCCATTAAACGATCGGCTATTGGTGCTGGGCATCTCTTCTCGCCCTTGCCCCGCCGCGTCGAGAATATTCGACTGATCCGGGTAGTAGTTTGCTACAACCAGGTCCACATGTCCGTCTCCGTCGAGATCGGCGAAGGCGGCGGCATTCGTAAACCACCGCTCGCCTCCGGGCACCAGATCCACAACCTCGTAAGACGCCGTTTCCAGCTTTTCACCTCGCCTCAGGAAAGCGAGAGGGGTTCGGCCCCAGAAGTACACAACAAAGTCGGCGCGGCCGTCTTCGTCCAAGTCGCCGATCAGGCATCCCATGGGAGCCATAGTTTTGCGATTCCACAGCGTTTCGGGCGCTTCGAGTCGAAAGGGCTGGTAGTGAGTTTCGTAAAGTTGAGAAACCAGCACCGTGTCGAACCTCGGATCCACGTGGCAGACGTCGTTTGACAACCCATCCCCGTCCACGTCCCCCAGCGCAACTCCGGCGCCGACAGTGGAAATCCAGGCTGCTATCCTCTCCAGGCTGGGATGTACCTGCCGCACAAGCTTACTGGGCAGTTCCGTCTGCACCGGTAGAGGTAATCGGTGAAATTTGAATTCATTGGATAGAGATATAGTCACCGATTTCGACATCAGTGCGGGCCCTTCCGCGGCACAATACAGTATGGCGATTGATCCTAATGCGAACAAAGCAGCCGCATGCCGGCGTATCCAGGAAACGTTCATTTTGAGTTACTCACTCTTATAATTTGGATTGTAGACAAGTTAGTTGCCGGGCGGCGGAATCGTAGTGGGATACACGAACGATCCGCCTGCTTACTGAGTTTCTGAGTTATTTCTGGGGGGACCGGCAAGCGCCGGTAGTTTCTAGAACGCGTGACTTATATTCGTAAATGCTGCCGCTAGAAACAAGCTTGCGGAACAATTGTTTCCGACGGTTCGCCTGTCGCGTGAACCGTTTGGACCGAGTGTGCCAGAAACAACAATTTCTGTCAACAACAATTTAGGTAGAAACTTTTGCCCTGGTGCGCGCTCGGGAAACAGACCAGCCGTTCAATAGGTTTGACCTTTCCTCTCAAGCAAGCAAGTGCGGAGAAAGCATGCCTGTCGGGAAGAGTCTATTCTCAAAATCCGAGCGGGGTAAAGGTTCGTTTGGATAGAAAAGGAGGCATTTAAAATGAAATTCACTGGCTCTGTAGCCCTTGGATTATGCGGCTTACTCGGTCTAAGTTTGGTGATCGTAGAACTAACTAAGGCCCAAGACCAACCATTTGCGGTTGAAGCAAGAACTTTCGCGGACGTGACAGGTACTCTTGCGGGAACATGGACGTTAAAACAACGGACGAACCCGGACGGAACACCATACCGTTCCAGGCTCGAAGGTGTCACCTACGTCAGCATGAGTTCCCGGACCGGAAGCCTTATCGGACCACATGCGGTTGCAACGCTCTACGCGAAGGAGTCCGGTGTCGCCGATACTCACTTCTTCAACTATCCGGCGGACGTAGCCGGCAAACCGTTTGAAATGGAATCCAGCTCTACCTGGATGGTTCATAGTGTAACCAGCGCCAACAAGAGTTCGCAGGTTTCGGCCAAGACGTTCACGGTGGCCAAGGGCAACTTACCCGGCTACACAAACGGAGTGGTGTACAGCGCGGATGTTCGCTTTAATTTGGCGCGCCTGGCTGCGGTCGCGGGAGCGGCGCCGGTCCCCAGAATGGAACTTGCGTCTTTAGTTCCGGGGCAATTGGTAGATTTCGCGGGCAAAAGGGTTCAGTCTGAGGCGATGGTTGCGGCATGCTGTGGCATGGTGTCTTTATTCGTGACTCAGGACACCATGGAAATCAACTGGAGCAACAAAGGTAAGGATACGTGGGTGAGGTCAGCCAAAACCGTGCCTGCTGCCTTTCGCTGACCTTACCTAATTGGGATCGAGTGGGTACTCCGCTCGCGGATGGATTGCTGTTCAAGTTCGGTCAAGGTGCAAGCGCACGGCTGAAGCTTCATTGCGCCACAAAGGATCGTTGGCGGGCATCGCGTGTTTGCAACTACGCCCTCGTAATGCGCTCAACACCGAATCGTTTTCTTCTTTTTGCCTAGCTTACCCGCCGCCTCGGCTTTTTGTATATCGGCCGGGGCGCTCGGTACCCTGCATGCCGTCCCCCCCATTTCCACGGTCACGACACCGATCGCGGTTGCCGCGGCCAGAGCCTTCTTAGAAAGCGGCTTCACGCTCGTACCTACGGCAATCACGAAGTTGTTCATGGTGTGCCGTACGCGATTCTTTGCTCCGCCAATCTCTTTTACGACCCTGTTTAGAAGATTTTCGATTTCTGCCAAATCCAGTTCCGAATCATCCGTGGTCACGACAATGCCAGAGTAAGTACACCAGCCCGCCGCCGCCACGCGTTCCTCTTTGGATTTGATCCACTGGAGCGCCATCTCGCGCGCGTGTGGATTCTCAACTGTCACCCATGGCACCGCATATTCAGAAATTATCTGCATCTCGGAAGCGCCGGCCGCCCACTTTTCGAGCTGCGCTTTGGTCATTTTCGACCCGTCGGCCACCATTCCGGCCAAATACATCGCGTCCATGATCCCGGTGTCGCACAGATCTAGTGCGAGTGTCTGATTCCCTTTGATCCTCTTTGCGATCGTCTTCAAATCCGCGACCGAAACTCCCAGAACTTTATCCGCTGGCATTCCGTGGCGGGCATACATGCTTCTTCCTTTCTCCGAACCCTTTTGTTTCAGCTCGGTCATAACGGAATTGACGGATGCGGACATTGCGGCAGTAGGCATGGTTTCCTCGGTGTATCGGGTAAAATCCAGTGTCTTACATTTTATAACTTCACAAATAGCTTAAAGTTCGCTTTTTTGGCCGGAATCAAGGAGCTACGTGCCGGGTGGTAAGCCGCTCCAATGTATTCATCAATCCGTCCTGCCGGATATGCGGCTCGCCCCGGGAATTCGTCGAGACTACCCGAAATTCGGAATCAAGGAGGATCGCCGTCGGCCACTCGTCGATCCGGAATCGATGTTCCACCAGATCAGCGACGGAATCCCACCGAGCTTGAGGGAAAGCGACACTATGTTCCTTTACAAACTTTTGGGTGATGGCTGGGTCTCTATCTCCAGCGATTCCTATGACTCGAAATCCCCGTTCATGGAATCTCCGAATTGCCTCATCAAACTCGCCGATCTCGCTCTTGCAAATCGCGCACCATGTAGCCCAAAAGTATAACATCGTGTAGCTGGATCCGCTCTCACTTTTGAGACTTCGAGGTTTCCCTTGCAAGTCTACAAAAGAAAAGTCCTGCAACACCTGGCCAACACGCATCGAGATAAGGCGGTACTCGCTTGCATCCACCTCTTGGACTTGCGCAGTCATCCTCTTCATATCTACTGCATCAGTTCGCACGTAGTGCTTACCGATCTTGAAAACGACCGGTTTCCCGAGTGCATACACCATCTCGTCGCTCCAGCGCGCCAGGTCGATTTTCCCATCTCGGTCACTATCAACTGCCAGCCATGTGTCGTGGAGAAGCACACTGAAATCGTCTGAGTTGACACGGTACAAAAATTGGTAGGTCAACCCGTCCAATTGCAGTTGCCCGGTTACATCGACAGCATGCGAGTAGTATAGGAGCCGAAGGTTGCGCTGGCGCATATCTGCCTGCCAGCCCGGCGGAAGATCCACAGCCTTCACACGAAGAGGGTAAGAAGCGAATGGCTCGCCCTGCAAAGGAAACTGTATAAGAGTCGGCGTCCCGCCAACTTCAATATGCTCGTCTGAGCTTAACTCCCCGTCCCGATTTATGTCCAACATCCAGACTGGCTTTGCGCCGTCGCGTTCTATCACCACCGCGCGCACTTGCTCTCCCTTGCGCAGTGGCAGCATCGCCGAGAATGCATGTAATCCCTGGGGCAATTCACCCGGGACGGGCTTCAGTTCCGCCACCTCAAAAACCGGATCGGGTACCAGTTGCTTATCTAGCTGAATGGTGAACGTTCCCGCGCTAAGCTTCGATTCAAACGCCGCGAGAGCCAATAAGCACGGGACGATCAAGCGCAGAATCTTGTTCATCTTAAGATCCTTGGAAGTTATGAATTGGGTCGGCCGCAGCCCACGCCGCGGCCGACCATGTTGAGGCACCAACTATTTCTTGGGAGCGCGTTCCGCAGCGAGGGCGCGTTCTAAGTCGTTCTGGTTGTATGTCTCGTCCGCGCTAACAATCGGAGAGGACCGTTCCCAAAAATCTTGGCCCCCGTTCGCCCAATTGATCTTCATGGAGTTCCCGGTGATCTGCATGCTGCTGACATCGCAGCAGCTCACATCAAGACTCGCTACAGCGAGTCCCGCTTCACCTTTTGAGATAAGAGCTTCGCTCTTGAGACTGAAATTATTTTTGAATTTCAAAGGCGTCGCCAGTTCAACCCGAGCGGGCTGCCCAGGCTTCGCTTTATAGAGCCGATAAACGGCCTCTGCGTCTGTGGACATGCCATCCAAATAGGGCTGGAAATCGCCTCTTACAACAACGTGATTTTGTCTAACGTTCAGTGTTGCTGTATCGGCGTCTTCAGCCACCACTGTCATATCCCACGTCCCGGCCGATTCGGTCAAGAATGGTTTATCTGCAGCACCCTTTGGCACGCACGAGCCGAAGCGGCTGTCTAGGCTTTCGCCGTGCTCACGCGCCTGAGCAGTACCCAGAGCCCGCTGTCCCAGCAGTTTTGAATTGACAACGGCAAGATCGATAGTGGTCACGCCGTCTACCTTTACGTGCTTGGTGCCGTCGGAATTGATCCGCTTCACCAGTTTCCAGTTTCCGTTCATAGCCTTAACTGCTTGGTCGATAGTCGTTTCCGGGTGACTGGAAATTCTAGCCGTTGTAGAAGACTTTGCCATAGCCCACACCGTAACGACAGCCGTCGTCAGGAGCATACCCGCTACGGCCGTCTTGCCAAGAAGACTTGCGCTTTTCATTGTTGATCTCCTTTGATCTGGATTCCGGCGCTGCCGCCGGATTAAAACGAGTTCCGCAGCCGCATGATTCCATGCTGAGACCACAAAACATGTAAAGAGTTTAACTTGCAGTCCTACTCCGGAACTTTCTTCGGGCTTGCGCATTATGCAAGCTTGCTGGTAGGTATTGCCCGCCGTTCTGGTGGTTTGCCGGCGCCGCAACCTCGTATAGTCACACAACGTCAGCGACTTGCATAAGAACAGTTTGAACAAAAACCTTCTGGTCTCTACGTTTTCTCGCTTCGTCTCCGGTCCATGGATAGTGGCGAGCCGTTGCCGGAAGGAACGCGCCACCAGAAACCGCAAAAATAGAGTAGTCCAGCGCGGTTTCCCGTATGATCCCCCGATACTGAAGCGGTCGCCAACGGCTGACAGAAAGCCTGCCCCAAGCCCCGTTCGTACACTGGATTCCCTTTCGGCGCAACGATGAAAGCCAGAAAATCTAACAGGAGCATCGGGACTCGGGCTTGTTCCGGTTGTAAGTAGGGTGCCAAGCGGTTCCAAGAAAGTGCTCCCAGCTCAGGTCCTCCCCTCTCACCAGAATCATGGATTTAGTCATATGGCGTTGCCTTCATTTCGGTATCGGTGAAGCTTCCTGGTGGGTCCCAGAGTCTTCAAGGGCGAAGTATTCGTTGTCGACCGGCAAGACGACGGTAGCGCAGAATGGTGACCGGTTGCCGGCAACATAGTAACGGCGATGCCGTTTTCCTTGAGCAGATCCGTGTAGATCCCGCTGGCATATTGCGAGCCGCGGTCGGAGTGATGCACCAGGGTCGGAGGCGAAATTCTCGCTCGTCTCTATTCTTTGACATGTTTGAGCAAAGCCTCGATCGCAGGCAGGGCGTCTGCCGCCATTGCCTGGCCGGCCGACTAATCAGGCGCACGTATCGGTCCTTTGCAGCGGGGATTGCCTGCGCTTTGACATCATCGTCGGGTTCTTGCACACACGTAAGCACAACGCGCGTGAGCGAATCCACTAACGCGAACAACGCTTGCTGACGCCGAAGAACACGGCGGAAGTCATCGAATGCACGGTCGAAACTCTTGGCCATCTCCTGTTGGAATGCGACGATATCGTGACGCGACTTCACCTCGCTTTGAATCGCGGCGCGGATGAACGCACTTGGTGTTGGGAATCCGCGGTCCTTAGCCGCCCTCTGCATCCGCTGGTCTAAATCCTAATGAATGCGAACCGCTCGTTTTGCCATTCTGAAAATGCCCTCTACAGACAAGGCCTCGGGAAGATGACCTGCTCTCGATAATTCCAACCAGCCATAATTCAGGTTTTCCGCGTCGGCGATAACAACGACAAAGGAGAACGAGCAATGAAGAAGAGCCGGTTTAACGAAGAGCAGATTATCGGGATTTTGAAGCAGCAGGAAGCGGGGCAGAAAGTAGTCGATC
>Ga0123338_10004967_pt1 | contig 11487 bp, 9 predicted proteins | sample grotaG_FD_89793 | JGI IMG/M metagenome (GOLD analysis project Ga0123338, IMG submission 89793) | Glacier valley bacterial and archeal communities from Borup Fiord, Nunavut, Canada, to study Microbial Dark Matter (Phase II) -... | ecosystem: Environmental > Aquatic > Freshwater > Ice > Glacier ... | reverse complement strand
CCCAACGCCTCGAGCATCTCGGTCGCGAGCACCTCGCGGACCGCGCCTTTGAGCGTCAGCCGCCCGTCGCCGGCGCGGCTCCACGGCGTCGTCCCCGACCCCTTCGTGCCGAGGTCCATCAGGCGCCCCGACGCGTCCGTTGCCTGCGCGAAAAGAAACCCCCGTCCGTCTCCGAGGTCGGGGTTGTAGCTGCGGAACTGGTGACCGTGATAGCGAAGCGCGAGGGGGGTGCCGAGGCTGCCGGGGATCGCCACGAAGCGCCCGAAATGGCCGATCCAGTCGGCGTCGGTCAGCCCGTCGAGGCCGATGCTGGCGGCCGCGCGGTCGTTGCGGAACCGCAGGATCGTCTGCGGGAAATCGGCGGCGGCGACCGGATCGAAGAAGGCGGACCCGAGATCCTCGATCGTCCGCCGCGGGGCGAACTTCACCCGGCGGCGTAGCCGCAGGCGGCGCGGACGAAACGGATCGTCTCGGCCAGCACCGTCGCCCGGCGCTCGAGGTCGTCCGTGCTGAGCACCGCCTCGATCGCCTCGCCGACGACGGCATAGGTCAGCGATGCGGCGAACGGGATGTAAACGCCGGTGATGCCGCGCTTGGCGAGCGAAGCGGTCATCTGCCGGGCGACCCAGGTCACGGTCACTTCGCGCGACGCGTGGTAGAACGGCTCAGCCTCGACCGCCATCATCGCCTTGGGCTTGCCTTCGGCGCAGACTTCGCCGGTCAATGCTTCCCACTCGCGATGTTCGATGCAGAATTCGATGCAGCGGGTGATCATGATCCCGGCCTCGAGGTCTTCGAGCGCATCGTCGCCCTGCATGACCGCGATCATGCGTTCGCCGTACATCCGGCCGATGTCGACGAGCAGGTTCTTCTTCGACCCGAAATGATAGAAAATCGACCCTTCCGACACGTCGGCCGCACGGGCAATGTCGGCGGTACCGGTGTTCGCATAGCCCTTGGTCGAGAAAAGCAGGTTCGCCGCCTCGAGCACGCGCTGGCGCGTTTCCGCCGGATCGTACCGGCGCGCACGGGTATCGACGGCACGGCTGGCCACGGTCATCTTTCTTCCACAGTCGAACCTCGCGTATGACGCGGAACTGAGCCATAGTCAAAATCATATGACCGGGCGGTGAACGCCTGGGTCGAGGAGGACAACGATGACCGATCGCCGCGTCTGGAAGCTGGTCCGCCGCCCGGTCGGCGACATCGCCGATGGCGACCTCGCGCTGACGACCGAACCGTTGCCCGCGCTCGCGGAGGGTCAGTTCCTGCTCAGCATCCGCTATCTGTCGCTCGACCCGACCAACCGCATCTGGATGAGCGACCAGGAGCAGTACATGGCCCCGGTCGCGATCGGCGCGGGGATGCGCGGCGGCGTCGCAGGCGTCGTCGTGGCGAGCCGCAAGGCGGGCGTGGCCGAAGGTGACGTCTTCGGCGGCCTCGGCGAATGGGCCGACCATATTGTCAGCGACGGCACCGGCCTGTCGCGGCTGCCGACGATCCCGGGCATCGACCTCGCGACGGTGTTCGGCACGCTCGGGCTCGTCGGGCCGACCGCCTATTTCGGTCTGCTCGACATCGGTCAGCCCAAGCCAGGCGAGACACTGGTCGTGTCGGCAGCGGCGGGCGGGGTCGGGCAGGTCGTCGGCCAGATCGGCAAGATCAAGGGCTGCCGCGTCATCGGCATCGCCGGCGGACCCGACAAATGCGCGTTCGTCGTCGACGAACTCGGCTTCGACGCGTGCATCGACTATAAGAACACCGATGTCGCGACCGAACTCGACCAGCTCGCCCCCGGGGGCGTCGACATCGATTTCGAACAGGTCGGCGGCACGATCATGTCGACCGTCCTCGCGCGGATGAAGCTGTTCGGGCGCGTGCCGCTGTGCGGACTGATCTCGTCGTACAACGATACCGTCGCGCACGAGCCGCCGGCGATCTGGACGATGATGCTGATGCGGCGGCTGACGGTTCGCGGCTTTATTGTCACCGACTTCGCTCCGCGGTTCGGTGACGCGGCGCACGAACTTGCCGGGTGGATGCTCGCCGGGAAACTGAAGACCCGGCAGGACATCCGTCCGGGACTCGACAATGCGCTCGTCGCGGTGCGCGATCTCTATACCGGCGGCAACTTCGGCAAGCTGCTGATCGAGGTTACGGCTTGATCGCGGCGTTACGCTTCATCGCGCGCTTGACGACGTAGCCGCCGAGCGCCGCGACGATCATCCCCTGCGGGCCCATCCGGCGCAGCACGGTTGGCAGCAAGACGCCGATCACCGCACCCGCCGGTCCCGACGCGGCCCCGCCGACCGTGCGTGCGATACTGCGACCCGCGAACATCGTGACGATCCGACCGAGCATGACCATTCTCCACTTACCCGAATCAAATGCCCACGACCCCCGCCCGGTTCAATAGTCGCGCTTGAGCCGCAGGTTGACGCTCGTTCCGCCGATCGTCGCGACGTCCGACAGGATCGACAGCGAGCGGGTCAGCGACACCTCGATCGCGCTCGCCGAATAGCCCTGCGCGTCGGTCGACAGCTCGACGTACAGTCGTCGCCCGATATATTCGCCCGCCGCGATCGACGTCTTGCGCCGGCTGGCGACGTCGGCGGGAAGGACGCGTAGCCGGTCGATCCTGAGCGTCTTGCGGACGATATTGAACGGGTCTAGCCGCCCGCCCCTGCCGCCGCGCAGCGACGCCAGCGCGCCGGCGAGCTGGACCGCCTCGGGCGCCGACAGCGTCGTGATCGACGTGCCGAAGAGGACGCGCGACAGCACCTCGTCCTCGGGCAATGCCGGGGTCGAGCCGAACCGGATATTGGGGTGGAGCGCGGTGCCGGTGAGCGACAGCTGGGCGGTGAACCCCGAACTCGTGTTCTCGGCGGCGATGTCGATGACCGGATCGGGCGGGTTCTTGCCGTCGAAGCGGACGTCGCCGCGCGTCAGCGCGAAGCGCCGTCCGGCGAAGTCGTAGTCGCCGCGGACGAGGCGAACCCGCCCCGAAAAATCGGGCGCGGTGGCCCGTCCCGTCAACTTGAGGTCGCCGCGCCACGTCGAGGCCAGGCCGAGCCCGGCGACCTCGACGTTATCGCGCGCCGAGGTGGCGATATCGAGCGACCATAGGGTCGGCTTCGCAGACCGCGGCGCGGCGCGACCGAGCAGTTCGACGTTGCGCTCGCTCACCGCGAGGACGGGAACGTCGGTGGTGCCGCCGCGCCCGAAGCGGTAACGCGCGCGGGCGATGTCGAGCGTGCCCGAAACCTTGCCGCCGCTCGCATTGCTGCGAACGCGCAGCGTGCCGCTCGCGGTCGCGCGCAGGTCGTCGCGATTGACGATCTGCGCGTTGTCGATCGTCGCGGTGAGATCGACCGGGAAGCCGCGATCGACCGACAGGTCGACCCCGCCGCTGCCCGCAACCTTCCCGTTCTTGCCGACGGTCCCGGAGAACGCCTGCAGGTCGAGGCGCGAACCGGCATAGCGCCCTTCGAGCCGGACATTGTCGACCACCGTGCCGAGCGCGACATTCTCGACCCGCCCCGCCTCGAGCGCGATCGACCCGGTCAGACTGGGATCGCCGAGCCGCCCGCCCGCATCGACCGCGGCGGTAACCGGTCCGCGGACGTCGAGCGCCTCCACCCCGCCGAGCAGCCACACCGCCTGCGCCGGGCCGTCGTAGCGTGCCTGCGCGAACAGCGGCGCGGCGAGCAGCCGCTCGCGAAGGGCCGCACCCGGGGCGAGGGTCAACTCGGCCTGCGCCCGCCCGAGTGTGACGCCACCTCGCGCGACGACCGCCCGCCCGCTCGCCGCATTCGCCGCGAGGACGGCATTGACCGCGAAATCGACCGGCAGCGACGACGAGGCGAGCCCCGCGCGGCTGAGCCCGGCGATCCGCACCGCAAGCGATCCCGTCGGTGCGGCGGACGCCGGTATCACGAAGGCGATCGTTCCCGACGCACGCCCGGCGAAATTATACGTCGGATCGAGCAGCGTCAGCAGCGACAGGCCGAGCCCGTCGAGCCGGGCGGTGCCGCTAATCCCGTCGCCCGCGCTGCCGGTGAGTTCGGCGCGCCCGTCGGGGGTCTGGACCACGACCGACGCCAGCCGCCATGCCACCCCGGCGCGATCGACCTGCGCGCGGTGATCGAGCGTCAGCTTGCGCCCGTCGACCGTTGCCGAAGCCCCGACATCGAAGCGGTCGGCCGAGCCGCGTGCGTCGAAGGCGGCGGCGAACGGCACCCCGGCGACTCCGGCAAGCGCGAGAGTCGCGGTCCCACGCCCGTCGGCATCTGCGATTTGGCCGCTCGCGGTCGCCAGGGTAATACCGCCTGCGCGGACATCAGCGGCGTCGAACTTCGCGTCAATCGACGGCGCGCCGGCTCCGGCGACGATCCGCGCGGTGAGTGTGCCGCGCCCGATCGTCGCCCCGTCCAGCCGCGCGTTCGCCGCGGTCAGTGCGAGATCGCCGCGCTGCGCAGTGCCCGCGGGGGCGAGGACGAGACTTCCGCCAAGTCCCGCACCGCCGACGATAAGCCGCCCGGCGACCAGCGCACCGGCGTCGGGCACCAGCGTCCCGCGCGTGGTGATCCCGGCGACGATCGCGTCGAGGTCGATCGTCGACCCGCCGCGGCGGACGAGCGCGGTCGCGCTCGCTGCCCCGATCACCGATCCGCCGCGCGCTACGACGCGCCAGCCTTCGGGGGCTTCGACCGCGCGCGCAGTGACCGCGGTCAGCCCATACCCCGGCGCGGCGAGACCGATATCGACCTGAGGCGAATCGAGCTGGCCGGAGAGGTCGATCGTCGCCGGGCCGTATGGGCGCGACGGCCCGCGCGTAACGAGGTGCACGCTGCCGTCGACCGCCCGCGTACCGCTGCCCGCCTGCTCGAGCCCAGGCGCGGCGAGGCGCAGGTCGGTAAAACGCATCGACAGGTCGGGGGCGACGTCGATCGCGGTCGTCACCACCGGCAGCCCGGCGAAGACCGACCGGAAGAAGCCGCCGTCGATCTGCGTCGCGACGGCGCGGACGGTGCCGACGATTCGCGTTCCGCCGCTCGCGTCGGGGGCGGCGCGGACCTTGGCAGCGATATCGGCGACGCCGATCTCGCCGATGCGGTAGCGCGGCAGCCGCCCGTCGAAACCGATCGCATAGTCGCCGTCGGCAAGGTCGAGGCGCAGCGTCATCGTCCCGGCGATCCTCGCCGACTGCACCGCCAGCATGTCCGCCGTCACCTGTCCGCGCGTGACCATCAGTGGCCCGGCGATCCGCAGGTTGGCGAGGAGCGGCGCGATATCCTCGCCGACATTCTCGACCCGGGCGGCGGTGGCGACGACGGGGATGACGTGGCCGATCGTGCGGCCGGTCGCGCGGAACCCGGTGAACCCGGTCCGCCCCCATGCGAACGCCGGGCTGGTCAGGACGTAGTCGACGACCGGCGTGGCGAAGGTCCCGCCGACGACCGCATTCAGCGCGATGTCGCGCCCGCTGAGACGCGGCAGGAACGATGACGGCTGAAGCAGCTTCGCCTCGACGCGCAGCCGGTCGAAGCGTTCGATGCCGAAATCGATGCGGCCCGTCGTCATCGTCCGGATCACCGGCGAGGCGGCGGCGAGGTTGCCGCTCAGCACGCGCGCGGCGAGCCGGACGTCGAGACGCACCCGCGTCACCGGCGCGGTCAGCCGCGCGCCGCCGCCACCGAGCAACGATTCCGGCGCGGTCGTGCCCGCGACGACGAAGCGCCCGGAGTTCGCGCTCAACGCGAGATCGGCAAGGCGGACCCGACCGAGCCGCGCGGTCGCGTTGCCGTGCCAGTCGGCCCACGTCCCCCTGCCGCCGATCGCGACGTCGAGCGGCGCGGTCAGCCCGGCGAGTCGCGCGATCGTCCCGCCCGCCGGGGCGGCGACGGTCGCGGTGAGGTCGAGCGCGTCGCGGTCGGGGGCGGCGTCGAAATGCAGTCGGACGAGGTCGCCGCCCGTCGCGCTCGTCGCGGCGGCATCGACGCGGGCGCGCCCGTCGCGGATGTCCGCCGACCCACTGAGCGCAAGCGTCTCGGCCAGCCCGGTGACCGGGGCGGCGAGGACGAGGCGGTCGATCCGGAGTCGATCTACGACGATGTCGATCCGGGGCAGGATGCGCTGGTCTGCGCTAGCCCGCAACCGCGGACGGCGCATGACGATCGCATCGCCCGCGACTGCCGAGCGGACGGTCAGCCGATTGTCGATCAGCGCGAGCGGCCGCCAGTCGAGATCGAGCAGAGGGACCCGCGCAAACACCCCGTCGGGGTCGGCGAGCGTCAGGTCGTGGAGCCGCGCGTGGCCGAAGATGTCACCCTCGACCCGCCCGACGCCGATCCGCAGCCCCGATTTCGGCGCGTACAGCCCGAGCAGCCGCGCGACCGCCGCCCGGCCGCCATCGCTGGCGACGTACCGCCCGCCCGCCCAGACGAGCACCCCGAGGGTGATCGCTGCCGCGGCGATCCACGCGAGCAGCCGCGCATGCCGCTGCACGGCGCTGGCCCGGACCGCCGCCATCAGAACGCCTGTCCGATCGAGACGTAGAACTGGACGCGGGCATCGCTCTTTTGCGGGTTGATCGGCGTCGCGACGTCGATCCGTACGGGTCCGAAGCTTGTGTAATAGCGGGCGCCGATCCCGGCACCGTACCGGACGTTGCGGAAGCGCGGGATCGTTGCGGTGTCGATCTCGCCCGCATCGAAGAACGGCACGACGCCGAAGTCGCCGAAGCGGAAGCGCGCCTCGACGCTCGCCTCGACGAGCGAATCCCCGCCGCGCGGGCTGCCGTCGGCATCGGTCGGCCCGACCGCCTGGAAGCCGTAGCCGCGCACCGAGCCGCCGCCGCCGGCATAGAAACGCCGCGATGGGGCAATGCTGCGCTGCGACGCCCCGGCGATCGTGCCGAAATGCCCGCGCGCGGCGAGCGTGACGCGGTCGCCGACCGGCAGGTAGGTCGCCGCCTCGACCTGCAGCTTGACATAGCCGAAGGTACCGCTGGCGAGCGACAGCTCGGGCGACACCCGCCCGGTCAGGCGGAACCCGCGTGTCGGATCGAGCAAATTGTCCGACCCGTCATAGGTCAGGCTCGCCGGGGTCGCGGCGATGTAAAAGGTCTTGAGCGGGTTGCCCGGCGCGCTCTTGTCGCGCTCGACCGAGATCAGCGCCTGCGGGCCGAACGAATAATACCATTGCTTCTGCCAAATCAGGTTGGTCTCGCGCTCGACCGTCGCGCCGATCTGGACGGTGCGGGCATTGAACGCGTCCTGCGTCGCCGAATCGCCGAAGATCGTGAAGACCAATGTCTGGTCGCGCCGCCGCCAGTTCTGCCGGCGCAGCCCCGCCCCGACCAGTTGTTCGCGCTGCGCCGCGATTGCGCGGAACGTGACCGCACCGTTCGGCGGCAGCAGGTTGCGGTGCTGCCAGCTCGCTTCGAGCCGGAACCCCTGCGAGGTCGAATAGCCGCCGGTCGTCGCGATGGTCCTGAGCGGCGCTGTGTCGGTGTGGACGATGACGTCGATCGTCTCTCCCCCGCCTTGCGCCGGGCCGGCGGCGACCGGGGTCAGCGTCACGCCGCCGACCAGCCCGGTCGCGATCAGCGCGCGGCGCAGGTCGTCGAGGTCGGCGGCGGTGTAGGCGTCGCCGGCACGCCAGCGCGCGAGGCGCTCGATCCCCGCCTGTCCGACGACCGACGCGCCGTCGACCCGGATGCGCCCGAACCGACCCGCCGCGCCGGGGTCGATCCGCTGGGTCAGCGTCGCCGTCCGCGTCGCGTGGTCGACCGCGATGTCGGGGGGGTCGAACGTCGCGAATGGATGCCCGCGCGTCGCCAGATAGGCCTTGAGCCCGTCCTGTCCCGCAGCGATCGCCGCCGCGCCGAGCGGATCGCCCGGCTTGACCCCGATCCCGCCCTCGACGAGCCCAGCGGGAGTTCCCGGCGGCGTGGTCAGCTCGACCTGGGCGACGTGATACAACGGCCCCGGATCGATCGCGAGCGTGACCGAGACCGGCGTTCCCGGAGCATCGCCCGGCGTCAGCACGGTCGTCGTTCGCCCGCCATAATAACCGATGCTGCGAAGCAGCAGGTCGACCAGGTCGCGGTCCTCGGCAGCGCGGCGGTTGATCTGCGCGAGGTTGGCGACCGCGCCGCGTCCCTTGACCAGCGCCGAGTCGGTCCGGAAGCGCGCGAGCAGACGATCGTCGAGCCCCGTCACCGCGACGGTGTAGCGCACATCGCCGCTCGCGACCGCGTCGGCGGCGGCCGGCGCGGCGCTACCGGCTTCGGGCCACGGCACCGCGATCCCCGGGCGCGCCGACAGGCCGTCGGGCACCGGCGTCACCTGCGCGACGGCAGCGCTCGCCCAGCATACTCCTCCGGCGAGCACGGCGCGAACGCCGGCGGAACAATTGGTCATGGCCGCAAGGCTTAGCCCGGCGTGGCGATTGGCGCAAAGCGCACAGGCTTGCACTTCGCGGCGATCCCCGCGATGTGAAGCCATGCAAAAAGGCGGTGGCATTATTCTTGCCCTCTCGCTGCTCGTCGGAGCGGTGGTGGGCATCAAGCTCGGCGAAGGGTCGCTCGGGATCGTCATCGGGCTCGGCGTCGGGCTGCTCGCGGTCGTGGTGCTCGGCTGGGCGGACAGTCGCCGGAACCGCTGACGTGCCGACCGAAATGGTCGAAGCCGATGCCGCCGGGATCGCCTGCGCGGTCGCGCTGCTCGGCGAAGGCGGTATCGTCGCACTGCCGACCGAGACGGTCTACGGCCTCGCCGGTGACGCGACCGACCCCGCCGCCGTCGCCGCGATCTACGCCGCTAAGGGCCGCCCGGGGTATAACCCGTTGATCGTCCACGTCGCCGACCTCGCCGCCGCCGGGGCGCTGGTCGAGATCGGGGCCACCGCGCGGGCGCTGGCGGCGCGTTTCTGGCCGGGGCCGCTGACGCTCGTCCTGCCGGCGCGACCCGGCAATGGCATCGTAGCGGATGTCACCGCCGGGCTGGTGACGCTCGCGGTCCGCGTGCCCCTGCACCCGGTCATGCGCGCCGTCCTGACCGCGTTCGGCCGCCCGCTCGCCGCGCCGTCCGCGAATGCCAGCGGGACGATCAGCCCGACCACCGCCGCCCATGTCGCCGACAGCCTCGGCGGGCGCATTCCGCTGATCGTCGACGGCGGCGCGACGCCGGGCGGCCTCGAAAGCAGCATCGTCCGGGTCGACGGCGACCGGGTATCGCTCCTTCGCCCCGGCGGCATTCCCGCCGAACTGCTTGGGATCAATAGCGAAACAGGGGACGGCATCATCGCCCCGGGCCAGCTCGCGAGCCACTACGCCCCGGTTCAACCGGTGCGCCTCGACGCGACCAGCGCCGCGCCGGGCGAGTTCCTGATCGGCTTCGGCGCGGTCGGCGGCGACCTCACCCTGTCGGCGACGGGCGACCTCGCCGAAGCCGCCGCCGCGCTGTTCGCCGCGCTGCATGTCGCGCAGGCCAGCGGCGCGACCGGCATCGCCGTCGCGCCGGTCCCCGCCTCGGGCATCGGTATCGCGATCAACGACCGGTTGCGGCGGGCGGCGGCACCGCGGCGCTGAGAGCCATTCGCGCGGCGGATCTGTGTTCGGTGACGATGTCGGCCAAGTCATTGAGACAATTTGCGAACACGGCGCGCACCACTGTGCGCACAGCGGAATCCCGTTCGGCTACAGCCCGTACCGTCGCGCGCCCAGCGGCGATGTGCGCAAATGCCAAATGAGATTAGTATTGCAATTGGTTCGCATTAGCGGTCAGATGCGGCAACGACGGAGCGCCGCACATGCTGATCGACCACGAACCCTTCCGCCGCGAACCGGCCATCGTGCCGCCCGTCGCGCCGACCGTCTGGTCCGACCTGCCCGGCGACGAGGGGCTGATCCTCTGGTCGCTGCGGCGGATGGTCGTCGCCTGGCCGCGCTGCCATGCGGTGCAGGCGGCACTTCACGCGCGTTACGGCGACGACGCACTCGGGGTCGAACATTTGCTGCGCTGCTGGCTGCTCGGGGTGTCGCGCCACGCCAAGCGGCAGCTCGTCATCGGCGACCCGAACTGCGCGCTGCTCCTGCCCGACGAAGGCGCGCTGCTGTTCGCGCTCCGCCCGGCGACGCCCGCCGATGCCGCGGGACAGGCGCTGGTCGACCTGACCGGCAACCCGTGCGCCGCCTGCCTCGTGCCGCTCGCCCGCTCGCTCGCGGCGACCGCGCGGCTGTAGTCGACCCGGTCCCCCTCGCTAGGCGAACGCGAGCAGCGCGGCGGCGAGGTCGACCGGGGCCGAAAAGAACGGCGAGTGATCGGTATCGAGCGTCACGACCGTTTCGCACGGCAGGTCGGCCTGCATCGCCCGCTGCAACGCGATCGGCACCGCGCGGTCACGCAGGCACTCGATATAGCCGCGCCGGACGCCGGCGAAGCGTTCGCCGAGTACGAGCGGCGTCGCCATCGCCGCCATCGGTTCGGGCCGGAGCTGCGCCGCCGCCCGCGCCGCCCATTCGTCATCGGTCGTCGTATAGAACACCGGACCGATCTGATCGGGCCGTACCGTCGAGGTCAGGCCGTCGGCGGACAGGATGATCGCGTCGTCGGGAATGTCGCGGACGCCGCGTGCCGAGACCCCGGCGAGGGTCGCGCCGTCGGGCACGAGAAAGGCGGCGAGATACACGAGCATGGCGACCCGGTCGGGCACGCGCTCGGCCGCCTCGCTGATGACGATGCCGCCGCGGCTGTGGCCGACGAGAATAACCGGTTCGGCCTGCGCCGCGACGACGCGGGCGACCTGATCGGCCCAGCCGGCCAGCGTCACCGTTTCGGCCGCGACGCCATCGGCGGTCATGCCGATCAAGTCGGGTGCGACGACCGCGTGGCCCGCCCCGCGCAGCAGCGGCACGATCCGTTCCCAGCACCACGCGGCGTGCCATGCACCGGAGACCAGGACATATGTCGCCATCGTTCGCTCCCCGCCGCCCATCGGCGCCTCAGCTGTAGCCGAGCTGCCTTCCCGCGAGGTCGAGCATGATCTCTTCGCTGCCGCCGCCGATCGCGTTGACGCGGACCTCGCGGTAGATGCGTTCGACCTTGCTGCCCTTCAGATAGCTCGCGCCGCCCAAGACCTGCGCCGCCTCGCGCGCGACGCTTTCGAGCATCCGCGTCGCCTGGACCTTGAGCATCGCGAAGTCGGCGGGCAGGCCCTTCCCCGTCTTGACCTGCCACGCGCACAGGTCGACCCACGCCTGCGTCGCGTTGATCTGCCGCGCCATGTCGGCAAGCTTGATCCGGATCGACTGATGCTGCGCGAGGCGCTTGCCGAAGGTCTCGCGCGTCGTCGCCCACTCGACCGCTTCCTTGAGACAGACGCGGGCGAAGGCGCAGCACGAATGCGCCATGCCGAGCCGCTCGCCGTTGAAGTTCCGCATAGTGCCGCCGAAGCCCGCGTTTTCGGGCCCGATCATGTTTT
>Ga0123338_10004963_pt1 | contig 11492 bp, 8 predicted proteins | sample grotaG_FD_89793 | JGI IMG/M metagenome (GOLD analysis project Ga0123338, IMG submission 89793) | Glacier valley bacterial and archeal communities from Borup Fiord, Nunavut, Canada, to study Microbial Dark Matter (Phase II) -... | ecosystem: Environmental > Aquatic > Freshwater > Ice > Glacier ... | reverse complement strand
TCCCGCTTCATCGAATTCATCAAAACCGCCTACAGTGAAACCCACCTCAGAGAAAACCTCGACTTCATCGCCAACGCCCTCACCCTCCGCCAAGACGAAAGCGCCCGCGATCGCATCCGTCGCTATTTCCTCACCGAATTCATCTCCGACCACATCCAAACCTACAAAAAACGCCCCATCTACTGGCTCTTCACCAGCGGCGCTGGCAATAGCAAAACAGTCCGCGCATTTGGCGCACTCATCTACCTGCACCGCTACACCCCCAACACGATCGCCCAAATCCGCACCGATTACGTCCTCGAACTGCAACGCAAACTGATGGGAGAGATCGATCGTACCCAAAAGCAACTCAATGAAGCCACCACCAGCACCGCCAAAAAAGCCATCCAGCGCCGCCTCAAAACCCTGCGCGACCAAGATGCAGAACTCGCAACCTACCAGGCAAAACTACAAACCTTTGCAGATCGGCGCATCCAACTCGACCTCGATGATGGCGTGGCATACAACTACACCCGCTTCAAAGGCTTAGTCTACGAAGGCTCAGACCTAAAAATGGTAGACCTAGAGAAAAAAGCCCAGTGGAAGCTAGATCTGTCGAAATCAGAGCGATCACAGTAAAGTAAGTAGCAGGAGGCACAAGCGATGCAACCCAAGTTTCCAGGAATGAATCCCTATCTTGAAAATCCTGAACTGTGGTCAGAAGTGCATTTTGGGCTGATTGCAGTACTAGCACGATCGCTCAATGCTGTCATTACCCCTAAATATCGGGCTGCGGTTGAGAAACGGGTTTATGCCGACTCGCTGCTAGTTGGCATTCCCGATGTTGCAGTCTTTCAACCGGGCACCCAGGCGATCGCACCCCAGCAAACCACAGCAACGTTGACCAAACCGCCAGTCGTGACAGTGCCGATCGTAGAGGAAACCCAAGAGCGCTTCTTGGAGATTCGAGCAGTGGCGACAGGAACAGTCATCACGATCGTGGAAGTGCTGTCGCCGAAAAACAAGCGGGCAGGCGAAGGCAAAGCAAAATATGATGCCAAACGACAAACCGTGTTGAACAGCGCGGCTCATTTGGTAGAAATTGATCTGCTGCGAACCGGAGAACCAAAGCCAATGGCAGGAGGCGTGGCATCCGATTATCGGATCTTAGTCAGCCGTGCAAATCGCCGCCCTACCGCAGAACTATATCCATTTAATTTGCGAGAGCCGTTGCCACGCTTTTTGTTACCCTTGCGCCCTGAAGATTCAGAACCCGTTGTAGATCTCCAAGATCTGTTGCAGCAAGTTTATCAAGAAGCAGCATTAGATTTGGCGATCGGCTACTCCACCCAACCAATTCCGCCCCTACAAACAGCAGACTTTGAGTGGATTCAAACCTTGTTAGAGGTCGAAGCATGACGGTTAACCAATTCGCGCCACCTCAAGCCGTTCCTAACAGTCGAGACACTCAACGGGTTGTGCTGCATGATGTCAGTTGGCAAACCTATCAAGCCTTGCTGTCTGATATGGGCGACCATCGTTCCTCTCGGCTTGCCTACGATCGCGGTGTGCTAGAAATCACTATGCCCTCTGACCTGCACGAATTCATTAAACGCCTGCTAGAAAGAATCGTGACGACACTCACCGAAGAGTTAAACCTAAAAGTGCGGAGTATTGGTTCAGTCACCCTCGATCGAGAAGACCTCTCGCAAGGCGTAGAACCAGATTCTGGCTTTTATATTCAAAACGCCAGCCACATCCGAGGTAGAAAACTCGATCTTGTTAATAATCCTCCCCCTGACCTGGTTGTAGAAGTAGACATCACCAGTGTTTCAACTCGGCGATTAAAGATCTACAAGCAGTTACAGGTTCCCGAAGTCTGGCGTTGCACTGCACAAGCGATTGAAATCAAACACCTTCAGAACGGAGAATATACCTCCCGTGAATACAGCCTTGCCTTTCCAATGGTTTCTGCTGTGACGATCCAGCAATTTCTTGAACAAGGCAAAGATACGGATGATGATAACGAAGTCGTGCGATCGCTGCGCTCCTGGATTCAACAGCAGCAAAGCTCACCTTAGCGATCGCATCCAATCACACCTGCCCACATGAACATCACTCGCATTCAGGCTATACTACAAACCCTTTTCCAGGATGATTCTCGTTGGTCGCATTCAGGGCAACGTGTAGTGTTTTGGTATGACCCCGATCAGCAGTTTCAAGACACCTTTGCCGAAATCCAGCTAGACGATATTGAAAAACTTCAGTTAAACGACACCCCTTTCACGGTTAAATACCGCCTTCTGATCGAACAGCCTGATCAAGCTTTTCTTCTCTACGCCCCCCATCTAGAACCCGAACCCCAAGACAACTGGCTACTCGACATCCAACACCGAGGACTCACTTTCTCCGCCGATCGAGCTGCCCTGATCTTTGCCGACCTGGGGTTACGTCAACGCAGTCTAGAAACCCTCATCCGCCAATACCTCAAGTTCTTCGACAGCCGCAAGCGGACAGAAGCCCTACAAGCAATGAATCTTGCCCCTCAAACCCACGAACAGGGATTTTTATTAGCGATGCTGTCTGTTCTGGTTGGGCTGAAAGTCTCTGATGCCAGTGGTCTCATTCGCCGAGTGCTGATGGCAGGGCTACTTGAAACCGATAATGCACTCTGGGTAGAAATCACCCGCTTTGTCTCCCCCAAAGCCTTCTGGCAGATTGTCCAAGATCACTTGGGTGTACCCGACGCAACGCCCAGCCTCAACAAACTGTTCGTGTGCCTGCTCATCACCCATTTCGATACTGCCCTGCACGGACACCTGCCTAAATCACTGCACCCGCACGTCATCCTTCCAGGTCAACAAGCCTACGCCTTCATCGACCAATGGATGCGCGACCAGCAAGACTCATCCAAGTGGATGGAGCTAAGTCAATTGATTGAGGCAGAACTTGATCTATTTCCAACGATCGAACCCCTCGCCCCTGACATCCTCTTTGAAGCGTCTAGCTTTGAAGCCGTTGACCAAGCTCTCATCCGCACTTGCATTCAAGAACTCAAGGCACAGGCAAGCGACCTCACCCGTTGGCGCACCCGTTTTACAGCAAGACGTTCCACCGTTTGGTATCCCAAATATGAAGCAATCTATCAGGCACTAGAAGCTGCGATCGATTTAATAGAGCTAAAACATCGCTACGCTAACTTTCGATTGTCTGCACCTCTGCTGTTCAACGCCTACGCCACCGAGATCCATCAGTTCGATCGCGCTTACCGTCACTTCATCGTTGCTAGCGACCGTGCGATGGGTGACATCATCAAAAACCTGGTTAAGGAAATTGAAAATCTTTATACCTACTGGTTCCTTGATGGGCTAGGAGCCGCCTGGTCAGACGCACTGGAGGCGCAAGCAAATGGGCATTGGCAGGTCGCAGGAGTAACGTCTCAAGCCAATTTCTTTAACCACAACATCACCCCAATTCTAGAACGCAACGATCGTGAGAAAGTGTTTGTGATCATCTCTGACGCATTGCGCTACGAAGTCGCTAGCGAACTCAAAGACACGATCGAAAAAGAGCTACGGGGCGAAACACTCTTAGCCCCCCAACTTGGCGTTCTACCCAGCATCACTCGCCTGGGAATGGCAGCTTTACTCCCCGGCACTACGTTAGAGCTAGTTCCTAAAGATGCCCTGAAGGATGGATTAAGCACAAAGGGAGCGGATACCCGTCTGTCCGTGCTACAGCGCAACAGCGGAGTCGAAGCGACTGTCCTTCGTGCCGCCGATCTACTGGCAATGAGCACTGAAATGGGACGAGAGGCAATCAAACCCTATCGTTTAGTTTACATCTACCACGATATCATTGACGCGATCGGCGATAAAGCTGCTAGCGAACGGCAGGTATTGGCTGCCTGTGAAGATGCGATCGCTGAATTGCTGAAGCTGGTCAAAAAAATCTGTAACTCACTCAATGGCACCCACGTTTTAATCACCGCCGATCACGGGTTTCTCTACCAGCGTCAAGCGATCGCAGAGGCTGACAAAGTTCCCCTTCCCCAAGGAGATGACATTGTAGAAACGAATCGGCGGTTCACACTCCGTACCCAAAATATTGAGGAGCCGAGCTTGTTAAACTTCACCCTTCCCTATGACTCTAGAGGTGCGATCGTGAGTGTGCCCAGAGGAAGCCTGCGTTTTTCAATTCAAGGAGCGGGTGCTCAATATGTGCATGGGGGAGCCAGCCTTCAAGAAGTTTGTGTTCCGGTCATCACCTATCATCACAAACGAGCAGAAAAAGGAGATGATGGCCCTGCCCGAAAGGTAGGGGTGCAGATCAATGCCCGACTCCGGCGCGTGACCAATAACCGCTTCAGCTTCAATTTGATGCAAACTGACCCAGTTGAGGGCAGATGGCGATCGCGGCGCGTGTCAGTGGCGCTCTACGATTCACAAGGCAACGCAATCACCGATGTCAAAGTGGTGGAGCTAGGCAGCAGCAGCCCACATCCCACTGATAGAGAATTTAAACAGACTTTAATCATCACGGTGCCTAACCCGCCTACAACCGCTTCCCTTATTGTTAAAGATTCTGATGACAATACCGAATTAGTACGAGAGACGTGGACAATTAGCCTGGGGATTACAAATGACTTTGGCGACTTCTAAAATAGAAATTGTCCCGTCCGGGCATTAGCAGGTAAATACACAATGGCTATAGATGTCCTCGATCGCAAGCTCAATGATATTTACCCTGGCAGGGTCGTCCGAAAAGACTTAACGAAGCGCATCAAAGAGGGGGCTAGCGTTCCGGTTTACGTATTGGAATACCTATTAGGAATGTATTGCGCCACAGACGATGAGGCAACCATCGAAGCAGGCGTTCAAACGGTTAAGCGGATTCTTTCTGAAAACTATGTTCGTCCTGATGAGGCGGAGCAGGTTAAATCAAAAGTGCGGGAGATTGGGCGGTTCAGTGTCATCGATCGCGTGACCGTCAAACTCAATGAAAAAGCAGATATCTATCAGGGACTCTTGATGAACTTGGGAGTGAAAGGCGTTGCAATTGACGCTGATCTCGTGACCCGCAACCCCAAACTGCTGAGTGGAGGTATCTGGTGCATTCTCCAGCTTGAGTATGAAGCGGGTGCAAATCCTAGCCCATTTATTGTGGCGAGTCTAAAGCCCATTCAAATGCCCAATGTAGATATGGAGGAGTTATTTGCGGGGCGATCGGCGTTTGAGCGAGAAGAATGGATCGATTTGCTGATTCGCTCTACGGGACTAGAACCAACCACCTTAGTAGACGAAGTAAAATGGCATCTGCTGGCGCGGATGATTCCACTGTGCGAGAACAACTATAACTGTTGCGAATTGGGACCGCGATCGACCGGAAAGTCTCACCTCTACAAAGAGATTTCACCGAATTCGATTCTAGTCTCTGGCGGCAAAACCACGGTTGCCAACCTGTTCTACAATATGTCTTCTCGCCAGATTGGGTTGGTGGGGCTGTTTGATGTGGTCGCATTTGATGAAGTGGCAGGCATCAGCTTCCATGACAATGACGGGATTCAGATCATGAAAGACTACATGGCATCTGGCTCCTTTGCGCGCGGCAAAGCTGAAATTAGCGCCAATGCTTCCATGGTATTCGTCGGAAACATCAACCAAAGCGTCGAGTCCCTAGTCAAAACCTCGCATTTGCTGGCTCCTTTTCCAGCCGCCATGATCGATACTGCCTTTTTCGATCGCTTCCACGCCTACATTCCCGGCTGGGAAATTCCCAAATTCAGCCCTCAAAACTTCACCAATCAGTACGGCTTCATCGTAGATTACTTGGCAGAATGGCTACGAGAAATGCGAAAACGCAGCTTTGCCGATGCAATCGATCGCTACTTTCAACTGGGCAATAATCTGAAGCAGCGCGATGTGCAAGCCGTCCGCAAAACGGTGTCAGGACTGCTAAAACTGATCTTTCCCGATGGCAGCTTCACCAAACAAGATGTTGAGACGGCGCTGGTGTATGCGCTCAGAGTCAGAAGACGAGTCAAAGAACAGCTTAAAAAAATTGGTGGTATGGAATTCTATGATGTGCATTTCAGCTACATCGATATTGAAACCTTAGAAGAACATTTCGTCTCAGTGCCAGAGCAGGGCGGTTCGCATTTAATCAGCGAAGATATCCTCCCACCAGGACACCTGTATCTAATCAGCGATAGCGATAGGGGCAAAATTGGGGTCTTCAAACTGGAGCTACAGGCAGTTTTAGGCAATGGTAAACTGAACCGTGCAGGAGTCGCCAGCGCTACTGGCATGAAAGACACTATCAATATTGCCTTGAGCTACTTCAAAGCCAATGCCCATCGGGTCAGCGGTTCAATTCATCCTGACAACTCTGACTTCCTGCTGCAACTCCTCGACCTCCAAGGATCAGGTGTGCCGACCTATAGCGGATTAGCATTGTTCATTTCGCTTTGTTCTGCGGCATTAGGGCGCGCAGTACAGCCTCAGCTTACAATTTTTGGCGAGATGACGTTAGGCGGCACTATCAATCCAGTCAGCCATCTTACAGGAAGCTTGCAGGTAGCCTTCGATGCTGGCTCTAGAAAGATCCTGCTCCCTATGACTAGCGCTGTTGATCTCCCAACGGTTCCGCCTGAGCTATTCACCAAATTCCAGACCTCGTTCTATACCGATCCAATCGACGCCGTTTTCAAAGCGCTGGCAGTGAACTAAGCAGTCGGCTGAGAATTTGGTCAATCAATTAAGCATCAATACAAGAAAGCGCTCAAACCCATCAACGATCAACGGCTGCTTAAGGGCTATCGGCACTGGAGTCGCTCGAATTTCATAGGTTCCTTTGGGCTTAATCGGCTGCAACAATCCTGCACTCACCAAGACTGAAACCGTATTGCTAGACGCTCTCTGGTAGGTTGCTTCTGACCAGCTAGCAAGCGTTTGACTCTCCTCTCTTTGAGTCTCAAAAAAGACTCGTAAATCCGCAGGTTTAATCGCTAGGTCAAACTGCTTTACCTTGTTGAGTAACACATTAGCAATCAATTCTCGTAGCAGCCGATGCTCTAGCAAAATTGCAAATAGAACAGTGAAACGTCGTACATCGGCATGACCCTTTGCTATCAGGTAAATGTATTTAGGCGGTAGCTTTTCCAGACGCTGCCAAATCGTCCGCAATGCACCCTGCCGTGATGTTTGAGAGCGAATCTGCAACAAATCATCAATGACCACTCGCTGCTTAATCGTTTCATATTCAAGCCCCTGCCATCGTAGTTCAGCGATCGCTACTGTTTCAGTCAAGGCAAAAGCATATTTCGTATAAGCCCTATACGAGGAATTTATTGCTGTGTTGAACAAGCCGACAGAGCTTGCTGCTGACTCGTTAATCATAGATGCTCTCTATTAGTTGCAAAGGAAGCTATACGCTTAATCAAGGTTCTCATTCCCTTTAGCCCAGTCAATACTTACTTGCAGTTGTTCTGGAGCCGGTAGTTCTGTTTGAAGCTCTAATGGAAGGCTACCTAACTGATAGGTGCTGGGACAGCTCGCCCGATTTAACTTTGCTAAAGTGTAATCTACTCTAATCCCTCCAACAACTTTGCTACTTGCTCAGGATTGGGCAGTTGGTCTTTCAACTCCTGCGGTAACGTCGAAGTCATTCGATAGGTTGCGATTCCGATCGGCTTAGTAGCATCTTTCAAGGCGTACTCCACCGTCATCTTGTCTTTAGTCTTGCACAGGATAATTCCAATCGAAGGCTGCTCATGTGAGAGCCGGACTTTATCATCTAATACCGCCAGGTAGAATTGCATTTTACCAAGATACTCTGGCTCAAACTCCCCAATCTTGAGATCGATCGCCACGAGGCACTGCATTGATCGATGGTAAAGCACAAGGTCAATGAAATATTCCTTGTTTCCGACTTCTAGGCGGTATTGGCTTCCGACAAAAGTAAACATGCCACCCATCTCTTGAAGGAAAGGTTCAACTTTTGACAGGATGGCAGTCTCCAGTTGACGCTCTGAATATTTATCCCCCAACTCCAAAAACGGGAACGTGTATTCATCCTTTACCGCCAATTTAGCTTGATTCTGAATCTCTTCAGAAATTGTAGCCTCAAAGTTCGTTTGGTTCAGTAGAGTCTTTTCGTAAGTCTGATTTTCAATTTGATGGAGTAAGACGTTTTTTGTCCAACCATATTTGCGAGTCATACGGATGTAGAACTCTCGTTCCAGATCATCCTTACATTTCTCCATGATGACTAGGTTGTGGCTCCACCCAATTTCTGCAACCATTGGTTGCAGTTTTTGATTTTGGCTGTAAGTGACGTAGAAACTTCGCATATTCCAGATATTGCGAACGGAGAACCCACTCATTCCTGGAAACTCTGCTTGTAAATCCTTGGCTAGCTGTTCAACGATCGACTTCCCCCAGCTTTCTCCCCGTTGACGAGTCACAATCAGTTGCCCAATGTCCCAGTAGAGCGCAATCAGTTCTTTATTGACTGCCCGAAGCGCCTCATACTGAGCAGACCGAATTCGCTGTTTGATTTCAACGAGAAGACTGCCATATTCTCCTGAACCTAGTTTGCTCACTAAACTTAATCCCTAACATTCGACAGGAAAGGCTGGATGCATTATCTAGAGCTAAACTGCATCAGAGACCAATGATCGCAGATCAGCCAGCACTTTCTCCAGCCTTTTTTGTTTTTTAGGATCATCCCAAACCTTCGACCGCTTGGCGAGTTTCAGTGCCTCATCAATCTGAGTCTTTAAAGGGGGCTGTTCTGCTGCCGCAGCATTAGACTTGAGATTATCAACAAGCTCTCTGATTTGAGCTAAAGATAAGTCTTGGGAAATTGCGTCCTTGAGCAGGTCTTTGCGGTGTTCCTCATCTTTCACACGAGCGATCGCATGAGCCTTAGTATAGGCAATCTTTCCCTGTTGCAGAGCTTCTAGAACATCGTCAGGGAGGTTAAGTAGGGGAAGGCGATTATTGACGAACGACTCCCACGTCATGGTCGCCAAAGAAGCAAAGATCGCCTGCACAGCCTCGTTTTCTGAACTGCCCATAACGTTATGGGCAACTTTTCCTTTAGCCTCGTGCTGCATCCGATAAAGCAGTTTAGGAACCTCGTTAACAGCCATTTCTAGCCTGAGGGCCAGAAGCTGTAATACCCCTTCTGTTTCCTCGATCGGATTGAGGTCTTCTCGCTGAAGGTTCTCAATCAGAGCCAGTTGAACTGCCTGTTCGTCCGTTAGATCACGAATCACGGCAGGAACATCATTCAGCCCAGCTTCCTTTGCAGCGCGGTAGCGCCGTTCCCCTGCAACTAGTTCGTACATATTTGACCCGTCGAGAGTCCGCAGCAGCAAAGGCTCTAAAATTCCGTGTTCTTTGACCGAGAACACAAGTTGTTCCATTTTCTGAGGGTCAAAATATCGTCGGGGCTGTTGGACAGGGAGTTGGATGCGACCAAGCGCGACCGTGTTGGACGCAGAGGAAGTCTCAGCATCCCCGAATAAAGTGACTGGAGCCGTAATCTTGCCCCCGAACACGCGCTCACGCTTCGATGTCATTTTAGCTTCTCCATTTCTTTAGCAATTCCGTCTAGTACCTTCTTAGCTGGATGCTTAGGGCTATAGACAGCTAAGGGAACTCGCTCCATTGAAGCATCTGCGAAGGCAGTTGACTTCGGAATCAGTGGGAAAACTTAGAGATCGGAGCGAGCTGTTCCTGGATCGCTTTCAGGGTTAGCTCGTCGTGAGAGTTGCGACCATCGTACATCGTAGGTACAAACCCTGCGATCTTCAGGTTTCGGTTGGGCTTGGCTTTCACTTTCTGTAAAGTCTGTAAAAGCATATCAGTCCCCTGAAAGGCTTTGAACTGCGTTTGGATCGGAATCAGCAGGTAATCTGTTGCTACTAAAGAAATATAGCTCAGCATCCCTAAACTAGGTGGACAATCAATCAAGATGAAATCATACTGATCGCGAACTGGATCTAAAGCGTCTTTGAGGCGAGTGTCGCGCATATATGCGGTGACTAACTCCTGCTCAGCATCAGAAAGTTTTAACTGCGCGGGCACTAAATCCATGCCACAGATTTCTTTATGGATAGGCAGTTCTTCTTCAGGTACGATCGCGTTATAGACCGATCGCTCTAGCTCTCCTGGCTCCAGCCCCATGAACGTGGTTAGCGATGATTGGGGGTCCATATCGACTAGCAGCACTCGCCGCTTTCTTTGAGCCAAGCTATAGCCTAAGTTCATTGCCAAAGTTGACTTCCCAACTCCGCCAGCTTGGTTAAATAGTGCAATGACTCTTCCCATTTATCTTAAATGCCAATTGTCTTGAGAGCAGCATACCGTACTTAGAAGTACCTAATTTGCCTTCTTTCACACTTAATGACATTGCATAACTCAATCCAGGAGGCTGCTTCATGCAAAGGTTGATTCTAGTGGTGGCATAGTGAGGCTTCGCTCAAAGTTCTTGATCAAACTTTTGCAGTGTTCAATTCAAGCATTAGAGTATTCAATGATCCATCGAGCTGCTACCGGCACAAATCCCAATTTTTCTGTTCCGCCTTCTTTTGTTTTAACAGCTTCTTGCATGGTTGAAAGCGAAAGTCTTGAATCAGTAGTCATGGGGCATTGCAAAAGAAGACTTTTAACCTAACAGCAACAAGAATAGAGGAGATGCGTTGTGAACTCATTACCGCAGCATTCAAGTGAGCGGATTAATGTACTTCACTAGGCAGAAGCAGATTAACCTCAACCTTTTCCTGCACAGATGGAGTGATAAACTGTGCACGCTTCATACAGTCTAGTAGCAAGAGATTAGCGTCATAATATTTCTTTAAAACATCCTTATTCACCTCATCTAACAATTGCGGAAATCGAAGCAATGTTTCGTTATTTGTGTTTGTAGAGTCAAAGAATTGCAGTTCGTCCAACAATTTTGCTGCCCACATTCCTCCGTCTTGCCGCCACCAACTCATAAACAAATTTTGCTGAGGCGGGAATACAACGCTATCAAGTTGAAGCAATAACTCTTTGATGGATAAAAGGGCAGGTAGAATTGTATCGACTAATCTTGTATGGTAGAAGCGCGCAAACGCCATGATGATGTCATTCGCCAGTTTTTCAGTTGAAACCAGACTCAGCGCGTTGCACATACGTTGATACAAAAGATTAAAATCTGACAGATCTTGCGCGAACTCTTCATCAAGGCCCATCGTTTGTGCCAGCGGAATTGCCTGGTAATCCTTAGTTGCTTGCCCACTCTTGCGAAATGACTCAACTCCCTCATCAAAATTGCAGCCCGCTAGGGATAAGTACCAAGCTCGCAATGCTGATAGCTTATAAGGCAGTTTCTCGGCAGTCTTGATTGCCTTAGTATTGGACCAGGTTAGCAGTTGCTGTAATTCACTCTGATTAGCGAAGGTAGTGTGAAGTTGCTGCTCCATTTGGGGCAAACGGGGAATTCGGACAAAATCGTACGCTAAG
>Ga0123338_10004962_pt1 | contig 11492 bp, 9 predicted proteins | sample grotaG_FD_89793 | JGI IMG/M metagenome (GOLD analysis project Ga0123338, IMG submission 89793) | Glacier valley bacterial and archeal communities from Borup Fiord, Nunavut, Canada, to study Microbial Dark Matter (Phase II) -... | ecosystem: Environmental > Aquatic > Freshwater > Ice > Glacier ... | reverse complement strand
GTCCGATGATCTGGTGGCCGAAGACGTGGCTCTTGACTGAAGGTTGGCGAAGACGTGGGTTGATCTCGACGGACTTTGTCCCCGGCGGTGACGAGTAGCGCGCGCGGCCGAGCATCTCCATGGTCGCGATCGCTACGGCGCCTCGAGCCGCGTGGCCCAGCCGGGGGAATCGGCGTTCAATGCCTTGAATGCGCGTGTGGCGCTGAAGTGGTGATCGTGCACGCGATTCGCGCCGAACATCGCGAGTGCCATCCCGATCGGGAACGTCAGGAATGCCTGTCCCACCGAGTACTTCGCGTTCTGCCGCTCCGTCGCGATCGGGACTGCGATCGCGGTCGCGATCGAACCGATCATGACGGCGATCCCGGTGTTGTACATGACGGCGCCTTTTGCACGAGCACTGGCGATCTCGTCCTCGGCGCCGCGGTCGCCGGCGAGGTGGTAAAAGTCCTGCTCGTCGATCGCGCGCGCACCGAGCCGGGTATTGAACCCCACCGTCACCGTGTCGTACCCGACGATCGTGTCCTCTGTGCCGACGAGCGCGCCACCTGAGTCGCGCAGCTCGGTCCGCCTCATGCGGGGCACGTTGGTGGTCGCGGGCTCCACCGATAGCGCGTCGCCACCGGTGTCGGCGAGGTGCTGGGCGGCGCTGGAGATGCAGCCAAGTACCGCTGCAAAAAGAAGGGTGAGGGTGAGAACGGAGATCCGGAAGGACTTGCGCATGTAGGACAGACGGCGCGATTTGCAGACGTCGCAAAAAAACTTTGCGTGCGACGTTCGCGGCCTCCGCCGTCTATGGATCGTGTGGATGGTGTGGACCGGGAGCCTGGAGCACCCCAGAGAGCCGGCTCGCGACGGTGAAGAGGATGCTCTCCGCGGTCGCGGTGTCTGCGCCGAGGGCGTCGCGCAACGCGTGCCGCAACCGCGCGAGCAGCGCCTCGCGCGCGGCGACACAGCGGCGAGCAGCAGTGGCACGATGGACTCCGTGCAGCGCGCCGATCTCGTCGACGGAGAGTTGATCGATCACCTGCTGGCTGAGCAGCAGCCGCTGGTGCGTAGGCAGGTGGTTCCACGCCTGCCGGAACGCGGCGTTTACCACGGAAGCGTGCGTCAGCTTGGTGAGCTCGCTCTCGAGGCTGGTCGCGAAGGCGGCGACTTGATCGACCTCGTCGAGGGAGGTGGTGGGGCGGGTTGCGCGCATGCGGTCGATCCCGAGCCGCACGACCATGGCGCGGATGTAGCCGGCGAGCGAGCCGGTGCCGGCGAAGCGCCGCAGCGCGGGCGGCCGGTCGCCGTCCGGCAAGAGCAGCCGGGCACGCACGTCCGCGGTCACATCCTCGATCTGCGCCTCTTGCATGCCCATCGAGCGGAGGCGCGCGGCTGGATCGCGCAGCATCCGCTCGAGGGCCATGAGGGCTTCGGCGTCACCCGCAAGGCAGCGCTCGATCAGCAGTGTGTCTTCGCCGGCCATCCAGGAACTCGCCAGTACGATAGCATCAGCGCCGTGGCCCCTGGGCATCCGTAGTGAGGCCCGGATCATGCCCGGAACCGGACGAGCTGGCCGCGCTCGCAGAAGGCACGACCGATGTCGCGCTCCGCGGTGAGCTCGCCGAGCACCTGGGTGACTGCGCGCCGTGCCGCCGCGTGTGCGCGGAGCTCGTTCGCGGGCGGGCTCCGATGACCGCGCTGACGCCGCCGTCGATCGGACGCTACACGCTCGGCGAGCCGCTCGGGGCCGGCGCGATGGGGGTGGTGTTCCGGGGTCACGATCCGCTGCTCGATCGCGCGGTGGCGATCAAGGTCATCGACGGTCATGCGCTCGAGGCGGCCGCACGCGACCGCTTGCTCCTCGAGGCACAGGCGCTCGCCCGGGTGTCCGCCCCTGGGGTGGTGGCCTGCTACGACGCCGGATTCGCCGACGGTGATGTGTTCATCGCGATGGAGCTCATCGAGGGCGAGACGCTGCGTGCGTGGGCTGCGCGCGCACCCGAGCTCCCCGGATGGGAGCCGGTCGTGCATATCCTGCTCGAGGTGGCGCGTGGGCTCGCGGCTGCGCACGCGGCTGGGCTCATTCATCGCGACGTGAAGCCCGAGAACGTGCTCGTGCGACGCGCCGGGACGGCGGCGCTCGGCGACTTTGGCCTCGCTCGGGCCACGGTTGGCTCGCCCGTCGTCGGTCACGGAGGCATGGGCCTCGGCGTCGGCACCCGGCCCGCCGGCACACCGCGTTACCTCGCCCCCGAGGTCCAGGCAGGTGCACCTGCCACGGCACTGAGCGATCAATACGCGTTCTGCCTCACGGTGCTCGAGACCATCACCGGCGACATCACGCAAGACGCGCTGGCGGCGGTGCGCGGCCCGCTCCACGCGATTCTCGCGCGCGGTGTGTCGCCGGCGCCGTCGGACCGATTTCCCTCGATGGCAACGCTCGCCGCCGAGCTCGCGCGCTTGACGCTCCCGCGCCGTCGGAGTCGGAGCCTGGCCATCGCGCTCGCGCTCACGGGTGTGGCCGGCGCTGCCAGCGCGGCCTGGCTGATGGTTCACGACGCGTCGGAACCCGCGTGCATCCCGCCTCTTCTGGAGGCCAAGCTCTACGGCCCCGTGACGCGCGGGCGGCTCGAGGGCATCGTGGGTACCGAGCGCTGGCCCGTGCTCGATCGCCTCATCCGCGACCAGCTCGCCGAGCACCGCTCGCGATGGATGGCGGCGTGTACCGCCGAGCACGCCGCCGCCCCCCCGCCGCTCGTGCGGGCGTGCCTCGCGGATGCGAGCGACGAGCTGACCCGCTTCATCGGTCTCGTGGAAACCGAGCCAGCGCTCGCGAGCTACCTGGTTGACCGCAGCTACGATCACCTGCAGGTCGAGGCGTGCCGCCCGGGTGTCACGCACACCCTGATGCAGCCGCCTCCCGCGGCGCTTGAGCTGCAGGTCCGCGCCGTTCGCGGCGTGATGCTTCGCGTCGATGCGGCGTTGGAGGCGGAGCAGCTCCCGACCGCGACGGCGCTGGCAGCGAGCCTCGCCTGGACCGAGAGCCTCGGCGATCGCTCGCTCGCAGCGGACGTCGCGAGCCTCCGCTCGAGCGTTGCGAGCTGGGCCGGTGACGAGCCGGCGGCGGCGCGGCTCCTGTCCCGCGCGCGAGAGCTTGCCCGGGAAGCCGGCGATCCGGTCCGGCGGGCGCGACTGGTAATCGGCCTCGCGCGTGCTTCAGCGGGGCAGCGCAACGACATCGCCACGGCCACGGCGCTCGCCGACGAAGCGGCTCCCATCGTGGCGAGCCTCGGCAACCAGATCGCCGAAGCAGACCTCGCGTCCGTCCGCGCGCTGATCGCGCTCATGGGCAACCAGCTGCCGGCCGCGAGCGCAGCCAGCGCGAGGGCGGTCGAGCTCGAGCTGGCGATCTTCGGGCCGGAGCGCCCAGAGCTCGGCGCCGCGTTGATCCTCCGTGGCCAGATCGAGACGCTGGCGGCGGAGCCAGATGCCGCTCGGCTCGACTTCGAGCGCGCGATCGCGATCTACACGCGCAGCTACGGTGGCGGGAATGGTGAGACGCTCAACGCCCGCATGTCGCTGGCCACCAATGAGTTGACCGCCGGGCACGCCGAGCGCGGCAAGGCCGAGTACCGCGCGGTCCTCGCGGCTCTCGCGCAGCGGGGCGAGCCGAGCGTGATCGCCGATGCGCGCGCGGGCCTGTGCGAGGCGCTCTCCGAGCTGAAGGATCCCGAGGCGCTGTCGGCCTGCCGACAAGCGCTCGCTGCGGCCGAGGCCGCGTACGGGGCGGCACACCCGCGTGTCGGACTTGCGCTCATCGATCTCGCGCAGGCGGAGCTCGCGTCCGACGACGATCGCCTGCTCCCGGAGACGATCCGATTGCTGCGCCGAGCCGAGACCGCGACCACGAGCTGGGGAGCAGACGAGCACGCGATCGCGAGCTTCTTGCTCGCGCGATCGCTCGCGGCGCACCACGAAGCGCCAGCCGAGGTGCAGGCCCTGCTCGAGCGCGCGATTCCCGTGCTGCGCAAGAGTCCGGTGCGCGCGCCGCTCGTCGAGCTGGTGCCGGTCTGGTACCCGGCGTGGCGCTCGCTCGATGCGTTCGCGGGCGCAGGTAGGCCCGCAGGCCGCTGATCGCGCAGCGTGCGGCCCGGCGCCCTTGAGACCCCACGTGCGTGGCTATCAGTTGATCGCGGTCGCTCGAGGTGGAGATCGATTTCTGCGAACGAACGGCGGACCAGCGGCAGTTGATATGGATGGACCCAACCAGCGAACAGCTGATGCTCGAAGATGGGGTGGGTGCGCCGGCTTGCTCGCGCGCTGGTGGACGATGCGGCTGCCGTGGACAACGTCGTCGACGAGACGTGGCAGGAGACGTGGCAGGAGACGTGGCAGGAGACGTGGCAGGAGACGTGGCAGGAGACGTGGCCCGTCGCCGTATCGCAGAAGACCGACGAACAGCGCCCGCTGAGGCCCTGGCACAGGTGGCCCGCAAGCTCGCGCACACGCGCCGGAGTAGCGAAGCTCGCCGCGACGCTCGCGAGTCGGCGTACGAGGGCCAGGCGGTTGCGACCCCCAGGATCTCGTCGAGTGAGTCGAGCTCTAGCGCGTGGTCGCAGGTGAAGTGCTGGCGCTCGCCGACCTGTATCGCTCGACCTTGCTGCTGCACTTCTTCGAGGGCCTGACGCGCGTGGAGATCGCGCGCCGCCTCGAGATTCCTGACGGCTCCGTTCGCCGCCGGCTCAAGACTGCACTCGATCAACTGCGCGCGCGGCTCGACGCTCGCGACGATCAGCCTGGACACGGCTGGCTCGCCTCGCTCGCGCCCCTCGCGACGCCGTCCACTCACCCCGTTCAACTTTCGATTCTCGCGGGAGCTCTCATCGTGAAAAGATCGTCGCGGCCGTTGTCGTGCTCGTGCTCGTCGTCATCGGCACCTTGATCTGGAAGCGACACGACGGCGCGGGTAGGTCCGCGCCGGTTCAAGCTGCCTCGGGACTGGCACCTCGAACCTCGACCTCTGCTCGTGGGCGCATAAAGAGCTACGAGCTCGCGGCGTACTTCTACAGCCGCACGAACTGCGTGTGGCTCGCGCAGGGCATCGGCAAGAAGGGCTACTGCTTCTTCGTCGGCGACGAGGGCTACCTACCCCACCGTCGACAAGGCCACCATCCGGCGCGTGATCGGTGACGAGGTCCCCGCGGACATCACCGCCGTGGAGGCCTTCCGGCGGCTGCATGAGAAGTTCCACGCGTTCTTCACCTGCACGTGACCACGCCGGCCGGCGAGCACATCTTCTATGGCGCGAAGCAGGCGAGCTGTGGCGGCTGGCTCGACGTCGACATGAATGCGGGCGGCGCGCACACCACCAAGCCCGTCGAGAACGTGCGCTGGGCGAAGGGCACGGCGCCCCCCGGTCGATACAAGGTGTGGGTGCGCAACTTCGCGTTGACGAGGAGTCGCAAGCACCCACCGCGTGGAAGGTCGAGCTCGAGGTCGGCGGCAAGATCACGCATCACGAGGGCATGATCTCGCCGCAGCAGCGCAGGAAGACCACGGTCCGGCTGTGGCGCGCGTCGCAGGAGGCTTCAGCGTGGACGGACCGTGATCGGCAGCTGTTGCTTGGACACGCGGCTCCACACGTGGAGCTGGTAGGTCCCGGGCTTCACCTTGCCGATCCGGATCCCGGACACAGCGCGCGGTTGTCGGTTGAGCAGGCGACTCGATGGACCGAGAACTGTGACCAAGGCATTGCTCGCGAAATTGATGCGCTAGACGTGACGCGCCCGCGCCTGGTCCAGCTCGGCGACGACCGAGTCGACCAACTCGGGTGGCTCGATCACGCGGGCGTGCGGTCCCCATTCGAAGACCCACGACACGACCGGTACGAGGTTCGTGCATGGGAACGCGAGCACGACACTGCCATCCGCGCCGTGCTCGATGACCTGCGTCGGATGCCAGCGGCGCACGGATACCAGCGCTGCTTTGTCGCGGCTGAATTCGATCACGATGCGTTGCGCCTGAGCTGCATCGCCCACGCGGATACCGAACGCACCATGAAGAACGTTTGTGACGGTGAAGTCGGGTGGAACTTCGAACGATCGATCACGGACGTGGTCGGCGTCGATGAACCGTTCGACAGCGAACACGCCGAGCGACCGGCGCCAGTCGCCGAGATCCTTGGCCCCGCTTGGATCGCGAGCGCGACACCCGACGACCTAAAGCCCGTGCCGATACAGGAGCATCGCGAACGGCGCGAGATGGCCACGCTGCGTGCGACCCCGCGAGTCCTTGTAGCCGTAGCGGACGAATCCGGTGCCGCATCGATCTTCGCGGTGCGTCGCCCGAGATGATCGTCAGCGATGCCGAGAAGGCCCGGGCGCGGACACAGGGGCTGGCCGTCGCGCGGTACTTGGGCGTGTCGATCGATAGCGACGCCGGGAGGGGCGCGCGACGCTCGCGGCGGCCTGGGTCTCCCAGTGGAACAACTCGGGGCTGCTTGCGTAGTCGCGACATCGACTACACCGAGGCCCGATCGCAACTCGAGCCGTACGCCGTGAGGGGTGGTTCCGGCATCGGCAACGAAACCGAGGCAGGTATGATGCTCGGCACGATCGAACTCCGCGAAGGCCGCTACCTCGACGCGATTCGCTGCCTCGATCGTGTCCCGGATTCGCGCAAGCGCGACCTCCTGGCATCAGCGCATCTTTCCCTGGGCGATCGTAACTCTGCGAAGCGGGCGCTGCTCGAAAAAGTTCGCGGTGATGTGCCAAGCGATCGCGGATTCATCGCCGAGCTCGACGGCAAGCACGACGCCGCGATCGCGGCGTATGTCGAGGCACTCGCCGCTCCCGTCGCGATCTGGCGCACCTACGCGGCCTTCCGGTTGAAGCGCATGAATGTCGCCCCGAAGACGATCAAACACATCAAGGCAGCACAGGACGCCGCGCGCAACGAAGGCAAGATCGTCGTCTCGCATGTCGCGGACTTCTACGCGAAGTTCAGCGAAATCGCCGAAGCGATTCGCAAGCACAAGAAGATCACCGCGCCGCGCAAGCCGATGGCCGATGCGGCGATCGACAAGCTGCGGCTGCCGACGCGCGGCCGCGGCAAGGCGCCGCTCGTGTCGGTGCCGCGCAGCATGGCGACGATCGTTCGATACGACCGCGACTTTCGGTTATTCGACGGCGCGCCTCCCTGCTCTCGACGTGTAAGCCCGTCGACATCGAAAAGCTCGTGCGCAAGGATCTGCGCCTCAAACTACCTGCAAGCAAATCGGTCTGGAACGACGACCCGACGTTGCCGGCGTGCATCGCCCTCTCTAATCCCGGTGTTCAGCGTGTGTTCCTGTATATGGGCACGCCCGACGAAGACGGCGAGTACCCCGTCGCGCGCGCTGACGACCAGCCCGAGAACTGGATCAGCGCGGCGAGCCTCGTGGACCACATCCTCGAAGCAGCCGGAGCCATCGTTCATTGCACCGTCAAAGTCGGAGCGCGGCTCGATCGCGCGCGCAAACGCAATCGGCAACACCACGAGGCGCTCAGCAAGCACGTCGATGTCGAGGCGCTGCTCGACTAGAGCTGCCCCCGCCCGGCCGCGTGCCGGTCAGCGCGGCTCGGTCGCGGCGCGGGTCAGCCACTCGTCGACGGCGGCGAGCAGCTCGTGGTTGTCGGTCTGCTGGTAGCTGGCGAGGGCGCTCTCGCAGGCGGGGAGCCGCTCGAGGAAGCGGGGGACGACGGTGGGGTCGGAGAGGTCGGAGGTCCACATCCCGTAGCCCTCGCGCTCGAGGTAGCGGGCGTTGAGCATCTGCTCGAACTGGCCCTCGAGCGGCAGCGCGAGCATCGGCTTGCGCAGGTAGACGGCCTCGCCCATCAGGGTAAACCCGCCGACGGCGATCACCGCGCGGCAGGTGGCCAGGTCGTCGATGAAGCCGGCCTCGCTGAACGGCAGGAACCGCAGCGCGCCCTCGCGAGTCTCCTCGCTGGCGCCCGGCCGCATGCCGTAGATCCGGCACGGCAGCCCGGTCGCCGCGAGCGCCTGCTGGAGCGCCTCGTTGGCGCCCGATTGATAGACCAGCAAGTGGTCGCCGGGCGCCGGCCTGGCGGCGAGGATCTCGGGCCGCAGGATGGGCGGGAACAGATATGTGTCGGGCTTGCGGGTCGGCGGCCGGAAGAACGAGGTGATGAAGTAGGCGTCGCAGCCCGGCAACTTGGTCTTGATGAACGCGCGGGTGAGCTGGAAGGCGAGCTTGTTGGCGTCGATGATGTCGTCGGGCAGCGTGCAGCGGTGGATCACCTGCATGTTGTCGATCGACAGGATCGGCAGCCGGCGGTGCTTGCCGTAGAGGTAGGTCCACGACTCGAAGTCGCTGATCACCACCTCGGGCTCGAAGCTTCCGATCAGCTCGAAGTACGCCGCGATGTTGCGCGGCACGCCGGTCGCCCCGGAGAGCACGTTGGACCACAAGGTCTTGCCGCGGCGGACGCGATTTTCCTCCAGGATCATGTGGAGACCGTGGATCGTGTTGACCCCCTCGAACCGCTTGCCGAGGAACGTCGCTGCCCGCCCCGAGGCCATGATCTTGACGGTGTGGCCGGCCGCGACCAAGTGCTCGAGCACCACTCGCGACCGCATCGCGTGGCCCATTCCCTCGCCGGTCACCCCGTACAAGATCTTCATCGCGGGCATACTAACGGCGTGCGCAGCCGCGTGTGGTGCGAAACGCTGCTTCGTGACGAGCTCGTGCGAGCAGCTCCCGTGCTCGGGCCGCTGCTCGCCCGCCACCACATCGAGCTGCTGCTCGCGGTTCGGCCGTGGGAGCTCGCCGGGCTATCGGCGGTGGTCGGCGAGCTCCAGGCCGCCGGCGTGGTCGTCGCGGTGTGGCCGATGCTCGCCGACGCCGACGGCCGGTGGGCGAGCGCGACCACGCACGCCCGGTTCATCGCGCTGGCCGATGAGGTGCTAACCGCCGCCCCCACGGCGGACGAGCTGGTGATCGACCTCGAGCCGCCGATCGCCCAGCTCGCGCGCTGGAAGGCCGGCCGGCCGGCCCGCGGCCACTCGCCCTACCCCTACCCGGTCGCCGCGGCGGCGCTCGAGGCCGCCGTCTCGCGCTGGGGCGCGAGCCGCCGGGTGACCACCGCGATCCTGCCGTTCCTCGCGCTCGAGCTCGGCGGGCCGTGGCTGCAGCGGGCGCTCGGCACTCCGGTTTCGCCGCTCGCGGTCGACCGCCACAGCCTGATGGCGTACACGTCGCTGTTCGAGGGCTGGTCGCGCGGCCTCGTCGGCCGGCGGCGGGCCGAGTGGCTGCTCGCGGGCTGCGCGCGGCTCGCCCGCCGGCGGTTCGGCGACCGCGCCGCGCTGTCGCTCGGGGTGGTCGGACCGGGCGCGTTCGGGGACGAGCCCGGCTACCGTGGACCCGGCGAGCTGGCCCGCGACGTCGCGATCGCGCGCGCCGCGGGAATCGACGAGTTGTCGATCTTCGAGCTCGGTGGGATCCTGCGGCGGCCGCCGATCGAGCCGTGGCTCGAGGCGATGCGAGGCTGAACGCTACCGGCGACACCCCTGTGTAGGGATCACCCGGAGCCAGGTGCACACGGCCGGTCGCAACCTCCTGACGGCATGTCAGCGTGAGATGTCAGGCAGTTCCAAAGTATTTTCAGCGCGTTATGCCTCGCCACGGCGCGGCATGATTCGTGCCTTCCTGCACCGACATGAAGAAGCTGGCAGTCCTGCTCCTGTGCTGTGTCGGTTGCGACGCCGCCTCCGAAGGCGAGGTCGAGTGGGTCGCCCCGGTCGACGTCGAGACCGTGCCCAAGGGTGACGCGATCGAGCTCGCGGTGTCGGTGCCGATGGCCGATGCTCAACTCGTCCGATTCGCCGTCGACGGCGCCGAGGTTGGCACCTGCGACCCGGCCCAGGCCGATGAGGACTGCTTCCGCGACGACATCTGGCGGTGGACCGTGGTGTTCGACCAGCCGGGTGTGCACGCGGTCACTGCCACCGTGGTCATGACCGACGGCAGCGAGGTCGCGATCGACCGCCCGATCACCGCGGTCGAGCCGTCGGTGTTCACCGCGGGTCTGGCCGACTCCGAGGCCATCCTCGCCACCGGGTCGGTGCCGGACAGCCTCGACGCGATCGGCGCGGGCTACCTCGATCCGGACCGCGGCTACCACAACGTGTTTGGCGGCAGGAGCTGGGCGGTCTCGGGCCAGCGAGTCGTGACCCACACGGGTACGCCGGCCGGCAGCGTCGCCGCGGTCCGCGCGTGCATGAGCCGCTACGGCGGCTCGATCCGCCGGTGGGCCGACCACTACCACCTGTCCCGCGCGTCGATCGTCGCCACCGCGATCACCGAGTCCAACTGCTCCAACCCGGCCGGCTCCTCGGACGGGCTGTCGTCCGGCCCCATGCAGGTGACCGCGTCGACGTGCTCGGCGCTCAGCGGCTTGCCGCGGCAGACCTGCCGCGTCCGCATGCACACCAACCCCGACTTCTCCTTCGAGGTCGGCGCCAAGTACATGGGCTCGAGCTACCAGGTCGGCCAGCACCGGCATGACCCGCCCAAGATCGGCGCCGCCTACAACGCGGGCTCGGTCCGCCGCAGCTATGCCAACAGCTGGCGGATGCTGACCACCACGAACCACATCGACCGGTTCGTCGCCGCGTACAATGCGTATCGCGCCTGGGGCGGTCGCTAGTTCCGCACGCAAAAGCTCGGAGCGGATGGTGGAGTTGGTGCGCACGCCGCATGAGTCACGCTCGTCGGGCGTGATCGTCGATGTGCCCGATGCTCGAGCTCGCGTGATCGTGAGTCCGGGTTTGATCGAGAGACGTTGTCGGCGGTCCTCGAGATGCACGGTCGAGGGTCTCGTGATTCCGCACGGCGTCGAAGTCTTCGACGAGGTCGAGCCGATTGACTCGAGGTGGGGGTTTGATCGGTTAGCCGGCGTGGTGACCGAGCGGCTCGGTCGCGATGCTCGGTCGCGCGCGCTGTTCTCGTTCTTCGGCAAACGGCGCGACGCGCTCAAAGTCATCTTCTTCGCCGGGACCGGGCACTGTCTGTTTTACAAGCGGCTCGACGCCGGCACGTTTCGGTTACCGCCCGCTCCGGACAGCGCGACGATGTTGATGATCGAGGAAAGAGCGCTCGAGGATCTACTCGACGGAGTTGATCTGAATCCAGGACCGACCCGGCGCCGCGCGACCACGCACTGACGTTTTTGTTCCTGCGATCTCGACAGATCGATCGCGACTCGCTACGAGAAGAGAGCGTGATCAGCGACGGGAAATCCGTCGACAGCGAAGCCGAGCTTCGCGATCACGTTGCGCGATTGAAGTCTGACCTCGCGGCCGCTCGGGCACACTCTGCGGAATTGATCGCCGAGCGTGACTTGCTGCGCGAGGCGTATCGTCAGCTCGAGTTGCAAGTACAGCTGCAGCGCCGTCGGTTGTTCGTTGCCAAAGCCGAGCGCATCGACACCCAACAACTCGAGATC
>Ga0123338_10004958_pt1 | contig 11503 bp, 11 predicted proteins | sample grotaG_FD_89793 | JGI IMG/M metagenome (GOLD analysis project Ga0123338, IMG submission 89793) | Glacier valley bacterial and archeal communities from Borup Fiord, Nunavut, Canada, to study Microbial Dark Matter (Phase II) -... | ecosystem: Environmental > Aquatic > Freshwater > Ice > Glacier ... | reverse complement strand
GGAAACTTATCCAGGAAAAATTAACTGCTTTAAATGTAAAAAAAATTTATTTTTCTGGTGAGGGAGCATATCATCAGATCAACTTAAATACTTTACAAGATCCATTAACAGGTAAGTATATTTTGGAAACATTAGATATTCAATTACTTACACACCTAAAAGAATTAACTCTCATAAATAAAAAGAAACCAGTAATTAATTTTAAAGCCAGACTTTTTGGAAGACCATCTTATGATATGGCAATTGGGGATTTCGAAAAACACGTCAGTAAAGATAAGTCTGAAAGCAGAGAAGCTGGAACATCCGAGAATCTTTCTGGAATTGAATGGCAAGACCTTGAAGGTACCGAAATTGAAACTAAAAATATTGCTTTGATTTTAAAATCAAATCCAAAATGGCAGGTAAATGATTTTTACGGACAACAAGCAACTGAAGAAGCAGTAAAAGCATCGGATAATCCTCAAATTCTTCATATTGCAACCCATGGTTTCTTTTTTAAAACAATAGATACAACCAAACAAAATGATCCGATGTTAAGATCAGGAATTGTTCTGGCAGGTGTTACTAATTATTTTCAATCTTCACACAAACCAGCTACAGAAGATGGTATTTTAACTGCAAGTGAAATGGCCAATATGTCATTGGACGAAACACAGTTGGTTGTTTTATCAGCATGTGAAACTGGCATTGGTGATGTTCAGGCTGGAGAAGGTGTATATGGTTTGCAACGTGCATTGCGAGTAGCAGGGGCAGATGCAGTTATAACAAGTTTATGGAAAGTAGATGATCAAACTACTCAAGCGCTCATGACTGAATTTTACAAAGGTTGGTTATCGGGTAAAACAAAAAGAACCGCTTTTAAAGATGCTCAATTAATAATAAAAAAACAAAGTATTTATCCTGCATTATGGGGGGCTTTTGTGATGGTAGGTGAGTAAAATAAAAAAATTAAAGCGTATTTAAATTTTGGTAATTTATAAAGATTGTTGAGGTAAGTTATTATTATTTTATGGTAAATAATAATATTGAAATAAGTTTCAAAAAATTATTGCTTCAGGTAATCAATTGTTAAATCTAATAAATTAGATTTTATATAGGCTTAAGTTGAGGTTTCACTTTGGCAAAAAAAGAATGGTAATCATTTTTATTTATCGGATTTGTAATTCTCGAAAAACCGCAATTATATAAGCAAATTCTCAGATAATTAATAAACGTTGTGTCATGCTCTTCATTTAAAAATTGTCCATCAATACTTTCTATTTCGGTTAATTTTAATGAATAAGGTGCTCCGCCACTTGTGTTGTCCTTATGAAAATAGTCTGCTGATAATTCCAAAGAAACAAAACCATCTAATTCATAGCAATCCTTCAATTCATTTAGATAATCTTCGTTGGTTACTTCCTCCACCAAATCGTCAAGACTTACAATTTGAATTGGGTCAGCAAATTGCCATAGGTAATTTTTGTTGGTGATGTAGTCCCAACCAAAATTACAAGCACCAACAATTCTATAAAACATCTTTAAGGACAGCGGTAAAAATCCAAAAGGTTGGACTGCATTTTCCAACTTTGTCAATAATTTTTCTGTGTTAGCCAGTGGTTTGATTAATGGTTGTTGAAAATTGTATTCAAATTTTGAAATAAAAAGATAGTCAATACTTTTAAGTTCAGAATAAATTATTTCAAGATTGTAAGAAACTCTTTGGAAAGTTTGAATTAATACTTTTTCAATGTGTAGAAAGTTGTCGGGAACAAACGCATCTTGACCCAAAGCATAAATATCTTGGTAAACTTGTTTTTCCTGTCCAAGAAGGTATCTATTGTATATTGTCATTGCATGCAGGGGTAAAATAAATGGCTCTCTTATCTTCTTAATATCAGTGAATGATAAAATCTATTTATTCCGTAAAATTATAACCATCTTTCAATTTTATCACTTTTTGGGCTCTTTTTCTAATTTTTTGACATGTTCTAAAAGTTCTTTTTCACGAATTTTTAATTTTTCTATTTCTTGCTGATTTAACTTATTTATTTTATCAACTTGATTGTTGACCTTTGCAGTTTCCATTCTTCTTATATTTTCAACTTCTTTTTGAGATTCTTCTAATTCTTCAAGTTTATCTCTTAAATCCAATTCTAATTTACTTTGTTGATCTTGTGTGGCTTGCATTTCTTCAATAGTTTGCCTCATTTCTTCTTCTTGCGCATTCATTTCTTCTGCTTGTTGCTGGCTAATCTCAAGTTTTTCTCTTAACTCTTCTTCCAATTTATATTGATGCTCTTGCGTAGCTTGTAGTTCTTCAATTGTTTGTCGCATTTCCTCTTCCTGTGCGCTCATTTCTTCTGCTTGTTGCTGGCTAATCTCAAGTTTTTCTCTCAACTCTTCTTCCAATTTATATTGATGCTCTTGAGTAGCTTGCAACTCTTCCATGTTTTGACGCATTTCTTCTTCCTGAGCAAGTAATTCTTCAGTTTGTTGTTGAGTTACTTCGAGTTTTTCTTTTAATTCTTTTTCTAATCTTTGCTGATGCTCTTGGGTGGCCTGAAGTTCTTCCATGTTTTGTCGCATTTCTTCTTCCTGAGCGCGCATTTCTTCAGATTGTTGCTGACTCTCTTCTAATAATGACCTTGTTTTTTCATTAATTCTTACATTTCTCAATAATGCTGCAATATTTTCACTTAATCTATTTAAAAAATCAATTTCAAAACTTTTAAAAACATTAAAAGAAGCCAATTCTAAAATTCCTTCAACATGGTTATTAAAAATAAGTGGGATTAAAAGAATACATTTTGGAGTTGCTTCACCTAATCCTGAAGTAATTCTGATATAGTTCTGAGGAACATTTGTAAGAAAAATATTCTTTTTCTCAAGGTAACATTGGCCTAATAAACCTTCTTTAATATTAAATTGTTGATGTAAATATTTTTTCTTGTTATATGCATAAGCTGCTTCTAACTTTATAAATTTATTCTCATCATTTTCAACCTCAATTAAATAAAAAGCTCCCTGATTGGCTTCAACATATTTAACTATATTAGAAATTAAAATATTAAAAAGTTTTTCCAGATTTTCTTCTTCTCTCATTAACATTGTAAACTTTGCAATCCCTGTTGCAGCCCAGTTTCTTCTATCATCTTCCAACCTTGCATGTTGAACTTCAGATAACGTTTTTTCTAATTCTTTTTGGGATAAATCTGATTCCTCTTTCCTTTTATCCATTTCATCCATCAAAGTCAAATTTTTGTTTTCTGCTTCAAGTTTTTCTTTTAATAAATAAAAAAGTGGTATAACTAAAAATACAATCGCAATAATGGTATTTATTGTATCCATTAAAGGTGTTTTCATAAAAGAATTGTCAATTTTTATATCAATAAGGTTATTTGATATATTATGCGTAGCGATACCAATTGAACAAATGGCAATGGAAAGGCAAAGTGGAATTATTTCTTTTAAATCAAAAAAAAGAAAAGGGAATAAAGTAAAACTAAAAATAATTAATGCTACACCAAGTAAAATATCATTATTGCCTTGTGAAAGCGAAACATATATTGTTCCGCTTATTATGGTTGGTAAAACTGCCAGAATAAAACGTCCTAATCTATTAAACTTAACAAAAATTAAAATATAATAAACAAGTAATAAAATAAATGAAAAATAAAAAATGGGAAGCAGTACAGGAGCGTTAAAATAAAATACTATGGAATAGGCTATTAATAAAAAAAATATTAAAATACTTGTTCTATTACTTTGAAGGATTTTATTTTTTAAATTAAAATCCAAATCATCACTGATACCTAAAAATAAAATATTCATAAAAAAGCATGGTTTAAAAATGATGAAACAAATTGGTAAAATATTTATAAATATTTAGAGTCCTAAAACTTAGTATGTTATAAATTATTTTATGTAATGTATAAAAAATAAAAAAAAACTCTCATGGAAGCGAGAGTTTTTTTTATTTTTTTAATTATAAGCAATGTTATTTTTTATCTCGCCATTTAGTATAAGTTTCTAAATCTTTATCGCCTCTTCCGGAAAGATTTATAACTACCACTTCATTATCTTTTGCTTCTATATAATTTAAACAAGCTAAAGCATGAGCAGATTCGATGGCCGGTATTATACCTTCAGTACGTGCAAGTGCTAACCCGGCCTCCATTGCTTCTTCATCAGTAATTGGATAAAAAATGGCTCGGCCTGTTTCAAATAAATGCGCATGCAATGGGCCAATGCCAGGATAATCCAAACCTGCTGAAATTGAATAAGGTTCTACTACTTGTCCATCTTCAGTTTGCATAAACAAAGTTTTTGTTCCATGCAAAACTCCAATCTTTCCTAAAACAGTTGCTGCTGCTGCATGACCTGAGTTTATACCTAAACCTGCTGCTTCTGCAGCAATTAATTTAACAGAAGGCTCATCCATAAAATGATAAAATGCCCCTGCTGCATTACTTCCTCCTCCTACACAAGCAATAACAAAATCAGGATTTTCATTTCCTGTATGTTCGAGTAATTGTTTTTTTATTTCTTCAGAAATAACAGATTGAAAACGAGCAACCATATCAGGATAAGGATGTGGCCCTATAACTGAACCAATAATGTAATGAGTATCAACGGGATTCATTTGCCAATGGCGCATAGCTTCGTTAGTTGCATCTTTTAATGTTTGGCTTCCACATGTTGCCGCAACAACTGTTGCACCCAACATTTTCATGCGTTCAATATTTGGTTTCTGCCTTTCAATATCTACTGCACCCATATAAACTACACATTCCAAACCCATTAATGCACAAACTGCTGCGGTAGCAACTCCATGTTGACCGGCTCCTGTTTCTGCAACTATTCTTTTTTTACCCAAGTGCTTGGCAACTAATATTTGCCCTATGGTATTATTAACTTTATGGGCACCGGTGTGGCACAAATCTTCGCGCTTTAAATAAACCTGAAGACTATATTTTTTTGATAGCCTTTTTGACAGATATAAAGGTGTTGGCCTACCTACATAGTTTTTTAGGAGATCTTGAAATTCTTTTTGAAAGGATTCAGAATAAATAATTGAAAGGTAGTTTTGTTGTAATTCTTCAACATTTGGGTAAAGCATTTCTGGAATAAACGAACCTCCAAAACTTCCATAATAACCTTTTTCATCTACCGAGAAATGGCTTTTTTCTAAAATTTGCATTTAATATATAATATTAATAATATTTATTAAACAGTTGTTTCGTGAAGGATGTTTCGAAAATTATTGATAAAAGTTTTCACCATCTCCACATTTTTAAAACCAGGCTCATCTTCAAATTTGCTATTTATATCAAATGCATGAAGATTAAGGTCTGAGGGTATTTTTTTTAATTTTTCAACGTCATCAAGAGAAATCCCTCCGCTTAAAAAAAATGGCCTTGAATTGTCATAATTTTGTAAAATATCCCAATCAAATTGAATACCATTTCCACCATAGTTATGCCCTTTTGTATCAAACAAAAAATAATCACATGGTGTTTTAAAATTATTTAAGCGGTTAAATTTAAAATCATTTTCCATTGGGAAAGCCTTGATTATTGTTACTCCCCTCGAGCGAATATTTCTGCACATTTCAGGGCTTTCATCTCCATGAAGTTGTACTATATCCAAGTTGTATTTTTTTACATTTCTTAAAATTAAATCAATATGAGCGTTTACGAAAACTCCAACTTTTTTAGTGGTTTTAGGAAAAGACTTTAACAATTCTTCATCAAGTATTTCTCCTGCAAATCGTGGCGATTTTTCTTGAAAAATAAAACCCATGTAATCAGGTTTTAAATCTAGTATTTGTTGAATGTTTGCATTTTCGCGCATTCCGCAAACTTTAATTTTAGGATTCATAATTTTTACTGGTGAATTTTTAAACGAATTAACTTCTTAAGCTTTTTCAAAATTATTAAATTTGCCCCATTATGCAAAATATTCATTTATAACATCTTAAAAACTAAAATTAAAATAATCAGTTTTGAATAATTTCTTTAATAAAATTTTCTAAAGCAAAACCAGGGTTTGGTTGTTGCATTAAATATTCTCCAATTAAAAAACCATTATACCCATAATTGACTTTTAAATCATTTAAAACCTTAGGATCATTAATTCCACTTTCTGAAATCTTTAAAAATTCTTTAGGAATAATATCTGATAATTCTCTTGAAGTATTTAAATCCGTTTTCATGGTTTTTAAATTTCTATTATTTACTCCAACTACATCAATAAATTCATTTAAATGGCTGTGGAGTTCTTCTTTATCATGAATTTCCAACAAAACTTCAAGATTTAACGATTTGGCAAAGGAGGCAAGTGTTTTTGTTTGAGAGGGTTGTAAATTAGCCGCTATTAATAATATTACATCAGCTCCAATGCTTTTTGATTCTAAAATTTGATATTCATCAATTATAAAATCTTTTCTAAGCATTGGTACTTCATTTACTAATCTGGCATTAATAAATTGCTCATCGCTTCCATCAAAAAAATCGATATCTGTCAAAACTGAAAGGGCTGCTGCACCTGCTTTTACATAACCTTGCGTTACTTCCTCCACTTTCAATTGATTATTAATAATTCCTTTTGAAGGGGATTTACGTTTATATTCTGCAATGATTCCAAATTTGGAAGAATTAAGTAATGCTTGTTTTAAAGAATATGTTTGTTTTAAAAATAAACTCCTTTTTTCAAGATCTTTATTGGAAGTTATGTTTTTTCGTTCTGCTACTTCTTTAAATTTTCTTGCAACTATCTTTTCTAATGCATTCATTAATAAAACTTTTAACTTTGAGATGAAGGATTTCTTTTCTCAGCTGAAATCATTTTTACCGACACTTTTTCTGATACTATTGAAAAACTTGCAAATTGATATGAGTTATCATCTCTTAAATCGTGAGATTCGCTAAAACTGGAACAATATCCTCTTTGAAAAGTAATTACCTTAATATTAGATTCGTTATCATCGTTATAAATTGAAATCTTTCCATCTTTTATACCTGAATTAACATATAAAAACCAGTCTAAAAGATTTTGATCTATTTTTGTTGATTTAATAGATCCAGAAACTGCTATATTACTAATGGTTTTACCATCGTAATCTGGTTGTGGTGGACTGTATGAAGAATAATAAGCGGTTTGCAAATCATATATTTTTCCTTCAAGTTCTAATTTAATTTTTGCCATAAATTTTAAAATTTTTTATTTTGATAATTTTTTATTTTAATAATTTTTTATTTTAATAATTTTTTAAATGCTTCTAAAGCTTTACCAGTCAGCAAACTTTCGTTTGCTTTTTCAATAGCTTTTTCAATTGTTAGTTGAGGATTAGCAGTAACTAAAGCAATTGCGGAATTTGCAACAACTGCATTTTTTTGAGCTTCTGTTGATTTATTTGATAAAACATTCATAAAAATATCTGCAGATTCTTTTACTGTATTACCCCCTTCAATATCATTTTGATTTAATTTATTAAATCCTAAATAACCAGGAGATAATATTTGTTCTCCTTTATTACCCGATAATTTAAAATCTCCTGTTAAAGAAATCTCATCATAGCCATCCAAAGAATGAACGATAGAAAATAGTTTATCTGTTTGCTGATATAAATAAGTGTAAAGTCTCCCCAGTTCAAGGCTAAAAACCCCAACCATTTGCTTTTTAGGAAATGCAGGATTTACCATTGGTCCTAGCATATTAAAAAATGTTTTTACTCCCAATTCTTTTCTTACAGGTGCTACGTTTTTCATGGCAGGATGAAATAAAGGAGCATGGAGAAAACAAATATTCGCTTCATCTAAGTTTTGTTTTAGCAAATTTTTTTCATTTGTAAACTTATATCCAAAATATTCCATTACAGTTGAACTGCCGCATAAGGACGAAACACCATAATTACCATGTTTAACTACATTCTGACCTGCACCGGCAATCACAAAAGCTGATAAGGTGGAAATATTAAAAGTATCTTTTCCATCTCCACCTGTGCCACAAACATCCATTGCATCATAATCTGCTACATCCAAATTAATACAAAGTTCAAGCATTGCATCTCTAAAACCTTCTAATTCTTCTACTGTAATATTGCGCATCATGTAAATAGTAAGAAATGATGCTGTTTGAACTGGAGAATATTTTTCTTTTCCAATATCTATTAAAACTTCTTTAGCCTCGCTTTTTGATAGTGTTTTATATGATAATAAATGATTTAAAATTTCTTTCATTCCCATTATAATTGTGACTTTTTAATTGTTAATAATAGTTGTACAATATACCACCCTACAAATAGTTGATAAACAATTCCTAAATAAGAATTAATATAAAATTTAATTGGAAGAGAGGCTTTATACTTAATGGGCACATAAAATAAATTATAAATGTTTCGAAAAAAAGCAAAGGAAATTAATAAAATAGTAATAAAACCTAAGCTTACTAATATTTCGCCGGCACCTATATTTCCATTTATAAAATTTCGACTTTTCAGAGCAAAAATAATTATAATTATATATAGGATAAACTGAAAAAGAAAAGCCTTTACAATTGCCAAAGTTTCCTTAATGTGAGGAAAATAACTAAAAAAGTTATAAGCAAAAGTAATTAACATAATTCCTGTAAAAAAAATTAAGGCTGTATTACAAATCAATAAATATTTTGAGTCAATAGGGTCTACTTTAATAACTATTGCCCCAATTTCCTTATGAGGAAAAAAGAAATTATATACCCAGTATATACCATAAAAGATCAAGGCAATTAATAAAACTTGTATAATTATTAAAACTATAAAAACCACATAATATATAAACGAATGTTTATCACCTCCATTCAAATAATTTATTGGCTCACCAACAATTTCTCCAGCAAATAAATAGGGAAAGAGAAAAAATAAAGAACTAATAGTTCCTCCAAACCCTAATAACATAGGAAAGAATATCAATCCTAAAGAGATTAAAATACAATAAACAAAAGGTGTGATTTTTATCATCAAACAAATTTATTTTAAAAGTAATAAAACACTTAATATTTTTACTATTGATTATTTGAATTATATTGAAATTAATTTAACCAATTTTCAATCATCTTTTTTCCAAATTCGGTTAAAATACTTTCAGGATGAAATTGTACACCTTTAACATCAAATATTTTGTGCGAAAGTGCCATTATTTTTCCATTTTCATCAACTGCAGTAATTTCTAATTCATCAGGAACAGATTTTGGAATAACTGTCCACGAGTGATACCTGGTTGTTTTAATAATTGGTGGAATCCCTTTAAAAAGTCGATCGTTTTGATTTTTTATAATGGTATTAGTTGCTACTCCATGCAAAACATCTTCCATATTCTCTAAATCTGCTCCAAAGCACTCACCAATTGCCTGGTGACCAAGGCAAACTCCTAAAATACTTTTTGTTGAAGAATATTTTTTTAATAATTGAGGTAATATTCCAGCATCTTCAGGTAAACCAGGACCAGGAGATAAAAGTATTTTATCGAACTGATCTACTTCTTCAAGTAAAATTTTATCATTTCTAAATACTTTTAATTGTGAGCCAAAACCCAACTCTTTTATAATATGTACTAAATTATATGTAAAGCTATCGTAATTATCTAAGACTAAAATTTTCATAATTTGAAAGGAATTTTAAAATAAAAAAAACGTTATGTTTGTAAATATTATAATATAACAATATGAACACTTTAGAGAAAAGGGAAAATATTATTAAGGAAATTAATACTATCCCTGATGAATTTTTAGACGTTTTAAGTGATTTTCTTAGTCAGTTGAAAGAAAGGTCAGCCGAACCTTTAACGATTTCAGAAAAAAAATATATTTCATACAATGATTTTGAGCATACACTAAAAGAAACTTTAGAAAAATATAAAGAAGTTTGGAAAGCCTTAGCATAAAATGAATTATCTTAAAAAAGAACAAATCATTTCCATTAATAAAGCTCAAATTGAAATATTTGGAGGTAATTATGTTACTCCCTTTAATTTCCTTAATGAACAACGAATGGATTACCTTTTGGAAATCATAGATGCTGAAATGTTCGGGCAACCACTTTATCCTGAAATTTATCAAAAAGCAGGTCTTTATATGTTTAATATTATTGCAAATCATATTTTCACGGATGGAAATAAAAGAACTGGTCTTCATTCAGCTATTATTTTTTTGTTAAATAATAAATTTAAAATTGATTCCGAATTTTCAGAGCAACAACTTATAGAATATGCTACCGAAGTAGCTTCTGGCCATCATACCTTAGAAACAGTTCAGGATTGGTTTAAAAATAATATTGTTAAAATTTTTTAAACTAATCATGATCATAATCCAAATTTACCGAAGCCAATTGAACTGCCCTTCTTAAAGCTGCAATTTTATTATTTACTTCCTGCAATTCACTTTCAACTTCCGATTTAAAAACAACTCCTGCTCCTGCCTGATAAAAAAGAGAATTATCCTTACTTAAAAATGAGCGAATCATTATAGCGTGATTAAAATCTCCATTGAAATTCATAAAACCAATACAACCTCCATAAAAACTTCTATTTGTGGTTTCATATTGATCAATTAATTGCATGGCTTTATATTTTGGTGCACCTGATAATGTTCCTGCCGGAAAAGTATCAGCAACTAATTGTATTGGATTTGTTTCCTCATCAATTTCACCTGTTACCTTTGACACTAAATGAATTACGTGTGAATAATATTGAATTTCCTTAAATTTTTCAACATTTACTTTATGACTATGTCTGCTTAAATCATTTCGTGCCAAATCAACTAACATTACATGTTCAGCATTTTCTTTAGGGTCGTCATATAATTTTTTTGCAATCTCAGCATCATCTTTATCATTTCCCGAACGTCGAAATGTCCCTGCAATCGGGTAAATAGAAGCTGATTTACCTTTTATTGAAATTTGTGTTTCTGGCGAAGAACCAAAAATTTTAAAATTTCCATAATCAAAATAAAATAAATAAGGTGATGGATTTACAGAACGCAGAGCCCTATAAACGTTAAATTCATCTCCAAGAAATTGTTGTTCAAAACGGCGTGATAAAACAATTTGAAAAACATCACCAATTTTGCAATGGTATCGCCCTTTTTCTAATACTTTTAGAAATTCCTCGTCCGTAATGTTGGTTTTCTCAACACCAATTGCTTTAAAATGATAGGAAGGGTAGTTTTTGTTTTCTATTAAAGATATTAACTGACTTAAACCATCGGTATTTTCATCTTCATTTATAGGATTGTTTTTATTAATATATTGATGTTCAAAAACAAACATTTCATCTTTAAAATGATTAATTGCAATGACGTATTTGAATGCCTGATAAATGATATCAGGAATGTGATTATCAGTTTTTAAAGTAATATCTTCAAAATATTCAACTGCGGGATATGCCATGTATCCAAATAAGCCGCTGTGAATAAAAGAAAATTCATTTTTTTCGGGTTTAAAAGATTCCCTGAATTTTTCTAATTCAATTAATAATTTCTTTTTATC
>Ga0123338_10004957_pt1 | contig 11508 bp, 7 predicted proteins | sample grotaG_FD_89793 | JGI IMG/M metagenome (GOLD analysis project Ga0123338, IMG submission 89793) | Glacier valley bacterial and archeal communities from Borup Fiord, Nunavut, Canada, to study Microbial Dark Matter (Phase II) -... | ecosystem: Environmental > Aquatic > Freshwater > Ice > Glacier ... | reverse complement strand
TGGCCGTGATCGCGGGCGCGGTCGAGCCGCCGGTCGGGCGTGCTGTCGCGCCGCCGATCGAGCCGCCGCTAGCGGCGCCGACGCTCGTCGCGCGGACCTGGCCGGCGGAGCCGTCCGACACACATCCCGATCCGGGCGCGCTCGCCACGGCCGCTTATGCTCGGCTCGCCAAGGGAGACCGGCGAGCCGCGGTGCGTTTGTTCGACGCCGCGCTCGTCGGCGACGACGCGCGCGCTCCCGGGTGGCAGCGGCAGCGCAACGCGCTGACACGGCGCTGGTCGGGCAGTGCCTATAGCATCGTCCGGTCCGCCGGCGATGCGACCCTGACCACGACGCCGGTGCTGGGCGGCGGCCAGAGCGGCGGCGGACTTACCTTCACGCCGGTCCCGCTCGCGCGCCGTCCGCTCGCCCTGACGCTTCGCGGCAGCGTCGCGCACGACGACGCCGGACGTACCGGCTTTGCTGCCGTCGGCGTGCAGTGGCGACCGGTCGCAGCCATCACCGTCGCCGCCGAAAGGCTGATCGCGATCGGTCCGGCGGCACACGGAACGTGGACCCTGCGCGCCGCCGGTGGCGTCGAGCGGATCCACCGCCGCTGGCGCGCGACCGGCTACGGCGAGGGTGGCATCATCGGCAGTGCACCGTATCTCGCCGGACAGGCGCGCATCGCTGCGATCCTCACCGACGGCAGCGTCTCCGTCGCGCCGGGGGCCGGTGTCTGGGCAAGTGTCGAGCACGACCGGCGCACCGTCGACCGGTTCGACGTCGGGCCCGGCGTCATCGTGCAATCCCGCGCGTTCGCGGTGGAGGTCGATTACCGCGTCCGCGTCGCCGGCAACGCCGCACCCGGCTCGGGGCCGGTCGTCACGCTCCGCGCCGCGTTCTAGGCGTCGTCGCCGCGCCGCCGCGCCAGCTGGTCGAGCAGCGCCTTTGTCCGAAGCAGCGCGATCAGCTCATTGATTGCGCCGATGCCGCGCTCGGCCATGTCGGCCGCCTCGGCGGCGTCGACATGCCCCGCGGTCGCCTCGAAGAAGAAGCGCATCTCCTGCGCCGTGATCCAGTCGACGAAATCCTGGTACATGCCGATCATCGCCGGAGTAAAACCGCGGTCGCGGCGGAAGCCGATTCGGTCGAGGTCGTCCAGCACGCGCAGGATCGCGGCGTCGCGCGCGCTCAAAGTTCCCGCTGCGTCGACAGCGACGATCTCGAGATCGACCGCCTCGGCGACGGCGTCGGACGTGATGCCGTCGAGCGCGCCGACCGCGATCCGCGGCGCGTCCTGATCGATGCGGTCGCGCAACTCGGCGTCGAGCCCGGGGAACGCGTGCGCTCCCAGCAGGCCGGCGACCGCGCCGTCCCCGCGATCGAGCAGCCCGCGGATCACCGCCAGCGGCAGGAAGCGCTCCTCCTGCAGCCGCTTGATGACGCCGAGCCGCTCGACGTGCGCATCGCTGTACGACGCCGAATTGCGCGCCGCCCGCGCCGGCTCGGGCAGCAGCCCCTCGCGGATATAGAAGCGGATCGTCTCACGACCGACGCCGCTGCGGGTTTCCAGTTCACGCATACGCATGGCGCGCGTCATGCCAAACTTGCACCGCCTTCGCCACGGCTTACGTTGAGCCGCGATGCAGGCGTTCGCCACCCTCCTCGACCGGCTGATCTACACGCGGTCGCGCAACGCTAAGCTGAAGCTGATCGCGGACTACCTCGTCGTGACGCCCGATCCCGACCGCGGCTGGGCGCTCGCTGCGCTGACCGGCGGGCTCGACCTCAAGGCGGTACAGCCCAAGCTGGTCCGGACGTTGCTCGAGGAGCGGATCGACCCCGTCCTGCTGGCGATGAGCTACGACTATGTCGGCGACCTCGCCGAGACCGCGGCGCTGCTGTGGCCGGAGCAGCCCGTCGGCGGCGCCGAAAAGCGGACGACCCCGCCGCCGGCCCCGCCGCCGAGTCTGAACGAGGTCGTCGAGCGCCTTCGGCACCTCGGCCGCGCCGACGCACCGACGGCGCTGCGCGCGCTGCTCGACCGGCTCGACAGCTCGGGGCGGTTCGCGCTGCTCAAGCTGGCGACGGGAGCGATGCGGATCGGCATCTCGGCGCGGCTCGCCAAGACCGCGTTCGCGCAGGGGTTCGCCGTCGAGGTCGATGCGGTCGAGGAGGTGTGGCATGGGCTGCAGCCGCCCTATCCCGAGTTGTTCGCATGGGGTACCGGCGGCGCGCAGCCGACCGCGGGCAGCGTGCCGGTGTTCCGCCCGTTCATGCTCGCCCACCCGCTCGAGGAGCTGAAGCTCGACCTCGCCGACTATGCGGCAGAGTGGAAATGGGACGGCATCCGCGTGCAACTCGTCCACGTCGCGGGGGCCACACGACTGTTCAGCCGGACGGGCGACGACATCACCGGCAGCTTCCCCGAGGTCGCCGCGGCCTACGCCTACCCTGCCGTGCTCGACGGCGAGCTGCTCGTTCGCGGCGACTTCCAGGGCGGCGCTCTCGACCAAGGCGGGGGGGCGGCGAGCTTCAACGCGCTCCAGCAGCGCCTCGGCCGCAAGGCTCCGACCGCCAAGGCGCAGGCCGAGTTCCCCGCCTTCGTCCGCCTGTACGACATCCTGTTCGACGGCGACGACGACCTCCGGGCGCTGTCGTGGACCGAGCGACGGGCGCGGCTCGAAGGGGTCATGCCACGTCTCGACCCCGCCCGCTTCGACCTGTCGGCGGTGATCGCGGCGGACGACTTCGAGGCGCTTGCGGCGATCCGCTCGCAGGCGCGCGACGCCGCGATCGAGGGTGTCATGCTCAAGGCTCGGGCCTCGCCGTACGTCGCGGGACGACGCACCGGGCTGTGGTACAAGTGGAAACGCGACCCGCTCGTCGCCGATTGCGTGATGATGTACGCGCAGCGCGGCCACGGCAAGCGGTCGAGCTTCTACAGCGACTACACCTTCGGCTGCTGGACGGAAGAGGGCGAGCTGCTGCCGGTCGGCAAGGCGTACAGCGGCTTCACCGACGCCGAGCTCGCGATGCTCGACAAGTTCGTCCGGACCAACACGGTCGCGCGCTTCGGACCCGTTCGCGAGGTCGCCAAGACGCTCGTGCTTGAGGTCGCCTTCGATTCGCTCCACGTCTCGACCCGCCACAAGTCGGGCGTGTCGATGCGCTTCCCGCGCGTCGCCCGCATCCGCACCGACAAGCCAGCGAGCGAGGCCGACCGGGTCGAGACGCTCAAGCGGATGATCGTGTGACACTTGTGTTGCCCAGATACCACACCATATCGCGGCCAAGGGAGAGCACATGAACATCGACAAGTTCACGGACCGCGCGAAGGGCTTTCTCCAGGCAGCGCAGACGATCGCGATCCGGGAGAACCATCAGCGCGTCGCGCCCGAGCACCTTCTGAAGGCCCTGCTCGACGACGACGAGGGCCTCGCATCGAACCTGATCCGCGCGGCCGGCGGGGCTCCGGGGGGCGCGGTCCAGGCGACCGATCTTGCACTCGCGAAGATCGCCAAGGTGTCGGGCGCGGGCGCGCAGAACCTGCAGTGGGACAACGACACCGTTCGCATTCTCGACTCAGCCGAGCAAGTCGCGGCGAAATCGAACGACAGCTTCGTGCCCGTCGAGCGTATCCTGATGGCGATCGCGCTCGCCACCACCACCGCCGCCGGCAAGGCGCTTGCCGTGGCAGGCGTAACCGCGACCAGCCTCAACGCGGCGATCGACGCCGCGCGCAAGGGCCGCACCGCCGACAGTGCCAACGCCGAGGCCGGGTTCGACGCCCTAAAAAAGTATGCGCGCGACCTGACGCAGGCGGCGCGCGACGGCAAGCTCGATCCGGTCATCGGCCGCGACGAGGAGATCCGCCGCACCATCCAGGTCCTTGCCCGCCGAACCAAGAACAACCCCGTCCTGATCGGCGAGCCCGGCGTCGGCAAGACTGCCATTGTCGAAGGACTCGCGCTCCGCATCGCCAACGGCGACGTCCCCGACGGCATCAAGGGCCAGCGGCTTATGAGCCTCGACATGGGTGCGCTCATCGCCGGCGCGAAATATCGCGGCGAGTTCGAGGAGCGGCTGAAGGCGGTGCTCGACGAGGTGCGCGGAGTCGACGGCTCTGGGGGCGCCAACGTCCTGCTGTTCATCGACGAGGTCCACCAGCTCGTCGGCGCGGGTAAGGGCGAGGGCGCGATGGATGCGTCGAACCTGCTCAAGCCGGCCCTGGCGCGAGGCGAGCTCCACTGCATCGGCGCGACAACGCTCGACGAATATCGCAAGTATATCGAGAAAGATGCCGCGCTCGAACGCCGCTTCCAGCCGGTGCTGGTCGGCGAGCCGACCGTCGAGGATACCATCTCGATCCTCCGTGGCCTGCGCGACAAGTACGAGCTCCACCACGGCGTGCGCCTCACCGACGGGGCACTGGTCGCGGCGGCGACGCTGTCGAACCGCTATATCGCCGACCGCTTCCTCCCCGACAAGGCGATCGACCTGATGGATGAGGCGGCGTCGCGCCTGCGGATGGAAGTCGAGAGCAAGCCCGAGGAGATCGAGAACCTCGACCGCCGCACCGTCCAGCTCAAGATCGAGCGCGAGGCGCTGCGCCGCGAGACCGACGCCGCATCGAAGGAGCGGCTCGCCAATCTCGAGGCCGAGTTGAGCGGTCTGGAGGAGCAGTCGGCAGCGCTCACCGCACGCTGGCAGGCGGAAAAGGAAAAGCTCGCCGGCGCGACCCGGATAAAGGAATCGTTGGACGCGGCCCGGCTCGAGGTCGAGCAGGCGCAGCGCGCCGGCGACTACGCCCGCGCCGGCGAGCTGACGTACGGCACGGTCCCCGACCTGGAGCGCCAGCTCGCTGCGGCCGAGGCGGCGAACGTCGGGGCGATGCTGAAGGAGGAAGTGACCTCCGACGACATCGCCGGCGTCGTGTCGCGCTGGACCGGCATTCCGGTCGACCGGATGCTCGAAGGCGAGCGTGAGAAACTGCTCGGCATGGAGGACGCGCTGCGCGGCGCGGTCGTCGGCCAGGACGCCGCCATCGCCGCGGTGTCGGCCGCCGTCCGCCGCGCGCGCGCCGGGCTGCAGGACCCCAACCGCCCGCTCGGCTCGTTCCTGTTCCTGGGTCCGACCGGCGTCGGCAAGACCGAGCTGACCAAGGCGCTCGCCCGCTTCCTCTTCGATGATCCGGCCGCCATGGTTCGCCTCGACATGAGTGAGTTCATGGAGAAGCATTCGGTCAGCCGGCTGATCGGCGCACCGCCGGGTTACGTCGGCTACGACGAGGGCGGCGTCCTGACCGAGGCGGTGCGGCGACGGCCGTACCAGGTGATCCTGTTCGACGAGGTCGAGAAGGCCCATGCCGACGTCTTCAACGTCCTGCTCCAGGTCCTCGACGACGGCCGCCTGACCGACGGCCAGGGGCGCACGGTCGACTTTACCAACACGCTGATCGTGCTGACCTCCAACCTCGGCTCGCAGTTCATCGCCGCGATGCGCGACGACCAGAAGGTCGTCGATGTCGAGGAGCCGGTGATGGAGATGGTCCGCGCCCATTTCCGCCCGGAGTTCCTCAACCGCTTGGACGAGATCATCCTGTTCAACCGGCTGGGCATGGAGCACATGGCGCGGATCGTCGATCTGCAGGTCGACCGCGTGCAGGCGATGCTCGCGGACCGGAAGATCACGCTCGATCTGACGGACGGCGCGCGGCGCTGGCTCGGCCGCGTCGGCTACGACCCCGTCTACGGCGCGCGGCCACTGCGGCGCACGGTTCAGAAACACCTCCAGGACCCGCTCGCCGAACTGATCCTGCGCGGGGAGGTGCACGACGGCAGCCGAATCGCGGTCGACGAGGGCGACGGGCGGCTGGTGCTGACGCCCGCGTGACGGTGCCGCAACCCCGCCCGAAGCCGACGTCCGCGCCGGGCGTTACTGCGGGCCGCCCTGCTTGGTCGTGTTGTCCTGAACGAACTTGTACGCCTCGCGCTCGTTCTCGTCGTTGACGTACTGCCACTGCTTACGGGTGAGGCAGGTCTTGTGCCGCGCGATCAGGCTGCCGGTCTCGACCGTTGTCTTGCAGACGACGTCGGTCTTGTACTTCTGCGCCGCGACCTTGGCCGGAGTTCCTGCCGGTACCATGTCGCCGCCGCTCGCGCCAACGGGCGTCGACGCGGGCGCTGTCACGCCGGTCGCCGGAGCGAGCGTGTTACCGGGCGGGTTCGCGGTCGTCTGCGTGAAGGCGGCGGTCGCGATGCCGCTGCCCATGATTGCCGCCCAGATTGTCGATCGCCGCATCGCCATGCCCCCTGCCCTGATGTCGGCATCCTAGCAGCGCCGCCTGCGTTGCCAAGCCGTGCTCCTCGCTTGGCAGCGACCGGCCAGCCCGGCACAAGGGGCCGATGACGCCGAACACCCCTATGATCGTCCGCGACGCCGCGTGGCTCGCCGATCGCTACGATCCGGAGCACGACGCTGTGCACTTCCGCCACGTGTCCCGGGAGGCGCACCGCGCTGCGACCTTCCTGACCGACGAGTATCTGCCCGCCGCGCCCCCGGTCGTCGTCGGCCGCGGGGAAACGATGGCCGCGTCGCCGCCGCAGGCTCCGCTGCACTTCATCTTCCATTCCGCCTTCTGCTGCTCGACGCTCCTCGCGCGCGCGGTCGACGTGCCGCGCGTCGCGATGGGGATGAAGGAGCCGGTCGTACTCAATGATCTCGTCGGCTGGAAGGCGCGCGGCGCGTCGGCGGCCGATCTGACGTCAGTCCTTAACGATGCTCTTGCGCTGCTTGCGCGGCCGTTCGCGCCCGGCGAGGCCGTCGTCGTCAAGCCGTCGAACGTCGTCAACGGCCTGGCGTCGGCGACGCTCGCGCTGCGCCCGACCGCGCGCGCGCTGCTGCTCCACGCGCCGCTCGGAACGTTCCTTGGCTCGATCGCGCGCAAGGGCATGTGGGGGCGGCTGTGGGTCCGCGACCTGCTCGTCAAGCAGATCGCGGACGGCACGCAGTGGCCGGGAATGACGATGCCCGAGTTCCTCGCGCTGACCGACCTGCAGGCGGCCGCGGTCGGGTGGCTGGCGCAGCATGCGATCTTCGCGCGTATGGCTTCACGCTTCCCCGACCGTGTGCGGACGACCGACAGCGAGACGCTGCTCGCCGACCCGGCAACGGCGATGACCGCGCTCGGGCGGCTGTTCGGTCTCGATCTCGACGGACCGGCGATTGCCGCCGGGCCCGCGTTCCGCGCCCACGCCAAGTTCGGCGGCGCGTTCGATACGGCGGCGCGTGCCGCCGCTCGCGCCGACGAGGCAGCGCACGCCGACGAGATCGACAAGGTCACCCGCTGGGCGGAGGTGGTCGCAGCCGGTGCCGGGCTCGGCCTGCGGCTCCCCGCCCCGCTGATCGGCTGACGCGCCGCCAACGAAAAAGGGCGAACCCGAAGGCCCGCCCTTTCACGTCGGCTGTGCTCGCGATTAGAACTTGACGCGGGCGGTGACGGCGTAGCGGCGACCGAGCGCGTCGTACGTCGACGGGTAGGTATTGCCGCTGTTGAACGACGTCGAGCCGATGGTGCTGCCGACAGCCGGTGGCTTGCGGTTGCCGATGTTCTGCGCGCTGAGCGTCAGCGACAGGTTCTCCATCACGCTGATCCGGGTCGACAGGTCGAAGTAATCGTAGGGCTTGATATAGCCGTAGTTGACGTTGTTTCCCGCCCCGTCGATGCCCGAGAAAGCGACAAGTGTCGGGTCAACGGGGCTGCTCGGATTAAGCGGATCCGTCAGGACGCTGGCCCGCTCCTGGCGGAACTTGTCGATGTGACGCCACAGTAGCGACACGTCGAACGAGTCGAAGCTGAGTGTCGTCCGCTGCGACCACTGGAACTTCGGCTGGAGAGACCCGCAGTTCACGCTGATCGCGCCAACGCAATCCCGGTTCAGGTTGGTCGCGCCGGGAGCATTCTGGAAACGGTTGTAGTCAGTGTAGTTACCCAGAAAGCTCAATCCCAGCTTCGCGAAGTGGAGATCGCGACTGTAATTGAACGTGACATCGACACCCTGCGTCGTGATCTTGCCGAGGTTCGACAAGACCAGCGGCAGACCCGGCGTCGTCGCCGAGCTTCCGTCCAGTCCGCCTGCGACCGGGTCACGACGGATACCGGTGCACGCCGGGTTGGTCGCACTTGCAGCAGTGATGTTGCCGAAGCATGAATTGATCACGTCGCCAGGTGTCGGGTTTGTAATCGCCCCGATTACGCGGATATGGTAATAATCGACCGACGCCGAGAAGCCGCTGAAGAACCTGGGCGCGAAGACCACACCACCACCGAAGGTGTCGGCCTTTTCCGGCTGCAGCGCGAGATTGCCGCCCGACGTCTCGTTGGCCTGACCGCCAGTCGGATCATTGATTGCGCCAATGCTTGCCGCAGGAGCTCCCTGCGCGAGGCAGATTGCCTTCAGATTGGCGTTCACTGTCGGCGCAGCGCCGGAGCAAGGATCGGTCGCCAAGTTGGTCAGGCCAGTCAACTTTGGCGCGAACAGTTCATTCAGGTTGGGGGCCCGCACAGCGTGAGCGTAGTTACCGCGGAACTTCAGACCGGCACCGGGCGAATAGGCCAGCTCGCCCTTATAGGTCGTCGTGTTGTACCCCGGATTTCCAGCTGCCTTGATGTGATACGACGAATAACGGACACCGCCACTCGCCGTAAGGCTCTCGAGGCCCGGCTTGTCCTGCACGAGAGGAACGATCAACTCGCCGAAGCCTTCCGTCACGTCGTATCCGACATCATTGAGGATCGGCGCGGCACTGCCAGCTCCCCCCAGCTCGTTTGCCGTCTGCGCAAGCGTATCGGCAAACTGCGACGCACGGTACCGGCGATATTCGGCACCGACGGCAAAGCTGATCGGGTCGGTCGCCGCGGGCGAGGTGACGCCGAAGTCACCGCTGATCTGGCCATGAACCTGGCCGAGCTGGGTCTTGACGTTCGACGTACTCGCCGCACTGAGGTAACCGACCTGCGCCGGTGTGATGCTGCCGAGGGGACCGAAAAGGTTGACCGGCACGCACCCGGGTGCGCCGCTTGCGTTGTTCGGAGCGTTCGGAAGGCAGGTAGCCGTATTCGTCGCGTAGACAGCGGTCTGCGTGCGCGACGTGAGGATATAGCCCTTCAGCAACTCAATGTTTTCACTCTCCCCGTACGACCCGTAGACATCGTAGTCGAGATGATCGGTGATCTTGCCACGAACGCCGGCCTTGTAGTCGAATACCGTGCTTGTGTACTCGCTGATTCGCGGTCCCGCCTCAGGAAAGCGGCGGCGAACGGTCGTGCTAATCGTCTTGAAGGCGGGATTGGCCGTGCCGTCGGCGAGCAATGGGTTCGTGGCTGTCGCTGCCGCGTCGCACTGCGCCGGCGTAAAGAGCGGCGTATACACACCATCGGTGGCGGAAACGTTCTTCGCGCAGAACTGGTTGCGCAGCGCCGCCGGGAGGTATGGGTTGCTCAACGGGATGATCAAAGTCGGTTCGAACAGACCCGACGGCGCAACGATCGTGTTCACGGTATTCTTCGAGAACAATCCACGGGTATAGAAACCAAAGTGATCGCTTGCCGCGTAATTCGCCTGGCCAAAGAGGTTAAACCGCTTGAACGGGGTCTGGAAAATGTTGAACGGATTGAAGTTATACCGGAGGTACGGCCTGATCGCGGTTCCGCTTGCAACATCGAGCTGCCTGAAACCTGGGTTCGCCGTCGCTGGATTGACGCTGGGCTGACCCGTCGCCGGGTCGATCGAGCGCGTGTCGGAGAAAGTGGCCGGCACGGACCGTCCCGACCCGCTCTTGGCACCCGAGAGCGAGTCAAGGTTGAGGATCGAGAAGCTGCGGTCGCCCTGATAGACCGGGTCGGCGTGCTGGTAACCGACGCTGAACACCGCGTTACCCTTGTCGTCGGAGAAGTTGCCGCCGATCGTCGCGTCGACGCGATAATAGTTGCCGTCACCCTTCTCGGTGATCTGCTCCGACCCCGAAATGTCGATGCCGGTGAAGTTCTTCTTGGTGATGAAGTTGACGACGCCCGAGATCGCGTCGGCGCCGTAGGTCGTGCTCGCGGCACCGGTCAGCGACTCGACGCGGTCGATCAGCGCAAGCGGGATGTTGTTGAGGTCGACCCGGCCAACCAGATCGGCAGGGACGATGCGGTTGCCGTCGAGCAGGACAAGGTTGCGGTTCGACCCGATGCCGCGAAGGTCGACGTACGACGCGCCGCCGTTGCCGTTGTTGACCGCCGAGCCGATCGACGGGACGATGCCGGGGATTTCGCGCAGGACGTCTTCCGCGACGTTCGACTGGCGGAGTTCGATCTCCTCCGAGGTCGTGACGATGACAGGGGTGGCGCGGACGAGGTTGGGGTTTTTGATGAGCGAGCCGGTTACGGTGATCTCGCGCTCACCCTCGGGGTTCGGCGCGGCTTCGGCGACGGCGCCGGGCCCCGCGTTGCCCGCGGCGGGCGTGCCCGGCGTCACTTGCGCCATGGCGGGAACCGCGAAAGCGACCGCCCCGACGAGCATGGTCGAACGCAGCAGGACAGTCTTCAGCGAAAGCGGCAACATGGGGATCCCCTTGGAGACATCGACGCGAGCTCTCCGCCAGCCAAAATAGCCGCAGGCGAACTGCATGACGCTTCTATGAATTGGGCACTACGCCCTTGCAATCGCCAAGCTTCGGACGGTCACAGATTGGACGGCGTTGTTGCAAATGCGTCACATGCGGGGTAGCCGGCCGCGTCTGTCGAGGAGAACCGCCGTGAAGCCGCTGCTCGTCTGTTCGGTCGCGCTGGCGCTGGCCGCGCCGGGATACGCCGCCCCGCGCGTTCGCGATGCGTCCACCGCGGCGACCGGCATCATTGCCGAGCTGACCGCGTGCAAGGCGATCGCCGACAATGCCGCGCGGCTGGCGTGCTTCGACGCCGGCGTCGCCAAGCTTGCCGAGGCGACGGCGAAGGGCGACGTCAAGGTCATCGACCGCGAGGACATTCGCGCGACGCGGCGGTCGCTGTTCGGCTTCGAACTGCCCAGGGTCGCGTTCTTCAAGGGCGACGATACCGCCGCCGATACCCCGACCGAGATCGACACGACGATCAAGGCTGTGGGCGCGGGCGAGTTCGGCCGGTTCACGCTGACGATGGACGACGGCGCGATGTGGGCGACGACCGAGCCGCTGCCGCGCGATCCACGCGCCGGAATGACGGCCCACCTCAAGCGCGGCGCGCTCGGCAACTATTTCCTGCGCGTGGGCTCGATGCGGACGGTGACGGCGCGGCGCATCCGGTGACCGCGACGCCGCAGACGCTGAACGCCGAGGGGCTGGCGCGGCTCACGGCCGGCGATCCGGCGGGAGCGGCCGAGCGCTTTGCCGCCGCCGCCGCACTCGCCCCGCGCGCGGCGGTGCTGTGGGGCAACCTCGCCAACGCGCGGCGGCTGGCGGGCGACGACGCCGGCGAAGGCGACGCGCTCGCCCGCGCGCTGG
>Ga0123338_10004955_pt1 | contig 11512 bp, 10 predicted proteins | sample grotaG_FD_89793 | JGI IMG/M metagenome (GOLD analysis project Ga0123338, IMG submission 89793) | Glacier valley bacterial and archeal communities from Borup Fiord, Nunavut, Canada, to study Microbial Dark Matter (Phase II) -... | ecosystem: Environmental > Aquatic > Freshwater > Ice > Glacier ... | reverse complement strand
ATTCTCTCACTTGAAGCTTGTGACAAATAAGAACGTAATTCTTTTGAACAATCGCTGTCGTCTTTCAATGTACCGTTGCCAGCGTTGGCTACGATTTGCTCGACGTTCAATGTTCCCACAATCTGCGGAGAAGCATTCCAGAGATCCAACAGCGGCATCCAGACCCTCACTACCCAGCAGCGAATCGCATCAGAGGCAGTTTCGCCGACCCGCACACACTCTACCAGCCTCAGAACGTCACCCGCACCCCCCCAAACCCCGCCACCGGCGCCCCCGGCACCAAGCTGCGCGCGTTCGTCGTCCCCGGCGCTTGCAGGATCGGCACCAGCCCCACCGGGCTGAACCCGCCGAACGTCTCATACCGCGCATTCGTCACGTTCTGCACCAGCCCGAACACCTGCACGTTCTTCGTCACCTGATACGCCGTGTTCAAGTTCAGCACGGCATAAGCCCCAGTTTTCGGGTTCAAGTTCGCCGCGTCCCCCTGCAAGACCCGGCCGCTGCTGGCGATCCCCGTGCCGCCCACCGTCCACTCCGGCGTCACCTGGTATTGCACGCCGAACTTCAGCCGGTGCTCCGGCACGCCCGGGATCGTGTTGCCTCGGCGGACCTGCGTCAGCCCGTCCGCATCGGCCAACGGGTTGCTCTGGCTGCCCACCGTGAACGGGTCCCGGAAGGTCGCATCCGTGTAGGCGTAGTCCAGATAGGCCAGCAGCCCGCCCTGCCGGTACTGCACCCCCGCCTCCACCCCCTGCCGCCGGGTGCCGCCCACGTTCTGGAAAAACCCCCGCCCCAGCACCGCGCTGGTCGTGAACAGGATGTCGTCGTCCGCATCCGTCCGGAACACCCCGGCATTCCAACCGACCCGCCCAGACTCCGGCCCGCCCAGGGACGCCAGGCCGAAGCTGCCGCGCACCCCGGCCTCGAACGTCTGTGCCCGCACCTGCTTCAACGCGGGGTCGGCAACGAAGAAGTTGGTCAAGCTGCACGGGCTGCCCGCCGACGCGCAGGACAGCTCCGCCGGCGTCGGCGTCCGGTTGCTCTGCGAGTAGCCGCCATACAACGATACGTTCGGCGACACCTTGTAGGTGACGCCGGCCGCCGGGTTGAACTTCGTGAAGCTATGCTCGCCGCTCAGCGCCACCCCGTTGCGGTCTTGCAAGCCGATCTCCGCCACGTTGAACCGGCCAGAGACCGTCACCGCCAGCCGCTCCGTCACGTCCAGCGTGTCCGACGCATACAGGCCATAATAACGGTTGGTGGCGTCCACCCGCACCGGGACGACGCTGCCATCGTCCTGGCTGATGACGATACCCGGCCCGTTGTACCCGCGGTCCAGCCCCAGCACCCCCAAGGACGACCGGGCGCTGAACGTCGTGCTGCCGCCGTCGAAGCTGGCGCCCACCAGCAGCCGGTTCGGCCGCCCGAATACCTCCGACCGGTGCGTCGCCTGTAGCGCCAGGCCGTAGCCGTTGCTGTCCGTCGCAGTCTCGTCAAGCTGCGAGTAAGGCCCGCCGCCAGCGATCCCAGGATACAAGCCCGGGTTCACGCCGTTGGCGATGCGCCCGCCGCCGCGGGTGGTGAACGGCGTGCCCGCCCCGTTGCACAGCAGCGCCGGGTCGTCCGGGCAGGGCTGCGCGTCGGCCGCGTTCCCGTTGAACGTCCGCTGCGATAGGTTGCTGTAGTACGCCGTCGCCTGCACGGCCAAGCGGTCGCTGACTTCGTAGCTGCCCGTCGCCGTCAGCCGCAGGTAGCGGTTGCGCGTGGTGTCCGGATAAGTGAACACCGCGCTGCGGCGGGCGGCCAGCAGCTCCACCGGCGTCGTGCCGTTGCCGGTCAGGATGTTGGTGGCGCCCACCAGGTTCAGGTGGACTTCCGCCCGGTCCCCGCGGTAGCCGACATCGGCATACATCTGCCGCAACTGGGACGGCGAGTGGTCCCGCCACCCGTTCTCGTTCAGCCCAGACAGGGCAACGTAGCCCGCGGTGTTGCCAGACTGCACGCCATACTGCGCCGACCCCTGGATGCGCCCGAACGACCCACCCGAAAGCTCCAACTGCGCCCCGTGATACGTAAAGCCGTCCTTCAGCTTGACGGTGATCGCCCCACCCAGCGCGTTCAACCCGAACGCCGGGTTCGGCCCGGCGACCTCGATCCGGTCCACCGCAATATCCGGGATCAAATCCCAGTTCACCGTATCGCCAAACGGCTGGTTGAACCGCGTGCCGTTCAGATAGACCGCCAGCCCCTGCGCGTTGCCCACCAGCGGCGACGCCTCGAACCCGCGGTACAGCAGGTTCGGCGCAAACTCGTTGCCCTGCGCCTGGTTCAGAGTCACCGCGCCAACCTGCTCATCCAGCGCGCGGAGCGTACTGGCCGGTCCGGTGCGCTGCAGGTCCTCTCGCCGAAGTATGTTGGTCCGCACAGGCACCTTGCCCCGCTCCACCTCCGACCCGGCCAGCGGAGCGGTCACCACCACTTCCATGTCCACCGACGCACCCACCGGGGCAGGTGCAACCGCACGCACAGGGGCGGACACCTGCGCCAGCGCCACCGCAGGCAGCAACACGGCGCCCAATCCAACCCACCAACGCGTCATCCCGATCCGCTTCCCTACCCAGGTCTGGCCATTCAGCCTTGGCCCATCATTCCCGATACGGCAAGCTATGGCTATGGGGGCGCCTCAAGAAGCCGTGACCAGCAGCCTGACCCGGCGGAACCTGCTGGGCCATGGCGCGGCACGGGCCGCAGCGGCACCGGACGGACCGGCATTCGATGCCGACGCCTTCGGCACCGTTGGCGTGTTCGGGCTGGACTGGCTGCTGGACGCCCGCTTCACCCGGCTGCTGGACACGATGGCGGCGTCCCCCGGCGCAGTCCGCGGCGTCCGCGTCTTCGGCGCCCTCAGCGGAGGTCGGGACAAGGTCTTCCCGACCGTCAGCACCGGCGTCTGGAACGACCCGGCCGCGCCGCCCGGCTTCAGCCGAACCCTGCTGGCCCTGGACGCCCTCGTCCGCCGCGGCCTGACGCCCTTCCTGCCCCTCACCTTCTTCCCGCCCGCCGTCTCCCCCACGCCGACGCAACCCCCCGCGGACTGGTCCCGCTGGACCGCCCTGGTCCGAGCCTTCCTGGACGCCGCCACCGCCCGCTTCGGCGCCGCCGAACTCCGCCGCTGGTGGTTCGAGGCCTGGAACGAACCCAACATGCCCCCCTTCTGGGCCGGCAGCTTCGACCAGTACCTCGACCTCTATTGCGCCACCGCTGCCGCCACGGCAGGCCGCCGCATCCGCCTCGGCGGCCCGGTGCTGGCCTACCTGCCCAACGAGGGTCCGGCCCTGATGGAACGCTTCCTCCATGCCCTCGCCGCCGACCCCGCCCTGCAGTGCGACTTCATCTCCCTCCACCGCAAAGGCCACTGGACCACCCCGGAAAACGCGCCGGACCTGCAACGCCTAACCCAAGCCGCAGACGAAACCGCCCAGGCCATCCTCCGCATCGTGCCCGGCCGCGCCCGAGGCATGGTGGTCATAAACGACGAAGCCGACATGATGGTCGGCTTCGACCGGCCCTATCCCCCGCGCATGACCCACCAGTCCACGGCATGGCTGGCCGCATCGCTGGTCGCGCACGATAAGCTCACCCAAGCCTGGGCGCCGCACGGCATCACCTTCCGCGCCTTCGGCGACAACGCCAACCAGCAACTGGCGCAGGGACCGTTCGACGGCCGGCGCATGCTGATGACGCCAGTGTCGGACATGGTGTCGGACATGGTGCCGGACACAGTGTCGGACGCCGTGGACGACCTGGTGAAGCTGCCGGTCTTCGCCTTCTACGAGCTGCTGCGCCTCATGGGGCCACGCCGCCTGCCGTCCCCGCCAGTGCCGCCCGGCGTCTCCGCCCTGGTCACGTCCGGGCCGCACGGAGTGGCGGCGCTGTTCACCCGTTACGGCACCGGGGACGCATCGTTCGGCTGGACCCCACCCACCCTGTCCTGGAGCCGGGTGAACACGGTGCAATTCCGCATAGATGCCGCCCACACCAACCCGGCCCCAGGCATGGCCCCGTCCACGATGCGCCGGGCAGCAGAGCTTGCGGTCGCCGCACCCATCCGCCGCGGCATGGCGCCCGGGGCGGAGCGGATCACCCTCGGCCCCTACGCCACCGCCCTGGTCTGGATCACCCCCACCCGGCCCGGCACGCCCGCGCCGCCACATTGGATCGAGGTGCGGCAAAACCCCGCCGGCACCCTGCTGCGCTGGACCCCCAGCACGGACCCGGCGTTCTATGGCTTCGAGCTGGCACGGGACGGCGCGGTCATCACCCCGGACCCGATGCGGGCAGCGGCGTGGGTGGACGCCGAAGCAGCCGGCCCGGCACGCTACGCCGTGCGTACAGTCACGGCATCCGGCGGGCGCAGCGCATGGTCGGCTTGGGCCGGCTGACGGCAAGGTGGCGCATCCGCCCTGGTCCATGTCCAAGCCGGGTGACACGGCGCCGCGCCGTTCCGTCCGGGACGGCGCAGTCCGGCATGGTGCGCCCGGCCGGCTGCACACCCCGGGCACTGTGGCGACGGCCTGGCGGGGTTGCCGCTTGCACAACCCGCGTCCCTGCTGTCAGGGTCAAACGATGATGAAAGCTTTGGCCATCGCTGCCTGTGCCGTGGCAGCCGCAGCCGCAGCGGCGCGTGCAGCAGAGCCTCAGACGCGGTTCTCCGTTGCCATTCCCGACCTCCAGCAAGATGCCCGCGTGATGGCGTTCTCCTTCCGAATACTGGGCGGGCAGGTCGCCGGCTTCGGCCGCGTGCCGGCCGGATGGCAAATCACCGTCAGCAACGACCCGTCCTGGACCGGCTCGGTGAAAGGTCAGGCCATCGTCGGCACCGCGGCGCTGAACCAACTGGAACTACAGGAGGTATTCACGATCTCCCAGCCCCCTGCAACAGCCGCGACACAGCCGCTCGCCGTATCGGGTTCCATCACGACGATCCTGAACGGCGAGGAGAGCACGCGTCCGTTTCGCTCCATGCACATCCAACAGGCCACCCAGCTTCCCTGACGCGTCACTGCCCGGCCTGAACGCCCAGCCTGCACAACTGGCAGACCCGGCCAGGCACCGTCAGCCTAGAAATCCGTGCAACGGCCCTTCTGCTCCCAATCGCCGAACCGCGTCGGCTCCAGCCCCTTCGGGCCGTCCTGCTCGGGCGGCAGATGCGGGTGGTTGGGTACGGACGCCGGCGGCGTCCGCTCCGCATTCACGCGGGCCAGGTGATCGGCGATGGTGCCCGGCTTCCGGCCGGTCTCGGTCGCGTTCTCGATGTTGCTCATGCCAATGAAATGGGTCGTGCGGCGCCCCTGCGCAACTGCCTGGGCAACTACCCCAACGGCCGCCGGATGATGCCGGCCAGCCAGACCGTCAGCGCCAGCACGGCGACCGCATCCACCGCGAAAGCCACCGAATAGTCGAACCGCGCGATCAACGTGCCGAACACCAGCGCCCCCACGCTTTGCCCCAGGAACAGCAGGCACGCGAAGGTCGCAACCGCAGTGGCGCGGGCCTGCGGCAGCAACTCGGTCGCCCGGGCCTGCAACACCCCGTGCAGCATGAAGAAGCCCAGCCCCAGCGCAAGCTCCACCGGGATGAACAACCACCACGCCGGCCCCACGGCAGACAGCACCAGCCCAGCCGCCATCAGCACCCCCCCAGCCAGCACCATGCCACCCTCCCCCAACCGGGCCAGCATCGGCCGGGCCAGGCGCGTGTAGCCGTAGGCGCCCACGCCGAAGCAGGCCAGGATCAGCCCGGCGAACGCATAGTCCAGCCCAAAGTGCTCGTGCAGGTAAGGCGCGATGAACGGAAAGCAGCCGACGAACAGCGCCCCGTCCAGCGCTGCCGCCAGCAGCACCAGCCGCCCGATCGGGTTCCGGGCCATGCGCCGGTAGTTGTCGGGGTTGATCATGCGTCCGGGGTTGCGGCGGTCCGGCAGGCCGCGGATGCGCCGGGCCAGCAACACGGACAGCACCACGGCCAGCCCGGACAGCACCAGGAACACCCCGCGCCAGCCGACATACTGCCCGAACACCCCGCCCACCGGCCCGGCCAGTGTTTGCGCCAGCACGATCCCGGTCAGGAAGCGGCTGAGCGTCACCTGCCGCTGCTCATACGGCACGGCATCGCCGATGTAGGCCATCCCCACCGGGATCAACCCGGCGCTGGCCGCCCCGGCGCACGCGCGCATCAAGGTCAGGCCAGGCAAGCTGGTGGCCAAGGCGCACAACCCGGTGAACAGCGCATAGCCCACCAGCGCCCCCAGCATCACCCGCAGCTTCCCGAAGCGGTCCCCCACGGGACCAAGCACCAACTGGTTCAGCCCATACGGCAGCGTAAAGGCCGCGATCACGATGGACACCTGCGGCACCGTCACCGTGAAGTCCGTGGCAATCGCATGGAGCAACGGGTCCACCACCCGTGCCCCCGCCGACGACAGGAACCCGGCCGCCGCCAGCAAACCCAGCGGGAGGGCAACGTCGGCGCGCGGGGCGGATACATCGGGCATGGGCGGGAGTGTCCGTCGCATGGCCGCGCGGGGCAAGGCGTCGGCGATGTGACGGCCACAGCTAGGTAGTGGCCGCTAAGCAAGCTTTAAGAGCAGCTCCGCCTGGACTACGCCCCCGATCCACAGATCGAGCATCCCACGGATGCCGTCATCCGTTTGGCTGCCTCCACCATCTGCGGCACCGGCGTGTTTCGTTCGTGGCGCCGTCACCGCCGTAAAGCTTGGCACCACCCTGGCACACGAGGGCGCAGGCATTGTCAGGCAGTTCGGCAGCATGGTCTGCACCTTCGGCGCGGGAATCACCTGTTTACGACAACGCCTTCGTACCGGGCGACGCGCTTAGCCAAGTGTTGCGCCGGGCCGTCACATGTATCGCCCAGGAGGGAACCCTTGGGATCACCGGGGTTTATCTTCCCGCGGCCGACAGCGTCCCGATCGGGCAGGCGGTGAACGAGAACCTGACCATCAACGCCGGTAACTGCAACCACCGCGTCTGCGTCCCGAAGCCGGTTGAGATGGTTCGGACGGGGGTGACTGACCCGGCAAAGTGCTGGCCAAGGTCCAGGCGTTACAAAGCGCCGTTACGGCCTACGAACACTCAACCGGCACGAGGCCGGTTGGATCAAGACGGAACTGAGGCCGGTGCGCGGGACATGGTAGGCCGCTCAAAACCTTTCAGGAGACACGCCATGGGACTGTTTTCAAAGCCGATCAAGACGCTCGATGACCTGTTCGTCCATACCCTGCAGGACATCTACTACGCCGAGAACCAGATCGTGAAGAACCTGCCGACCATGATCGGCAAGGCGACCAACCCCGAGTTGAAGGCCGCCTTCCAGCAGCATTTGACGGAGACGCAGGGCCAGGTGAAGCGGCTGGAGCAGGTGTTCCAAATGCACGGCCAGCCCGTAAAGGCGGTGGACTGCGCCGCGATGGACGGCATCCTGGCCGAAACCAAGGAGATCATGGGCGACTGCGACGACCCGGAGGTGCTCGACGCCGCCATGCTGTCCGCCGCCCAAGCCATCGAACACTACGAGATCACCCGCTACGGCACCCTGGCCGCCTTTGCGGATGAGCTTGGGCGAAGCGACTGCGCCGCCATGCTGCGGCAGACGCTGGAAGAGGAGAAGGCAACAGACAAGAAACTGACTGCCATCGCCGAAAGCCGGGTCAACCGCAAGGCCGCCTGACCGGCGGATTCAACGTGGCGGGCCGGGACGCAAAGCATCCCGGCCCGCTGGCGTTGCTGGAAGTTGCCTTGGTTCGGATGGCAGTACCCACCGGGCGGACAAGGTCATCCCGCAGCATCCGACGCCAGGCGTCCAGATGCGAAACCCCGGACGGATCGTCTCATACCAACCGGCGTTGACCCTGACCTGTCATTGCGAGCCGCATGTGCGGCGTGGCAATCCAGGAGCCGCCAGCACAGTCCTCCCTGGGGTCCGGTGTGCCAAGCCGCAACGGCTGTCCGCGGTGGCGACGTGCCCACCGGTCAAAGTCAATGCCTGGTGGTAACATCCCACCCGCGGGCTGCTACTTGTCCCGCCCCCGCGCCCTGGCCCGCTTTGCAGTCACGGCCGGGGCGAGGGGGACGGATGCCGCCCTACGCCGCCTTCCGCGCGTCCGAGTGCATGATCTTCAGCGAAACCTCCTCATGCTGCAGGTCGGCCTGCTTGGCCTCGTCCAGGCAAGCCTGCATGGCACCCTGCACGCTCATCATGCCGGCCTTGGCCGCATAGGTCCGCAACGTGCCGAACGCCGCGATCCAGTAGTGCAGCGCAAGGTGCCCGGCGGCGATGATGCCGAGGTCCCGGGTCGTCGCGTCCGGCGCCTTCTGCCGTATCTTCTTGCTGACGTCGTAGTGCGCTTCCACGATCGGGTTCCCGGTGTCCTCGGACGGACCGGCCTCCCGGATCGCGTCCTCGATCCGCCGCGCCCATCCCTCGGCGGTCGCGTTGCCCTTGGCCAGCAGGGCCTTCAGCCCGGCATCGGACACGTCGTTCTGGATTTCGGACGTGGCGTGCTTGGCCACTTCGCTGCCCGCCTTCATCGCCTGCAAGCCTTGGGCAACCAGCGTCTTGAGTTGGTCCGTCATGTCGTCTCCTTCGGTAGGATGTGAGCCGACAGAACAGGCCAGGGGCCGGGACGGTTGCGGCGGACAGGTCGTCATAAACCGGTGATGCCGCGTGGTGAACGGCAGGCGGCGACGGGTTGCCCGGCTGCGCCGGCACCGGTATCGGCGTCCAATGCCCAATGCTCCCCTTATACCAGTCCGCACAAGTCTTGATCTGGTGCCGACGCGGCTCGGCCTGCGCTTGGCAGCCGGGGCAAGCGGGTCAAAACTTGTGCGGGCCGGTATTACAGCCATCCCGGCGCTGCCCGGTCCGCAGAGGTTGCGCCGCCTAATGCAAGCATTGGCGATGCTGGACGCCGTAATCTGCCCGGAATGGGAGCACCGCTACCACTCGTTCGATGCGGGATGGCACACGGGGGAAGGGATGGGGTCCGTCCGCACCGGGTCGGGCGACGACCTGTTCGCGCTGTTCAACGCCGCGGGCTGCTTCATCAAGGCGTTCGAGCACGAGACATGGCCGCCGAACGACCCGGCCGACTTCTACCGCGGCGTGCCAGTGGCCTTCCAAGACGCAACGGCGGAGCCGGCCTTCAGCCCGCACCACGTCACGCTATGTTGCTGGCGCACAATGGACGGCCCGGATTGGGAAGGGTGGGGCAAACCCGGCAGCTACCTCCTGGACGGGCTGGACGGCAGGCCCGAGACCTACAAGGCGTTCGCCGCGGAATACTTCGAGGCTGACATCGCGCTGGCCGACGTGGCCGCCGTGTTTGCCCACGCGCCGCTGGCCCCCGCCCTCATGCATCGGCTGAACCCGGCAGCGGACTCTACGCCCGTGCTGAACGATGCCGCCGGGATCGGCTATCCCACAGGCTGATCCGTCACGGGATGACCCGTCACGGGCTGACCCGTCGCAGCCTGGCCCGCCCGCTCCCGCCGGCTCTCCGTCCGCAACTGCCCGCACGCCGCCAGAATGTCCCCCCCGCGCGGCATCCGGATCGGCGACGGGAACCCGGCGTCCTGCACGATGGCCGCAAACGCCTCCAGCGCCTCCCGCGTGCTCGGCTGGTAGTCGCTGCCGGGCCAGGGGTTGAACGGGATCAGGTTCACCTTGCCCGGGATGCCGGCAATCAGCCGCACCAGTTCCCGCGCATCTGCCGGGGTGTCGTTGATGCCACGCAACATGATGTACTCGAACGTAATCCGCCGGGCGTTGCTGGCGCCGGGATAGCGGCGGCACGCGGCGATCAACTCTTTGATCGGATACTTGCGGTTCAGCGGCACGATCTTGTCCCGCAACTCATCCCGCACGGCATGGAGCGAAACCGCAAGGTTCACCCCAAGCTCCGCCCCGCACCGGTCCATCATCGGCACCACGCCCGACGTGCTCAGCGTGATGCGGCGGCGGGACAGGCCGATGCCCTCCCCGTCCATCACGATCCGCATGGCCTTGGCCACGTTCTCGTAGTTGTACAGCGGCTCGCCCATGCCCATCAGCACGATGGTGGACAGCAGGCGCGGAGTCTCGCCGCGCGGGCTGGGCCACTCGGCATAGGCGTCGCGCGCGCCCATGAACTGCCCGACGATCTCCGGCGCACCCAGGTTGCGGACCAGCGCCTGCGTCCCGGTGTGGCAGAACCGGCAGGACAGCGTGCAGCCGACCTGGCTGCTGATGCACACCGCCCCACGGTCCACATGCCGGTCGGGGATATAGACGGTCTCGGCCTCCTGCCCGTCGCGGAAGCGGAACAGCCACTTGCGCGTCTCGTCGGTGCTCGTCTGCACGGTGGCGACCTCCGGGCGTCCAATCACGAAACGCTCCGCCAGCTTCTCCTGCAACGGCCGCGCGATGCTGGACATCCGCGAGAAGTCGGTCGCACCCTGGTGGTAGATCCAGTGCCACATCTGCTTGGCGCGGAACGGCTTCTCGCCGATGGCGTCCAGCGCCTCGATCAGCTCCGGCCGCTCCAGCCCCACCAAGTCCCGCCGCCCGTCCGGCAGCACGGCCGGCGGCGGATTGAACAGGGCAGACTTGGCGAGGATGCGGGTCCGCTCCTCCGCCGTAAGATTGATGGCGTTCATCGGGTGGGGCAGGCCTTGGTGATCGCGGCATAGGCCGGGGCGAAGCCGCGCAGGCTGAAGGTGTCGGACACCGACGGCGCGCGCAGCGCCGGGGACCGGGCGACCGCGGTGCGCCCCCGCCCGAAGGCAACGACCGCGGCATGGCCGTCGCGGGCGAAGGCGGACCGGTTGGCGGTGTAGAAGGGTAGTTGCGCGCCCTCCACCTGCACATGCGCCTCGGCGCCCGCGGGATAGGCGAAGCCGGCGCTGATCGCCACGGCGTCGCGTCCGCCAGGCCGCTGCGTCACGGTCAGCACGACATCGCCGCGGCCCGGCAGCACGGGCGTGGACTGGCTGACTCGGGTAAAGGCGTAACAGACGGTCGCCCCGCCCTCCTGGTGGGTGGCAGCGCGCCAGTCGTCGAACCGCCCGATAGGCACGGGCGCGTTGGATAGGCGCGCGGAGTGCGTCGGCGGGTGCGCCGGGCGGGACTGGGCCAGCGCTGCCGTGGGGACAGCCACCAGCAGCACAGCAAGGAGACGGGCGGAGAGGGGCATAGCGCGAGAGATACGGTGCAGGGGCCGGGGGGACAAGCATGGGGCATCGGCTGGCGTGGATGGCGCCGTGGCAGGCAAGGGGCAGCCTGTCCCCGGCACCAACCTGAACGGCAGAGTTCGGCTCCGGGCCGGGTTGCTCCCGTGGAGTCCCGCTTCGGCACAAGCTTGCCTGCCGGTAGTCACAGGCCGCCCCGGTCCACACGCAATGGTTGCGTTTATGATTCTGATATCGTAATGTGATGCCGTTCCGCTCGAACCAGCGGT
>Ga0123338_10004951_pt1 | contig 11519 bp, 6 predicted proteins | sample grotaG_FD_89793 | JGI IMG/M metagenome (GOLD analysis project Ga0123338, IMG submission 89793) | Glacier valley bacterial and archeal communities from Borup Fiord, Nunavut, Canada, to study Microbial Dark Matter (Phase II) -... | ecosystem: Environmental > Aquatic > Freshwater > Ice > Glacier ... | reverse complement strand
GGCCTCCTTCACGGCCACGTTGTAGTTGCGCACGCGGGGGCAGTCGTCGGCCAGCTGGTTCAGCTCGTGGTAGTGGGTGGCAAACAGGGTTTTGGCCCGCGCGCGGGGCGTGTTGTGCAGGTGCTCCACGATGGCCCACGCTATGCTGATGCCGTCGTAGGTGCTCGTGCCCCGGCCGATTTCGTCCATCAGCACCAGGCTGCGGTCGGATAAATTATTGAGAATCGAGGCCGTCTCGGTCATCTCGACCATGAACGTGCTCTCGCCCTTGCTCAGATTATCGCTGGCCCCGACGCGGGTGAAAATCTTATCGATGATGCCCACCGTGGCCGCGTCGGCGGGCACGAACGAGCCGATTTGCGCCAGCAGCACGATGAGCGCCGTCTGGCGCAGCAGCGCCGACTTACCGGCCATATTCGGGCCGGTGATGACCACGATTTGCTGCTCGTCCTGGTTCAGGCACAAATCGTTGGGGATGTAGCTCTCGCCGGGCGGCAGCTGCCGCTCGATGACCGGGTGGCGGCCGCCGCGAATGTCGAGCACCGGGCCGTCGTTCACCACGGGGCGGGCGTAGCGGTGCTGCCGGGCCGTCTGGGCAAACGAGGCCAGGCAGTCGAGCACGCCCAGCGCGCGCGCGTTCTGCTGAATCTGGCCCACGAACTCGGCCGCCGCCAGCACCACTTCCTGGTAAATGCGGCTCTCGATGACGAAGAGCTTTTCCTCGGCCGTGAGGATTTTCTCCTCGTACGTTTTCAATTCCTCCGTCACGTAGCGCTCGGCGTTTACCAGCGTCTGCTTGCGAATCCAGCTCGCGGGCACCTTGTCCTTGTGGGTGTTGCTCACTTCGAGGTAGTAGCCAAACACCCGGTTGTAGGCTACTTTCAAGGACGAGATGCCCGTCGTGAGCTGCTCGCGGGTTTGCAAGCTCAGCAGGTAATCCTTGCCCGAAAAGGCCAGCGCCCGCAGCTCGTCCAGCTCCGGGTCCACGCCGTCCTGAATGACGTGGCCCTGGGTGGTGAGCAGCGGCGCGTCGGGCCGGATTTTGCTCGTCAGCTCGCCGCGCAGCGTGGCGCAGGGGTTGAGCTGGTCGGCGAGCTTTTCGAGCGCCCGCACCCCGCTGCCCGCCAGCCGCGCCCGTAGCGGGGCGATGCTTTCGAGCGCCCGCGCCAGCTGCAACAGCTCGCGCGGGTTTACCCGGCGCACGGCCACCTTCGAGATAAGCCGCTCTAAATCGGCAATCGGGCGCAGGTGAGTCTGCACTTCTTCCAGCAATTCCGGCTCGGCCACGAGGGCGGCCACCGTGTCGAGGCGGCGCTGAATCTGGCTGACTTCCTTCAGCGGCAGCACCACCCATTTGCGCAGCAACCGCGCGCCCATCGGGGTCAGGGTCTGGTCGAGTATGTCGATGAGCGGCACGCCGCCCGGATGCTGGGCCTGCACCAATTCCAGGTTGCGGACGGTGAAGCGGTCCAGCCACACATACTTATCTTCTTCCAGCCGGCCCAGCGAGGCGATGTGCTGCACGTCGGTGTGCTTGGTTTCGGCCAGGTAGTGCAGCACGCAGCCCGCCGCGATGATGCCCTCGCGCAACCCGTCCACCCCGAAGCCCTTGAGCGAAGTCGTGCGGAAGTGCCGCGTGAGCGTGTCGTGGGCGTAATCGGCCCCGAATACCCACTCGTCCAACGCATACGTGCAGTAGTCCGGTCCGAAATGCCCCTCGAACTCGGCCCGGCTCCGCTTGCAGAACAGGATTTCGGCGGGCCGGAAATTCTGGAGCAATTTGCCCAGATACTCCACCGTGCCCTGGGCCACGAGAAACTCGCCGGTGCTCACGTCCAGAAACGAGATGCCCGCCTCGGTCTTGCCGAAATGAATGGCGCAGAGGTAGTTGTTCTGGCGGCGTTCGAGCGTGTTGTCGTGCAGACTCACGCCGGGCGTAATCAGCTCGGTTATCCCTCTTTTAACCAGCCCCTTGGCCAGCTTGGGGTCTTCGAGCTGGTCGCAGATGGCCACGCGCTGGCCGGCGCGCACGAGCTTGGGCAAATACGTGTCGAGGGCGTGGTGCGGAAACCCGGCCAGCGGCACTTCGCTGCTCGTGCCGGCCCCGCGCTTGGTGAGCGTAATGTCGAGAATGCGGGCGGCCGTGACGGCATCCTCGCCGAAGGTTTCGTAAAAATCGCCGACCCGAAAGAGCAGCACCGCGCCGGGATGCTGCTGCTTGAGCTGGTAATATTGCCGCATGAGCGGCGTGTCGGCCACCGCGTCGGGCTTGATGTGGTCCGGCCCGAGGGTTTTGATGGCGAATTTCTTGGAAGGAGCGGAAGTCAAAATGTAGGGTAAGCTTTAGCTTGCCAGTCGAAAAGTTGTGCGGTGGGCTTTAGCCGCCACCGGAGGGCCGTCAGTAAATTGAATCAGACGATACGACGGCCCTCCGGTGGCGGCCAAAGCCTACCGCACGTTATCAGCGACTGGCAAGCTAAAGCTTACCCTACATCCATGCGCAAACTCACGATGCCGGAGCTGAACCGCCTGCCGGTGGCCGACTTCAAAAATACGCCCAAAAGCCCGGTGGTGCTCGTGCTCGACAACGTGCGCTCGCTGCACAACGTGGGAGCCGTTTTCCGCACCGCCGACGCGTTCGCCCTGGAACGCATCTACCTCTGCGGCGTAACCGGCCGCCCGCCGCACCGCGACATCACCAAGACGGCGCTGGGCAGCACCGAATCGGTGAGCTGGGAGTACGCGCCCACCACGCTCGAAGCCGTGGAGAGCTTGCGGGCCGCCGGCTACCAGCTCGTGGCCGTGGAGCAAACCACTGGCTCGGTGCCGCTGCCCGCGTTTCGGCCCGACGCGGGGCGCCCGCTGGCGCTGGTGCTGGGCAACGAGGTGTTCGGCGTGGACGATGCCGTGCTAGCCCTCTGCGAGGCGGCCGTCGAGATTCCGCAGCTAGGCACCAAGCACTCGCTCAACGTGGGCGTGGCCGCCGGCGTCGTGCTCTGGGACGTGCTCAGTAAGCTTGGCGTTTTTGGGTAGGTTTCTTGTTTCTTGTTTTCAGGGCGACAGTTCGCGCAGAGTTCCGCAGAGGGGGCAAAGCTTCGCAGAGGGCAAAAGCTGCTACCTTGCCCGGCTCAAGTTTGAAACAAGAAACAAGAAACAAGCGGCCAACTCACGGCTCTCATCGGCCGGCTCAGGCCCGTGCTCGTGCGGCTCAACGCGTGGGCGGGTTGCAAAGCGTTGCGGAGTTAGGCCGGATTTCGTTATCTTTGAAACCCCTCCCACCCTCATCTTTCATCCCTCCTCATTTTCCCGCATGATACTCCGTTTTACCTATTTAACGCGTCCGACGCGGGTCCTGACCCTGCTGGCCGGACTGGCCGCGCTGGCCGGGCCGGGCCGGGCACTGGCGCAGACGCTCCCGACCAGCCGCAGCGTGCCGGCCGCCGCGCTGCCGGCCCTCACCGCGCTGGGCCGCGCCCAGGGCCTGAAAGCGACCGACCTGGCCGACCCGCTCGTAACGGATTCGTATTACGATGCCACGATGGGCCTGACCCACACCTACTTCCAGCAGCGGGTGAACGGGCTGACGGTGTGCAACGCCACCGGGGCCGTGCACACCGACAAGGCCGGCAAGGCCGTGGCCAGCAACCAGCGCTTCGTGACCGACGTGGTGGCCAAAGCGCCCGCGCCCACGCCCACGCTCAGCCCCGAACAGGCCGTGGCGGCGGCCAGCGCCATCCTGGGCCTGCCCCGGCCGGTGGGCCTGCGCCGCACGGTCGAAGCCCGCGTGGCCGACGGCCTGCTGTTCAACAACGCGGGTATTTCGGAGTATGAGATTCCGGTGCGGCTGGTTTATGCCCGCCAAGGCGATAAGCTCGTGCTGGCCTGGAGCGTGACCATCGCGCAGCTCGACCAGCAGCACCACTACGCCGTGCGCCTCGACGCGCAAACCGGCCGCCTCGTGGACCGCGACGATTACGTGGTGGAGGAGCGGGCCAGCTTCGCGCCGCAGGCGTTTGAGGCGCAGGCCCGGCGGCGGGCGCGGCTGCCGGCCGCCACGCTGGCCACCACCGCCGCTCAGCTCGCGCTGACGGCCACCCAGCGCCAGCCCGCCGCGCGGGCCACGACGGCCACGACGACGACGACGGCTAGAACGCCCGTGACAATGACTACCGCCGCCGCTACGCCGCTCGGAGCCGCCAGAAGCCTTACCGTGACGGCTATGCCGGGCGAAAACCCCATCGTGTCGCCCCGCGTGAGCATACCGCTGCCCGGTGCCACACCGTGGTCGCCCTACGGCTGGCAAGTAGGCCAGGGCCTGGCACAGAACGATTTTTTCGCCGATTCATACTCGCTCGCGTCCAGCGGCCGGCAACTCACGCGCGGCAACAACGTGGCCGCTTACGACGACAACAGCACGAAGACCAACGCGACCAGCCTCAACCTGGGCCTGGCCACGGCCTCGCCCGACGGCGGGGCCAACCTCGATTTTGATTTTCCGCTCGACCGCACCAAAAGCCCGCGCGACCCCGCTAACCTGGCCGCCGGCATCACCAACCTGTTTTATTGGAACAACGTGGTGCACGACGTGATGCAGGCCCACGGCTTCGACGAGCCGGCCGGCAACTTTCAGTACAAGAACCTGACGGGGCAGGGCGCGGGCAACGACTTCGTGCGGGCCGAGTCGCAGGACGGCAGCGGGCGCAACAACGCCAACTTCTCGACGCCGCCCGACGGTACCAGCGGGCGGATGCAGATGTACCTGTTTGATAACTCTGCCGCCAACGCGCTAAACGTGAGCGGTTCAGCGACCGTAGCCGGCGCTTATCGGTTTGCTACCGTGTCGTTCGGGCCGCGTATTACCGCCAAACCGTTAGCTGGCAAGCTCGTGTTGGTCAACGACGGCGTATCGGATGATAACGGCGCCCACGGATGCGCCTCTCCTTTCGTGAACGCGGCCGCCGTGAGCGGCAACATCGCCTTCATTCAGCGCGGGGGCTGTCCGCAGCTCCAGTTGAACCCAAAGTCCACCAACGCGTTCGCCACTAAGGTCAAGCGCGCCCAGGCTAACGGGGCCACCGGGGTTATCGTGTTCGACTCGCTGGCCACCACGAACCTTGTTAATTTTGGCGGCACCGACACCGTGGGCATCCGCATTCCAGCCATTTTTATCAGCGGGGCCGATGGTTTCCGGCTGCGCGCGGCCATCACGGGGGGCGCGACGCTCTCCGTAGCCGCTGAACTCGGCCCCGACATAGACGGCTCGTTCGACAGCGGGGTGATAAGCCACGAGTACGGCCACGGCATCAGCAACCGCCTCACCGGCGGCCCCTCGGTGGTGGACTGCCTGAGCAACGCGAGCGGCAATCAGCTCGGCGGCGAAGGCTGGAGCGATTTCTTCGCCCTTTGGATGACGACCAAGCCCGGCGATGACGGCAGCACCAACCGCTACGTGGGTACCTACGATGTGGGTCAGCCGATTAACATCGGCCCTGGCTTCCGCCGCAAGCCCTACAGCACGCAGTTCAGCGCCACCGGCAACAACTACACCTACGCCCAGCTCGGCACGGGCACGAGCTTGTATAAAGAAACCCACGACGTGGGCGAGGTCTGGTGCACCGTGCTCTGGGACCTGAACTGGCAGCTCATCTACCGGTACGGCTACAACCCGGACTTTTACGCCGCGACCGGCGGCAACAACATCGCCCTCAAGCTCGTGCTCGACGGCTGCAAGCTCCAACCCTGCAACCCGAGCTTTCTGGACGCGCGCGATGCCATCCTGCAAGCCGATGCCGTGAGCAACGGCGGGGCCAATACGGCCCTTATCTGGAACGTATTCGCGCGGCGCGGCATGGGCTTCGGTGCCCTACCCGGCGACCTGAGCACCGCCGGCGTGCCGCAGGTGACGGGCGTGGTACAGGGCTTCGACCTGCCACCCGGCATTCAGACGGTCGTGCTCGCCAACCGCAACGGCGTGGCCACGGCCAGCACCCTCGAAGCCTACCCCAACCCGGCCCAAAACGAGCTGCTCGTGCGCGCGCCCATCAGCAGCAGCGGCCCGGTGCGGGTGGTCTTGTTCAACCTGCTCGGCCAGCAAGTGCTGCAAGCCAGCGGCGCGGCCGCCACGCTTCAGCAAAGCGGCGTACCGCTCGACACGCGCCACCTGGCCAACGGCACTTACCTGGTGCGCGTCACGACGAGCAGCGGCGTGTTCAGCACCCGCGTCACGATTCAGCGGTAGCTGCTACTACCAGCTGCTGGTGGCTTTCCGCCGGCTCTTGTTCGGAAGCAGGCTGTAGGCACCGGATTGTTTGCGTCAAAAAAGCCCGGCTCAGGTCGGGCTTTTTTAGTTTTATACCCGACGGGTAGGGTGCGGGGTGCGACCCGGTAGGGCTTGTCCCCGCCCGTCGTTGGTAGGGTGCGGGGCTCGCCGAGCATGGTACGCGATGCCCCACGGCTGGCGGGTCGCGTACATTGCCCTCCAAGCTACCGCAGTATCCCAACTCAACAAAGCCCTCCTTATGCTTTCCATCCTTCGTCCCGACGCGGCCTTGCTGGCCCTGCGGCCTGCCGTGCCCGGCCAACCGGCGGCCATTCCTACGCCCGACACCGTGGCCGATTTCCAGCAGCAGGTGCTGCGGCCGCTGCTCAAGCTGCAAAACGAGCCGCTGCTGGCCCTCGTCGCCGACTTTGCCCAGGATTTTCGCCTGCCGCTGGCCGGGACCACCGCCGAGGCGCGCCGCCAGTTGCTGGCCGAGCTGCTCGGCCGCAACGTCCGCCTGCGGGCTATCATCACGGGCCTCGTACGCGGCCACTTCACGGCCGCCGAGCTAACGTTTTTTCGGGCGCACCGCCCCGAGCTGACCCGCCGCCTGCTGGACCTGGCCACCGAACGGGTGTTGAGTCAGGGCTGAATTAGGAGTTAGGAGTGCGGGTGCGTCTGTCATGCAGAGCGCAGCGAAGCATCTCGCGTGATGCAGTAAAATTCAACGTTAGCAACGAAGCGAGCAAGATGCTTCGCTGCGCTCTGCATGACAACGACCCAATACCCCCCAACTCTTAACCGACTACTTCACCACCTTGCAGGTGGTCGTTTCGTTGCCGGCGGTCAGGCTGACGAAGTAGAGGCCGGCGGGCAGGGCGCGCAGGTCCAGGGGCTGGTCGAGCTGGGTGAGGGTGGCGGGCAGCGTTTGCTGACGCAGCACCTGGCCCAACACGTTGCGCACTTGCAGGCCAAGGCCGGCAGTGGGGCGGGCCAGGCGGGCCTGCACCCGCACGAGGCCGTCGGCGCTGGGGTTGGGATACGCGCGCAGGCCGCCCACGGTGAGCGTTTCGGCGCGGGTGGCCAGCACCGTGGTCTGGATGGCGAGGTTATCTATCGACCAGCCCCAGCCGTGGGCCCCGGTGTCGGCGAAAAGCCGGAAGCGCAGCCGAACCGTGGCCCCGGCCGCGAACTTGTCGCGCAGGCTGATGGTGCGCGGCGCGTAGAGGGCGGGTGTGCCCACGGCCGTCGAGTTCTGGTTGGCATCCTGGGCGCTGTTCCAGGTGCTGAGCCACTGCGCGTTGTCGCGCGAGTCGTAGCCGGGGGCCAGCGGGGTCCACTTCACCCCGTCGACGCTGCCTTCCACCACCACGTAGTCGTAGAAGTCGGGGTTGGGAAACACGCTGCCCGGCTCGCCCGGCTCAACGAGCACGATTTCGTCGAACTTGACCGTAGCCAGCGCCGGGTCGGACTTGACCACAATCGGCACGAGCAGCTGGTAGATGAGCGAGTCGTTGTCGGGGTACGGGTGGGTGGAGTGGATGGCCGGGTCAGTGAAGCCCGCGGGTTGCGTGATGCTGTAGCCATTGCCCACGAAGTCGCTGCTGGGGGTGTTGAAATTGTTCACGTACTGCGTCTGGGCGGGGCGAAAGCCCACGATGTTCACCGTGAACGGCCCGACCGAAGCCGTGTTGGCCGCCGCCGCGCGGTCGGTGGCCACTACGCGGTAGGTGAGCACGTCGCCGGCCACGATGGGGCCGGCGGCCGTGTTGAGCGGCCCGGCGTAGGTGATGCCGTCGGCCTGGGCCGTGAGCGTGAGCGGCGTACGGGCCACGCCGTTGATGCTGTAGGGCACCGTGACGCTGGCGATGCCGTTCGGCCCCAGGTTGTCGGCGGCCCGCGCCACGAGCAGAAACGGCAGCTGGGTGACGAACAGATAGGGCGGCGGCGTGTGCTGCACCACGGGCGGCGTGGTGTCGGGGCCGACCTTAAACTGGTAGTAAACGCGGGCCGCGCCGGGCGCGGGCGCGCCGGGCGCGGTGTAGGTGCGGCCGGTTTCGTTGTCGGCCGCGCTCAGGTAGTAGCGCACGGTCGCGTTCAGGCCGGGATTGGGAATGCTGCTCCGGTACTGCCCGGCCGCGCCGGTCGGGGTCATGGCGCGGGTCTGGAACGGGGCGCCATTGACGGAATAATTCAGTTGAACCGAATTGGGCGTCAGGGTGCCATCGGTCACTACGGTCGCCAGCACGGGGTAGTCCTGGGCCGTTTCCGTGTCGGGCAGCGGCGTGTGCCGAATCATGGTCGCGAACCAGCCCATGTCGGCGAACATACCCGTCACCAGCGGGCCAGGGTCCTGAATGGCCTCCGCCGCGCCGATGTTAGGTGTCATCAGCGAGTTGGCATCGCCGGCCGGGTAGGTAACCTCGTTCAGGTGCGAGACGCTTGAGCCGGGCTGGTACCGGGCCGGGGCGTAGAGACGGGCGCGCGGGTCGGCGGGCAGCGGGTTGGCCCGCGTGGTGAGCGGCCCGTTGAAATACAGCCCGTTGCTGGTGTACTGCGTACCAAGCTCCACCGACGGATTGGTAAACAGGGTCGGGTCGGTCAGGCGCTGGCCGGCCGCGTTCTCCATGAACGTGGTGAAGGTCAGGGGCTGGAGCGACGTGCCCAGCCCGTAGCTGCCTTGCTTGCTGGTGGCGTTGTAGCCCGTGCCGGCAATAAAGCCCAGCCCGTGGCACAGCTCGTGCAGCACCACCGACACGAGGTCGTACTGCCCGGCCGGGGTTTGCGCGTCGGTGCCGTAGTACCACGGCGACGACGAGCTGAAGTTGGCCACGATGTCGAAGTCGGCCGGGGCGTTAAAGGTCTGGCCGGCCAGCTTTTCGGCCAGCGCGATGGGGTACCAGGTGTTGGCTTGCAGCGCGCCGGGGAAATTGCGGATGAACGAAGTCGGCCCGGCCGAGCCGAGCACGCCCGGCCCGAGGGCGCTCCAGTTGGCATCGACCCGAATGGGCACGCTGGAGCTGAGCTGCGTTTTCCAAATATCCACCGCGGCCTGAAACGCGGCCTGCGCCTCGGGCGAAAACCCAGTGTAGCGCACCGTGATGACGGCCCCGGCGGCCGCGCCGCGCTGCGTCGTCGCCGGCGGCCGCACCCGCGTGTTCATGCTTTCGGGCCGCGAGGGGCAAATGATTATCTCGCCGGGGCGCTTCTCGAACACCGGGTTGAGCGCTGTCTGGGCCGCGCCGGGCCGGGCGCTCAGCGCCGCCGCCGCCACGAAAAATAGCAGTAGTTTTTTCATCACCGTAGAAAAGGAAAAGCGAGTCAGCGCGCCCTCAGCGGGTTCGCGGTGCTAAACTTACGACGGCGCTGCCCTAAGTTGATTCGCGCGGGTGGGCGACGGCGGCTAATTCCTTAATTTTGCACGCTATGCACCGCTTCGCCCCGTTCGCCGCCTTACTAACTTCGCTGCTGACTTTGCTGCTGACGGCCCGGCCCGGCGCGGCGTGGCCCGCCCCGACCGCCGCGCCCCGCCGGCCCGCCCCGGCGCTGCTGCGCTTTGAGCGCACGGCGTGCTACGGCCCCTGCCCGGTGGACGTACTCACCATTTTCGCCGATGGCCGGATGCGCTACCAGGGCCAGGAGCACGGCCCGCGCACGGGAGCCTACGCCAGCCGCCTGCGCCCCGCCGAGCTGCTGGCCCTGCGCCAAGCCTTCGCGGCGGCCCGGTTCTTCGACTTGGCGCCAGCCTATACTTCGGCCGCGCTCGACCTGCCCACCTACTACCTGCGCTACGCCACCGCCGGCCGGCAGCATCAGGTGCAGGACTACGACGGCGCGCCGCCCGCCCTCAAAGCCCTGGAGGCCCGGCTCGTCGCGCTGATTGACGCGTCCGACCGCTGGCAAAAGTCTCGCTAATACCCGCTTATCGCTTCGGTGCCGCCAATGGCCAAGCGACTCCGCCCCGCCTGTCCAGCCCGGTACGCGCGGGCCTTCTGGCCACCCCAACGACCGGCCCGTCGCCAACCAAGTCCGCGCGCTGCCTCACGAGCCTTGCCCGGCGATGTCCCTCGATGCTATCGCTGGCCTGCGGCTTATGCACGGGCAATCAGGTATTTGTACGCGGGCTACACCGGCGTTCAGCAAGACGATGACCGGCCTGACGACTTGCATTTTTTGGGGGTGAACTTAGCAACAGACTGTGTTTAGCACTTTTTGAATTATATTTTTAATTTTTTGTGTAAAATTTGCTTTGTTAACGGATTAATTTCGGCTACATTTGGCTGGTTGTCTAACCAATGAAATGACTTGCCCGCCCCTTGCCCGCCGCTTGCGCACTTCTTGCCAGCTCCGGCTGGGTCAGGCGGCCGGCAGCTTATTTTTTTAACCTTCACTCACTCCTTCGCTATGCTACGCCTCGTCCTTCTCTCGCTGCTACTGCTCGGCACCACCGCCGCCATGCCGCGCCGTAGCCCGTACGCCACGCCCTGCCAGGTGCGGTTCGTGCTGCAAGTGCAGCCCCGGCAGCTGGCCGCCAGCGGCTACTGCCGCAACCTGCTCGACCAGCCCGCCCGCTACTACTATCAGCTCACGACCGAGCGCTGGGGCCGGAGCCGCGCCATCGACACCCAATCGGGCAGCTTCGTGGTGGGTGCCCGCCAGGAAGCCGAGCTGGCCCAGGCCCAGCTGCGGGCCACGGCCGGCGACCACTACCGCCTGCGCCTGCGCGTGTTCGATGCCGGCGGCCGGCTGCTGGCCCAGGATTCCGTACGCCACGATTTGTAATAACCCACAGTTGGTGGCAGCTGGCCATGTGGTAAATTAAAGCAGTGCCCGGTCTGACCCCAGACTGGGTACTGTTTTTTGTACTTGTCGCGAATACTTGTCGCGAAAAGGCTGGCAAAAGAGCGGAGAAAACAGGTAAGATGCGGGGTGCGACCCGGTAGGGCTGGTCCCCGCCCGCCTTTATTCAACCAGCGGGCCGAGCGAACGGGCCGGCGCGCCAGAGGTTGCGATTTAACCACCGAAACCGGAGTTGCCAGGCAGAAAATAGTAGCCTGGCAAGAAAAAATAAAAGCGTTGCTGGACAGCCTGTTGCCCTGACTGATGATTAAGCAGCAAATTTACTGAATTTATATACTAGACTTGTTCCTAAATAGCTCTTTCTACTTTTTCAGATGCCAGTTCCAGATACCGCAGGCCAGGGCCAGGAGCCGGTCGTTGAACGAAACGGACTTGTTGCGGCAAGTTTGGGCCACGCAGC
>Ga0123338_10004947_pt1 | contig 11523 bp, 11 predicted proteins | sample grotaG_FD_89793 | JGI IMG/M metagenome (GOLD analysis project Ga0123338, IMG submission 89793) | Glacier valley bacterial and archeal communities from Borup Fiord, Nunavut, Canada, to study Microbial Dark Matter (Phase II) -... | ecosystem: Environmental > Aquatic > Freshwater > Ice > Glacier ... | reverse complement strand
GGCCTGTCCGCCGCCTGCCGCTTGGCTTCGGCCACCCACACATTGCCCGGCCCGAAAATCTTGGTCGCACGCGGCACCCCCGCGCCGAGCGCCAGCGCCGCGATGCCGTGCGCGCCGCCCAGCAGCCACAGCGTCTCCAGCCCCGCCAGATGCGCGGCTAGGATCATCATCGGGTGGGCGGAGCCGTCCTTTGCAGGCGGCGTGATCGCCACGCGGTTGGGCACGCCCGCCACCGCCGCGGGGATCGCCAGCATCAGCAGCGTCGAGAACAACGGCGCGGTCCCGCCGGGGATGTATAGCCCGGCGGTCTCTACCGGCCGCCACACGCGCTGCACCGTCGCGCCCGGCACAGTCTCGAACGGCGCGCTGTCTACCGGCCGCGTGGCCTCGTGATAGCGCCGCACCGCGTTGGCCGCGAAGGCGATCGCGTCCCAATCCTCTTGCGCCACCGCCGCGCGTGCCGCAGCAACCGCCGCTGCATCGATCGTTACCGCGCGCGGTGCATGGCCATCGAGACGAACCGACCAGTCCGCGACGGCCGTGCTCCCACGCGCGCCTACATCCGCGAAAATCTCCGCCACCCGCGCCGCGACCGCCCCGTCGCGCCCGCGCGCCGGTCGCGCGAGCGCGACTGTCCGCGCGGCCTCGCTTGCGCTCGTCCAATCGAGCCGGATCATCGCATCATCTTCTCGATCGGCAGCACCAGGATCGCGCTCGCCCCGGCCGCCTTCAGCTTGTCCAGCGTCTCCCAGAACACGCTCTCCTCGGCGACCGCGTGGATCGCGACCATATCCTCGCGGCCCGCCAGCGGCGTCACCGTGGGCGCGCCCGCGCCGGGCAGGATATCGATGATCGCGGGCAGATTGGCGCGCGGTGCGTTCATCAGGATGTATTTGGCTCCCTGTGAAGCGACCACGCCTGCGAAGCGCTGTTCGAGGATGTCCGCCAGATGCGCCAGCTCGGGCGGTGGCCCGCCGGGCGCGCGGATCAGCACCGCCTCGCTCTCGAAGACGGTTTCGCGCGCCACCAGCCCGTTCGCCTCGAGCGTCGCACCCGTGGACACCAGATCGCAAATCGCGCTCGCCACGCCCAATCGCGGCGCGACCTCGACCGATCCCTTCATCCGCACGATCCCGGCCGATACGCCCTGCGCCGCCAGCCAGCGTTCGAGGATATTGGGGTAGCTGGTGGCGATGCGCTTGCCGTGCAGCCACGCGGGGCCGGTGTAGCCCGCCTCGGCCGCCACCGCGATGCGCAGCGTGCAGCGGCCGAAGCCGAGCGGCATCACCACCTCGGGCCGCCGCTCCAGATGCGCGAAATCCTCGTCGAGCACATTCTGGCCGACCACGCCGAAGGTCGCCACGCCGTCCGCGACGAAGGTGGGCACATCGTCGTCGCGCACGCGCAGCAGATCGACAGGCGCATTCTCCACGCGCTGCAACAGATCGGACGCGCCTTTCACCACGCGCAGGCCCGCGTCGCGCAACAGTTCGAGGCTGCGATCCGCCAGACGGCCGCTTTTCTGGATGGCAATGCGCAGGCGCGCGGGCGATGCGGCGGTCATTGTGCGGCCAGACGATCGAGCAGCAACCGGTATCCCTTGTGCGGCATTTCTTTCAGATAGCGCGCGACGCGGACCACCGTGGTGGTGCTTGCGTGGGCGAGGCGCGCGACCTCGCGGTAGGGAAGCCCCTGATCGAGATATTGGGCAACCATCCAACGCTCCTCGAGCGCACGGATTTCGGCGGGCGTGCATAAATCGGCGAGGAAGGCTTGCGCCTCGTCCACGGTGTTCACGGCGATGAGGGCCTCGGCGAGCGGACGGGGAGTCATGTTCCACCGTGATGGCACAATGATACCGTTGGCTCAAGGCCGCGGGCGGGATAGGAGCCATGCCATGGACATCGTCGCGCTGGAACCCTTCCTCCTCGAACTCGCAGCCGTTGCAGCGGGCGAGACGCTGCCGCGCTTCCGCGCTGGCACCGGCTGCGACAACAAGGCCGAGGCCGGCTTCGATCCGGTGACCGAGGCGGACCGGTGCGCCGAAGCCGCAATCCGCGCGCGCATCGCCGCCGTCCATCCGGACCACGGCGTCATCGGCGAGGAATATGGCGAGGACCGGCCGGATGCCGAGCTCGTCTGGGTGCTCGATCCGGTCGATGGCACGCGCGCGTTCATCGCGGGTGCGCCGGTGTGGACCACGCTGATCGGGTTACGCTGGCGGGGGCGGACCGTGCTCGGGCTGATCGCGCAGCCAGTGCTGGGCGAAATCTATGTGGGCGGCGCGGGGCTGGGCGCGCGCCTGATCGACCGGAGCGGTGTGCGCGCGCTCGCCACGCGCACCGGCGTGCGCCTCGCCGACGCGATCGCCGCCACCACCGATCCCGCGCTGTTCGCTGCGGGTTCGGAGGAGGCCGCGTGGGAACGGCTGCGCCTGGGCGTGCGCCTCGCGCGCTATGGGCTGGACGGCTATGCCATGGCGCAGGTCGCGGCTGGGCACATCGATCTCGTGGTCGAAAGCGGACTCAAGCCGTGGGACGCGTGCGGCCCGCGCGCGGTGATCGAGGGCGCGCGCGGCGTTGTGACCGATTGGGAGGGGGCGGACGCCGGGGCAGGGCGGCTGGTGTTCGCGGGATCGGAGACGCTGGCGGCCGAGGCGTGGCGGGTGTTGGCGGGGTAGGTCGCCACGTGGCACCCGGGCTCCCTCTCCCTCGCTCGCCTGTCGGCTCGCATTTCCCTCCCCCTGACGGGGGGAGGGTGGACCTTGCCGCCCCGCCACCCCTCCCCCGAACCGGGGGAGGGAAATGCGGAGCGTAGCGGAGCGAGGGAGAGGGAGCGCACGTGCCGCGTTGCGACCTTCGCGCCGCGCGGGCACATAGCGACCGTGATCACCGCCGCCCGCCCCGCGCCCACCGGAATTGCGCTCGCCGCAGCAGTGGCCGCCGCATGGGCCACAATCCACATCGGCGGCCTGTTCGTCTGGCGGCTCGGCTGGTGGTCGGCACCGCTGATCCTCGCGCAGGCGTGGCTCTCGACCGGCCTGTTCATCGTGGCGCACGATGCGATGCACGGCAGCCTCGCGCCCGGCCGCGCGCGCGTGAACCTGTGGGCGGGCCGCATTGCGCTCCGGCTCTACGCGATGCTCAGCTTCGATACGCTGCGCCGCGCGCATTTCGAGCATCACCGCCGTCCCGGCAGCGATACCGATCCCGATTTCCACCCCGGCCACCCGCGCGCGTTCGTGCCGTGGCTGATCCGCTTTTTCGGCGGCTATTACACGCACCTCATGCTGGCGCTGATCACCGTGCGCATCTGGGTTTATATCGCGCTCGGCGCGGCCCCTTCGCACATCGTCCTGTTCTGGGGCGTGCCGTCGGTGCTCGCGGTGTTCCAGCTCTTCTACTTCGGCACGTTCCTGCCGCATCGCCACGCGGAGGACATCTTTACGGACCGGCACAATGCGCGATCGAACGCGATGGGCCGATGGGCGGCGGTGGCGAGCTGCTTTAACTTCGGTGCGTATCACCACGAGCACCATCTGTTCCCCGATACGCCGTGGTGGCGGCTACCCGCGCGGCGGCAGCGCGGCGCGGACCTCGTCGGCAGTTAGGCCAAAGTCCTCGAGCCGGTAGCGATGCGCCGCATGGCGGGGTTTCGCCGCCTCGCGCGCCAGCCAGCGCGTGGCGGCCGTGCGCACCGATGCCGGATAATCGAGCCCGGCGAACGCCAGCGCGCGGCCCAGCGCACCCAGCGGATCGGCGTTCGTCTCCTCGAAATCGAGGTCGAGCATCGCGGGCGCGTCCGCGCGCGCACGGAACGCAGCCACGGCGGCAAGTCGCTGCCCGGTCTTGTGCAGCCACTCGCGCCCCACCCAGTGCGGATCGAGATCGTCGGTCTGCAACACCATCGAATGCCACGCGAGGCTGGCGGACGATGCAACGATGGCGACCGGATCGCGGTGCGTCACGATCACGCGCGCGCCGGGAAATGCGTCGAACAGCGCGGGCAGGTTCGCCATATGCTGCGGCGTCTTGAGGAGCCACGGTTTGTCCGGGACGTCCCCGCGCGCACCGCCGATCAGCTGCAGCAGCCGCGCGAGATGCGCATAGGCGGGCGCGGCGTCCGCGCTCTCGCACCAGCGCGCGTAGGACGGGATCGGCCGCTGCGCTTCGAGTTGCGCGCCCCAGAAGCTCTGCTCGAGCAGCCCCAGCTCCTCGTCCGCATCGCGCGCGCGCATCGGGTGGATCGCGTCCACCTGAGGATTGGTCGCGCGCCCGGCCGCAAGCAGCGAGGCCATGAGATGCGGGCGCAAATCGATCGGCCCGCGCGGCGCGACGGGGAAATTGGACTCGAACAAACGCAGATGCACCAGCCCCGGATGCAGCGCGAGCAGCCGTTGCAACCGCGTGGTGCCGCTGCGCATCGGCCCGGCGATCACTAGCGGGGGCATCAAACGGCGCGCGGCGATATCGGGGCGCGCGGCAAGGCGGGCGAAGGTGCGCGCACGCTCGGTCAGGATCTTCAGCACCTGCCCGTGGCTGAGCATACGCCCGATGGCGTTCAGCCGCGCCTCGTCCCGGCACGCCGCGAGGAACCGGTCGAACCCGGGCCGCCACCCCTCGGGCGCGCCGAAATCGGCGTCGCGGACTTGGCGGTGTGCCTGTGCGAGGATCGTTTCGGGCTGTAGATCGGGATCGGGCAGCGTGCGCTTCGCCCACAGGCGCGGCAGCCCGGCCGCGAGCGCGCGGTAGCCCCAGGGCCGATATGCGGTGGGGGGGGCGAGCATTGCCATTGGCGTTAGCCGACCAGCGGCGGCCGTCCAACCCGGCACGGGAATGGCGGCGGGGCAAAGTGGGGGGCTTCTGTTGCCCGGTGCCCCCCGTACCGCTGGAGTCCATTCTGTTGCCCGGCTGGCCCAGCCGCGCTTTCGTCAGTTTAACTTCGTCCGTGAGGACTTAGTTACGCTGCGACTGCGTATGCCACGTTATCGTTAGCATCTATGGTTTTGAACGGTTTTACGGCGCATTCAGGCCGGGCGAACGATACCGTCTTTGATTGCACGTCGATCCTGTTTCGACCCCAGCATCGAACCCGCCCTGCGGGACCGGTGGTGGAGTCGCCGGGTACCGCCCCCGGGTCCGAACAACTATTACACGGCGCGTACTATCGCCATAGCCTCCGAGGAGGCAGGACCTATCTAGGCGTCTACGCGCCTGCGCACAACGGCAGCGCCTTCGGAGCCCTTGCATGGCCAAGACCGTCCTCATCCTTGGTGCCTCGCGCGGGCTGGGCCTCGGGCTCGTGAGCGAGTTCCTCTCGCGCAGCTGGCAGGTCACCGCGACCGAACGTGCTCGCTCGGAAGCGCTGCACGCGACCGGTGCCACGGTCGAAACCGCCGATGTCGCCGATCACGCGTCGGTGGACGCGCTCGCGCGTCGGCTGGCGGGGCAGGCGTTCGATCTGATCTTCATCGTCGCGGGCCAGTGGGGACCGCGCCACCAGTCCCCCTTGCAGGCATCGTTCGAAGAATCCGCCGCGCTCTTCGTGGCGAACGCCATCGGCCCGGTTGCGGCCGCGCAGCGGCTGGCGGGGACTGTGGCGGTCAACGGCACGATCGCACTGATGACGAGCGGGCTGGGTTCGATCGCCAACAGCAGCGGCGGGTCGCTGCTGTATAGCGGCACCAAGGCCGCGCTGAACATGATGGCCAAGGGCTTCGCGCTTTCGCCCGAAGCGAAGGGCCGCACCGTCCTCGTCGTCGATCCGGGCTGGGTGCAGACCGATATGGGCGGCGCGGGAGCGCCGCTTACGGTGGAGCGGAGCGTGCGCGGGATGGCGGATACGCTGCTGGCGCGCGCGGGCACGGGCAATTTCGCCTTCGTCCGCCACGACGGGCACGAGGTGCCGTGGTAGCCGCTCAGTCGAACTCGATCAGCACCTCGTCCGCCGCCACGCTCGCGCCCGCCGCCGCGCGCAAGGCTTTCACGGTCGCTGCGCGGGGCGCGCGCAGGATATTCTCCATCTTCATCGCTTCCACCACGGCCACCGGCTGCCCCGCCTCTACCTTGTCGCCGACGCCCACGCGCACGCCCGTCAGCAGGCCCGGCATCGGCGAGAGCAGCAAGCGCGAGGTATCGGGCGCGGGCCGCACGATCATGTGCACCTGCAGATCGGCGGCGCGCGGCGTGAGCACGCGCGCCATGTGCTTTCCGCCCCGCGCGGTCAGCCGGTAGCCGATCCCCACCCGCTCGACTGCAACCGATACCGCTGAACCGTCGATCTCGGCGGTAAACAGCGGATCGCCGGGCGACCACGCGCTTTCCACGCGCAGCGCGCCGCCGTCCCATTCCACACTGGTAAACTCGCCTGCCTCGATCGCGCGCACGTCGTGGCGCGTGCCGTCGAGCATCACCGCCCAGCGGTCCCCCCATTCGGGGCCGTGGCCGATCAGCTTGCCATCGATCGCGCCCGCGCGCGCGGCAAGCCGCATGTGGATCGTCGCGGCGGCTGCGATCAGCCAGCCGAGTGTTTCGTCCGTGAGCGGCGCGCCGTGGAAGCCGTCGGGATATTCCTCGGCAATAAACCCCGTGGTCAGCTCGCCCGCCCGGAAGCGGGGGTGCTGCATCACCGCGCTCAGGAAATCGAGATTATGGCCCAGCCCGCGGATCACATACGCGTCGATCGCATCCACCTGCGCATCGATCGCCGCTTCGCGCGTGGCGCCATGCGTGATCAGCTTGGCGATCAGCGGATCGTAGTGGATCGAGATTTCGCTCCCTTCGATCACGCCGGTATCGATGCGCGTCGTCGCATCCTCGCGCGGCTGCCTGAGCGTGGTCAGCCGCCCGATCGAGGGCAGGAAACCGCGATAGGGATCCTCGGCATAGACCCGGCTCTCGACCGACCAGCCATCGAGGCGCACCTGTTCCTGCGTCAGCGGCAGCGCCTCGCCCGCTGCCACGCGGATCATCAGCTCCACCAGATCGAGGCCGGTCGTCATCTCGGTGACGGGATGCTCCACCTGAAGCCGCGTGTTCATCTCGAGGAAGTAGAACTCGCCCGTCGCGCCCGAGACGATGAACTCGACCGTCCCCGCCGAATAATAGCCCACCGCGCGCGCCAGCATCACCGCCTGCTCGCCCATCGCGCGGCGCTGGTCGGGGGTGAGGAACGGCGAGGGGGCCTCCTCGATCACCTTCTGGTGGCGGCGCTGCACCGAACATTCGCGCTCGTTCAGGTAGAGCAGATTGCCCTGCTTGTCCCCGATCAGCTGGATTTCGATGTGGCGGGGGCTGGTGACGAACTTTTCGATGAACAGCCGGTCGTCGCCGAAGCTCGCCAGCGCCTCGTTGCGCACCGATTGATAGCCTTCGCGCAGCTCGGCTTCCGAAAACGCCAGCCGCATCCCCTTGCCGCCGCCGCCCGCGCTGGCCTTCATCATTACGGGATAGCCGATCTCGGCGGCTATGGTCACGGCGTGGTCCGCATCCGCGATCTCGCCGACGAAGCCCGGCACCACTGAAACGCCGGCCGCGCGCGCGAGCTTCTTCGATTCGATCTTGTCCCCCATCGCGGCGATCGCGCTCGCGGGCGGGCCGATGAAGGCGATCCCCGCGGCTTCGAGCGCGGCGGCGAAGCTGGTGCGTTCGGACAGGAACCCGTACCCCGGATGCACCGCCTGCGCGCCGGTCGCCTTGCACGCCGCCACGATCGCATCCGCCAGCAGATAGGACTGCGCCGCGGGCGGCGGGCCGAGCCGCACCGCCTCGTCCGCCATCGCCACATGCAGCGCGCCCGCATCCGCATCCGAATAGACCGCGACCGTGGCGATCCCCATCGCGCGCGCGGTGCGAATGACGCGACACGCGATCTCGCCCCGGTTGGCGATCAGGATTTTGGTGAACATGGGGGTGTTAACAATCAGGATCGTTGCGGGCCGACCAGCTGCGGCTAACGTTTAGGACGGGCAACGTTCGTCCTCGATTTCTCAGGCTTCGGCGCTTCTTCACGGTCGGCCTCCAGCGCCCGGCTCTCAAGATGGCGGCCCGTGACGAAAATCGCGACGACGCCGACAATCGTTCCGACACCCAGATAAGCCGACTCTTTTCCAAATCCCAAATAGGCAAGATATGCTGTTACCGTCACCAACAGCGCTAGTGCAGCAAGCGCCAGCCACTGACCTGTCGATTTGAGTGTGAACTCTTTGGACAGAATCGCCGCATCGAGCGATAGGCGATGCGCCTGCTCTTTCTCGGCCATGTTCATACATCTGTCAGCAAGCCCTGGATGGATCCTCTCCAAATGCTCAAGCTCTTCGGCTGGAGGAATTGGACCGATGTGCAATTTGTGTTGAAACGTGTAGCGACGGACCGTCGATATCGCCTCTGGCTCGGTGCCGGTTTTCAAATACGGCTTGAGCGACTCGATCAGCTCGGACTCGCCGCTCTGACTGGTCGTGATTTGCTTGTTGGATCGATCAGACGGCTTGGCGTTCACGCCTGATTACCCGCGCGGCTTGCCGCATATCACCTTCTACCCTGCGCCAATCCTCAGCTATCGAGCCGTTCCGCAGCCGAATACGGGTAGCATCGAGACGACGTTGATCTAACGTCAACGTTGCCACGCCCCGCAGAGCCGACGCTATCCTATTCGTGGGAAACGCTTTCTTTTCCATTTGCCTCAGCCCTTCAAAGCTCACCGACCTTGAACGCTCGGGGGCCGTCTTGGTCCCCATATCGCGCGCTTGCTGTTTGCGCCGTGAACAACGCTGGGTCCAACAATGCAAGGGAAATCGGTCGAGCTGTGTCACGGTCGTTCTGGCAACAGCCGCACCGGATCCACCGGCACCCGCCCGCGCCGCACCTCGAAGTGCAGTTGCGGCGCGTCGACCTCGCCCGTCGCGCCCGCCCGCGCGATAGGCTGGCCGCGCGTCACCCGGTCCCCCTTCGCCACCAGCAACGCAGAGCAGTGCGCATACGCGGTCAGCCAGCCGCCTTCGTGGCGCACCAGCACCAGCCCGCCGAACGCGGCGACCCCGTTGCCCGCGTAGATCACCGTGCCATCGGCCGCCGCCTTCACTGGCGCACCCGCATCGGCGGCGATGTTGATGCCATCGTTGAACCGTCCGCCCGGCTTCGCGCCGAAGGGGGAGAGGATGCGACCGGTCAGCGGCCAGTCGAGGCGGATGGCGGTGGCGTCGGGCTGCGGCGAAAGCGCGCCCGGCCCGGCCCCCTCCGCCCCCTTCGGGGGCACCTCCCCCAGAGGGAGAGGAGTTTGCTTCTCCTCGCCCCTTGGGGGAGGTGCCCGAAGGGCGGAGGGGGTCCGGGGCCGAACGCGCCGCACCGGCTCGCCGCGCAGCAGCGCCTCGATATCCAGATTATACGCCTGCGCGCGCGCCTCCACGGTCGCGGGAGGCGGAGCGGGTGGCTTCGCTGCCGACACGCGCACCGGCGCGGATGCGATCAGCACGCGGTCTCCCACTTCGAGCGCATAGGGTGCGCGCGCGCCATTGGCATGCGCGACCCGCGCGAAATCGGCGTGGTAGGCATGCGCGATGGCGCTCAGCGTCTCGCCGGGTTTTACAAGGTGCCAGCGCCCCGCCGGGATCGTCATCGTCCGCCCCGGCGCGAGCATCGCACCCGCCGCCAGCCTGTTCGCCAGCCCGTTCGCTACCGCCAGCGCGCCCGCCGACGCTCCGTTCGCGCGCGCCAGCCCATCCAGCGTATCGCCGGGCGCGGCCACCACCGTTCTCGCGGGCAGCAGCGGCGCATCGGGGATCACGCGCACCGCGTGCCAGCTCCGCGCGGGTGGATGGGAGGCGGCCGGGCCGGGCAAAGCCACCGGTGCCGAACGCGGCGCGTCGCGCTCTGGCGGCGCCCCCGTCGCCACCGGCGCATTGCCCGCCCCCGCGCACCCCGCAAGCAACAGCGCGAGCGTGGCGGCAGCCGCGCCGCCGCGGGCGGCAGCCCGGCTCACACGCCGTCGGCGAACGCAGTCCGCAGTCCGGCGATGGTGGGATAATGCGTGAGGTCGAGGTGGAGCGGGGTCACGCTCACAAACCCCTCGCGCATCGCCTTCAGATCGGTCTCGTGCCCCGGCGAGCTCGATTCACGCCCCAGCCCGAACCAGTAATAGGGGAAGCCGCGCCGATCGACCCGGCTCTCGATGTCCAGCTCGCCATAATCGCGGAAGCCCTGCTCGGTCACGCGCACGCCCTGCACCCGGTCCAGCGGTCCGCGCGGGAAGTTGACGTTCATCAGCACGCCGCGTTCCCACTCCATCGCCAGCAGCGGCGCGATCACGCGCGGACCCCAGTGCCGCGCCACCTCGAACGCCTCAGCCCCCACCTCACGCTCCTCGGTCGATTGGCTGAGCGCGATCGATCGCACCCCCGCGAGCGTCCCCTCCATCGCCGCCGACACGGTGCCGCTGTAGGTCACATCCTCCGCCATATTCGGCCCGCGGTTGACGCCGGACAGGATCAGATCGGGCGGCGTCTCCTTCATCAGCAGCCCGAGCGCGATCATCACCGAATCGGTCGGCGTGAAGCGCACGCTGTAACGCTTCGGCCCGAACTGCCGCACGCGGATCGGCTGCGTGAGCGTGAGGCTATGCCCCGCGCCCGATTGCTCGTCACTGGGGGCCACCACCCACACATCGTCGCTGAGCGTGGCGGCGATATGTTCGAGCGCGGCAAGGCCCGGAGCGTGGATGCCATCATCGTTGGTGACCAATATGCGCATGGGAGGCTTAGACCGGGGCGCGGCCGCAAGGGCAAGCCTTCGTGCGCCTGCTGGCGCTCGCTTTGGCTCGCTGGCGCATGCGTGGTGTCGGGCGTAAACTCCCCGACGCAAAGGGGCACGAACGATGAACCGCGCGCATCTGGTTTTCACAACCGCGCTTGCCTCGGCGCTGGTCGCGGGTTGCGGCCCGAAGGTCGATTGCAGCCGCAACGACTGGAGTAGCAGCAGCGCCGACTGCGCCAGACGGACCAGCGGCAACGGCGGTGGCTATTTCATTGGCGGCGGGGGCGGCCGCAGCGGCGCGGCCGAGGTAACGCGCGGCGGCTTCGGCGCGAGCGCGGAAGGTGCGGGCGGCCACGGCGGCGGCGGGGAATGATCCGCCGCACGCTCGCGCCGCGCCCCGGTTGGCAGGCGAAGGTGGAGGCGCTCGGGCTGATCTGGCACAGCACGCCCGAACGCCCCTACTGGAACGAGAGCGCGGCCTACATCTTTACGTCCGCCCAGATCGCCACGCTCGAAGCCGCCACCGCCGAGCTTTACCGCCTGTATCTCGCCGGCGGGCAGGCGGCGATCGACCGCGACCTGCTCGGCCATTTCGGCATCCCCGCCTTTGCCCACTCCGCGATCCGCGCCGCGTGGGACGCCGAACCGCCCGCGCTCAACCACGGCCGCTTCGATTTGGGCTGGAACGGCACCGGCGATCCCAAATTGTTCGAGTTCAATGCCGATACGCCGACCGGACTGCTCGAAGCCGCCGTGATCCAGTGTACGTGGAAGGAGG
>Ga0123338_10004946_pt1 | contig 11523 bp, 10 predicted proteins | sample grotaG_FD_89793 | JGI IMG/M metagenome (GOLD analysis project Ga0123338, IMG submission 89793) | Glacier valley bacterial and archeal communities from Borup Fiord, Nunavut, Canada, to study Microbial Dark Matter (Phase II) -... | ecosystem: Environmental > Aquatic > Freshwater > Ice > Glacier ... | reverse complement strand
TTCACGCAGCACGCGGCCCAGCTCGAGGCCATTTTGGGGCAGGCCCTGCAATTGGGGTCCCAACTGAATATCCAGAACGGCCACATCAAATGAATGGGATTGAAGACTCTCGAGCGCCGACCCACTCGAGGTACAGGCCACCACCTGACCCACGCTGGCGTGGTTTGAAAGCGCCCGCTCGAGCAGCTCGGAGAACAGCGGTTCGTCATCCACGATGAGAAGGCTTAAACGGTGGGCCATGTACCTTCATTATAGCGTGCGTTCACGCACATCGAAAGTGCGTTCTCTCCCGAGGGGTGTGCGCTTTCACTTTGGGTCCGGTTGGGGTCAAAGCCTTTAATGAGAGCATGAGCCAAACTCCGCCTTCTACACGCCTGTTCTCGGATGTAGAGAACCTCCGCTCGAGGGAATGCGCCCCTCCTGTGTCCCGCGCCACCTACACCATGCCCCGGCTCGAGCCACTGGGACCCTGGCAATTTTTTACCGGAGCCTCCTGCGAACCGGGCGTGGTCTGCTTTGGGCCGACCTCACTCGAGCGGATTTTACGCCAGGGTCCAGGCGTGGGCCGATGAAAGCGCTAAGCCCTCTGCTGGTTCTGCTCACGCTAGTTTCCTGCAACCTCAGCTCGAGTCCGTCTCAAAATGTCCCTAACCCAAATCCTTCCCTTCCCACTCGAGGGGATATTCTGGGACTTTTGGACGTAACCATAAACTCGAGTACCCCAGGAAAACCGCTCGAGGTGCGCTTTTTAAAAGGTTCTGAACTCAATTCCTCGAGCTTATCTAGTCAAGTATTTGATGTACAAAATCCCTCGAGCGTGGTGCAAGTCTGTAATGGAAGTGTTAGTTTTGTAGATGATACTTCGGTCAATCCACCTGTTCGCTACTTTACAGGACTTTTTAAATTCGATAATAAACTGGCCTCGAGCCTAACCAATTTGACCTTCCACGCCATCAACACCTCGAGCAATATCAATGGCACGGCGGTTTTGAATATCAAAACTGCGGGTGGAACACTTTTATCTGACCCCACGATTGCCCAAAGAATGCGCCCCACCCATGCCATGACGGTTGGCTCGAGTGGAACCACAGTGAACCCGTCTCTGGCACACTTGCAGGCGTTTACTTCCCTCGAGACTTTGGAAGTTCAAAATAAATTTAATGCAGCGTTTCCAACCTCGAGCGCGAAAGTTCTCGAGTATGGCTATGTTGCCGAAAAAATCGGCGGAGGAAGAACCATCGCTGCAAACGATGGAACGGCCTGTGATTCTGGAGCCTCGAGCGCACAAGTTGCTTTTAGCTACGCTTATCCGTATCAGAGTGGAGATACTCCCTCGAGCTTGCCGTTTCAGTTCAATTTGCGTTTTGTGCTGAGTGTAGATTCGGAAACAACCGTAACCCAATCGCTCGAAGAACAAAATGACAATGCGGGGGTTTTGATACGGGCAAAAAGTTTAGGAACGCTTGTCAATCCCGTTCCCGTAAGGGTTTTTAGTGGCTCGAGCTATGCGTTAGGTCCCAAACAGGATTTGTGCGGGCCGCTCAGCGCCGACCCAACCGTGGCAGGAAACCGTTTTACGGTGGACGGACAATTTCCCCTCTCGAGCATCACCCCCGCGCCGAATAGCATGTTCAATGCGGCAAACTCGAGTGTGACCGCCACCTTTCCTACAAATTTAGCCTCGAGCGCGGGGATGACCGTGCAGGGGTTTCAGAGCAGTTCGCGGTTATCTGGCTTCTCGAGCGCCGGAAACGCACTGAGCCTCAACCCCGCTCGAGCGTTTTTTCCCGGTGAGGAGGTCGAGGTTTCGCTGACCCCCAACATCAAAAGCACTTCGGGTTTAGCGCTGTGTTCGCGGGTCTCGAGGTTTAGGGTTCGCTCGAGCGGCACGGGTCGCCTGGGTGCTCGGCAGACCTTCGGGTCGGGCAGGTCCCCCATTTGGGTGGCCGTGGCCGACCTCAATGCGGACGGCAAGCTCGATGCGACCCTGGTCAATACCCAGGACAACACCCTGTCGGTGTTGCTGGGAAACGGCGCGGGCGGCTTTGGTTTTCCCAACACTTTCCCGGTGCCGTCGCGTCCCGGCTTTGTGGCTCTAGGCGACCTCAACGGCGATGGTCTACTCGATGCGGTGGGGACCAGCGCCAACTCGGACACGGTGTTCGTGCTGCTGCGTAATGATGCTGGAAGCGGGGTGTCCTTCGCACCCGCTACCGGGGTCGTCGCGGGGATGAGTCCCAACGGGGTGGCGCTGGGCGACCTCAACGGCGACGGACGGCTTGACCTCGTGACCGCAAATGTCAACTCGAGCAACATCTCGGCGCTGTTGGGCGACGGCAGCGGGGGTTTTGGCCCCCGGCGAGATTTTGCGGCGGGTACCAACTCTCAGTCGGTGGCGCTGGGCGACCTGAATGGGGATGGCAGGCTCGACGCGGTGGCGGCCAACCAATTCACCGACGACGTGTCAATACTGCTGGGCGACGGCGCGGGAGGGTTCAGGCCCCAGACCAAAGTGTCCGCCGGAGACGGCCCCTACAGTGTGGCCCTCGGCGACCTCAACCGCGACGGAAGGCTCGACGCGGTGGTCTCCACTTACAACTCGAGCGAGGTGTTGGTGCTGCTCGGAGATGGACTGGGCGGCCTGACCCTGGTTCAGAGCGTGCCTACCGGCGTGACCTCTGTGTCGGTGGCGCTGGGCGACCTCAACGGAGACGGACGGCTCGATGCGGCGGTGGCCAACGTCGGCCTCACCCTGGATACCGGAATCCTGCGCGGCGACGTCGCCGTGCTGCTGTGGGACGACGCTCTGCGCGGAGGTCTGGGCGGTTTTGCGCCAAAGGTGAGCTACCCGGCGGGCAACAACCCCTCGAGCGTGGCCCTGGGCGACGCCAACGGGGACGGGGCGCTCGATATGTTCGTCTCCACCTTCGGGTCTACCAACCTCTCGACCTTTCTGGGCGGCAGCTTCGGGAATGCGCTCGACTTTGGCGACTCGAGCAGTTCGGTGGTCATTGCCTCGCCTGCTGGGAGCAACCAGACCCTCGCCAGTACCTCGAGCTATACCGTGGAAGCCTGGGTCAAAGTTCCCTCGAGTCTGCCCCAGAGCGGAAACGCGCTGTTTCGCATCCTGACCAAGAACTCCAATACTCCGCAGAATTCCGACCCCATCCCGTACAGCCTGTTCGTACAAAACGGCAAGGTCGGCGCGGCGCTGTGCTCCAGTGGAAACCCCTGCAACCCCGCCGTTTTGCTCTCGAGCCGCACCCTGAGCGATGACGCGTGGCACCACATCGCCTTCGTGCGCGATGCCTCGCTCAAGAAACTGTCTCTCCTGGTAGACGGCGTAACCCAGACCAGCGTGGGCGACCCCACCCTGGGCGCTTCGCTGACCACCTCTAGGGCGCTGGTTCTGGGAAAAATAGGCCAGGGCGACGGGCTGGGTTACGGAGGCCAGCTCGACGAGTTGCGGGTCTGGAACGTGGCTCGAGCGGAGTCCGACATTCTGCGTGACAAGGACGGCACCTTAGCGCAGCCGTACCCGGCGGGCTTGGTGAGTTACTTCAAACTGGAAAGCTCGAGCGGAGCGCTCACGCCCGACGAAATTCAATTTGGCTCGAGCGGAAACCTGTTCTCCTTTCTCGGCAACCCGTGGGTGCTGCACTGATGAACAACCTAGCGAATTTAGAAAAACCCCCCCAAACCCTCGAGCGCAAGCCCTACTCGAAACCCGCCCTCGAGCGTCAGGGAAAGTGGAGCTTCGCCACCGGGTCGGGGACGGTCATCTGCTTTCAGGGCTGCACCCAGAACCTGTTCTTCCCCGAGTGGATGGACCGCGAACGCAACAAGCGTTGACCTTATGGGTGTGTCTAGGAAATCGGCGACTGACCTGGAACGCCCTCACCCGGCTGCTTCGCAGCATCCCTCTCCCGAAATCGGGAGAGGGACAGGCGAGCAGGCCCCACGGGGCGGCGTGGCCCCACGGGGTGCCGTTTACGCCAAGACAGTGCCGTTCTGCTCAAGACAACCGAAGGTCAGGGTGAGGGCGTTCCAGGCCGAATGAAACTTCACCACTTTTGCGGACGCACCCTGACCTTACCCGTCCGCTCGGGCACAAACTTTTGGATTCTGGTGCTCGAGCGGACCATCCCGCTCACTTTCCCATTTCACTTCCCTCGAGAGGTTTTATGTCCAAGTTGCGTTTCCTATTTTTTACGTCCCTGGTGGCCCTGACCCTGGCCGGATGCACCTCGCAAACGCCAGCCACTCAGCCCCCCACACGGCCCCCGCTCGAGCAGCCCACGAAAACGCTGGGCGGGGTGGTCATCACCTTCAGCGGCGTCTCGAGCGATACGCTCAAGGCCAGCGCTCAAAGGGTCTCGAGCGCCGGACTCTCGAGCCAGTTCTTTGAAAGCGCACCGAGCATCGTCCACACGCCGCTGAGTCAGAGCAGCTTCACTGCGGGCGGTTTTCGCTACCTGTCGGCCACTTTCCGGGTCACGCCGTCCTCGAGCCTGAACAACCTGAGCTACGTAGCCCAGGTCAAAGCGGGTTCCACCCTCTCCAATACCGCCGTGCTCGATATGAAGCAGCTCGACGGTTCTGCGGTGCCGAACGCCAACGCCCTGGCCCTCGCGGTAAAACCCGTGCAAGACCTGCGGCGCAGCAGCGGGGCCTTGCTGGTCAATCAGGAGAGTGCCGACATGCAGGTCTGGCGCGAGAGTGAAGTGAGCGCTTACCCGGTGTCCGTCGGCTCTTACCTGCTGCCTTACGGCTTCGTGGCGCGGGCCGAAAACGGAGGGGGACGCACCCTCTCGAGCACCCTTCCCGGCGTCGTGACCTTCGCGGTCAAGCTGCCGCTGCAAGCCAGCCCCAAAGACGACCCCTTTACCTTCAGCATGTACTTCGAGGCCGTGACCGACACTGAGACGCGAGTGACCCAATCGCTCGAGGAGCAAGACGGCGGGGTGGGCGCAGCCTCTCGAGCGGCACAGACGGGGGCGAACGCGGTGGTCAATCGGTTGCCGGGAATTCGGTACACCCAGAGCGCCCCCAGCCGAACAATTTGCAATGTTCGCACCGCTGGCCCCTTTGACAACGTACTCGAGCGCCTGTTTCCCACCAGCCTCGAGCTGATTTTCAAAACGCCCGCACCCAACAGAGAAAGTATCCCCTCGAGCAGCGCGTTCAATTTGGGCTTCAGTGCGCCGCCCTCGAGCGTGAATTCGGGCAATGTGCAACTTCGCAGCCCTTGGCGGGGCTTGCTCTCCGCCAGTTACAACACTGCTGGCAGCAGCGTAACCGTGAGTCCCTCGAATGGGCTGCTGCCGGGAGAAGTGGTGGAGGTGAACGCCACCACAGGGCTGAACCTGTGCCAACCCAACAGCTTTCGGGTACGCGGGGTCAGCGCGGTGGGCAAGGCGATATTCGACCAGGATGTGGGCCTCCCGATAAACATAGACATCGGTTTGGCGCTGGCTAGTGGCGACTTTACGAGCGACGGTCAGCTTGACCTGCTGGCGTTCGGTTTCAGTGGGCAAGCCCGACTTTTCGTGGGTAACGGCGCGGGAGGCTTTGTGGGTGGAGCAGCCTTTTCTGGCACAGGCGATGCCCGCGATGTGACCACCGGAGATTTCAACAACGACGGCAAGCTGGACTTTGCGGTCAACTCACCGGGGCCTCGAGTCTTCCTCGGCGACGGGGCGGGCAACTTCAGCGCCCAAACCCCGGCGGACCTCCTCTATAACTCGGTCTCAGGAATCGTTTCGGGAGATTTTAATGGGGATGGCAAACTCGACCTCGCGGTGTCCACCCTGACGAATTCGAGCACCAGCTCGGGCATCACCGTGTTCATGGGCGTGGGCAATGGGACTTTCTTAACGGGAACGGCCTACTTGCAAAGCGCCAAACTAGCCAGCTTTGCCAATACCGCCCTGGTGTCTGGAGACTTCAACGGCGACGGCCTGCTCGACCTGGCTTACGGCAACGATGTTAGCCTCAGCTCCTTTGTGCCACAGGTCTCGGTGATGCTGGGGCAGGGCGGCGGCACGTTCGGCGCGTTCCAGAGCTACCCCACCTTGCACGATGTGGTGTCTATGGTCTCGGGAGATTTCAACGGTGACGGGCGTCTCGACCTCATCGCCGCAGGTCGGGGTACTCCCGCTTCCACCCTTTTGCTGGGCAACTCGGCGGGTAGCTTTGGGGCAGGTATCCCCATTCCCAGCATTGTCTTTTTCCTCCCCGGACAGATGCGAACAGGCAATTTCAACGGCGACGGCAAGCTCGACTTTGCGGTACCGACCGCTAGCAATATCAGCGCGGTCGTCGTGCTGTTGGGCCGGGGAGACGGCAGCTTCGACTCAGGCACGTATCACGGCGAAACAGCGGGGCCTGCCAATGGGCTAGCCACCGGCGACTTTAATGGGGATGGCAAGCTCGACTTAGCCCTCAACACCACCCCAAGTCAAAACGTGACTCCCCAAGTCCCCTCGAGCGTGTTCGCGCTGCTCAACTCGAGCTTTGGCAACGCGCTCGACTTTGGCAACGGGTCCAGCACGGTGAGTGTGTCCTCGATTACCCCGCTCACCAATGCCACAGACCAGAGCTACTCCGTGTCGGCCTGGGTCAAAGTCCCCTCGAGCTTGCCCAGCAGCGGCGACCAGCTCTTCCGCATCCTGACCAAAAACCCCAACGTACCAGCGAATAATTCGCCCATTCCCTTCTCGATTTTTATTCAAAACGGCAATGTGGGGGTGGCCCTGTGCGCCAACACCTCGGGCTGCACCCCGTTCGTTCTGCTCTCGAGCAAGTTGGTCAACGACGGCGGCTGGCATCACATCGCCTTTGTGCGTAACGCAGCCAGCACCAACAACCGCAAAGACCTGCTGTACGTAGACGGCTTATCGGAAACGGCGGTGGGCAACGACACCATCACCACCTCGCTCAGCAGCAATCAGCCGCTCCGCATGGGGGCCTCGAGCTTTGATTCCGGCTTTGGGGGCCAGCTTGACGAGGTGAAAATCTGGAACAATGTTCACAACGTCAATGAAATCCTGGCGGATGCGAGTCCGTTGCGTGCGCCGTACTCGCCCAATCTGGTGGCCTACTTCAAGCTGGACCGCGTGAACGGGGGTGTGACCCCCGACGAAAGGGGTGGCTCGAACGGCATTCTGACCAGTTTTTCAGCGGGCAACATCTTGGTGGAGCGCCCATGAACACACCCCCCGAATTTGAGACTCGAGCGCTCGAGCAGCCCTACTCGAGCAAGGTTGCGCTCGAGCGGCGTGAACGAGAAGCGTTACTTTTCGTGCCAAACGCGGATTTCAGCTTCCCAGACATCCTCCAGACTGCCTTCTTTCCCGAAGAACTCAACTGTGAACGTAGCGGCTTCTGAAGGGGTTGCTTTCGCTCGAGCCGTTCCCTCTTCCACTTCATCAGGCACGTTCGAGGAGGCTTTACCCATGAAAAAACTCGTCTCAAGCTTCGTCTCAACCTTCGTTTTAATCACCTCGAGCTGGGCAACGGCCCAAAACTCTGGGTTCACCCTTCCCGAAACCTCGAGCAAAATTGCGGTTCCCGCAGGGCAAAAAATGGCCCTCACCTTGCTGGGGCGCGGAACCCAAAACTATGCCTGCCAAGCCAAGGCCGACAAAACGGGCTTCGAGTGAGCCTTCAAAGCACCTCAAGCCGAACTCTACGACTCGAGCGATAAAAAAGTTAGCTCTCACTACGCTGGCCCATCTTGGGAAGCCCCAGACGGCTCGAAGGTGGTGGGCGAAGTTAAGGCTCGAGCCGCCAGTCAGACCAGTATCCCGTGGCTGCTGCTCGGTGCCAAAAGTAACGCTGGAGTGGGTTTGTTTGGCAAAACCACCTACATTCAACGCCTGAGTACCACGGGAGGCTTAGCACCGACCACGGGCTGCGACGCGAGCACCGTGGGCAGCGAGGCCAAGATGACGTATACCGCGCTGTATGTGTTTTTTGAAGCTCAGTAATTCAGGGAATTCAACCTAGATTCAATAAAAAGCCCCTCTCCTGGCCTCGAGGGCTGGGCTGAAGGCGCGTTCTCGCTCAAATCACCGAACCGCGCTCGAGCAGCCGCTGAGCCGCCATCGCCGTGTTCAGCAGCAGGTGCGACACCGTGAGCGGCCCCACCCCTCCCGGCACCGGAGTGTAGGCACTCGCTCGAGCGTAAGCGGCCTTCTGCACGTCGCCCACCAGGCGGTTTTTGCCCTCGAGCACGACTCTGTTTACGCCCACGTCAATAATGACCGCGCCTTCGCGCACCATCTCCGGGGTCACTAATCCAGCGCGTCCCACAGCGGCGACCAGAATATCGGCCCCCTTTGTCACCTCGGCCAGATTTTTGCTTCTCGAGTGGGCGATGGTCACGGTGGCATTTTCACGCAGCATCAGCGCTGCCAGCGGTTTACCCACAATGTTGCTGCGCCCCACGATGACCACGTTTTGACCCTCGAGCGCGATGTCATAGAACTTGCACATCTCAATAATTCCGGCGGCAGTGCAGGGAAACAGGCCCTCGCCGCCGCTCCACAGCTTGCCCACGTTGACCGCGTGAAAGCCGTCCACGTCCTTGTCTGGAGACACCGCCTCGAGAACGAGTGACTCGTTGATGTGCCCTGGAAGCGGCAACTGCACCAGAATCCCACTGGCTCGAGGGTCTCGGTTCAGAGTGTCAATGAGTTTTAGAAGGTCATCCTCGAGCGTGTCTTCGGGCAGCGCGTGAACGCTGCTTTCCATGCCAATCTCGAGCGCTTTCTGGTTTTTGAGCCGCACGTAGCTCACACTCGCCGGGTCCTCGCCCAGCCGGATGACGTGCAGGTGTGGCTTGTGAGGCAAGATGTTCATGATGGACACTGCCCGCTCGAGAATGTGGGCCGCCGCCGGAGCGCCGGACAGCACTCGAGGTTCCATCGTTTGAGGTTCAGTCATGCGGTTTCTCGCCCGGAGTTTGGACGGACGGGGTTTGGGCCAAATGGTCGAACTCCTGCGGCACCATTTCTTGCAGTACCATTTCTGGTGAAACCGTTGCTTCAGGCTCGAGCAGGTCGGGTGTGGAGGGTGCAGGCTCGAGTAAACCCTGGCCCAGCACAAGCTCGCCGCTGTTTCTGGCGCGGTCAATCGAGGCCAGCACCCCGTTTACAAAGCGCCCCGAATCGTCGCCGCCAAAGCGTCTGGCAATGCGAACCGCCGACTCCATCACCACCGGACCGGGCGTATCGAAATAAAACATCTCGAGCGCCGAGAGCCGCAGAATATTGAGGTCAGTCTGGGCCATCTGCTTGAAACTCCAGCCTTTAATCTGCCGCTCGAGCATGGCGTCGAGTTCGGTCTGATGTAGGTGATAACTCTCGAGCAGCTCCTGGGCGAACTCGAGCGCTTCGGGGTTGAGTTCAGGAAAAGCGTCGTCGTGCTCGTCGCACATACTGGCGCGGGCGGCGTAAAAGGTCTCGAGCAGCGGGGTTTCGCCCTGTTTGGATTGAAATAAAACCCGAAAAGCCAGCTCTCGGGCGGCTCTACGGGTTCCGGTGGGTAAATTGGCCTTATCGCGTCTTCGCATCAAGGTAGTTTAGCCGAGGTAAGGGTGGGGATGGGGATTGGGCTTTTTAGGGGGTAACTCGAGAATGTGAGGTTATCTCGAGCACGCTGGAAGGACCCCCCTTCTCTTTTACGCTGTCTTGGCGAAAGCGGCACCTATCGGGCCTCGCCGCTTCGCTAAAAAGAATATCCCCCCTACAAAGCAGGGTTCCCGAAGGATTGCGAAGCACGGAACTCAAGACCGTTGCACTCGAGTTTTTAGAGTACCCACCTATGAAATAGGTTCGCGAAGTGTTGCGAAGCGGGCCAGCCCGTGAGGCGGACAGGCGGTCTGGCCCGATAGGTGCCGTTCAGACCAAGATGCCCGGTAGGTGCCGCTTTGTCCAAGACGTGCTGTAGTTGGCCCAAGACAGCACGGGTCTTGCGTTTACACGCAAGGGGGGGCCTTCCAGCTCGAGGTAAACCCACATTCCCGAGTTGCACCCGATTTGAGCTACGTCGTTGGCGATGAAACCATCGTGCTCGAGCAACTCTGAACTCTAAACCCCCAGAACCCACTCGAGCGCTTCTGGCAAAGCGTTTTTCCACGTCACCCAGTTGTGTCCGCTCGAGTATTCGCGGTATTGATGCTTCAGGCCCCAATCCTGCGCGGCTGCGGCCATACGGCGGTTCGGGGCGGCCAACCACTCTAGGACGCCCGTATCCAGACTGAGGCGCAGATTTAGTGGCTTGAGCTGGCCCAGGCGCTCGAGCAGGTATTCCGGGGCGGTCACGGTGTTGGGCTTGATTTTTCCCAGTTCGCTGGGGTGAGCGGTGAAACAGCCCGAATGGCTGACCACCACGCCGTAAAGCTCGGGGTGCTCGAGCGCGAGATGCAGCGAAATTAGGCCGCCCAGGCTCGCGCCCCACAGCCCCCGGCCCAAAGGGTCACGGCGCACCGAATAACTGGCCTCGATGCGGGGCAGCACCTCGAGCGTCATAAAATCACCGTATTGAGGGTTCAGGTAATACTCAAACAGGCGGTCTTGCGGCTCGAGGAACGCCAGAACAGCGGGTCGGATGCGGCCCAGGTGCAAGAGTTTATCCGAGAGTTCGGCCAGCTTACCCGTGCGGTAAAACGCGACCCCATCTTGCACGTAAAAAACTGGATACTCGAGCGCGGCGTCGTAGCCAGGAGGGGTGTAGACGTAAGCCCGCCGGGTCCCCGGAAACACGCTCCCGTTCCAGGCCAAACGCTCTACTTTGCCCTCGAGAATGCCCTCAATAGGCTCGAGTAGCGGACTCACCGCGTAGTGTCCCACCTCCACCGCTCGAGCGTAGGCATACCAGGGATTCGCACTTTTTTGCGGGTTATCGGGGTCTGCAAAGGGCTTGCCGGAAGCGTCTATCCAGGCGTACTCAATCCAGGAATTGCGCGGAAACTCGAGCGTGATGGGACCACGGACCTCGAGCACCGACGTGCGCTCCCAACTGGTCATGTCGCCGATGAGTGCGGTTGCGCCCTCGGGCGGGGTGAAGGTGACGAATCTGCCGGAGACGTGAACAGCCATGCGAAGTAGTTTAGCCTCGAGCGCGGCTGGGGTGAAGCTGAGGTTAGGTCTATAGCCATATTTTGAAAGTGGTTCGCAAGCTTTTAAATATAAGTGGAACAAAGATGAGAACCACAGGCCAGCCCACAAATAGTCCAGCGACAGAAAACAACACCCAATCCGTCAGAAACAGGGAAACATCAAGTGAACGATTGACCACGATTTCTGAGAGACAGAGAATCAAGGTGGTCATCCAGGTGATGTGTATGCCGTATAACCACGCTTCAAGGAGCCATTTTGACGGTGGATAACGGGGTAACAAGAGTTTGAACTGAGTGCGGGAAGAGCGTGCCAGAAGCACACTGTAGGAACGAATGCAGAAAAGCATCGATCACTACGGTGTTTTGCACAGTATGAAAGAATGTGCGATCGGTAGTCT
>Ga0123338_10004945_pt1 | contig 11523 bp, 7 predicted proteins | sample grotaG_FD_89793 | JGI IMG/M metagenome (GOLD analysis project Ga0123338, IMG submission 89793) | Glacier valley bacterial and archeal communities from Borup Fiord, Nunavut, Canada, to study Microbial Dark Matter (Phase II) -... | ecosystem: Environmental > Aquatic > Freshwater > Ice > Glacier ... | reverse complement strand
TGAAGTTGTTGAGCAGGATCACGCCGAGGCTGTCGTTGTTGGCTTTCGTGACATAGAGCACTTCCACGCCGCCGCGTTTGACGATCGCGCTTCCGGACGGATGCGTGTCGCCGATCACGTTGAGATCGTCGAGCGGGTGGCTCATCGAAACGTTGCCGAGCGCAGTCCAGGCGGAGGCGTTCTCGTCGGCTTTTATGATCGAGACCGAGGAGGTTTTTTTAGTTGCAGTGTCCTGCACTGGCGTATAGAAGAGGCTGGACAGTCCGTCTGCGTCGTCGGGACCGACATGACCGAGCGCGGTCAACTGACCGAAGTCCGAGCTGTTCGGATCAGTGTCGTAGGTCGGCGCGAGGAATTTGTATTCTGCGATTCCCCAGTTCGTGACGAGCACTTTATAGATGCCGGAGTTGTTCGGATCAGCGCTCACCGAAACGGTGTAGGGGAAAAAGCCGACGGGAATTTGCTTGACGACCGTGTTGGAGGTCGTGTCGATCACCGCGAGGCTGTTGTCACCATTGCAGGCGACATACAGGAACTTACCATTCGGGCTGAGTGCGGAACCTGCGGGGAAGGTGGTCGCTGGATTCGAACCCTTGAACTGGCTTGGCGCCTGCACATTGGGCTGTGTGCCGAGCGCAGCGAGCGCGGCTGACGGAACATAGTTGGTCACATAACCCTGGCTGATCGGGAGCGAAGGCGCAATGGTTATTGCGCTGGTGAAGGCGATTGTCCCCGTTCCGCTCACGGTGAAGACTTTAATTGAATTGTCGCCGCCGCCCGAAGCATAGACTGTGTATGTACCGCCTGCAGAGGCGGCGACGGAAAGCCCGATGAAGTACCTGCCCTGCGTGTTAATCTGCGAGACGACGGTCCAGGTGCGCGTATCGACGACCGAGAGCGAATAGCCGCCCTGGTTCGTCGCGCTCTGCAGCGAGGGACCGTTGTTGCGCTCGTCGTCGTTGGTAGTGATCAGGTATTTGCCGTCCGGCGTCAGCGCGGTTCCGAGCGGATTCTGCCCGATCTGGATTGACGAACCGGCGGGATCGACGATTTTGCCATTCGGAAGCACGCCGTGATAGTAGTTGCTGTCGGCGAAGCGACCGTTATTCGGTCCGGCGAACAGTTCCGCAATCGAATAAATGCCGCCAGCGGAGGGCTCCGTCGATCCAAAAACCGGCGCGGTCACCGAGCCCCAGTTCGAGGCGTCGATTGCGGGCGGAGTATCGGCGTGCGCGGCTGCCATGCCTGTGCTGAGCGCGACAGCCAGTAGGGCTGCCTTCCGCGTGATACGCGTTCGGGCATGAAAAGGTTTGAAGCTGCTTCGAGATTTCATCTGGTCTCTCGTTCTCCTTTGAAAGGATTTGAAAAGTAAAGAGGTTGTTAATGATTAAGCTTACGAGAATTTGCAGGATCGCTGCTTGCTGCGCCTGGCTTTTTATGCCGGATATTTGGGACATTACAAACATCAGGGCAATTATGCGTGGCGGCGTCGCAGCCCGATCAGACCGGCGCATCCAGACGCGGCGAGCAACGCGATCATACCCGGTTCGGGAACATCGGTCGCCACGAGGCTTAGCGTACCGGCGGCATAAGGAGTCGCAGGTCTGCCCGGATTATCGCCGTACAGATAGATGTTGACGAAATCGCCTGTTTTCGCGCCGGTGAACGTCGCAGAAAACGTGGGAAGGATGTCCGCCGTGCCTGTCGTGCCGCCGATGCCCGCCGAGGTGTAGACATCAGCCGTAAGCGGACCCGTCTCGCCGGTGAGCGTGGCTGAAGTCAGTCCCCCGTGTGCCTCTGCATTGAAAGTTAGACCGGTGAGGATATTGTTGCCGGAGAGAATGGAGCCAAGGGAAGTCTGTGCGGTATTGGTTGAATCGTATAGTGTATCGGTAACGATCGTGCTGTCTGCGTAGTTCTCAGTGAGTACGAGGCTGTTGAAAGTGATGTCGGAAGCGATCGGGTAATCTGTCGGGCCGTACGGAATGCTGAGGACGCCGCCCGAGGCAGTGAGGTTGGATACCTGAAATTGGTCTTGAGAAGCGTGTGCCGAAACACAGATCGAGCCAATTCCCGTACCGAGCAACAGGGCAAGTACAGTTCGTTTCATAGTGCAGCTCCTTCGCTGGAAGTCTGAGGTGACAGGGTTAGACCGCGACCATGCGGGATGTCGGAACAGACACTATTCGTTAGTTACGTGAAGTTTTATACATTCCCGGTGGCTTTCCGCTACCTCAGATAAGAAGCAAAAGCATTATTGAAAACTATAAAACTTTGTGAAACTAACGACTATGATACGCAACGAACTTTAAATGAGTGTTAAGAAGAGCGTTATTTTATGTCTCCGGCCCACGAATCGATTATAAATTAGCGGTGTTGTTTTTCGTTTCCGCCTCATTTCTTCCTTTCGTCACAAAACAAACACAGCGCAGACAGTCTTCGGTCAGACACTGCTATCATCTGCCATGGCCTGCTCGACCGAAATCACCTGGAGTTGACCTGTCTGGATGAATTCGACTCGCGCGGCGATATTGACGACATGGTCGCTGATACGCTCCAGATATTTGGCGGCAAACAGGACGTTCAATACGAGCAGGCTCCGGTCGGGATCGGCGACGAGTGTATGGGTTAGTTCATCCCGATAATGGTGGTAAAGGTCGTCGACCGCATCGTCGTCCGCAATTACTTTGCGTGCGAGCGCGACATTCTGGGTGCGGAAGGCTTCGAGACCTTCGTGCAGCATCGTGCGGGTCATGTCGGCTAGGTGGGGCAGGTCGACGATCGGCTGATAAACCTCCTGTGCGCGAATCATGCGCCTCCCGATTTTGGCGATATCGACCGCATAGTCCCCGATTCGTTCGATGTCGGTGATGATTTTCATGGCGGTGCCGATAAAACGCAGGTCGAAGGCGACCGGCTGCTGTGAGACGATCAGGTTCAGGCAGCGGTGTTCGATGTCGAGATCTATCTGATCGATTTCGTCATCGCTTCGGACAACCTCCTTCACGAGTGCGAGATCACCTGTGAGCAGCGCGGTCATAGCTCTTTCGACCATGCTGTCCGCGGCGCCTGCCATCGCGGTTATGTCATTCTGCAGGGATGCCAGTTCCTGATCGAATCGCTGTCGTGTCTGGGGCATATATTCCTCTTCTATTTTGGTCGTTTTCTTCGTCCGTTTTCTTCGTCCGTTTTCTTCGTTTTTATTCTTCAAGAGACTCAGTTTTTTATGGCAGCCATCCTTGGATAGTTCAGGGTTTGTTGATGATTATAGCAAACATCGAGGCAAAATAAGAGTGATATCCGCTCCCTGTCTTCAGCGGACAAAAAAAGCTGCGACACAGGAGGTGCCACAGCGGTACATCTCGTGAGCCCATTCGATCCGGGCATCAGCCAAACCGCCCCCGAACATAGTCTTCCGTTTGTTTTTCTTTCGGGTGCTCGAACATCTGCGCGGTCTCGCCGAACTCGATCATCTCACCTTTGAGGAAGAACGCGGTTCGTTCGGAGACGCGCGCCGCCTGCTGCATATTGTGCGTGACGATGATGATGGTATAGCGGTCTTTGAGCTCTTCCATCAACTGCTCGATGCGGTAGGTCGAGTTCGGATCGAGCGCGGAAGCGGGTTCGTCCATCAGCACGACTTCCGGTTCGACCGCAAGCACGCGCGCAATGCAAAGACGCTGCTGCTGCCCGCCCGAGAGATCGAACGCGGATTTGGAGAGTTTATCTTTCACTTCATCCCACAATGCCGCCTGCGTGAGCGTCTTTTCGACGATCTCATCGAGACGCTTTTTGTTGCGCTCGCCGTGCAGTTTGGGACCGTAGGCGATATTCTCCCACAGACTCATCGGAAAGGGATTGGGGCGCTGAAAGACCATTCCGACGCGCTTACGCAGGTTGACGACATCGACGCCAGCCGCATACAGGTCCTGCCCGTCGAGCGTGACGGAGCCCTCGACACGCGTGTCCGGAATCAGATCATTCATCCGGTTCAGTGAGCGCAGGAAGGTCGATTTGCCACAGCCGGAGGGACCGATGAGTGCGGTCACCTCGTGTTCGCGGATTTCGAGGTTGATTTTTTTGAGCGCTTCGTATTTGCCATAGAAGAAGTTCATATCGCGGACGGCGATACGAATTGTACCCTGCGGCTTGCCGGAAGGACGAGCAGCATGCACAACTCCCAGGCTGGAGGGAACGACTGTTACGGGAACCTTTCCGCTCATCGGCAGAATGGACTCATCGACAGAAGTTGTTTGCGGACTTTTTTCCAAAACATCGCTCTCCTTTGTAACTTTCGCCCTATTGTCCACCGGCAGGAGGCGTTTTGGTGACAGCATCGCCCGCACTGCTGTCCGTGATCGTAATGCTGTCGACGACGCCCGCATTGACGCTGCTGTAGGGTTTTATCGCTTCGTTGGCGGCAGCTTCCGCCTTGTCTTTGTCTCCGATCGCTTTGACCGCGCCGGTCAATTCGACCTGTGCGCCCGTCGATTTTGCTTTGATACCAGCCGCTTTGAGCGCAGGATCGGCGTCGAGTTTGTCCTGCACCGCTTTGGTGATCTTTTCGTCGCTCGAAGTATTACCGGTGCCGCCTGCCGCACCTGCGGTGCTGCCCCCCCCGCCTCCGCCGCTGCCACCAGTACATCCCGGAAGCACCAGACACGCCAGCACGATTCCTGTTAGGCGTCGTATCGATTTCGTCATTTCATTTTTCCTTAATTATTTTGTCCGGGAGTCATTTTCCCCCGATAGTTCTGTTCCTGGGGCACTAATAGTTAGTCAAGTAAATTTCTTTGTGTTCCCAAACCCGCTAAAAGTCGTGATTTAAGCGGTTTCGCCCTCGAAACGAGGGACAAAACGTTGCTTGACCGACTACTAATCGTTAGTTAAGTATAGTTTTGTGTGTTGCGAAATCTGCGTGAGATCGTAATCTGCGCGGTTTCATCATGCCAACGAGGGACAAAACGTTACTTAACTAACGACTAACTGCATTTGGTTATGAATCCAGTGTACCACCTGCGCGGCTGTATTGTTCCGAAACTACTGTTTGATCGCGACAGCGGGGCGCGTCAGAATACGTGCCAGAATATTCAGTATCAGTACCAGCGAGACGAGTACGAGCGCGACTCCCCACGATTGATGGAGCGCAAGTTCAGAGGGCGCGTCGCGCAGCACATAGATCTGCACGGGAAGGGAAGACATCTGACCGTGCGGATTAGTGTTGAGCAGTTGGCTGTTGCAGCCTACCATGAGCAGCGGCGCAGTTTCACCGGCAACGCGGGCGATGGCAAGCAGGATGCCGGTCACGATTCCGCTCCGCGCCGAAGGCAGAACAACCTGCCAGACGGTGCGGGCATGGGTTGCGCCGAGCGCAAGCGAACCTTCGCGCAGGTTCATCGGGACGAGGCGAATCAGTTCTTCGGTCGTGCGCATTACCGTCGGGATCATCATGATTCCGAGCGCAAAGCCGCCCGCATAGCCGAAATTGTTGTGCGTCGGCACGATGATCAGCGCATAGGCGAAGATACCGATCACGATCGAGGGAACGCCGTTGAGCAGATCGGTGGCGAAGCGTATCCAGAAACCGAGTTTCGTATTTCCGAACTCCGCCAGATAGATGCCGCCCATGATGCCGACCGGTATACCCAGTATCGACGCCATCAGAATAAATTCCGCCGTGCCGATGATCGCGTGCAGCATACCGCCCATGTCCGGATCGGTCGGGTTCGGCGGGCGGAAGAACTGCGGGTTTAGCGAGGAGATGCCTGAGCGCAGCACATAGTAGAACAGCACGGCGAGCGCGGAGCAGGCAATCAACGCGCAGAGGGCGCACATCGCGATCGCGAACAAATTACCCATCTGACGCCATTTGAGGAAAATCGACTTGCCTGGCACAAAGCGGTTGAAGAGGAAGAGCCCGAGCAGCAGCAGCCCGATAATTTCTGCGCCGCCGAATAGACCCGAAATGCCGTGAATGCGAAGGTCACTCAATGCCTGGAAGAGGAACGCCAGCACGACCATTCCGAGCAGACCATAGCGGATCGTCATACCTGTGACGGCTTTGGCTTTAAGAGTCAAGTCGCTCGTTGCGCCGCCGGAGCGCAGCGCCGTCAGCCAGACCAGACCACGCGCCAGCCCGTTGACGATGATCGTCACAAAAAAGAGCGAGAGAGCTACTTCGGTCAGCGCGGCAAGATGCAGCCCCGAGTTCGGACCGGGGTACTGGTCAGCGAGGATCGAGGTCATCGTGTAGCCGGGACGGAAGAGCGAAAAACTGGAGTGGTCGCTCATCGTGGGGAAGTTGATTTTGCTGCCGATTACGAGTGTGACCGCCATCGTCTCGCCGACTGCGCGACCAAGCCCGAGCATCACCGCGCCGATGATGCCGCTGCTGGCATAACGCAAAACCACACTTTTAATCACTTCCCAGCGTGTCGCGCCCATGCCATAAGCGGCTTCGCGCTGCGCGGCGGGGACGGTACGCAGGATGTCGCGCGAGACGGCGGTAATGAAGGGGAGAACCATCATCGCGAGGATCAGCCCCGCTGCAAAGAAGTCGAGACCCGCTCCCGAATCGCTCGCTTTAGCGAAGAGGGGTATCTGACCGAAGTTCGCGCCCAGCCAGCTTTCGACGTGCGTTTGCAGCAGCGGAACGAGGTAGAGGAGCGCCCAGAAGCCGTAGACGATGCTCGGAACTGCCGCCAGCATTTCGATGATAAAGGAGATCGGAGTGCTCAGCCAGCGAGGCGCGATCTCGGCGAGGAATATGGCGCCGCCAACGCTCAGCGGCACGGCGATCAGAAGCGCGAGTGCAGAGGTGATCAATGTTCCGTAGACGAAGGGCAGTACGCCGAACAGGTTTCCCGTCGGACGGACGGCATCGGCTGGCACCGGATCCCACTTTGCCGAGGTGAAAAACGACAGCCCCGAGTGCGCGAAATTGGAGCGTGAGGCGAGAAACAGAGTCAGGGCGATGCCGAAAATCACCAGCACTGTCGATGAGGCGAAGATCAGCGTGAGATTGCGAAAAATCATGTCCGACAACACCGCGCGCCGTCCATTGAGCGATTTGGGAGCGGGCGCTTTGGCGGCGGAAGGTATCGGGGTCTGTCCTGAAACGGACTGTGCCATAGTGAGAATTGATCCCTGTTGGAGTTGTATAAACCAGGGTTGAGAGTAACTATTCAACCCGACCGCCAACCCCCTCGTCCGACTAAACTGCATTCGATGCGAAGCGGAATGCCCCTCCTCTTCGGTAGGAGGGGAAGGGGGCGCAGCAAGCAGCGCCCCTACAAATGCGCGGGAGACTGTTCATTTACGGTCCCCAACTTTCGAGAGGGGATAAATAGTTACCACCCCCGACACTATTTCGCTGAACTCACCTGCGCACCGTGGATAGATTTCAGTGTCTGCAAATTGAGCTGCACGAGTGAATCTGGCAAGGGCGCATAATACAGCGATTTTGCCATTCCCTGCTGTTCGGGCTTCATTATCCAACTCCAGAGTTTGGTCGTCAGCGCGGCTTTACCGGAGCCGTCCTTATAGATGAGGATGTAGGTCAGGCTGCAGATCGGGTAGCTGTTGACGCCCTTGGCATCGACGGTAGGAGTCTTGATGTTGCGGCGCAATTCTGAGACGTACTGATTGATCGCTTCCGACGTGCTTTCCGAACTCGGGGTGACGTAGTTGCCGGAGCGGTTGCGGACAGATCCGAAGGGAAGTTTATTTTCGATCGCGTAGGCGAGTTCCACGTAAGCGAACGATCCCGGTGTGCGCTTGACCACTGCGGAGACGCCCGCGTTTCCTTTGCCGCCGAGACCGACGGGCCAGTTGACCGATTTGCCTGCGCCCGGTCCCCCTGCCCATTCCGAATCGGCTTTCTTCAGATAGTTGGTGAATATGTACGTTGTGCCGGAGCTATCTGTGCGATGAACGGGCTGAATTGCCGTATCAGGCAGCATTTTGCCCGCGTTCGCCGCTTTGATCAACGGGTCGTTCCAATTTTTGATCTTGCCGAGGAAAATGCTGGCGATGATCTGCGGCGTGAAGCGCAGACCGGAACCGACACCAGGCAGGTTGTATGTCAGGACGACTGCACCGCCAACGGTGGGGATATGCACTACTCCTCCCGGCATTGCAGCTTCTTCTGCGGCGGATAGCGGTGCGTCACTGGCCCCGAAATCGACGGTTTTGTTCTTGATGGCGTTGTAGCCTGGTCCAGAGCCGATCGATTGATAGTCGACCGATGTTCCGGTCGCTTTCTGGAAGTTTGCAAACCATTTCACATAGATCGGAGCGGGGAAGGTCGCGCCCGCGCCGCGGATCTGTTCCTCCGCAGCCAGCGGCGACAAACCGATCGTCATAAGCATAGTCCCGGCAGCCAGGATCGCGCTCGATTTTAGTAGGTTCATTTTTATCTTCATTCTCGGTCTCCTATGGAGTTTGCATCGAGGTTCAGCCCTGAACGGCTAAATGTCGAATGGGTACAGGGCGGCGAAACGAGTCATCGTCAGCATTGTCCAAAGTGTTGTTTCACCGCCAACGTAACGCTGATTTCAAAATGCGGTCTGGAAGTTGGCGAGCAGCAGTTGGCGTCTGGAGCCGAAGAAGGCAACGCCGTTGCTGTCGGTCTCTTCCCAGATATAGTTCAATTGAATCTTCGCTTTGTGACCGCTGAAGTAGTGATTGATGCCGATCGTGTACTCCCGCAGGTTGTGATGTGCCCGCAGGATCGGCGAACCGAAACCGATCGGTGTCGTGCCCGTCTGGTTCAAGCCTGCCTGATACGCCGGGTCCCAGATGTCGTATCTGCCGACAATCTGCCATTTGGGGTTGACGGAATAGGCATAGAGCAGATAGCCGCCGCGCGCGCTCGAGCCCTGGTTGAGTTTCGCGTTGGAGCTGTGCAGGTAGTCGCGCGTATACGCGCCTTCCGCCTCGAAGAAGCTCGGTCCCGCCTGATAGATCACGGTTGCGCCCAGTCGATCACGCGCGACATTGGAGTTGATGTCGGTGTTCTTCGTATCGCCGACTTTGGTGCCGCCCCACGCGCCGAATGTCCAGTGCGGGATACCCTTGAAATAGGCATTGAACATCGCGAACTTGCTGCGATCCGTGTCGACGCTGTTCTGGGTCGCGCCGTTGTCGTTGAATAAGCCGAGTGTGATATTACCCTGTTTGTTGGCAAACTTGAGCATCGCGCCCGTGTCACGAATGTCGCCGACGCGCCCGATGTTGACGGGCAGACCGTTCATGATCGACCGCTCGACAGTCAGCAGTTCCGAGGAAGTGCGCGTACCCTCTTCGCTGAGCCCGGTCTTCTGCTGTCCGACTTCGATGCGCAGTCGCGAACCGATCTGGTAGCCGACCCACAGGTCCTGCAGCACATTGGAGCTCGGCGAGGTGGACGCGCCTGTCGAGACGCCTCCTGCGAACGTGCCGCCGCTGACGCTGACGATCCTGGCGATATCGAGCATCGCGCGGTAGTCGACTTTCGGCGTGATGCTGCCGACGAAAGCGAGTTCGCCGCGCCGCAGCCGGAACGTGTCACCCACGCCGCCGCCATAGTTGCGTCCCGGGGGAACCGCCGACGTATTCAGCGGAAAGTTGCCGCCGAGCGTTTTGTTGAACGCGCTGCCTGCCCAGACTTGAAGCAGTCCGCTGATTCGCAACTTGCCTGTTCCGACATCGACTTTTTTGGCGAGCGCGGCGTTGGTATTATTCTTGAGTTCGGTGATGTTTTCGAGCGCCTGATCGGCAAGCGTTCGGGCTTCATCGGCGCGGGCGACAGCGTCTCCGACCTGCATCTTCATCGCGATGAGATCGGCTTTGACTTTATCGAGATCGGCGCCGATCACGAGGAGTTCTTTCTTGAAATCCTCGGTCAGGTCGCGGATCGTGGTCAGGGAGCTGCGCAGGGCTTCGAGATCGGCTTTATCGGCTTTGGTTTCGTCGGAAGCAGGTTTCGCTGCGTTCTTGACGATGTCGTCCATGCGGTCGAGGACGCGCTCGATGACGGTCGCCATTTCATAACGCGTCAGCGCACGTTTACCGATGAAATTGCCGTCCGGCGGGTAGCCTTTGATCAGCCCTTTTTTCGCCAGGTCCTGTACGGCATCGTATGCCCAGTGGGTTGTGGGAACGTCTTTAGCCACGTCCTGCGCGAGAACGGAAGCGGAGGCGAGCACGGATAAGCTGGTGCATGCCACTTTCAAGCAGTGTTTGAACAATCGTGTTCTCCTGGAATAGAGGTAAATATTGCTTTGTCGACTTGTAATAATCTTGCTGGCAGCGGTACCTATATCTGCCCTAACTCATTATATCCACCTTATGTTAAGGGAATGTTAAGATTTGATGAAGAGTTTGTTAAGGAGCCTGTTATGCCAGCATCAAAACTTCGTCAAACCCTGGTTTCGACGCCTGCGTGTCATGTAGAGGTATAATTCAATCGACGAAAGTTTTGATGATCTATAGTTGAGATAATTTATCTGGAAGGAACTACCGGATGGACAATACGCTGCAAACCTGGCTGTGCGAGCAGATTCAGACTCTCAAAGACCAGAACCTTTATAAACCGCTCGTTGTGATGGATTCGCCGTCCGGGGCACGCATTACGGTAAACGGCAAGCCCAATGTGATCAACCTGTCGAGCAACAACTATCTGGGTCTCGCCAACCATCCGAAGCTGAAAGCGGCTGCTATCGCGGCGGTGGAGAAGTGGGGTGCGGGGGCGGGGGCGGTGCGTCCGATCATCGGTACGATGCGCCTGCACATGGAGTTGGAGCAGAAACTCGCCGCGTTCAAGCACGTCGAGGCGACACTAGTCTTTCAGAGCGGCTTCACAGCCAACGCGGGCGTGATTCCGACAATCACCGATGGCGACGACGCGATCATCACCGACGAACTCAATCACGCGAGCATTATCGACGGGGTGCGCCTCTCGAAAGCGGCGCGAAAAATATACAAGCACAACGATATGAACGCGCTCGAAGACGCTCTCAAAGCGACGCAGAGTGCGAAAAAGCGGCTGATCATTACCGACGGCGTGTTTTCGATGGACGGCGATCTTGCGCCCCTGCCGGACATTGTCGGGCTCGCCGAGCGTTATGATGCCGCCGTGATGGTCGATGATGCGCATGGTTCGGGCGTACTCGGGGGCGGGCGCGGAACCGCTTATCATTTCGGAGTGCATGATAGGATCGATATTCAGCTCGGCACTCTTTCGAAAGCGGTCGGCGTGATGGGCGGCTATATCGCGGGGAGCGCGAATCTGATCGACTGGCTCGTGCAGCGGGCGCGACCGTTCCTGTTCAGTACGGCGCACCCCCCGGCGACAGCGGCGGCAACGATTGCTGCGATCGAATTGATGGAGACCGATCCTAGCTTTACCGAGCGCTTATGGGACAACGCGCGTTACTGGAAGGAAGGGCTGCAGGAGCTCGGTTTCGACACCGGGATCTCGCAGACACCGATTACGCCGGTCATGATCGGCGATGAGGCGCTGGCGCAAAAACTGCAGCGAGG
>Ga0123338_10004936_pt1 | contig 11530 bp, 9 predicted proteins | sample grotaG_FD_89793 | JGI IMG/M metagenome (GOLD analysis project Ga0123338, IMG submission 89793) | Glacier valley bacterial and archeal communities from Borup Fiord, Nunavut, Canada, to study Microbial Dark Matter (Phase II) -... | ecosystem: Environmental > Aquatic > Freshwater > Ice > Glacier ... | reverse complement strand
GCGCTCAGATGCCAAAAGTCCTTATTATGGGTAGTGACTCCAAAAGCGGCGTCCCCTTTATGTTCAACCTTGGCAATGTCCAAAATCAACCTTAAAGCCGAGCGAAGTCGAGGCTTTGATTCGAGTCAAGAATACTTAGTAAGTTAGGCTAATCCTAACTCAAACACAACAGAAAAACTAACAAGATAATAAACGAAGTTTATGTCAATCCCCAATCATCAGAATCTCACCGCCGAAGAAGCGAAAAAATTACTGAATAAATTCAACTGTCTAGACATTGCACCTGTCCTGAAGCCATCAGAAAAATCTGTAATTCGTAGTGCCTTAATTTTGCTCACCAACCTTGCTGATTACCAAATTTTAGGAATTTGTGCTGATACAGCAGAAGAAGGAATATTGGCTATGAAGGACTATTCTCTGGCTTTAGGTTATGAGGCACCAAACAATTTACCTACAACCGAAGGGCCAGTTTATATCAAATTAAATGGGAAAAATGGCTTGTGTTATCTCGATTCTTATGCTGGACATCATCGGGGTGTATTAGTATCTTGTCAGTCTAATGACGAAGGGGGAATCAACGAGATGTATGGACATTTACCCTTGGATTTATTTGTATAGAACTTGGCAAATGTAGGTAGGGTATGTGCCTTGCCTACTCATTAATGAAAAATAACTAATGACGGAAATCTTATGAGTATTATTACGCTACAATCAGTAAAAAAAGACTTTGGCATCAAGGAAATTTTAAAAGATGCTAGTTTTAGCGTCGATGCTAGCGATAAAGTTGGTTTAATTGGTACTAATGGCTCCGGTAAATCAACCATATTAAAAATGATCGCTGGTCTAGAATCGATAGATAGTGGTCAAATTTTAATCAACTCTGGTTCTAAAATTATCTACTTACCCCAGCAGCCAGATTTAGATGAAAATCACACAGTTCTAGAGCAAGTTTTTGCTGACAGTGGCGAACACATGGCTTTGGTGCGTGAGTATGAGGAACTGTCAGATAAATTGGTTCATTATCCAGATGATAGGCAACTGATGTCTCGCCTTTCTGTGGTGATGCAACGGATGGATACGAGTGGTGCTTGGGAACTAGAAACCAATGCCAAAATCATTCTCACAAAATTAGGAATTTCCGACTTTGACGCCAAAATAAGCACTTTATCGGGAGGTTATCGCAAACGCATTGCTTTAGCATCAGCGTTGCTAGCAGAACCAGATGTTTTGCTCATGGATGAGCCGACAAACCATCTTGATGCTCTTTCTGTTGAATGGTTACAAAGTTATTTAAATCGCTATCGCGGGGCGCTTTTTCTAATCACCCACGATCGCTACTTTTTGGATCGTGTTACCAATCGGATCATTGAAATTGACCGAGGCGACATTTACACCTATACAGGCAACTATTCATATTACCTGGAAAAGAAAGCCTTAGCTGAAGAATCTGCCGTAAGTAGTCAACGTAAACATCAAGGTTTGTTGCGGCGGGAGTTGGAATGGCTCAAAAAAGGCCCCAAAGCCAGAAGTACTAAGCAGAAAGCTAGAATTGACCGCGCTCATGCTTTGCGGGATACTGACTTTAAACAAGTTCAGGGTAAAGTTGATATTTCTACAGTTGGTCGTCGCATTGGCAAAAAAGTTATTGAATTAAATCAAATTTCTAAAGCCTACAATGGACGTACCCTGATTAATAATTTTACCTACGAATTTGGCCGAGAAGACCGCATTGGCATCATCGGCGCTAATGGTGCTGGTAAATCCACTTTAATGGATATGATTACTGGGCGGGTTAAGCCAGATTCAGGTATTGCAGAGATTGGTACTACAATTCACATCGGTTATTTTGACCAGCATTCTGAAGAATTGCTCACAAAAATGAACGAAAATCAGCGCGTGATTGACTATATCAAAGAAGAAGGGGAATTTGTCAAAATTACTGATGGTACTCAAATTACTGCTTCTCAAATGTTGGAGCGGTTTTTGTTTCCTGGTAATCAGCAATATGCCCCAATTAATAAACTTTCTGGTGGAGAAAAAAGACGTTTATTTCTGTTGCGGGTTCTGATGGGTGCGCCGAATGTGTTGATTTTAGATGAACCGACAAATGATTTAGATGTACAGACATTGGCAATATTAGAGGATTATTTAGAAGATTTTGCTGGGTGTGTAATTGTAGTTTCTCACGATCGCTACTTTCTTGATCGCACCATCGACACAGTATTTTCCTTTGAGGAAGGCGGTAATCTCCGGCAATATCCAGGTAATTACTCAGTTTATCTGGACTTTAAGAAGGCTGAAGAAGCACAGCAACAAGCTGCTAATGCTAAGGAGAAGCCCAAAAATATCGAAGTCCAAAATGTTACGTCTTCGCCCAAAAATGTAGAGAATACAAAGCGGCGCAGTTTATCCAATTGGGAAAAGCGAGAATTTGAGCAGTTAGAAGGTAAAATTGCCGAATTAGAAGCTGAGAAGGCAGAAACGGAGAAAACACTGGCGAATGTCTCACCGGGGAATTATAGCCAAGTGCAAAAACTGTATGATCATGTGGAAAAACTCAAGCACGCGATCGATGTGGCGACTGAACGCTGGTTAGAATTGGCAGAGATGGAGTCTTGATGGTAAGCATCTCACGTTTGTAAATACCTAGCGATTAGAAATCGCGCCTATACAGACTTGTGTTGAGCGCAGTCGAAATACAAAACCCACCTCCGTGGGTTCAAAACCTCGCCTACAAGTGGCGCGAAAAAGTCCTTGTATCTCAAGGTAGGCTTCCGCCGTGAGCGTCAGCCGAACGGTAAAAACCCCACCCCGAACTGTCTGTCTTAGTTTAATTGCGAATTAAGAAAAAGCGAATTGCGAATTTGGTTTATTAGTCCGCGTAGGCGGACTTTGTTTGTGTAGCCGCGAATTCCATTCGCCCGGTGTAAGATGTAAAATTTAATTGCTCAATATGCCAACTAAAATGTGAGTTAATTCAGTTAATTCTTCAGGAACCCGATATAATTTAAGGTCTTCAGTTATCTGTTTTCCCTGACGGTTGTATATTGCAAATCGCCAATCTTCACCAGTAGTTACAGACCCATAAAGAACTGGTAACTCTGAATCTATCCATTGATCGAGTGCAATCAATTCAACTGCTAATTGTGTAAATCCTCTACTTAAATCTGCTTGTTTCGCTTCAATTACTAACAATCCCTTACCTTTATTAATGTAGTAATCCAAGCTACCTTTTAGTTGGTCACTAACACTAATGGGATACTCAATATTTAATTGGGTTTGGGCAATTTCGCAAACTTCTAGTAATATTGGTGCAATAATTGCTTGCTTGCGTGCATCCTCACTAAGTAGCTTGACACGTCGGAGGTTACGGTCAATGACTCGGTGTAATTCTGCAATTATCTCAGGACGAAATTCTGTTTTTGGTAATTGCAACCGTTCGCGTTTATAAGAACAGCCAAGTTCAGCAAGAATATCTTCTGGGGAAAACGGAAGTTCAAAATATTTGCTGAATGTATAGCTTTGACCAGGTTGAATAATTCGGGGACGACTCATAGAGCAGTTTTAGTGTCGATGGCATACACTACTCTACGATTATTTTTAATAGAACTGTAATTAATCAGGACTAACTTTTTTTATAAACATCTTTCTGATGCTTGCACTGCAAAATTTGTACGAGTTAACTTTCATCATCAATCTCTTAACGAACTCTATAATCCAATACGGTTCAGTTAAGGCTCAAATAGTTGTAAATTAGGTATTGTTTGCAAAAATCGAAATCAAGTACGGTGCATCTCAAAGAATTCTTCTTAGTGTCTCCCAGGATACAAAGTACTGAGATATTCAAAGCAATAGAGACAGCCATTCCAATAGAGGCAATTGAACATGCGATCGCTAAAACTAGAGTCAAAGAGGAACGTCTTGTTTAAGAACATTAAGAGCAATTACTAGTAGGCTGGAATGACTTCTTTAACAATTGAACTGCCTGAAATACCCACGATTCAGCAAGTGGAAATTACAGATGACACGCTTTCTGCGGATTTAGCTCCGCCGTGGATTGGTGATGAAACTAGGCAAAACTACACGTTGTAGGGGCAATTCATGAATTGCCCCTACCAGCAAATTAATCTTAAATACCCAACTTTTGGTAAACTTCTTCTAAATGCCTCAGATGCTGCTGGGGGTCGAAACAGACCTCTAGTTCTGCTGGAGACAACTTTTGGGTAACGCGAGGGTTTTTGCTAATTAAATCCTGGAAATTACCTTCTGGTTTGTTCCAAGCGGCGTGAGCGCTTTCTTGAACGATCGCATAAGCTTCTTCTCGGTTGCTTCCCTTGTCTATTAAAGCCAGCAGCACTTGTTGGCTGAACACAACACCGCCATAACAGTTGAGATTTCGTTTCATGTTCTCAGGATATACCAACAGGTTTTTCACCAAGTCGGTTATTTCTACTAACATAAAATGCGTCAAAGTGCAAGCATCTGGCAAAATTACCCGTTCTACAGAACTATGGGAAATATCCCTTTCATGCCAGAGAGCAACGTTTTCCAAAGCTGCACCCGCATAACTTCTGACGAGTCGCGCCATTCCCGTCAGCCGTTCGGAACGGATGGGATTGCGCTTGTGTGGCATTGCTGAGGAACCTTTTTGACCTTTGGCAAAGAATTCTTCTACTTCCAAAACGTCTGTTTTTTGCAGGTTGCGAATTTCTACAGCAAAACGTTCGATGGATGCCGCTACCAAAGCTAGTTGTTGCACGTAATCGGCGTGGCGATCGCGCGAAATAACTTGGGTTGAGGCCGTATCGGGTTTGAGTCCGAGTTTTTGGCAAGCGATCGCTTCTATACGCGGTTCAACATTCGCGTATGTTCCCACCGCACCAGAAATCTTACCCACAGCGATCGTTTGGCGGAGTATATTTAGACGTTCTTGGTGTCGCAACACTTCTGCTAACCAACCAGCTAGTTTGAAACCAAAAGTAATCGGTTCAGCGTGAATACCATGCGATCGGCCAGCCATCACTGTATGACGATGTTCCCCTGCTTTTTGGCGAATTACCTGAATCAAATCTTCCAGACGTTGCAATAATATATCCAGGCTGGCAACCAATTGCAATGCTAAAGCTGTATCCAAAACATCCGAACTAGTTAAACCCAGATGAATATAGCGTCCGGCATCACCAACATATTCGTTGACATTTGTCAAGAAAGCGATCACATCGTGGCGGACTACAGCCTCAATTTCTAGCACCCTATCGGTGTCAAAATCTGCCTTGGCCTTAATTTCCTCAACCGCCTGAGATGGAATGTAACCCAGTTCAGCTTGAGCCTCACAAACAGCAATTTCGACTTGCAGCCAAGTTTTTAGCTTATAGGTTTCACTCCACAGATTAGCCATTTCCGGCAAAGTATAACGCTCAATCACAGTTCGGCACAGAATACAACCGTCATATTTTACAGTCTAATTAATGTAGATCACTTTTTAGTGCTACTTTTTGTTCAGGGACAGAACTAGTTTTTGAGTCAAAGGTGATGATACTAATCCTACCGTCAGCCTCCATATATGCAAACTTCACATCGGCTAAAAATTCCACACCTTGCTGACGTAACTTGCTCATCAACTCATCGTCTGTAATTAACTCTCGTTGTAAATGGCGCTGAATCATCCGACCATTTTTTACCAATAGCAGTGGCGGTTGATTCAGAAAACGTTGAAACTGGGGTATTTTGTAACCTAACCAGTTCAGCAAATAGCTCCAAAAAATCACAGTTCCTACCAGGATAGCACCCTCAGTAATTGATGTATAATTACTCGCCATAGCATTTTGGGCAGCTTCCGCGAATAGCACAACTACGAGTAAGTCAGTAATTCCTAATGTTCCTAGTTGTCGGCTAGGAAGCATGCGTAGTAATGAAAACAGCGCTAAATAGACCAGCGATCCACGAATAATCAACTCAAAGATGCTGATGCTAGGAATAAAGATTGCCTGCCAATTAATAAAAAACCATTTTTCCATTAGCACTGATTTTCTTCCTTTTTAAATATATTTCTGGAAAAAATCCAGGATAAGGTTATTTATAAACACAGATTAATTATCTATGATTATATATGGTTTCTTTGAGCAAACTGACTTTTTTTATAGTTTAAACACTTTAATTTGAATCAGATTTAAAAATATAAACCTTCCCCAAGTATGCATTAAAATCACTAATTTTTTCTTCTCTTTTTTAATCGCTTGGGCTTTTTGAAAGACTGGAATAAGCGATTAATAAAGTTAGAAGATGGCTTTTTATTAGGGGACGATTGCTCTGTTGGATTCGTGCCATTTTCTTTAGTGTTATCAGACAGAGGTATGGCATCCTTCGTTGGGACTATGCCGCTTCCGTACCTTCTGGCATAAACTTGGGTAAACTCTGCACCAAAGAAAAGAATCTGTGCGGCATAGTTAACCCAAGCTAAGACGACTACCAGTGAACCAGCAGCACCGTAGGTTGAACCAAAACTGCCATTACCTAGATATTGTCCTAATAAAAACCTACCGATAGAGAACAAAAGTGAGGTAATAATAGAACCAATAAAAACATCATTCCAAGTAATTTTGACATCTGGTAGAACTTTGAAAATTAGCCCAAATAGCGCTGTGGTGATCGAAAAAGATAGGACAAAGTTAACTATTCGCCACAGGAAATCAACACCGGGGATAATGTTGCTAAAGTATGTTACTAATGCTGTCAATGCAGTACTAATTACTAAAGAAACTAAAAGTAAAAAGCCAATCCCGATCACCATTGCAAAGGATAAAAAACGTAGACGAATCATATTGATTATGCCGCGTCCGGGTTTCGTTTTCACTTCCCAAATCGTGTTGAGGGAATCTTGCAACTCAGTAAATAAACCAGTAGCACCTAATAGTAAAACTGCAATACTAATAATGGAAGCGATCGCTCCTGTTTTTGGTTTGTTAGCATTCTGAATGGCTGTTTGGATAAGTGCTGCGCCATCTGGGCCGACTAAACCTTGAATTTGTCCCACGATTTGACCCCTTGCCGCCTCTTCTCCAAATACTGCCCCGGCGATCGCAATTACAATAATCAGCAACGGTGCAATGGAAAAAATCGTGTAATAAGCTAACGCCGCCGCTAATCGTGAGGCTTTATCCTCACTCCATTCTTTGAATGTCTCTTGTAACAACTTCCAAATCGCCTGCAAATTCATCCAATCAGTCTCCTTAAGGGATGTCACTTAGTTACTGATATATTGGATACTTATTTCTTAAGTAACGGCATCTATCCAAGGGTGTTTGTGCAGCGTCCTGGAGGAGGAATTTATAATTTTATAGTCACAACGTTTTAGTGCTATGAGAGCAGTTGGGAGTAGGACTCATAACTTTTTGAACATAAAACTTAACATTTCCTGATTTTAGCCAAATATCCTCTCAGGTATTCCTCTGAGAGGGTTTGTACTTCGTTTTAAAAATCTACTCAATGGAGGATGCTTGATTATTATTAACAAAACCTATGAATCGCCTCTACCTTTTGGTAGATTTAATATTGACAATAAATTGTTTTATACAACACGTAAATTATACGGACAATGCCTCAGGTAGTTTTAGTTAACCCCCAAATCCCGCCTAATACAGGTAATATTGCTCGTACTTGTGCAGCTACGGGTACAGAGTTACATTTGGTGGGACCTTTGGGATTTGAAATTAGCGATCGCTACCTCAAAAGAGCTGGCTTAGATTACTGGCCTTATGTCAAACTACACTATCACGAATCGCTAGAGGCCTTTAAGAGCGTACATCAGGAGCGTGGAGGCAGATGGTTAGGTTATACAGTTGGTGGAAAATGTAATTATGTCAGCTTTCAGTTTCAACCTGATGATTGGCTGCTGTTTGGTAGTGAAACCACGGGCTTACCACCAGCAATTCTGTCAGATTGCGATACTACCCTGTATATTCCCATGAGCCAACCGGGGGTTCGCAGCTTGAATTTGTCAGTCAGTGTAGCAATTGGCTTATTTGAAACCCGTCGTCAGTTAGGCTATTTACAATAGTTGTTTACCTCCACAGCTATAAGTAATTATACTTAAGCTAGCTCCAGAAATCTATTGTACGAGTTATTTGTAGCTAGAAAAGTTTTCTTGCTTACGGAATAATTTGTAAACAAAGATACTTAAAATGGGATTTATCACCAAATTGTAGTGGAAGATACTTACAAGCACCAGAAGGTTATTATAAGAAATTTGTATATAAAACTTCGGACATTGCCAAATTTGAATGATAGATTTTGATGAATTTGAAACATCCTAAATTGGGGAACAAAAGACTAAAACCCAGTCAGGTTTTACATTTGAGCTATTTTGGCTTGATGAACGCCAGAAAGCAGCCCAAAAGTAGCCGATAGTTAATACGGTTCTTTTTTAGGGAATAATCAACGTAAAGTCTAGTGTTGAGAAGACGGATTCGGTAGAAATATCTTGAATATATCTACAGTAGGGAGCATAACTTTTCCAGAAGTCGTAGTAATTTAATTCTCAACAGCGACTATGGACTGAGGAAATAGTTTTCCAGTCCCCGCGATTGAGGCAAGACAAGCGCGGAAAATGGTAAAGAGTAAAAAATCCTAAGTGGTGTTAGGAGTGGTTCGGACAAGTAAACACAGCAAACTTTAAGTTTTGCTAATATGTGCCAACTTGTCTAAATCAGAGAAGCAGGTTAATCTTGCGTAAGCATCTCTGGTGAGTGTGATCTTGATCTATCTTTAGTTGTGATCTAGATCATTGACTAGTATCCAACTGAAAAATCGAGATCAGTTAAGCGCTAGTGATCATAGGAGGTCGTCTTTGAAACGAGCATTGAAAAAGAGAGTAAAAGCTGTGTTGAAAAATAACTCCAGTAGCGACGATGCCCCGGTAGAACTGCTGAATGTGATGAATCCAAAAGTTAACCGCCGGGTGCGGACAAAAGCCGCCATGATTGGCTTGGCAATCTCTATGGGAGCAACCAGCCTTTTGGTGACTCGACAAAGCGATCAAGCCCAAGCAGCAGTGCCTGTAGGTAGCCAAAAGGCAACTTCAACGATTCCTGCTGTTTCTGACACTGAGGTGAAATTCGCTTCCACAAGGCTGGAGTCCCAAGCAGTCTCATCAGCGAGCGTGCCGGAAAATCCTGTGATCGTGGAACCAACCGCAGTTTCACAAGTGCCTGGGCTTGAAGCTAAATGGCAAGTTGCGGCAAGTGGAATGTCTTTGCAAATTCCTGCATCAAAAACCTTTTCCCAAGCAACAACGGTTTATAAAAATTCCACCTACCCGAAGCCCCAAGTGGCACAGGGATTGAAGAATACCTTAGCCGAGACTAGTTTCCCAACAGTCAATAATCTGTCGAATTCTAGTACTGAAGCTGCTGGTAGTATAAATGCATCACTAACTGCCCAGCCACAAACAGTGGCAACATCTGGCGCAGCCGACAGTGAAATAAATGCACAACTTAAGGCGCAACAAGAGTTCGCACTGAATCGCTTACAAGAAAAATCGAACCGTTTAAGAAAAAGTCTGGCACAGTTGCGGTCTGGGGAGACCAAAACTTTATCACAAGCTGATATGGGGTTGGTGCAGCCGACGACTGTGGTTGAGAAGACTATATTAGCCCAATCGGGCACTTCTGGCGATGCAAGCAAAGCGAACCTGATATCGCGGTTAAAGCAGAAGACACAGACGAGTGCGTTTGTACCAGCTAGACCAACAGTTATTGCGTCTTCGACTCATACAGCCTACCAAGTTAAGCCTGGAGATACATTAGCAGCGATCGCCAGCAGATACAAAACTTCAGTATCACAACTAGTTAAGGCAAATAACCTCAATAATCCAAATCAACTGCAAATCAGTCAAAAACTGATTATTCCTGCTGCTCAAGTTGAGGCAACTATAGCCACCAAGCCCACTTTTGTAGAGTCTAGCAATACTTCAAAAGTAGCCACCTCCCATGATGTGAACATTGGTAGTGCCAACTCATATCTACCTACTTCACAATCACCAACTATTGCCGACAACAGTAACGTTGCCGTCCCTACACCGGTAATTGTTCAGATTCAGGCAAATAGTGCCACCCACGACCAAACAGCCGCCACTCCTGTTACTTCTTATGGTGTCGGTGGTGAAACTCCAGTGCCACAAGCATTTGTAGAAATGCAAGAGCCTAAAACACCAACAAATAGGGTAGCAAGCGTAAACAATAACAATAATGACCGTTTGCGGGGCTTACAATCCGAAATCCAGAGGTTACAGCAGAAATATCGCGCTCAACAGTCTGGAAACTTAATTGTGCCAGCAGCTAGCGAAACTAATAATGCTGCGATGCTCACTCCTGTTTCTAGCCCCAAGAATTTCACTGTACCCAAGTCCGTAGTTCGACCGAATAGTGTAGCGATACAAATTCCAGTTCCTACACCTATTAGAGCTAACTATAGCTTTCAACCAATTAAGTCCCAATACCGTGCTACTATGCCGGCTAACGAACCAATAAATCCAGATTTCTTGCCAAATTTAGGCTCTGCTAGTCAGTGGACTCCATCTGGCAATCCATCTGGCACAAGGGTTAAAACCCCTACTGGAAGAGTCAATGCCTCTGACTCCTTAGGAAAGATGCGGGGAACTACAGTTTCTCCACAGATGCGGATACCACCTTTGGCAGCAGTCGATCAATATCTGCCCAGACAAATTGACGAAACTATACCCCCTCCATCTAGCTCATCCATCGCTTACACATGGCCGGCGAAGGGTACTCTTACCTCTGGTTATGGTTGGCGCTGGGGTAGAATGCACAAGGGAATTGACGTTGCTAACTCCACTGGCACGCCAGTTGTCGCCTCGGCTGAGGGTACGATCGAAAAAGCTGGCTGGAATAATGGTGGTTACGGCAACCTCATCGATATTCGTCATCCCGATGGCAGTACGACTCGCTATGCTCATAACAGCAAGATTCTGGTGCAACCTGGTCAGCATGTGCATCAAGGAGAAACAATTGCTTTAATGGGTAGCACTGGTCATAGCACTGGGCCACACAGCCACTTTGAAATTCATCCATCAGGTAAGGGTGCTGTTAACCCAATAGCCTTCCTACCAAATCGCCTGTAATTCTTGAGTTGTCTGTAACTAAATCATTGCGTTGTTAATTGAGGGAGTTCACCTCCCTCTTTTGCTTCCTATGACCTCAACAGGGATGGAAGTTCTAACAAAATTCCCAAAGAGGCTAGTCTTGAGCAAATTTGTATGCTATATTAGTTAATGATTTGGAAAAACATGGCTCAGTAGCTCAGTTGGTTAGAGCACGGGACTCATAAGCCTGGGGTCGTTGGTTCAACTCCGACCTGAGCCATTTTAAAAGTTATAAGTAGTGAATGATAAATGGAGTTAAAATAGAGTAGCTTTGACTGCTCTGTAAGAGACAGGTTTGACCTCTAATACTCAGGACTGAGCGCTAACTGTTTGATGAGTTTGTAGCCAGTTGAGCAAATCAGCGATCGCACT
>Ga0123338_10004934_pt1 | contig 11533 bp, 6 predicted proteins | sample grotaG_FD_89793 | JGI IMG/M metagenome (GOLD analysis project Ga0123338, IMG submission 89793) | Glacier valley bacterial and archeal communities from Borup Fiord, Nunavut, Canada, to study Microbial Dark Matter (Phase II) -... | ecosystem: Environmental > Aquatic > Freshwater > Ice > Glacier ... | reverse complement strand
CAGGATCGTCGTCCACTGGAAATAATCGAGGCTGCCACCAACCGTCTCACCGCCCGGCAGCAGGAGATGATATTTCACATCGAGCAGCCGCGCACTGTTATCGGCGCGCTCGACCGCGCTGCCAAGCTGGATGAACCAATGGGCATCGCCGCGCAGCATGGTGCGGTGCGCCGCGCCCTCGAACGCCAGCATCGCACCCTTGACGGTTTCGAGCAGCCGTACGAGTTGCTCGCGCTGTTCGAGACGGGTGCCGAACTTCTGCACCTCGAGCCACGCGCCGTTGATCGCCTCCCACGCCTCAAGCGTCAGCGCGGTGCGCACCGCACGTGCATTGGCCCGCGCACATTCGAGGCAACGGCGGATCGAGCCATCGTTCAACGGATCGACCGTCAGGAACTCGCTGACGCCGAATTCGTCGACTGGCAGCCCGCGCTTTTTATGCGCGCTCGTCATCCAGGCGGCCGCCAGCGCACTTTCCCACGCATTTGACGCGCCGCCATAGGATGACGGCAACGACGCCAGCCGCAGCGTTGCCTCGATCAGCCGCGACAGGAAGTCAGCCCGCTCGATATAGCGCCCGACCCAATAGAGGTTGCCGGCGGTGCGGCTCAGCATGGCCTACTCATCGAGCACCCATGTGTCCTTCGTCCCCCCGCCCTGGCTGCTGTTCACCACCAGCGACCCCAGGTCGAGCGCGACGCGTGTCAGCCCGCCGGGGACGATGCGCGAGCCCTTCGCCCCGGTCAGCACGAACGGGCGCAGGTCGACATGGCGCGGGCTGATGCCGGTGTCGCACAGCGTCGGGCAGGTCGACAGCGCCAGAGTCGGTTGCGCGATGAACTTTTCGGGCGCGGCGCGCAGCTTGGCGGCAAACGCGGCAATCGTCGCGGCGGGCGCGTGCGGGCCGACCAGCATGCCATAGCCGCCCGAGCCATCGACTTCCTTGACGACCAGCTCGGCGAGGTGGTCGAGCACATACGCCAGTGCCTCGGGCTCGCGGCACCGCCACGTCGGCACGTTGTTCAGGATCGGCTCGGTGCCGGTGTAAAAGCGCACGATCTCGGGCATATAGCTATAGATCGCCTTGTCGTCGGCAACGCCGGTTCCGACCGCATTCGCCAGATTGACATTGCCGGCGTCATACGCGCTAATCAACCCGGGCACGCCGAGCATCGATTCCGGCCGGAACACCAGCGGATCGAGAAACGCGTCGTCGAGGCGGCGATAGATGACATCGACCTGCTGCGGCCCCTCGGTGGTGCGCATGTATACTTTGAGATCGCGGACGAACAGATCGGAGCCTTCGACCAGCTCGATGCCGAGTTTGTCGGCAAGGAAACTATGCTCGTAAAATGCGCTGTTGTGCTGGCCCGGCGTCAGCAGCACGCTGACGGGATCGTGGCTGACGCCCGACGGCGCCACCGAATGCAGCATCTCGAGCAGCAGGTCGGGATAGGTTTCCACCGGCTTGATCCGCAGCTGCGCAAACAGCTCGGGCATCAGCTTGAGCATCACCTCGCGGTTTTCGAGCATGTACGAAACGCCCGACGGCGTCCGCGCATTATCCTCGAGCACGTAAAACTCGTCGGCGTCGGTGCGCACGAGGTCGATGCCCGCAATGTGCACCCAGATGTCGTGGACCGGCCGCTTGCCGACCATCGCCAGCGCATAGGCCGGGTTCCGGAGCACCAGATCGGCAGGAACCACCCCGGCGCGCAGAATCTCCTGCGCGCCGTAGATATCGGCGAGGAACATGTTGAGCGCGCTGACCCGTTGCACCAGCCCGGCCTCGAGCCCGCGCCATTCCTCGGCACCCAGAATGCGGGGGACAATATCGAACGGGATCAGGCGCTCGGCTGCATCCGGATCGCCGTACACGGCAAAGGTAATGCCGATGCGGCGGAAGAACAGCTCGGCCTGCCGCCGCCGCGTCTGCATCAGGTCGTGCGGCGAGTGATCGAGCCAGTGCGCGATCGGCTTGTACGCGGCGCGGACGCGGTCCGCCGACGCGCCCTCGTGCCCGAACATTTCGTCGAATGCAGCAATCCCCGACACGCCGCTCCCTTCGCCCTCGCCGACCGCATAGTGTGCAGTGCAGCGAGAACACGCAAGGGGCGGCGTGCCGATTAGCGAAACCAGCTATTGCGGCTGGTTGTGATGCTCCGCGTCATTGCCGCTGCGTTGCGGGCGATCGACACGCGCAGGGCGCTCGGCGGGTGGTGCCGGGCGCGGCTGCGGTGGCGCGACCTGAACCTGCGGACGGGCGACGACTGCTGGCGGCGCGGCCATCGGCGGCGGTGCGGCACGCGGACGCTCGCCGCCGCCGGGGGCGCCGCGGTTAAAGCCTGCACCTCCGCCACCGTTTGGCGCCTCGCCACGGCCGCGGTCGCCGCGAGCGCCCGGCACCGGAGCATTGCCGCCGGTGGCAGGCTGAAACGCCTCCGCACGGCGACGGTCCCAATAGGGGCGTGTCGCATCGGGCGCTGGTGGGCGGTTCAACGCGGCTTCGTCGCGCGGCGGACGTCCGCCCGGCGACTGCCACGGCGTACCCGTCGCGACCACAGGCGGGCTGCCCCGATCGGAACCGGGGCGGTCATTGCCAGCCCGGTCGTTGCCAGCCCGATCGCTGCCGGGCCGTTCATTGCCACCGCGACGGTCGCCGTCGGGCCGCTGGCCATAGCCCTGAGCGGGATAGCCGGGGCGGCCAAGTGCGGGTTGGCCGTAGCGGACTCCGCCCGCGTCGGGCGCTCGCCAACGGTCATCGCCCGGACGTCCGCGCGCGTCGTTGAAGCCGCGGGGGTCACGGCCACTGTCACGGCCACGATCACGGTCACGGTCGCGACCGCGGTCACGATCGAAGCTGCGGTTGACGATATGGCCCCCCTCGCGCTCATAATGCGTGACGTCGCGCGTCCGGCCCCACCATTCGCGGTTGCGGTTGTACGGCAGGATAACGGTGGTCACCGACCGGCCATAGAGGTAGCCGCGCGGTACATAGACCCAGCTCGGCTCGTACCACTGGTCATAACCATAGCTGGCAAAGCCGCCGAACCCGAAGCCGATGCTGATCTGCGGCGGCAGCGGTGCCCAGCCGGCGTATTCGTCGCCGTCGCGCCATGCGACCCAACCCGGACCCCAGACGGTATCGGGCACCCAGATCCAGCCGAAGCGCTGGTCGAAGCCCCAGCGGCCGTAATGATAGGTCGCCCAGCCCCACGGTTCATCGCTGCGCCAGACACGGCCGAATTCGGCCGTGTCTTCCCAGCGGCCAATCGTGAAAGGTCGCCAGTTGCGATCGACCGACGGCTGCCATGCGCGGCCCCATCGGGTTTCGACCCAGCGGCCGTACCGCGACAGCGGCTCGTAGAAGGCCTCGACCGAGCCGATCTGCTGGCCGTCCTCATATTGCTGCTGCGCATAGCCGTCTTGCGGATATTGCGGCGGATACGGTGTATACTGCGCGCTCGCAGCAACCGAGCTGGCAAAAAGCGCCGCCGCAAACAGACGTTGAACGATCATCGAGCGACCTCCCTGCCGGTGAGCCACACCGGAACGAGCGCTCGATTTACCCGAGTCGCACTGTCGGCAACATGAACGCCTTATTCGGCCGCGAGTTTCGCTTCGATCGGCGCGGCAGCAGCGGGAGGACGGCGACGGGCGCGACGGCGTTCGGCAAGGCTTTCGATCCCGAGATAGACCACCGGCGTGATGAACAGCGTCAGCACCTGACTGACCATCAGCCCGCCGAGCACGGCGATGCCGAGCGGCTGGCGCAACTCCGCGCCCGCGCCGATGCCCAGCGCCAGCGGCAGCGCTCCGGCGATGGCCGCAAAGGTCGTCATCATGATCGGACGGAAGCGCTGCAGGCACGCCTCGCGAATGGCGCGCGCCGGGGGCCAGTCATGCTCCCGCTGCGCACTGAGGGCGAAGTCGATCATCATGATGGCGTTCTTCTTGACGATCCCGATCAGCATGACGACGCCGATGATGCCGATCACGTCCAGCGGCTTGTGGAACAGCGCGAGTGCTGCAACCGCGCCGATCCCCGCCGCCGGCAACCCCGACAAAATGGTGATCGGATGCACGAAGCTTTCGTACAGCACGCCGAGCACGATGTAGATCACCAGCACGGCGGCAAGGAACAGCCAGCCCATGCCCGCCGTCGACGCTTCGAACGCCTGCGCATTGCCCTGAAACGAGCCCGTCACCGACGATGGTACCGCAAGGTCGCTCAGCGCCGCTTCGATCAGCGTCTTCGCCTGGCTTAGTGGCACGCCGGGCGCGAGGTTGAAGCCGATCGTTACCGCGGGCAGCTGGCTTTGGTGGCTGACCGACAGCGGTGCACCCTCGACGATAACATGCGTTACCGCCGACAACGGCACGGTCGCATTGTTCGCGCCGCGAACATAGAGCGCATTGATGTTTTCGGGCGTCAGCTGCTGATCGGCGGCGATCTCGAGGATCACCTGATAGCTGTCGACATCGGTATAGATGGTCGAAATCTGACGCGTGCCAAAGCTCGAATACAGCGTATCGCGGATCGCCTGCACCGGCACGCCGAGCCGCGACGCGGCATCGCGGTCGATGACGACGCGCGCCTGCTTCGCACCGCGTTGGTAATCGGTCGTCACGTCCTCGAAGCCCGGCGTCGAGCGCAGCCGCGTTTCGAAATTCGGCGCAAAACTATAGAGCGCCGCCTGATCGACCGAGGCGAGTGTATACTGGTACAGGTTCGATGACGGTCGCCCGCCGAGCGTCAGATTCTGCGGGATCGTCGGCGATGCTTGCACACCCGGAATTCCGCCGAGCTTCTTGCGCAGCCGCGCCATCACCGCTTCCGCGCCGTCGCGTTCGGCGCGCGGTTTGAGCGGCGCGAACATCCGGCCCGAGGTCCCTCCCGCGCCGGCAAACGAGTTGACGCGCAGCACGGCGGGGTCGGCGAGCACGATCTTTGCCACCGCGTCCTGCTTGGCGAGCAGCGTCGGGAACGCCGCATCGGGCGCGACCTCGACGCCAAAGAAGATCTGACCGGTGTCTTCGGTCGGAAAAAAGCCCTTGGGAATGGCGCCAAAGGCCCAAACCGTCAGCGCAATCGACACGAAGGTGAACAGCACGATGACCCGGCTGCGTGCCAGCGTCCAGTCGAGCGCGCGGGCATAGCCGTTCTGCAGCCGCATGAAATTGCGCGTCGACCAGCGTGCGACGCGGCCCGGTTCGTGGTGGCCTTCCTTGAGGACGCGAGCGGCGATCATCGGTGCCAGCGTCAGTGCAATGACCGCCGACACGCCGATGGCGATCGTCATGGTCACCGCAAACTCGCGGAACAACCGCCCGACGATGCCACCCATGAACAGCAACGGGATGAAGACCGCGACGAGACTGACCGAAATCGACACGACGGTGAACGAAATCTCGTTGGTGCCGGTGACTGCCGCGATGCGCGGTCGCTCGCCGCGTTCGATGTGGCTGACGATATTTTCGAGCACGACGATCGCATCATCGACGACGAACCCCGTTGCCAGCGTCAGCGCGAGCAGGCTGAGGTTGTCGAGGCTGAACCCCGCGAGAAACATGCCGGCAAATGTGCCGACGGCTGCAACGGGCAGGATGACCGCAGGAATCAGCGTCGCGCGACCGTCGCCGAGGACGAGATAGATGACGAGGATCACCAGCAGCGCAGTGCCGACCAGCGTCAGCTGCGCGTCGCTGACCGAATGGCGGATCGACTGCGAGCGGTCGACCACCACGTCGATGGTGGTATTCGCCGCCAGCGTTTCGCGGATCTTGGGGAGCAGGGCGTTCAGGCGGTCGACCAGCTCGACCACGTTCGAGCCGGGCTGGCGCTGGATGCCCATCGTCAGGGACGGCACACCGTTCAATTTGCTGCTGCCGCGCAGGTTCTCGAATGAATCGAGCGAGGTCGCTACATCTGCAACGCGAACCGGCAGGCCGTCCTTATAGGCGATGATGACCTGCGCAAAGTCACCGGCGTGCTTCATCGTGCCCGTCGCATCGAGCGTGTACGACCGCGGCCCGTTGGCGATCACGCCGACCGCGGTGTTGCTGTTCGCAGCCGCCACCGCGGTACGCAGATCCTCTGGCGTCAACCCGCGGCTGCTCAGCGCCTGCGGATCGAACTGGATTCGCACCGCGAATTTCCGCGAGCCATAGACATTGACCTGGCTGACGCCCGGCAGCGTCGCGATGCGCGGGATGATCGTCGTGTCGGCCAGCGTCTGCAGCGCACTCAACGGTACCGTCGGATCACGAAGCGACAGAATGACCACCGCCTGGTCGGCGGGATTAACTTTCTGGAACGACGGCGGCGACGGCATTTCAGTCGGCAGTTTTCGGGCCACCGCCGACAGCGCGCTTTGCACGTCGAGCGCCGCACCGTCGATGTTGCGATCGAGCGCGAACTGGACGTTGATCTGCGTACTACCGGTCGAACTGGTCGAGGTAATCTGGTCGATGCCGGCGACCGTCGACAGCTGACGCTCGATCGGCGTCGCGACCGCGCTCGCCATCGTCGACGGATTGGCACCGGGCAGGCTGGCGCTGATCTGGATCGTCGGGAAATCGACCTGCGGCAGTGCCGACACGGGCAGCTGGCGATAGCCGAAAACGCCCGCCATGATGATCGCGACCGTCAGCAGGATCGTTGCGACGGGGCGTTCGACTGCGGCGCGGACCCAGTTCATGCGGCACGCTCCGGGGTGGCGGCGCCGCGGATGCGGACCTTATCCCCCGGCTTCAGCTTGGCGAGCGAATCGATCACCACATGCGCGCCCGGTGCAAGCCCGCTGGTGAGGTAGACACGACCGTCGGCCCGGCCGGCGATCGAGACCTTGGTAAGCGCAACGACAGCGTCCGCCCCCACCGTCCAGACATAGGTGAAATCCTGCGCGTTCTGGACCGCCGCCTCGGGCACGGCGAGATAACGATGCCCCTGCCCCAATGGCACATCGAGGTCGACCAGCGCGCCCGGCCAAAGCTCGCTACTGCCGTTGGAAAACTGGGCCTTCGCCGCGAGGCTGCCGGAGGCGGCATCGACATTGTTGTCGAGAAATACCAGCTTGCCGGTGGCAAGCGGCGCCGCGCTGTCGTGAACGCGCGCCGTGACCGTGACGGCACCACTGCTCATCGCGGTCCGCAACGGCTGGATTTGCGCGGGCGGCACGGCGAAGCGGACGAGGATCGGCGACAACTGGTTGACGGTAACCAGTGGCGTCGTATCGCTCGCGCGGACCGTCGCCCCAAGCTTGTAGCCGATCTCGCCGGTGCGTCCCGAAACCGGCGCGGTGATCGTCAGGTACGACAATGCCGTTTGGGCGGCATTGAGTGTCGCGCGCGCGCCGCCGATGCCCGCAGCCGATGTGTCTGCCGCTGCCTGTTTGAGCTCGATCGTTGCTTTTGAGACAAAGCCGTTGGCAACCAGCGCCTGCGAGCGCTTCAGATCAGCGGCCGCCTGCGCATTGGTGGCGGCGGCGCTGGCAAGCGCGGCGCGGCTTTGCGCGATCTGAGCGCGGACGGCGCGGTCGTCGAGCCGGAATAACGGTTGCCCGGCGCGGACCATATCGCCCTCGTGAAACAGCACAGCGGTGATCTCGCCATCGACGCGGGTCCGCACGGCCACCGATTGCAATGGCGAAACCGTGCCCAGCACCGTCAGCTGCGGGACAAAATCGGTTGGCTGTGCCGCTGCGACGGCGACCGCCAATCGCGGCTTGGGCGGCGGCGGCGCCTTCGAGTTGCAGCCGCCAAGCATGCTGATTGCAGCAACCACGATAAATAAGGTGCGTGTGATCATGGTCCGCCAAACTGGAAGGGCAGGTTACGACTCCGCGACTACAAGATTATCGCGGCCACCGCTCGTTAGAACTTTGAATTGGCCCACGCCAGCCGCGACATGCTGCCGCAAGGTTCAAACGCTGTCAGATCAACAGCGTGTCGCCGCCGCGCTCGGTCACCAGGCGACCGATCGCATCGAACAGGTCCTGCATGGCAACGGGCTTGAGCAACAGCTCGTCCGCGCCCGCCGCAAGGCATTCTTCACGCAGGTTCGGCGCAGTATCGGCAGTCACCACGATCACCGGCAAATTCGCCTTCGCATCGGTGCGGGCCCGGATGTGACCGATTGCCGTCAGGCCGTCCATGCCGGGCATGCGAAGGTCCATCAGGATGATGTCGAATGTCATGTCATCGATCATCTGCAGCCCCGACAGCGCCTCGGGTGCCTCGGTCATTTCGACCCCGCCGACGCGCAGCATGTCCCGCACCACCCGGCGATTCATGGCATCGTCTTCGACGAACAACACCTGCACTATCGATCCCCCTGCCGGTTAGCTAACCCAACCCGGCACGTCTGTCGCCTGCTCGTTGCAACCATCACGGAACTGTAACCACATTACTCTTGACCAATACGGCGGGTTCCACCGCAGCGAAACATTCTGCCAGCCGCGATGCCAGTTCGGAACCCGTCACCGGCTTGCTGATCACCTGAAAGTCCGCGGCCCGCAAGGGGGCGAGCTCGTCGCCGATCGCATTTGGCCATAAGACCACCAATCTAACCGGCAAGTGCTGCGTCGCGGCCGCAAGCTCCAGAAGGTCGCTGGCCCCGCCGGGTTCCGCATGAAGCGCCGTCGCATCGACCAGCACGACATCGACCGACTGCCCGTGCGCGCGGTCGACCACGGCGGCAAAATCGGGAACCACGGCGAAGTTCGCGACACAGGGCGTCAGCACCGCGCGTAGCACACCCTGCACAATCGGGTTCGCCCCGACCAGCAGCAGCCTCGCCCCGGCCAGCCCGTCCGCGACGGGGTTTCCACGATCATTTGCCGGCATGACCGGTGAAACGCGCTGGACCGGCAAGCTGACCGTGAATGTCGACCCAACACCGACCTCGCTCGCCACGCCGATGTCTCCGCCCATTGCGCGTGCCAGCGTCTGCGAGATCGCCAGCCCAAGCCCGGTCCCGCTGAACCGACGCGTCGTCCCGGCATCGAGCTGTCGGAATTTTTCGAATATCAATTCGAACGCGGCAGGCGGGATGCCCATGCCGCTATCGGCAACCATGATTTTCAGATGTTCGCCGTCGCCGCCGTGGTGCATGCCGACCTGCACCTTGACGCTGCCTTCAGCAGTGAATTTGATCGCGTTCGAGAGCAGGTTCGACAGGATCTGCTGCAAGCGCCGACCGTCCACAAGCACGCGTTCGGGGCAATCCGGACGATCGAGCGTCAGCACCAGACCCTGTTCGGTGGCGCGCCCCTGCCAAAAGGCCACGACCTCGTCGAGCAGCCGTGGCAGGTCGGTTTCGATCGCGTGGATTTCGAGCTTTCCGGCATCTAGCTTGGCGAAATCGAGGATATCGTCGATCAGCGCGCGCATCGCCTCGCCGGCACCCTGCACGAGCGTAATGCGCTCGCGCACCATGCCGGTCACCGACCGGTCGGCAAGCAGAATTTGCGTCATGCCGAGCACGCCGTTGAGCGGCGTGCGAATCTCGTGGCTGGTGGTTGCGAGGAATTGCGACTTGGCCAGCAGCGCCTCGGTCAATTCGGCATTGACGACCGTCAGCCGGTTGTTCGCCGCCCTCACCCGGTCGCGGCTGCGCCGCAACGACCGCAAATTGACCGCCAGCGCCACCAGCCCGACGCTGACAACGAGCAGCAGCGAGCCGAGGATCAGCAGGTTCTGGCGCGCCTGCAGCCGGTTCAAGGCGATGTCGCGCTGCAACTGGCCCGCCTTGAGCATGGCGATCCGGCCGTTCTGATTGGCGAAGTCGAATTGCGCCGCCATCAGCGAGGCGTTCGTCGATGCCGCCAACGCCCGCCCTTCATCGTCGAGGCGCTTAAAAATCTCGAGATGCCGCAGCGCCGCCGGACCATCGCCCTCGAGCTTATAGGCCTGGTACGCGGACCATTGGACGCGGCGATAAAGCTGCGTCACCGCGTCTGGACCGGCACCGGTCAGCGCTGATTCGGCGAAGTTCGTCGCGGCACGCGGTTGTTTGCGCGCAAGCGCAAGTTCGGCTGCGGTACCAAGCACCAGGGGACGATAGCCCGCCGATTCGGGGCGCTCCGAAAGCTTCATCGCGCGTGCCAGCGACGCTTCGGCTGCAGCAAGTTCGCCCGTGCCGATTTGCGCCAGCGCGAGGTTGTTGAAAATTTTCAGCTGCTGGCGCGGCAAATCGAGTTTGGTGGCGAGCACGAGCGCCCGTTTGAACTCACGCTCGGCATCGGCATATCGGTCAAGCTCGTAGAGCGCGTTCGCCTGATTATTGGCGTTGGACAGCGCCAATTTCGGATCATTAGGGAATGTCTCTTCGGCAAGACGGTAATAATAGAGCGCGCGATCGCTGTTGCCGGCATCCCGATAAATCGATCCGATATCCTGGAGTGCGATCGCTTCGCTGCGCGCTTCATGCACGCGCGAGAAAATACGGTACGCCGCAAGATAGTCTTGCAGCGCTTTCGGCGAATTTCCCGTGCTGCTTGAAATGCCGGCCCGTGACAGTAACAGATCGCCCTGGAGTTTGATCGGCGGCTGCAAATTGCCGACAGCTAGGAGCGCCGAGCTGACGAGCGGCGCTGCGCCATCGGCGTTATTCAGACGAATCATCGCCTCGGCCCGGACCCACTGTGCCGTCGCGACTGCAATTCGCCGCGCTTCCGATGGCGGCTGGTGGCGCGCTGCCTGCTCGACTTTTGCGGCAAGCGATAGCGCGATTGCGGGATCGACGAGCATCGCCGCCTTGGCCTCGTCGATCGTCGGCGCTGACGGCACGGCGGGCGCGGCCGATGCAGCCAGCGGCAACAGCGATGCGAAGCCAACAATAACGAGCAAGCGCCGTAGCCCCCGCATCGCCGCCTTACCCTGTCGCTGCGGTGACAGGTTCGCGCATCGTCCGGCGCCAAAAAGCCAGAGGCGGATTGAGCGTCGGTGTCGCGCTCGTCAAGGTTGGCACATAATCTCGCAGGAACGTCTCGAGCGCGTCGATCGTCAGCGCCGGGCTGATCAGGAAACCCTGTGCGAAATCGCATCCCATGACGCGCAACAATGCCAGTGCGGCGGGGCTTTCGACACCCTCGGCCACGACCTGCAAGTCGAGTGCGTGCGCCAGATCGATCGTCGAACGGACGATCAGCGGGTCGCGATTACTCGTCGTCATGCCGCTGATGAACATCTTGTCGATCTTGAGTTCCTGCGCCGGCAGCTCCTTCAGATAGGCAAGCGACGACATGCCCGAGCCATAGTCGTCGATCGAAATCGCAATGCCGTGGTCGGTCAGGCGCTTGAGGTTGGCGAGCGCCAGCCCTGAGTTCTCGATGAACACCGTCTCGGTAATCTCGAAGCCGATCCCACTATGGCCGGCATCGGTCATCGCGCAGACTTCGCGGACGAAGTCGGCATTGGTCCGCAGCCCGGCGGACACATTGATATGGATCGAAATCACCTTGCCGGCGGCGGCAAGGCGCTTTTGATCGACCAGCGCGCGGCGCAGCACCCAGATCGTCAACTCCCGGAT
>Ga0123338_10004933_pt1 | contig 11534 bp, 9 predicted proteins | sample grotaG_FD_89793 | JGI IMG/M metagenome (GOLD analysis project Ga0123338, IMG submission 89793) | Glacier valley bacterial and archeal communities from Borup Fiord, Nunavut, Canada, to study Microbial Dark Matter (Phase II) -... | ecosystem: Environmental > Aquatic > Freshwater > Ice > Glacier ... | reverse complement strand
GTATCCAGCCGGACATTCTGTTGTGCCGTGCCGAGCGTTTCCTGCCGAAAGAAATGAAAGAGAAAATCGCGCTGTTCTGCGATGTGGCGGAAGAGGCTGTGGTGACGGCAAGCGATGTATCCTCGGTCTACGAAGTGCCGCTTTCTTTTGCGCAGGAAGGCGTGGACGAGATTGTTCTCAGGCAGTTGAAAATTGAACCCCGGCCCAGCGATTTAAGCCGATGGCGCGGCATGCTGGAGCGGATGCAGAACCCGATAGACGAAGTCTCCATCGCGCTGATCGGCAAGTATGTGGAGTACGAAGATTCCTATAAGAGCCTCAAAGAAGCGCTGCTGCACGGAGCGATGGCTCACCAGTTGAAGCTGAACCTGCACTGGATTGAAGCCGAGGGAGTGGACGGGCCCGGTTGGCAAAAACGGCTGGAAGATTTCGACGGCATTCTGGTTCCTGGCGGCTTCGGCAGGCGCGGCATTGAAGGCATGTTGAACGCGATTCAGTTCGCGCGCGAGCGCAAGGTTCCTTACTTTGGCATCTGTTTGGGAATGCAGACGATGGTGATTGAGTTCGCGCGCAATGTGTGCGGTTTGGAGCGCGCCAATTCCACTGAGTTCGATCCCGCGACACCGCATCGGGTCATCTATAAACTGCGCGAATTGAAAGGCATTGATGAGTTGGGCGGCACCATGCGTTTGGGCGCCTGGCCTTGTGTGCTGGCCGAAGGCAGCTTCGCGCGCGATTCCTACCAGATGCCGGAAATCAGCGAGCGGCACCGCCATCGCTACGAATTTAACCGCGAATATGAAAAAACGCTAACCGATGCCGGTCTGCGCATCACCGGCGAAACTCCAGACCGCACCTATGTTGAAATCTGCGAATTGAACGATCATCCCTGGTTCCTGGGCTGCCAGTTTCATCCGGAGTTCAAATCGAAGCCGCTTGAACCGCACCCGCTATTTCAATCGTTCATAGCTGCGGCATATCATTACCGCCGTCACCGCATGATGCCGCTTGAACCACGGGAGCGCGCGGTCGAGTATTCGCGTGGGGGCTAACTTACTCCTGATCGCCGGGCCTTGCGTGATTGAGAGTGAGGAGCATTGCCACCGCATGGCGCAGGCGATTCGGCAGATCGCCGGCGATTACATTTTCAAAGCGTCGTTCGATAAGGCGAACCGCACCCGCGTGGATTCGTATCGGGGCCCCGGGCTGAAAGAAGGTTTGCGAATTCTGGCCGGGGTAAGAGCCGCCACTGGCCTGGAGGTCTTGACCGACATTCATACACCGGATCAAGCGGGGCCGGCGGCTGAGGCCGTCGACATCCTGCAAATTCCGGCATTTCTGTGCCGACAGACCGACTTGCTGGTTGAAGCGGGACGCACGGGCAAGGTGGTCAATATCAAAAAGGGCCAGTTCATGGCTCCCGCCGACATGCAGTATTCAGTGGATAAGGTCCGCTCGACGGGCAATGAAAAGGTGATTCTGACGGAACGCGGCACGTCATTCGGTTACGGCAACCTTGTTGTGGACATGCGCGGCCTGATCATCATGAAGAAGATAGGTGTACCGGTGATTTTCGACGCCACGCACAGTGTGCAACTTCCCAGCGCGGCGGGCGGTGTTTCGGGTGGAGAGCCGGAATTTATCGAGCCATTGGCGAAGGCTGCTGTCGCGGTGGGAGTGGACGGGATCTTTGTGGAAGTTCATGACAACCCTGCGCAGGCGCTGTCAGACGGCGCGAACGCCCTCCACTTAAGCCTGCTGCCGAATTTCCTTCAAACGCTAGGACGCATCGCTGCGTCATAAACTGTAGATGGTGCCCAACATTCGTCAACGTAGCCGTCGCGGCTTCTCGCTTATCGAGCTTCTGATTGTCATCGCGATCATTTTGATCATTGTGACGGTGGCAGTTCCGAAGTTAAACAATGCCCGCAAGTTCGCCCAGGAGACCGCAGCCATTAAAGCCGTCCAGACGATTCATTCCGGCGAAGCGCAATACTTTTCGCAGTACGGCAAGTACGCAGGTTCGCTTTTGGAACTCGGTCCGCCTACCAGTGGACAGGCTGGTCCGCAGGCAGCCGATATCATCCATGAAGATCTGGCCACCGGAATCAAGCAAGGGTACAAGTTCACGCTGACAGCCACCGCCCAAGGCTATACGGTGAATGCGGTGCCGGTAGCTTTCGGTTCTACGGGAAGCCGCACGTTTTATTCGGACCAATCGATGTCCATCCGGCAGAACGCGGGCCAGGAGCCGGCCGGCCCGGCAAGTCCTGAACTGAAGTAGCTCGTGGATTCGGTTCCCGAGCAGTATCATTCCTGGTATTACAATCAGCTGGTTTGGACTCACACCACTTTCCTGGGTGTGCCGTGTCTGAAGTCTGTCAGCGACATGTGGAATTACCAGGAGATACTTGCCGAGCGCAAGCCTTCTCTGGTCATCGAGTTCGGAACATTCAAGGGAGGGTCGGCTCTTTTCTTCGCCACCATCCTGAAGCTGACCTCGCCTCATTCACGCGTGCTGACCGTGGATTTGGACCAGCATTCGGTAAACGAGGCGGCTCGGTCGAATCCGCATATCGAGTTTATGGAAGCAAGTTCGACCAGCCCGGAAACGGCGAACCGAATTCGTGAATTACGGCTTCAGTATCCCGGCAGCGCGTTCGTTGTCTTGGATAGCGATCACAGCAAGAATCATGTATTTCAGGAATTGCTGCAATTGCGGCAGCTAACGCAAAGCGGCGATTATGTCGTGGTGGAGGACGGCAATTTAAACGGCCATCCTGTATTTCCTAAATTCGGGCCGGGGCCGTATGAAGCGATTGAGGAATATTTCGCTCAGTATCCAGATGATTACGTGAGCGATACGGCGCGCGAGGAAAAGTTCGGATTTACCTTCGCGCCCAAGGGCTTTCTCATTCGACACTGAAAGCAAGAAAAGGAGGGTGAGTCACCCGAATGACCTACCCTCCTCGTTCTCACTGATAGTAGGCTGTTCTTAGTAAGCGCCAAACATGACAGACAGCAGCGTTGCGGCGTATGTCACGAAAGCATTGACGGTCAGTGGGTAAGTAAGAGCCGGCTGCGGATCTGTGAGGAAGACCGTGCCGTTCTTGTAATATTTCATCTGACCGCTCTCTATCGCAACACGAAGCACGTCGCCGGTAGTGGCGAGCACCGCGCCGCGGTACGCCCCCAGCTCCCTTACCTCTGCCGCACCGCCTCCGTTCAGGGTGATGCCGCAGTCGATGGCGCCTGCATTGTGACCCAGGCCAATGCCACGCACTGTGTTCACCTCAGACACGGTGAATTCCACAAAGCCATTCCCCTGGGTGACCTGTTGTTGCGAGCTGGCCGAACCCATGTAGCCATCGTTGCTGCTTCGCAGGTTGTTGCCGGTGATGGAAACATGGCTACCGTTCGTCCAAACCAGGTTTTGCGGCGTTTGCACAACAGGGACCGACCCGGAAGCCAGCATGACGGACGACAAAGTTGCCTGCGAACTGAGTTGGGCATCCACGAACAAGGGGTAAGCGAAAGTGGGAGCAGTGTTCGAATAGAACACCGTCGTGTTCTTGTAGTAATTCATGTGCCCGCTTTCGAGCGCGACACGGAAGATGTCGCCGGACGCATACGATGTCCCCCCGCGATACTGGCCGGACTCTCTGACTTCCGCGCCGCCGGCACCATTGAGGGTGATTCCAAATTGGATTGAGTTGTTGTTGGTGCTGAGCCCAACCGACCGGACCCAGTTATACACAACCACCGTGAACTGCACGAACCCATCGCCAACAACAAGCTGCTGCTGAGCGGTGGCGCTGCCGTTGAAACCCGCGTTGGTGCCCTGAATGGAATTTCCGTTTGCGACCGCGTTCAGTAGGTTGGTCCAGACCACCGGCACGGCTGCTGACGGACCCGGAACAGGAGGTGGTGGAGGCGGCAAAGGAGGTGGTGGCGGGGGTAACGGGGGTGGCGGGGGTGGCGGGAGTGGCGGGGGTGGCGGGGGTGGCGTCACCACCGTGGACCCCATCCCAGTCGTCGTCATCACTGTCTGTTCCTGATTGGCACGGTAGAAATTGGAATCCCAAAGAACATACTTGCCATCGCCTGAGAGGCCGGCGCGCGCGGTGCTCCAATATGTATCGTTGGTGAAGCGCATGCTGTGCAGTTGAGCCAGGCGTCTAATTTCGAGCCCCAAGCCGCGCACCACGAAAACTTCGGATTCATGGGGGAAGCGAGGGATGGGCGTGCTCATGTTGGCAGGGTCCATTGCCAAGTAGTCTGCGTAGTTTTTGGAAAACGCGCAATAGGCGTTGGTCTTCGCGCAACTGACGTGAGAGGCGACAAAGGAATCGCCGGCTCCGCAAAAATGAGTAGCCATGATGGAGGTTAGGCCCCCTTGAGCGCCGATATCGAGAATGGCGTTGCCCTTCGAGAGTTCAAGTGCGGTAACCCGGCGTGAACATGGCGCAAAGGAACTGCCCTCGTAATCCATTTCCAAGGCGAGATACTGCTTGCCGTCCGTGTTTTCAAAAACATCGGCGTGGGGTGCTCCCAGGCAGAGTTCACCCGGCTCGCAGACATGGTTCCCGTTGTTGCGGCCGTACGCGCCCATCAGGTGCGAAGGATATTCGGCACCCCGATACTCGAACGCGAGCGTGCCAGTGGCTGTATCAACGGAGAAGGCTGCCAGGGAAGGCAAGCCCATCAGCAGCACGTATCGCTTGCCGTTTGTGCTATCCACGCCACGGGCGGTCAAAGAAAAATCGACCCAAGTAAAAGGAATGGCGCCTGCTATGGCCGGGGAGTTATAGTCCGCGCAATAAGTGCGAACGTTGGCTAGATCGATGACGCAGACATTGTGTTCAACGGGCGCAAAGAAGGACAGCCAGTTGTCCTTCGATCCATCGCCGGTGCCGCCGTTTTCGATGGCGCTGAAACGGTTCGTTGCGGCGTAATTGACTATGGTCGTTGTTGTATTGGTGGAGAGCACATGCTTCATCACTGCGGCACCGGAGAAGTAATAGTAGATGTCGTCGCTTAGGGCATCCCATCGCGGCTGGTCCAACGTGACCACGCCCGGGCGGGCACGGTAGACGACGGCCGATGTTGCGGTGTCCACAATATCAGTCTGTTCGCCGTTGATGGACAGCATGGCGTATTTTCCGGTGGCGCTAAGGGGAAGCGGAGTGGAATAGCCATGCAGGGTGCGTGTAGGCGAGAGAACTTTCACAACGGATCCGAAAGTGGCATCCACGTAGGAACTTCCCACGGCCGGAACCTGGAAAGGCGACAACGGCGATTCACCCGGAACGGTGCAAAGCGCGGCGTCTGCGAACTGCGCTGGAGTGGAGCAACCCCGCGGGGTGGCCGGATAAGTAAATGCGGGTGTCGCTTGGGCCGATAGTATCGCACAAGCCGAGCAAACACCCAAAAGAAATATGAGAATTCTTTGAGCTACGCTTTTGTGAAGTGTATTAATCATCACCGTTATCTTACCGGGATGAGAAGTGTTTAACAATACAACAAATTCAGTTACGAATTTGGCCTAAGGGGATATACAGGTATTTAACTACCAGTTTGTGATTGATCCATCGGGCCGTTCAAAAATGGGAGTAACGCGGTAACGTTCAGTCACTTCCGCCTGCAGTTGAAGTGGTTTTGTATCGAGTTCCACGCCAAGTCCGGGGCGTCGATTTGGCATCAACTTTCCCTTATTCCAATCGGCGCAAACGGGCAAATGGGGCTCAGCCTGTGGGCCGGTGCCGGTCATTTCCATCATCACGGGGCCAGAGAATGCGGCACATGCGTGCACCAGGGCCGCGACACTAAGGGGCCCAGTGAAATGCGGGATCAAACCCACATAATGCGTTTCGCAAATCGCGGCTATTTTCATGAATTCGGTGATACCCCCGACGTTCGGAAGCGTCATACGTGAATAATCGATTAATTGCTGTTCAATCAAATCATTTACATCCCATTTTGAGCCGAATTGTTCGCCCACCGCTATGGGGACTTTCACTTTTTGCCGAAGTTCTTTGTAGACCATCGGGTTTTCCGAGCGAATGAGATCTTCGGCGAAGTAGGGCTCCAAGGGTTCGATCAGGCTCGCCAGACGCACGGCATCGGGCAGATCGAGGCGGGTATGAAAGTCGAGTGCCCAATCGCCGTCTTTTCCGACGCCTTCGCGAATCTGGACGCAGTCTTCATAAGTTTTGCGGACCATCTTATGCGAGTTAAAAGGCTCGCCGCGGCCGGGGTCGGCAGTGGCATGGCGATACGCGCGGAAGCCCATTTCCATGCAGGCGCGCGCGGATTCTTTCAAGCTGCCGCGATTCGGAAAGCTGGTGGCGTAGCATTCGCAATGGTTGCGCTGCAGGCCTCCCAGCAATTCGTAAACGGGTACGCCGAGAGCTTTGCCTTTAATGTCCCAGAGGGCAAGATCGATAGCCCCCAGCGCATCCAGCTTTTCGCGACCGGCCGGGTAAAAGTATCCGCGATACATCATCTGCCAAAGGTGATCGATACGGGAAGGGTCTTCTCCGATGATCATGGCGCCGCACTGTTCCACGGTGTCTTTGGAACCGCCTTCACCAATGCCGGTGATGCCCGCGTCAGTCTCCACGGTGACGATGTTGTAGCTCTGATTGAAGATGGCCCGTCCGCGAGGATTCTTGTAGAACCGGATACGGGTAATCTTCATCGGGCCGGGCGTGGGGGCCGCCTTCATGCGCGTGGCGAGGGGGATGGCGGCAGCGGAGCCGGCTGCGGCGAGAAAGGCGCGGCGTTTGATCATACCGTCAGATCGTATCCCAATCCGCGCATCCCGTCGATGATGTTCGTTCGCACGCGTGTGACTTCTTCGGAAGACAGGGTACGGTCGGCGGCGTACAAGGTGAAGCGAAAGGTAACGCTCTTGGTATCCGATTTCGCGTATTGGCCCCGGTAGGAAATGCGCTCCAGGAGAGGCCCGGCCAGCACCTGCATGCGCCGCTCCAGATCTCCGACCAATTCACGCGGCTTGGCGATTACGGAAAGGTCGAAGCCGCTAGAAGGAAACTTCTTCACGGCGGAGTAGGTAGCTGTTCCCGCTTCGTGGGGCGCCAGCAGACTCAGGTCCAGATCGAGAATCGCGGCGCGGTTGGAGCCTTCGAGGTAACTGGGATGCAATTCGAATAGGCGGCCCACCACGGTTCCGCGGGCGAGCACATCCACGGTTCGGCGCGGATGCTCGAAGGGGCGCCCTGCCGCCTCGCGCACCTGAATCCCGCTGGCCAAACAATGGGCCAGCCGTTTCAGTTCCAGCAGCGCGGCTTCTTCGCCATAGATCCCGAGCATGAGATGCTGGACCTCTTCGGGCAACGCGGGTTCGGCGCGCTTGTGAATCTCACGCCCAATTTCAAAGAGGCGGAAATGCTCCAGATGCTTACGATTTTCCACGATATTTGCGTAAATTCCGGGCAGTAAGGAGGGCCGCATCAGGCTTTGGTTCTGCGCGATGGGGTTTAGGACACGCACTAAATTTGCAGGAACGAAGCCAAATTGTCCCGCTTGTTCTTCGCTGAGGAACGAATAGTTGTAGACCTCGGTAAAGCCCTGCGCGGCTACGGCGTTCCGCACGCGCCGCAGGTAAAGGCGCTCCGGTGGGTCGGGCGGCACAGTGGAAAGTACTGCCGGGGGCACGGGCGGAATGGTCTCATAACCGATCATCCGGCCGACTTCTTCCACCAGATCGTCTGGAGTGCCGACATCTTTTGTGGCGCGCCAGGAAGGCACGGTAACTGTGAGGTTGGGCCAGGCGCCGGCGACGCCGAAACCCAGGCTGGTGAGGATGGAAGACACGCGTTCGGGCTCCACGTCGCGACCCAGCTTTCGAATCAGCCAGTGACCATCCAGAGAAACCAGCGGAGGGGGCTCAGTGGCGATTCGCCAATCGGCCAAGCCGCCCACCAGGCGCGCTTCCGGACACAGGATCTTCATCAGCGCCACAGTGCGGGCCAACGCGCGAACGGTGTTGGCCGGGTCCTGCGCCTTTTCAAAGCGCATGGAAGCATCGGTGCGAATTTTCAGCGCGGTGGATGTCTTGCGAATGCTGGAGGCATGGAAGTTCCCCGCCTCGAACACGACAGCTGTGGTTGCTTCTGAAATGGCGCTTTCCAGACCGCCAATCACCCCGGCGATTCCCACGGGCCCGGCGGCATCGGCAATCACCAGATTCGCGGGCGTGAACGAGTAAGTTTCTTTGTTGAGCGCGAGCACCGTCTCGCCTTCCCGCGCCAAGCGCGCCGTCAGCTTGTTGCCATGCAACAGAGCGCGATCATAGGCGTGCATGGGCTGAGCCAATTCCGCCGCAATGTAATTCGTCAGGTCCACCAGATTGTTGATGGGGTTTAGCCCGAGCGCGGTCAGGCGAAATTGCAGCCAAAGCGGTGAAGGCGCGATGCGGACGTTCTCATACACCAGAGCGCTGAACCGAGGACAGAGTTCGGCATGGCCTTCCACTTCGAACGCGGCCGGACCTGTGGGCAAGAGGGTTAGATCCACCAGATCTTTCAGTTCACTTCCCGTGATGGCAGCGACTTCGCGTGCCATGCCGAAGTGTCCCCACAGATCGGGCCGGTGCGTGAGCGATTTGTTGTCGATTTCGAGGATTGTGTCCGGCGGCGGCAGCGGTTCATTCAATTCCACGATACCGGTGTGATCGCGATTAATGCCGAGCTCGTCGGCGCCCGCCAGCATGCCCTCGCTTTCGATGCCTTGGATGGTCTTGCGGCCCAACGGCAGATAAGCCGTTCGCAGCCCGGCCCGGCAGTTCGGCGCTCCGCAAACAACAGTCTTGCGGCCATAGCGCTCTGTGTTCACAACCGCCAGCGACAGCTTGGTGCCGAGTATGGGTTCAGCGGAAATGACCGTAGCCACACTTGCGTCAGGCTGGCCATAAAGCTCCAGGCCTTCGCACTCCGCCGTGCGCGTGGTGATCAGGTTCATGGTGAGCCCTGCATCAGCGGGCAACTGCGCAAACTCACGAATCCAGTTCAGTGAAAACTTCACGCGGCCACTCCGTCAGTGGGCGCAAGGAAGCGCAGGTCACCCGACATCAGAAGGCGGATATCGGCGATGCCGTAGCGCATCATCACCAGCCGGGTCAAGCCGAGCCCGAAGGCAAATCCGCCCCATTCCTTAGGGTCGATCCCGCTCTTTTCGAGCACCCGGGGGTTCACCAAACCGCAGGGCAGCAGCTCCACCCAACCGCTTTTTTTGCATACGGCGCAGCCTGGGCCGCCGCAGATCAGGCACTGAATGTCGAGTTCGAAGCCGGGTTCTACAAAGGGGAAAAAGCCGGGCCGCAACCGGACTGTTACTTCGCGGCCGAAGACTTGACCCAGCAACGTCTTCATGAAGTAAATCAGGTTGCCTACGGAGACGTTGCGGTCAATCATCATGCCTTCCAGCTGATAGAAGGTGTGCTCATGCGAGGCATCCACATTCTCATTGCGGAATACGCGGCCGGGCGCGATCATGCGCAGCGGCAGAGGCAGCGTTTCCATGCCGCGAACCTGCACGGGCGACGTATGGGTGCGCAAGAGTTTGCCGCCCTCCAGCCAGAAGGTATCCTGCATGTCGCGAGCCGGATGATCGGCGAGAATATTCAGCGCATCGAAGTTGTGATATTCGTCTTCCACTTCAAAGCCATCTAGAACGGTAAAACCGAGCGAGCGGAACAGGTCTTCAATTTCCTGCTGCAAGCGAGTCACTGGATGCAGGTTGCCGGGCCGAATTCCGGGCGCGGGCAGCGTTAAATCAACCCATTCTAGTTCCAGGCGTTCGGCCAGCGCGGCGGCGGCAAACTGATCCTGACGCGCGGTAAGAGCCGATTCCAGGGAATTCTTGGCTTCGTTTAGCAGTTTTCCAATGCGCGCGCGCTCGTCTGCCGCAATCTTGCCCATGTCTTTCGACACAGCGGCAAGGGTTCCTTTACGGCCCAATACTTCCACGCGGATGGCTTCCAGATCGGCGGGAATTTGGGCGTTGGCAATGCGCTCCAGGGTGCTGAATTGCAGCCCGGCAAGTTCAGTTTCAAGCATGGGGCTCAATCTGAAACGGCTGGCCGTCTTTTTCCAGTTCGAAGATCAGATGGTTGATGTAAAACACCACCAGAGGCTCGGGGTAGCGGCCGTTGAATTCTTGATAAACCCGTTCGCGCCAGCCTTCGGTCAAATATTGCGTGGCATCCAGATCTTTCACGAAGAACCCGTCTTCATTGGGGATTTTCAGGAAATTCAGAACCGCCACGATGAGTTCCATATTCGAAACGAGGACGGCTTGGGAGAGATCGGTCGCATACTCTTCATCGTGAGTGAGCAGCCGCTCCCACAGGCGCGGTGTAGCTTTGCGCAGGTTCTCCGTATTCAACTTTTCAATGTGGGTGCGCAGCTTGAACCTTTCATAGAGTTGAAAGGTCTTCAGTTTTCCGAAGGAAACGGAGCGCAGCAGTTTGGCAAAACGGTCCTCCCCCAGACTGCGGAAGGCGTCGGAAAGCAACATTTTCTGAGCGTATCACCATCCGCCGCAAGGCAAGACGTTTCGACTGGGCTTAAGAAAAGTGCTCGACTTGTCGAATCACCCGGTTCTGAGGCGTCTCTGTATTGAAAGGCCGCCGCCAGTGGCCTTCACCAAAGGAGAATGTGTATGCAGTACATGCTGTTAATCTACGAAGACGAAAAAATTTACGGGCCCGATAAGAATGGGCCTGCCATTCAAGAGATTGTTGCCAGGCACATGGAGTTCAACAAGGAACTGGGCGCCGCCAGGGTGGGCGGAGCAGGCTTGAAAGCAACGAACGCGGCCACAACCATTCGCACCAGCAAGGGCGTTCAAGCGGTCCATAATGGGCCATTCGCGGAAACAAGGGTGCAGTTGGGCGGCTACTACCTGATTGACGTTCCCGCCCTGGACGCGGCGATTGCGGTTGCGAAGAAATTGCCTGTATTGCAAGACGGATCGGTGGAAATCCGTCCACTCCTGGGAGGCGCGTGACGCAACTGTGAGCCTGGCAGTTCTGGATCGCGCTGCAAGGAAGCGAGCGGGCGCATTGTAGGTGCGCTCGCTGCGCGCTTCCGGGACCTCGATATCGCAGAAGACGCATTCGGGGATGCCTGCGCAAAGGCAGTAGAGGCCTGGCCCATTCACGGCGTTCCCTTCGACCCAGCTGGTTGGCATTATCGAACCGCCGAGCGCAAGGCGCTAGATGCACTCCGCCGCCGCAGAACGCGCGAGCGTCTGACCCCGTAACCGGCCCCGGCAGCGCCCAATCCCGAAGAATTGGTGCTTGACGATGCCCGACTAATCCCTGATTAGCGGCTGCGACTGATCTTCATATGCTGTCACCCCGCCGTGGCGCCCGATGCGCGCGCGGCCTTGACGCTACGGCTTGTCTGCGGCCTTTCCGTCGGCGAAATTGCTCGTGCGTTTCTTGTACCCAAGCCCACGCTAGCGCAACGCATCGTGCGCGCCAAGCGCAAAATCGTGGAGGCGGC
>Ga0123338_10004931_pt1 | contig 11539 bp, 7 predicted proteins | sample grotaG_FD_89793 | JGI IMG/M metagenome (GOLD analysis project Ga0123338, IMG submission 89793) | Glacier valley bacterial and archeal communities from Borup Fiord, Nunavut, Canada, to study Microbial Dark Matter (Phase II) -... | ecosystem: Environmental > Aquatic > Freshwater > Ice > Glacier ... | reverse complement strand
CTTCGGAATCCAGGAATACATGCGCCACACAGAGGAGACCGACGCCGTCTTTCCCCACGGCTACCGGTTCGCCGATGGTTACCTGCACCCGGGCGATCGGCCAGGGCTCGGCGTCGACTACGACGACGTGCTGGCTGCGAAGTATCCCTACGAACCAGCGTTCCTTCCGGTCAACCGGCTCGTCGACGGAACGATGTTCAACTGGTGAGCACGGTCGACAGTCGCCTCACTGTGCACTATGGTAGTGCAATGTCACATGTCGCCATCCGAGCCGATGGCCGATGGCGAGCACAGATCGCCGCTGCGGTCCCAACGGCACCGGCGATCTCGGTGCACGGATCCGTGGCCTTCTGCCAGGTCAGCCCGTCCGGCGGGTCCCGCGTGCTGGTGCTCGACCGGGCCTGCGTCGTGGCGAGCACGCCGCCGGCCGGTGAACGCTCGAGGGATGCGCACCTCGACGAGCGACTGCCGCGCTGGTCGCCGGACGGCGTCATGCTCGCCATGGTCTCGAGCGACGAGGGCATTGCGTCGATCCGCGTGGTCGACGCGGTGCGGGGTACAGCGATCGGCACGCGTCAGGGCGACGTCCCGTTGGCGACGACGTACGACGTGCCGATCGCCGGGCGGTGGCGGGCCGAGGAGATGACGTGGTCAGGACCGGACGAACTCGTGCTGCTCGTCGCCCCGCTGGACAGCGATACGTCTGTCGGGTCCGGCTCCGTTCGCGGCGAGGTTTCCGGCGCCGTACGCGTTCGGCGAGCGGACAGCGGCCGCCGACGCCTGATGACGGTGCGTCCCTCCGATGGCCTGACCGCCTTGCTCGAGACCGGCCCGGCGACGGTCTGGGAGTTCGCTCTTGCCCCGGGTCGTGGTTTCGTCGCCGTGACATCCGACGACCCGACCGAGTCGGGCTGGTACGGGTCTCGGCTCTCCCTCCTCCCGAGCGCCACATCTCCGGTCCGGAGCCAAGATCGCGGCGAGCGCGAGTCCGTACTGTACGAACCCGGCTGGCAGATCGCCCGGCCGGCGGTCTCGCCGGACGGCCGTCGGGTGGCGATCGTCGAGGGCTGGTCCAGTGATCGCGGCCATGTGGCAGGGGACGGCCGGATCGTCGACCTGGACGATGGTTCGAGCATCGGTTGGTCGCTCGACGGGATCGACGCTGTGACATATGACTGGGTCGACGACCTGCACTTGTGCTTCAGCGGGTGGATCGGCGAGCGCAGCGTTCATGGCGTCGTCGACGACCGTGGGAACATCACGTCAGTGGCTGTCGACGCGAATGACGATGTGCACCGGGAGATGGCGATCTCACCCGTCGGTGGCCGAGACGTCGCCGCGGCGATCCGCCATCGGGGCGGCTCGATACCTGCACTGGTGACCAGCCGGGACGGCGGCGCGTTCCGTCCTGTCAGCGTTTCTGCGGCCGGTGCAGCTGCGTCCGAAACGGCGGGCCGGACCGACATGGACACGCGCATCGGCATGCGCGTCGAGGAACTCGAATGGACGGCGGCCGACGGCTCGATCATCCGCGGCGTCCTGATCACGCGCGACGACCTGAGAGCGAGTGACTGCCAGCCCGTCCTCGTCGTGCACGGCGGCCCGGCGAACCTGTGGACGCGGGCTGGATCCGCAGGTACCACGGCGCTCGCATGCGCCGGCTACGCAGTGATCGCCCCGAACCCGCGTGGCAGCGTGGGCCGCGGTCAGCGCTATGCCCGCGCCAACCTCGGCGACCCTGCCGGCGATGAGCTCGATGACGTGCTCGGTGGCGCCACGCTGTGCCGTCGCGAGGGACTGGTCCTGGACAGTAGACCGGGGATCGTCGGTGGCTCCTACGGCGGCTACCTGACGGCGGCCGCAGCGGTGCTCCGAGACGAGGTCGCCGCCGCAGTCGTCATGTTCGGTCACCCCGACCTCATCAGCGCCCGCTTCTCCAGCAACAACCCTGCGTTCTACGACATCCTCCTCGGTGGCCCACCGGTGGGCGAGCTGCTCGACGTCTACGCCGAACGCTCCCCGGTGCTCCACGCCCACCCCGGTGTCGTGCCGACGCTGATCCTGCACGGCGAGGCGGACCGCTGCACCCCGGTCGGTCAGGCCGACGAGCTGTTCCGTGCCCTGCTCGATCACGGGGTCGAGACCGAGCTGGTCACCTATCCCGGCCAGGGTCACGGCCTGCGCTCGCCGAACTGTCAGATCGATGCCTGGACGCGCACGATCGAATGGTTCGACCGCCACCTCGATCGTGGCGTCGTCGAGGACTTCGATCGCGACACCGGCTCCGTACCCCGCGTCCGGGAAGGCAGCGGGCGATGAGGGGCCGTGGCATCGGGCGCTACATCGTCAGGCGGTTATTGCTGCTCGTGCCGATTGTGCTGCTGATCTCCATCGCCGTGTTCCTGTTGACCTCACTGATCCCCGGCGGAGCGGTCGCTGCGCTGTTGAACGGGCGGGCCACCAGCGTCGAGCAGATCGCCCAGCTGCGCGCCAAGTTCGGCCTCGACAAGCCACTGGTGACCCAGTACTCGAACTGGCTGAGCGGTCTGTTCCACGGCGACTTGGGCCGCTCGTTCCGCACGAGTCAACTGGTCAGCCAGTCGATCAAGGAACGCTTTTCGCTGACTCTCATCCTGCACGGGATCGGCCTCGTCCTCTCGGTGCTCATCGGGGTACCCCTCGGCACCTGGGCGGCGATGCGCCGTGGCACAGCGCGCGACCGGGGCGTCGTCGGCCTGAGCATCTTCGGCAGCAGCTCGCCTAGCTTCGTCGTCGCACTCGTCTTCCTGTGGGTCTTCGCCCAGAAGCTCGACTGGTTCCCGCTGTTCGGAGCGGGCGATGGGTCCTTCACCGACAAGCTCTACCACCTGCTGCTGCCGGGTGTCGTGATGGCTGTCGCACCGATGGGCTTGGTGATGAAGATCACCAGGGCGTCGATGCTCGACCAGATCAGCCAGGACCACATCTCATTCGCACGCGCCCGGGGGTTGTCCGAGCGACGGGTGATCATCGTCTACGGGCTGCGCAACGCACTGATCCCGGTGCTCACCGCCGCCGGTCTGCTGTTCGTCGGGTTGCTGACCGGCACCGTGTTCGTCGAGACGGTCTTCGGCCTGCCAGGGCTCGGCAGCCTGCTGATCAGCGCAGTTCGCACCAGTGACATCCCGGTGATCCAGGGTTTGGCGCTGATCGTCGGCATATGGATCGTGCTCGCCAACCTGCTCGTCGACCTGGCGTACGCACTCGTCGACCCGCGAGTCGATTTCCAAAAGGTCGGCAAGTAGATGGCCGTCGCAACTGTCGCCGAGGCCCGCGGTAGCCGACTGTCGAGGGGCTTCCGGAGGCGGCCCCCGTTCAGCGTGATCCTCGGTTTCGTCTTCTTTGCGGCCATCCTGTTCGTCTTCATGTTCGGCCGAACCCTCGCCGGGTCGCCGTACGCCCAGAGCCTGCGCGAGGTCTCCAAGCCGCCGTCGGCAAAGCACTGGTTGGGCACGGACGGCCTCGGCCGCGATGTCGTGGCGAGGATTCTCGCTGGCACCGGCACGGCGATCATCGGTCCGTTGCTGATCGCTGCGAGTGGGCTGATGGTGTCGAGCCTGCTGGGCATCGCCGCTGGCTACATCGGTGGCTGGACGGACACGATCATCATGCGTTGGGTCGATTTCATGCTCGCCCTTCCGGGCCTGCTGGTCGCCATCGTCGTCGTCTCCGTGCTCGGCGGTGGCTATGCGATGGCCATCGTCGTACTGTCGGTCTTCAACGTGCAGGGCGACATCCGCATCGTGCGCGGAGCGACGCTCGAACAGCGGCCGCTCCCGTACATCGAGGCGCTCCGATCGCTCGGCGTCAAACGGCGCAAGATCATGTTTCGCCACATCTTCCCGAACGTCGCGCCGATCCTCGTCGCCAACTTCGCCATCGACTTCGCCCTCGCCCTCGTCGCCCTGGCCGGGCTCAGCTTCCTCGGCCTCGGGTCGCAGCCGGACTCACCGGAATGGGGTGCGATGCTCGCCGCCAACCAGGACATCCTGTTCGTCAACGCGGCGGCGTCTCTCGCCCCCGGCCTCGTGATCATCCTGTTGGCCGTCAGCGTCAACCTCGTCGGCGACTGGCTGTACGACCGCTACTCGGCACCCGAGCGGAGCGGAAGGTAGCCGATGACGTCCGAGATCGAACCAATCGAACCGGCGTCGGCCGCCCGCCTTGCGGCGATCGAAGCGGCCGGCGCGATGCTCGACGTCCGCGACCTCGTCGTGTCGTCCCACAGCCCGGCCGGGCTGGCCAATATCCTCAGCGGCGTCGACCTGTATGTCGGCAGGGGCGAGACGGTCGCCATCGTCGGCGAGTCCGGAAGTGGCAAGTCGATGCTGGCGAAGTCGATTGTCGGGCTGCTCCCGGCCGGGGTCGACGCGCTGTCGGGCACGATCGCCTTCGACGGGACCGAGCTCTCCGGCCTATCGCCCAAAGCCAGGGCGCGATACCGCGGTGGCAAGATGACGCTGCTGTTCCAGGACCCGTTCACCTCACTGAACCCGTTGCTCCACTGCGGCAAGCACATCGTAGAAGGATTGCAACTGCAGCGCGGCAAGCGGTTGACGCGAGCAGCCGGCAGGGATGCGGCCATCACCCGCTTGGCCGAGGTCGGCATCGACGATCCAACGGTCGTCGACCGTTACCCGTTCCAGTTGTCGGGGGGGATGCGCCAGCGCGTCGCCCTGGCCGCTGCGCTGGCCGGCGATCCTGAACTGCTGATCGCCGACGAGCCGTCGACGGCGCTGGACGTGACGACCCAGGCGGAGATCCTCGAGTTGCTGCGGCGCACCCAGGAAGCGCGTGGGATGAGCCTCGTGCTGATCACCCACGACCTGCGCGTCGCCTTCTCGGTCTGCGATCGGATCTACGTGCTGTATGCCGGCTCGGTGCTCGAGGTCGGCAAAGGCCGCGATGTGCAGACGTCCCCGCTACACCCGTATACCCATGGCCTGCTGCTGTCCGAACCAACGGCTCACCGGCGTCAGGTCGAGCTGCGCTCGATCGAAGGGACCGTTCCCCGGCCGGATTCGGTCAAGACGGAGTGCCCGTTCGCCACCCGGTGCCAATGGGTCGAACCGCAGTGCCGGGCCGGCCGGCCGGCGTTGCTGCCTGTCGCCCTCGACCGCCAGAGCCGCTGCATCCGGCTCGACGACATCGCTCCGGAGATGGCCGCCGAGCGCAGCGCCTTCACGTTGGAACCGGACGCAGCGCCGCCGATGCCCGAGCAGTCGGTCGCGGAGATCGCCCGTGTCATCGACGTGCACAAGACGTTCATGGTGTCAGGCCGCCGCCAGGTGCGTGCCTTGCGTGGCGTGACGCTGGCAATCCGCCGCGGTGAGTCCGTCGGCCTGGTGGGTGAGTCCGGTTCGGGGAAGACGACGCTTGGGCGCTGCATCGCCGGTCTCGAAACGGTCACCGGCGGGCGCATCGAGCTGCAGGACGGTGCCGGCGCATTGATCGCCCCGGGCGAGCACGCCGCACGGCGGTTGGTCCAGATCGTCTTCCAGGACCCATACTCGTCGCTCGACCCCCGTCAGCGGGTCGGAGCGGCGCTGGCCGAACCGCTGCGGCAGATGGGCATGGACAAGTCGACGGCCCGTCGCAAGGTGGCCCAACTGCTGCACACCGTCGGCCTTCCCGAGCAGTACGCCCGCCGCCGACCCGATGCATTGTCCGGTGGTGAGCGCCAGCGCATCGCCATCGCCAGGGCGTTGACCGTCGAGCCGCAGCTGCTCGTGTGCGACGAGCCGGTGTCGGCGCTCGACGTTTCCGTGCAGGCGCAGATCCTCCGGTTGTTCCGCAACCTGCGTGACGAGCTGGGGCTCAGCCTGCTGTTCATTACCCATGATCTCGCGGTGGTACGTCAGGTCGTCGACACGGTGCACATCCTGTACCAGGGCGAAGTCGTCGAGTCCGGGCCGGTCGACGAGGTCATGGACCGGCCACAACACGAGTACACGCGGCGATTGATCGCCTCCATACCTTCCGAGGAGCACGACATGACGGCACGACCGGGGCTCGTGGAGGCGGCGACCAGCGTCGTCCACGACATCATCAAGGACGACACCCGCCCAGCTGATCTGGAGGGGTTGCGATGACGGACGCGCCGGCGCTGCGGATCTGGTCGCGAGAACCGGCGAGCGAGTGGCTGAACGCCTACCCGGCTGGCAACGGCCGCCTCGGGGCGATGGTCTTCGGCCGGGTCAACAAGGAGATGATCGGCCTCAACGAAGAGACGATGTGGACCAAGCAGAACCCGGATCGCAACAATCCGGACTCCCTCGCCCACCTTGCCGAGATCCGTCAACTGCTCCTCGACGGCAAGGCGCACGAGGCCAACTTCCTCGCCGAGTACGCCATGTTCGGCCGTCCGCACTACCAAGCGACCTACCAGCAATGGGCCACGCTGAAGCTGCTGTTCCTCGACCATCACATCGAATGGAGCACCGACTACCGCCGGGAAATCGATCTGGACAGCGGACTGATCACGATCAGCTACCGCCTCGGCGATGTGCGGCACACGCGCGAGATCTTCGCGTCTGCACCCGACGACGTGATCGTCGTGCGCATCTCCTCCACGGGCTCGCAGGAACGCCTGTTGGCGATGAACCTGTACCGCAAGCAGGACGCCGTCGGGACGTGCCTCGACGAGCGCACCCTCGAACTGACCGGTCAGTGCGGCAGCCGCGGCACTCGGTTCGATTCGCTGCTGCGGGTCATCCCGGGTGACGGTACCGTCGAAGCCGTCGGCGACCACCTGCTCGTGCGCGACAGCGGTGCCACGACGATCGTGCTCGCAGCGGCGACATCGTTCCGCCACGACGACTACCCGGCGGTCGTGCGGGACACGATGGCCAGGGCCGAGGAACGCGGCTTTGCCAGCATCCGTTCGGCTCACGTCGACGATCACAGCGCGGCGATGGGGCGGGTGCGGATCTCACTCGGCGACCCCGCCGACGAAGCCGTCGAGCTGCCAACCGATCGGCGCCTCGATCGGATCCGTGCCGGCTCCGGTGACCCGGCGATGCTGGCCCTGTTCTTCCAGTTCGGCCGTTACCTACTGCTCGGATCGAGCCGCCCCGGTACGTTGCCGGCGAACCTGCAGGGCATCTGGAACGAAATGTATATCTCGGCGTGGGACAGCAAGTTCACCATCAACATCAACGCCGAGATGAACTACTGGCCGGCAGAGGTCGGCGCCCTGCAGGAGTGCCATCAGCCGTTCTTCGACCTACTCGACCGGGTTCGCGTCAACGGTGCCGAGACCGCCAAGGTGCACTATGGCTGCGGCGGATTCGTCGCCCACCACAACGTCGATCTATGGGCAGATACGGCACCACTCGACAACAACCGCTGCGGCCTGTGGCCGCTCGGCGGGGCGTGGATGGCACTGCATCTGTGGGACAGCTTCGACTACAGCCGCGACCTTGATTTTCTTCGCACCCGCGCCTACCCGGTGATGAAGGACGCCGCCCAGTTCCTGCTCGACTTCACCTTCGTCCACGACGGCGAGCTGATGATCGGGCCGACGATCTCCCCGGAGAACGCCTTCGTAATCGACGGCGTGCCCGTCGCTCTGTGCATGAACCCTGCGATGGACGTCCAGATCACCAGGGCCCTGTTCGACCGATGCACCGCTGCGGCGGCGTTGCTCGGCATCGACGACCCGTGGCTCGACCAGGTCGCCGACGCCAGCGCCAAGCTGCCTTCCCCGAAGATCGGCAACGATGGCCGCCTGCTCGAATGGAACGAGGAGTTCGTCGAGTGGGAGCCAGGTCACCGCCACCTGTCCCACCTGTTCGGTGCCTACCCAGACGACCAATTGCTCGCCGCCGGCGACCCGGCGTTGATCGACGCGGTCGCCAAATCACTGCAGCACCGGCTCGAACACAGCACACCCAACGGATCGTGGAGCCGATCGTGGGCCGCGCTGATCGCCGCTCGCCTGGGCAACGGCGACGGTGCGCTCAACTCGTTGCAGGGCATGCTCGCGGCGTGCACGTCGGTCAGCCTGCTGACCACTCATCCACCAGGAGGCACGAACCCGAACATCACCTTCCAGATCGACGGGAACCTGGGTACGCCGGCAGCGATCGCCGAGATGATCGTCCAATCCCACGGTGGTGTCGTGCGGCTGTTGCCGGCGCTACCGACGACGTGGTCCACGGGCCACGTCGAGGGCCTGAGGCTACGGGGAGGGTTCACCCTCGACCTCCGCTGGGCGGATGGCCGCGTCACCGACGCGGCCCTCCTCGCAACCGTCGACGGGCCGCTGCGGATCGTCGCACCCAACGAACTCGCGCGACGTGATGCCGTCGACACCGACGCTGTCGTCGGCCATGCCAACGGCCCGATGATCGAGATGCGTGCCGGTGACCGGCTCGAGCTGACCGCACTCGTCGCGACATCGCAGCTGCCGGCTGGCGAAGCGAACGGCAGAGTCTCGTGAACGTCGTCCCCAGCCAGATCGCCGGTGACGATTCGGAGCTCGAGGCGCTCCCTCGGCTGTTCCAGTGCAACTTCTCCCCGGGAAGGCTGAGCGCCCGCCGCGGAGCGGTGGCCACGGCGATCGGGCCCGGCAGGGTCGCGCTCGTACGCGGAGCGCAGAGCGATCCGGGCATGGTGCTGTTCCGCCAGACGAACGAGATGTACTACCTGACCGGCGTCGAGGTTGCCCACGCCTGCCTGTCGATCGACGGCGATACCGGCGTCAGCACGCTCTACCTGGCCAACTTCGACGCCGGTCACGCGCGTGGCGCCGGTGACTATCTGCACGCGTCCGCACCCGATGTCGCCGGCGCGCTCACCGGATTCGACAGAGTGATGCCGATCGAACAACTCGCCCGCGACGTTGCCCGCTGGGCGCTCAAGCCGGTGCCACCGACGCTGATGATCCCGAGCCGGCCGGCGGAGGGTGCGGCAACCAGTCGCGACTCGGCATTGTTCGCCCGTGCGGCTGCAGCTGCCGACCCGTGGTCGTCGGCCGTGTCGGCGGAGAGCCACTTCGCCACGCAGCTGCGCTCCTCGTTCCCGACGCTGATGGTCGAGGACCTGTCGCCGGTGATCGACCGCCTGCGAGAGGTCAAGGACGACGTCGAGATCCGCCTTCTCCGCCGCGCCGGCATGCTCACCGCCCATGCCGTCACCGAATCGATGCGCTGCACGACGCCGGGCGTGACCGAGTATCAGCTCGCTGCTGTGGCCAACTTCATCTTCCTCGCAGGGGGTGCCCGCGGCGAGGGCTACCGGGCGATCGTCGGTGGCGGGAAGAACGCCTGGCACGGCCACTACGGCCGGCTCAGCGATCCGCTCGTCGACGGTGACCTGGTGCTGATGGATCACGCCGCCGACTTCGCCTACTACACCAGCGACATCGGTCGGATGTGGCCGGTCAACGGCTCGTTCACGCCGACACAGCGGATGTTGTATGGCTTCATCGTCCAGTACCACCGTGAGCTGTTGTCGCGCATTGGTCCCGGGGTCGACTGCTGGGAGCTGATGGAGGAGGTCTGCGAGGTGATGACGCCCATCGTCGATCGCACTGCGTGGGACAGCCCCCAGCACGAGGCAGCAGCGCGTGGGGCGCTCCAATTCACTGGCCACATGTCCCATCCCGTCGGCATGTGCGTCCACGACGTCGGCGATTACCGCTCGCGTCCCCTCGAGCCCGGGGTCGTGATGGCGATCGATCCGATGATCTGGATCCCCGAGGAACTGCAGTACGTGCGCTGCGAGGACACAGTCGTCGTGACCGCAGACGGGTGTGAGGTGCTGACGTCGGCGGCACCGCTCGACTGTGACGAGATCGAGCTGGCGATGCGTGACGGCAGCCTCTTCGATCACTGGGACCCCGGCGCGGCGATCGCCCGCTTGGAGTTGGCGACGTCGTCCGGCGAAACGAAATGAGGCATGCGATGTCGTCCGGAGACGGAGGACGCAGCCTAGGGTTTCAGCTCACAGCGATGAGTCGCTGCGGGGCCTCGGCACCGACGGGCTGTAATCCTGCAATGACCGGAGCGGTCTGCGATGAACGGAAAGGAAAGACTGATGACTGAATCGGTGGAGGACATCAACGACAGCGGCGTCGAAGGACCCGACCACCTGTCGCTCAGCAGCATCGGCACCTACCGCAGCTACCGCGACGGCGTCGCCGAGGTCCTGCGTGCTGCCCTGATCTCCGGTCAGATGAAGCCGGGCCAGCTGTACTCGGCACCGGTGCTGGCCACGCAGCTCGGGGTGTCGGCGACCCCCGTCCGGGAGGCGATGTCAGAGCTGGCGGCCGAGGGCATGATCGAAGTCATCCGCAACCGCGGCTTCCGCGTCACCGAGCTCACCGACGTCGAGCTCGACGAGATCACCAAGCTGCGCACACTCATCGAGGTGCCGACGATGGGTGAGGTCGCTGCGACGTGCGACCCGGCCGCCGCCGAGGTGATCCGCCCGATCGCCCTGATGATCGAGGCGGCTGCGCTGAAGTCCGACCTGATCGGCTACATCGAAGCGGACCGCCGCTTCCATCTCGAACTGCTGGCGATGTCCGGCAACCAACAGCTCGTGCGCACCGTCGGCCAGCTACGAGCGCGTAGCCGGCTGTACGGCATCCGCGAGTTGGCCAACCGAGGTTTGCTGATGCGTTCGGCGCAAGAACACGTGGCGATCCTCGACCGTCTGGTGGCACACGACTCGACCGGCACCGAGCGGTTGATGCGCCGCCATCTCGGCCACGTCCGCGGGGTCTGGGCAGGACGCACGGAAGCGATGGACGGCAACGATGCGGCGAACATCGCCACGCCTGCCTGATCTTTCCGCCGACCCGTACGGACGCGCATGGATGACCGCCCCAACATCGTCGTGATCATGGCCGACGACCTCGGCTTCGGTGATCTCGGCATGTGCAACTTCGGTGCCAGCACGACGCCTGGCATCGATTCGCTGGCCCACGATGGCGCGTTCATGACGCAGCACTATTCGGCATCGCCGATCTGCGCGCCGGCCCGTGCGGCATTCATGACCGGTCGCTACCCGCAGCGCAGCGGCGTGATCGACACCTTCCCACACCGGGCAACCGACCGCATTTCGCTGAACGAGCGCACGCTCGGCGATCTGCTGACCGAGGCGGGGTACGTCACCGGGTTGGTCGGCAAGTGGCACAGCGGCGCGCTCGGCCACGACTATCACCCGAACCGGCGCGGCTTCGCCGAGTTCACCGGGTTTCGCGGCGGCGTGCAGGACTATTACGACTGGCGGCTCGAACGCAACGGCGAGGCACTTTCGTCCGACGGTCGCTACCTGACGGATGTCTTCACGACCGAGGCCGTCGATTTCGTCCGGCGGCATGGCAATGAGCGGTTCTTCCTGTTCCTCGCCTACACTGCGCCGCACGGGCCGTTTCAGGCACCCTCCGCAGCGACCAGCGTACACGACGGCGAGATGACCGTGCTCGAGACCATCACCAGGATGGTCGAGCAGATGGACGTCGGCATCGTCGCCCTGCTCGATGAACTCG
>Ga0123338_10004930_pt1 | contig 11539 bp, 11 predicted proteins | sample grotaG_FD_89793 | JGI IMG/M metagenome (GOLD analysis project Ga0123338, IMG submission 89793) | Glacier valley bacterial and archeal communities from Borup Fiord, Nunavut, Canada, to study Microbial Dark Matter (Phase II) -... | ecosystem: Environmental > Aquatic > Freshwater > Ice > Glacier ... | reverse complement strand
CGGCGGCGAGGCGCGCGGCGGCGGGCGCGGCAGGTAGGGCCGGGCGGCGGGGGCCGCCGGCCAGCAGCAAAGCGGCGGCGGGCAGCAAAAGCAACAGGGAACGCATGAGCAAGGGGTAATGAAAAAGGGCCGGGTAAGCAGATGTCAGCTATCTGGTGATGGAAATTTTGGCAGTAAAAATTTGAATTTCAGTTGCTTGTCATTAAAAAAAGCCCGAACTGATTCTCAAGGGCTGGCCAGAAAACCAGGCGCTATGTATAGCGCGTCGGCACTTAAAAAGTTGCTGGCCGGGCCGGCATTCACCGTTTGCTGGCCCGGCAACCCACAAGACCATCCGGAAGAAGCACCGAGACAAATGAAACTACGGAGGCATCGGTTTCGTAGTCGAGAGTCAATAAAAATTAACCAAGGGTTTTTTGTAAATTTAGCAGGCACAGAGCCTTTTCTCTGGCCAAAAAGCCAACCCCAACGACTCAGCGCCTATCAGAGCTTGTGGGTGAGCCCCGGCTATGCTTCAAGCAGCTACTTGGCGGAGTAAAACCCAGCAGTTTATGAAAATACCGCCCTACACCCGCCCATTCTCGGGCAACTTTCCTTTTCCCAACTATGAAACATTCAAACGTAGCACTTCCGTGTGCGCTCGCGGCACTCGGGCTGCTGGCCCTGGCCGACGAGGCCCACGCCCAGAACGGCAACTGTTCCGGGCGGTTCGCGCTGACTTATCCTTCGGGCACGGGCAGCGTGACTCAAAATTTCAACAACGGTTCGGGTAACGTTACCGTCGACTACTGCCCCAGTACGGCTGGTGCCAACCCGTCGCGGCTGGTCGTGGCGCCAAGGTCCAACATGGTGTTCCGGCTCTATCGCGGCACTGGCCCCGACACCGTGCTCGTGCCAGGGGGCAAGCAATTCGTGCCGAACGGCAGCACCTTCCCCTTCCCGCTGCTCCTCAACCCGGTCAGCACCACTTATTCGCTGCGAACCGATGTGGCTTGTAATAATCCCAAGACAAACATCCTGACGTTGGTGCTGGCTCCGTCGCTCTCGGTGAGGGCCACGGTCAATGGCTCGCCGGTCGTGGGGGCGGTTTGTCCGGGCACCAGCGTGGCGATTACCGCCACGGGGGCTTCCCCCAATGCCACCTACACCCTGCGCGATGCCAGCAGTGCGGTGCTAGGCTTGAGCCGGGGGGGACAGTTTCAGGTAAGCCCGCTGGCTTCGACCACTTATTTCGTGACGACGAACACACCGAGCTGCGGCACGGCCGACGTGGTTCAGCAAATTGCCATCAGCACGAATAACCTGACCCTCAGCTCGAACACGCCGGGCAACAATGTCGCGGCGGGTACGCCCGTAACGGTTTCGGCCAGTGGCGGCGCGACCAATGCCATCTACACGTTCACGACTTTCGACGGCAACACTTCCACTACCACGACTTCCGCCGCCGCCCGCCTCACCTTCGCCCCCGCGCGAAGCACCCAGGTAACGGTGCAGGGCCTTACGGCTGTCGGCCGCTGCTTCAGCTCCGTGAGCATGTTCATCCTGGTAGGTGGCCAGCCGCTGCCCGTGCAGCTCATTGGCTTTGAAGCCGCCTGGACGGGCCAGCAAGTGCGGCTGAGCTGGGTCACGGCCTCAGAAACCAACAGCGCCTACTTCGCCGTCGAGCGCGGTCCGGACGGAAAAGCGTTTGCCACCATCGGCCGGCAGGCGGCAGCCGGCGCGTCGCTCAGCCGAATCGACTACCAGTTTGCCGATGCCGGGCTGCCCGCCGAGCGGGGCAACGTGGTTTATTACCGCCTGCGGCAGGTGGACCAGGACGGCACGAGCGCGTATTCGCCGGTGCGGGCCGTGCGGCTGCCGGACACCGGGCAGTCGCTGAAAGCCGAAATATATCCCAACCCGTACGGCCAGACGGTGACAGTGCGCCTGAGCAGCGCCGCGAGCGGCCGCGCCACGCTCACGGCGCGCGATGCGCTGGGCCGCACCCTGCTCACCCAGACGGTCCAGACCACGGCGGGCACCCAGGACGTGCCCTTGCCGCAGGCGGCGGCCTGGCCGGCGGGCGTGTACCACCTCTTCGTTCGGCAGGATGGGCAGCCGCAGCAGGTGCTCAGGCTGAGCCACCAGTAGGTAAGTGGGTATTGGGTATTAAGTATTGGGACAGCGGGTATCTGGGGTCCAGCTGCTTGCCGTTAAATAACATGCAAACCAATCCAGCCGACCCCACTTAACCCAAAGAAACCCAGTGCCTCTTGTGAAGCGCTGGGTTTCTTTGGGAGGAGCATTGGCAGGAAATCAACCAATCAGTGGTTTGTGCTTTACCGGGCTGCCGGCCAGGCGCGCACGTACTTACCCTGCGGGTCGTAGCGGCGGGCTTGCTGCGTCACGTCGAAAGCGGGGTCGCGCACGTCGGTGCCGGTGCCGGCCAGGTATTTCCAGTTGCCCCAGTTCGAGGCCGGGTCGTGGTCCACGAGCTGATGCTCGAACCAGGCCGCGCCCCAGCGCCAGTCCTGCTTGAGGTCGTGGAGCAGGTAGCTCGCCACGTTCTGGCGGCCACGGTTGCTCATGAAGCCCGTGGCGGCCAGCTCGCGCATGTTGGCATCGACGAACGGGTGGCCGGTGCGCCCTTCGGCCCACCGCTGAAACACCTCGCGGCTGAGGTCAATCGGGCGGGGCAACTGCCCGCGCAGGCCGGCCAGGCGGAAAAAGTCGCGGCCGGCGCGCTCGGCCAGCAGCCGGAAATAGTCGCGCCAGAGCAGCTCCAGGCGCAGCTGCATGGCCCCTTTTGAGCGGTCGCCGTGGGTGGCTTCGTACTGGTCGATGGCCGCCCACACCTGCCGGGCCGAAAGGCTGCCGTTGGCCAGCCAGGCCGAAAACTTGGTGCTGAACGCCTCGCCCAGCAGCTCGTTGCGGGTGTCGTCGTAGCGCCCCACGAGGTGGCGCGCCACGGCGTAGTCGTGCAGGCGGGCCAGGCCGGTGGTTTCGCCGCCGCCCAGCGCCGGGCGGGCCGTGCGCGGGTGCGGCGGCCCGGCGACGGCCAGCGCGGGCACGCCCACGGCGGCGGCCAGCGCGGCCACGGTGGGCAGCGGCGCGACTGCGAACCCGTCGGGCAGCGGCGGCAGCGCGCGCGGCACCGGCGCGGGCGGCCGCACCCGCGCCCGGGCCGCCACGTCGTAGCGAAACTTGCTGAACGAGAGCGGCAAATCGCGCACCTTGATGCTCAGGTCGTCGGGGTGCAGCAGCAGCAGGTTCTCGAAGCGCCGCAGCGGAATCCGAGCGCCGAGCGCGGCCTCGACGGCGGCTTCGGTGTCGGCCTCCTCGGTCGTGAATTCGCCGCTCGTCCAGACCGCGCCGGCCCCGATTTGGCGGGCCAGCGCGGGCAGCACCTCGGCCGGCGAACCGGCCACGAAGTGGAGGTCGGAGCCGAGCGCGGCGTAGCTTTTTTGTAAGTCAGCCAGCGACTCCAGCCAGAACGGCAGCCGGTGCGGCCCCATCTTGGGCAGCTTCAGGTAGCGGTCGGGGCCGAGGGCGGCGGGGTCGAAGCAGACGACGGGCAGCAGCCGCGTGGCCCCGGCGGCGGGCAGCGCCGCCAGCAGCTCGTTGTCGTGCAGCCGCAGGTCGTGGCGCAGCCAGTAGAGAATGGTCATTCGGTGAGTTGGAAGTTATGGTCGCAAAACAACTCGGAAGCGGTTTGCGTTGGCGAAGGCGCCCGTTTTACCAGTAGAAGTTTCGCCCAGCGCTAAAAAGGAGTTGAAAATGAGTCGCGCGCAGTGGGGCGATTGCCCTACAAGAAGCTACGACCTCCCTCCGTGAAATTCCCCTGACTCCCTTTTCAACTCGGTGCGAAATAAAACATGAACCTCCCCGCCCTCTCCCACGCCGTCGCCGCCCTTTGCCGCGAGGCGGGCGGCTTCATCCGCCACGAAGCCCAGCACTTCGACCAGCGCCGCGTCGAAAGTAAGGGCCTGCACGACCTCGTCTCCTACGTGGACCAGCAAGCCGAACGCCTGCTCGTGACGGGCCTGAAAAAACTTCTCCCCGAAGCCGGCTTCGTGACGGAAGAAGGCACCACGGCCCAAACCGCGGCCGAATACCGCTGGATAATCGACCCGCTCGACGGCACCACCAACTTCATCCACGGCCTGCCCTGCTACTGCGTGAGCGTGGCGCTCGCCCAACACGCGGAGCCGGTGCTGGGCGTGGTCTATGAGGTGAGCCGCGACGAGCTGTTTCGCGCCGCGCTCGGCCACGGCGCATTTCTGAACGAGCAGCCCATCCGCGTGAGTCAGGCCGCCCGTCTTGCCGATTCGCTCATCGCCACGGGCTTTCCGTTCCGCGACTTCGAGCGGATGGCCGCCTACCTGCGCGTAATGGAGGCGTTCATGCGCGACTCACGGGGCCTGCGCCGCTGGGGGTCGGCCGCGCTCGACCTGGCTTACGTGGCCTGCGGCCGCTTCGATGCCTATTTCGAGTTCAACATCAATGCCTACGACGTGGCGGCCGGCATCCTGCTGGTGCGCGAAGCCGGCGGCCAGGTTTCGCGGTGGCTCGAAGCGGGCGACCCGGTTTTCAGCCGCGAAACGCTGGCCACGAACGGTTTGCTGCACGCGCCCATGCAGGCCGTGATGCGTCAGCATTGGGCGTAGCTTTGGCGAAGCGGGCGGGCCGGGCGCGGGAGTCGTGCCACGGGCCAGGTCCGGCATTTCGTATGAAAACTGTTCTGCTAGGCTGTCTGCTGGCATTGACTGGCTCCTCCCAGGCGTTGGCTCAGTCGAGTCAGCTCACGGGCACCATTCAGGGTTTGGGGGATAAACCTTTAATCTTTAGATACGAGCAAAAGGGCGTGAACCACACCGACACGGTGCGGGCAACTGAGGGCCGGTTCAGCTACGCCGTGCCGGCCAGCGACGACGGGCAGGTCAGTCTGTTCATCAGCGCGCCGCGCTACACATCTTTCTGGGTGGAGCCGGGCCGTCTGACGGCGACTGGTAACGCTACGCGGCCGCATCAGCTCACCATCACGGGCACGCCCGAAAACAACGTACTCGATGCGTATCACCAGACCATTGAGTGGAAGTATGAGCGTTTGCGGGCCGCCCAACCCGCCGCAAGTGACCAATTTAGTGAGGCCGAGCGCGTGGCGACGCTGGCCTTTATCAAACAACACCCCGGTACGCTGACTGCCGCCGAGCTGCTTTATTGGCAGTCGATGCGCTACGACAAGCAGCTGCCCGCCTATGAGGCGCTTTATCAGCAGCTGACCCCGGCCGTTCAAAAAAGCTTTCAGGGCCAGCGCGTTGCCAAGCGGTTGCTCGTAGTCCGCAATCAGCCAGTGCTGGGCCACCCCGCCCCCGCCTTCAGTATCGCCGACACGGCGGGCCAGCCAGTGGCGCTGGCGACCTATCGGGGGCGCTACGTGCTGCTTGATTTCTGGGGCCACTGGTGTCACCCCTGCATGAAGGCCGCGCCCCAAGTTAAAGCCATCCAGGAAAAATACGCCAATTCACTGACCGTCATTGGTATCGCCGCAGAAAGCGCGGGCAGTATTCTGAAGTGGAAGCAGGCCATCCGGGCGGAGCGCATGAACTGGGTGCAGCTTTCAGAACTCCGGGGCGCCGACGGGCCGGTGACCGAGGGCTACAACATCAATGCCTACCCAACTTATATATTGCTTGACCGGCAGGGAATCATCCTGGCGCGGGCTAATGACATGGAAGCCATTGAAAAGAAGCTGCTGACGCTGGCTGACCTGTAGGTCAGCATCCCACCAGTAGCGCGCCTGTAAACTTTCCCGCCCGCTGGCCCGTTGTCCTCGCATCATGGACGTGCAAATTCTCCTCGTCATCACCCTGTTCGTGGCCGCGCTCGGCTATCTGGGCCGCCGCTTGTGGCTGACGTTTTTCTCAAAAGAGCTGGTGGGCTGCGCCAAAGGCTGCGGCGGGGCCTGCGGGGCCGCGCTCGACGTGGACGCGCTGGAGCGTACCATCGAGGCCCGCGCGGCGGGTCGCTAAAAACTCTTTCCGGCTCATAACCCGCTCCCGCCCCGGCTCCGTATAGCCGGGGCGGCCTCGTTTGGGGCCGTTTCACTTTCGCGCGCCACCCGGCCCCGCCCGCCATGCAAGACAAAGAAGAAATGACCAGCCTGACGGCCGTCGAAAAACACCTCAAAGACCAGGGCTACACCGCCGATTTTATGGTGCAGGACGGCCGCCTGGCCACCATGGATGCCCTGGAGCAGCAGACCTACGGCCCCGAGGACACGACCATCATGGATTTTTTCCGCTTCGAGGGCGAGAGTAACCCCGACGACATGGCCATTCTGTACGCGCTCGAAACGAGCGACGGTACGAAAGGCTCCATCTCGTCGGCTTATGGCACTTATGCCAATCAGGACGTAGACGAGTTCATCCTGCTGGTCGAGTCGCTGGGCAAAAACCTGATGAAAGGCAGGAAATAAAGACCGCGGATGCGAACGGATTCAACGGGTGACGGCGGCGATGCCGCCTGACTATGGGGAGCTTGCTTTGTCGAGGCTCGCCGAGGATAGTCAGGCGGCATCGCCGCCGTTACCCGTTGAATCCGTTCGCATCCGCGGTTCTGCTTCTTGCCGTTCAAGGCGTTTGAGCTTCAACTCCTGACCAACTCTCACCGTTGTGTCGCATCTTTACGAGGTCGTCGGGTGGCGACGCGTTAGCGGCTCTTTCACATCTCCTTTCTTATGAAAAAATTTTTCCGACCAGTTTATCAGGGTGGGTGGGCTATGGGCTTGGCCCTGCTGCTGACCGCGCCCCTGGCCAGCCACGGAACGGGGAAGCCAGCTGCTGGCCCGTCCACTTCGCCTACTCTTGATGCCGCCGGCGCGCGCCGCGCGCCGGCGGCCGTGCCCGTGCTGTTGAGCGTCAGTCCCAACCCCGCCGCGGTGGGTTCCACGCTCACCCTAACCGGCACCGACCTGGGCGGGGCGACGGCGGTTAATTTCGTTGGCGCGACCCAGACCACGATTACCAACAACTCGGGTACCAGCCTCACGGTGGTGGTGCCGGCCGGGGCCGCTACGGGCGCGGTTACCGTTACAAGCCCTGGCGGCGTGAGTAACCCCCTGCCTCTGGTGCTGGTAACGTCGCTGACCTGGACTGGGGTTACCAGCGCCGATTGGGCTACGACTACGAACTGGCTGCCGACCGTAGTGCCGACCTATGCCACCGCCGTTACGATACCGGCCACGGCCAGCCCCCGGTTTCAGCCCACGGTGGGCGGGGTGCAGGCTTGTGCCAACCTCAGCGTTCAAATCAATGCCGTGCTCACGCTGGCCGGCGGCTCCACGCCCGGCGACCTGACGGCCAGCGGCACCGTAACGCTGGCCAGTGGCAGCACCCTGACCCAGGGCGCGGGCAGCGAGCTGTACATCGCGCAGAACCTGACCAACCAGGGGGCTACCTTCAACCTGGACCCGCTCAGCGAGGTCGGCTTCGGCGGCCCTGTCTATCAGCACGTTATTGGCGGCGCGGCGGGCATCACGTTTCAAAAGCTGACGCTGGCCGAGCGGGGCAGCTCCGGCGAAACGATGGTGCTGGCCGTGCCCGTGCGGGTGCGGCGGGCACTCGAACTTTACAAAGGCGCGACGCTCACCACCGCTGACCCGTTCGCGGCCCCCAACGGCAGCCTGACGCTGCTCTCCGATGCCACCGGCACGGCCCTGGTGAAGCAGAGCGACGCGGGCAGCACCGTAGTCGGCAACGTGACCGTGCAGCGCTACATCGATGCCTCCGGCAACACGGGCAGTAGCGGCTACCGCCACTACTCGTCGCCCATCAGCAACGCCACGGTGAATTCCTTCCGCACCACGGTCCAGGGCGGCGCGTTCGTGCCCGTCGTGAACCCGGCCTACAACACGCTGGCCAACCCGCTGAGCCTGGGCGCGAGCGCCTACCCGAACGTGTTTAGCTACGACGAGAGCAAAATCGTCGGCTCGCCCAACACCAGCCCCGCGTTTTCGGCCTTCGACAAGGGCTACCAGTCGCCGGCCGCGCCTAGCAGCCCGCTCGTGGTGGGCCGGGGCTACGCGGTGCAGATTGGCAACGCGGAGAAGGTGCAGTTTACGGGGACGCTCAACAACGGCCCCGTCACCGTGGGCGGCCTCACGCAGGGGCCGGACCTGGTGAACGGTGGCTGGCACCTAGTGGGCAACCCCTATCCGTCCCCGATTAGCCTGCTCACGACCCAGGTCGGCCAGTTCCAGAACGTGTTGCCGGCCGTGTACGTGTTTCAGAGCACGGGGCCTTACACCGGGCGCTACAACTCGACCGTGAACGGGCAGGGCGTGGGGGTCAATGGGCTGATTGCCGTGGGCCAGGCGTTTTTCGTGCGCGCCGACCCGGCCACGGCCTCTGTTACCCCCGGCCGCATCGCGTTCCAAAATTTCAACCGCGTAACGAGCTTCGACGCGACGACCCCCGTCTTTCAGCGCGGCACCCCCGACCCGCGCCCCACGCTGCGCCTGAGCCTGGCCCCCGGCACCCAGCCGGCCACGGCCGCCACGGCCCAGGATGAGAGCATCGTGTATTTCGAAGCCGGCGCGAGCGGGGCTTTCGATGGCCGGTTCGATGCCTATAAGCTGCTCAATCCCAATGGCTACTACCTGGCCACGGCCGCCGAAATGCCCGCCACCCAGCCTGCCCTGGGCCTGAGCATCGACGGCCGCGCCCCGCTCACGCAGCCCCTGGCGGTGCCGGTGTGGCTGAGCGTGCCGGCCGCCGGGGCCTACGTGCTCACGGCGACCGAGCTGCGCCAGTTCGCGCCTGGCCAGTCGGTGCAGCTGCGCGACGCGCTCACGGGCACCCTGACCAACCTGACCAGCACCCCGAGCTATGGCTTCGAGGTGGCGGCGGGCGCGGCCGTCGCGGGCCGCTTCACGCTGCTCTTCGGCACGGCCAGCGCGCTCGCCACCCAGGCGGGCGCGGCCCTGCCGGGCACCGTAGCCTCGGTTTATCCTAACCCGACGGAGCCGGCCGGCCGCGCCAGCGCGTCGGTAGTCGCCGTGACGGGGCTGCCCGCCGCGGCCCGCGCCGTAGAAGCGGTGCTCTACAACGCGCTCGGCCAGCAGGTGCGGCGGTTGTCGCTGGTCGCGGGTCAGGGCGCGGCTCAGGGCACGTTGCGCACCGACGACCTCGCGGCCGGCGTGTACGTGCTGCGCCTGACGGCGCTTGACGGGCAAGGTATGGCCCTGGGTTTGTTGCCCGCCCAGCGGGTGAGTGTCCGTTAATTTTTTCTCGTCCCAAGCACTCCATCCGATGTTTATTCGCAAATTTCCCCTGGTGCTGCCGCTGCTCGCGGGCGCGGCCCTGACCATACTGACGGGTCAAACGGTTCAGGCGCAGGCTCCCGGCAATGGCGGCACCACCGGCGGCCCCCCCGCCCCCGCTCCCACTCCCCAGGCCGACCCTACGGTCATTCCGCTTGATGGCGGGGCCAGCCTGCTGCTGGCCGGTGGCGTGGCCTACGGCCTGCGGCGGCTGCGGCGGCGAGCCGCCCGCTGAGCCGCTTGGCAAAGCCGCTGAACACCTTCGCGGGCCGGCCGTCGCGCGGGGGTGTTCAGCGGGGTGTTTCCGCGAAACACTCCGCACCGAGTGCCCGGATGCCCACCCTCGTTAGCGCGGCTGCCTCAACCCCACACCTGCGTGCCGACGGTGCAGTTGCGGCACATCTCCACCTGGTCGCGGCCTTTGAGCAGAGCCTGCCGGAAGCCCTGGTACTTGGCCCCGCGCCAAAGCTGGGCGAAATCGCCCTGGCTCGCGTCGCCGAGGCGGTATTCGGCATCCTTGTCGAAGCAGCAGGGCACGACCTTGCCGTCCCAGGTCACGACGCATGAGTGCCACATTTTCCAGCAGCCGTTCACGAGCTTGTTTTTCAGGCGGTACGTGCCGTTGCCGTTGGCGGCGTAGCGCGAGTAGTAGTCGATGGTCGGGATGAGCGGCGAGCCGTGCTGGTAGTCGTAAATCTGGGCGGTTTTGAACCACACGTCGTCCACGCCCAGCGCCTGAGCCAGCGCCTTCGCCTCGTCCAGCTGGTGCTCATTGGGGCGCACCACCAGGAACTGGAAAACGATGCGCGGGGTGCTCTTCTTCAGCGCTTTGCGCCAGCGCACTACGTTGCGCGTCCCTTCCAAAACCTTCTCCAGCTTGCCGCCCACCCGGTACTGCTGATACACGTCCTGCGTGGTGCCGTCGAGCGAGATGATGAGCCGGTCCAGGCCGCTTTCCACGGTGCGCCGGGCATTGGCATCGGTCAGAAAGTGGGCGTTGGTACTCGTGGCCGTGTAGAGGCCCTTGCCGCTGGCGTACTTCACCAAATCCAGAAAGTCCGGGTGCAGGTACGGCTCGCCCTGAAAGTAAAAAATCAGGTACCAGAGCCGGCTGCCCAGCTCGTCCATCGTGCGCCGAAACAAGGCCGGGGCCAGCATTCCCGTGGGCCGCGTAAATGAGCGCAGCCCGCTCGGGCACTCCGGGCAGCGCAGGTTGCAGCTGGTGGTTGGCTCAAAAGCCAGCGCCATCGGCAGCCCCCAGGCGCGGGCGCGCCCCGTGAGGCGGCTCAGCAGGTACGAGCTGACGACCTGGGCTACGTTCCAAACCCGGCCCGGCGTGGCTTTTCGCAACAAAATACCGATGTCGAGCAGATGGGCGCGCATCGGGCAAAGGTAAGATAGTGGTTAGTGGTTAGTGGTTAGAGCCTATCCCAATAGACAACGATTCCAAGTGAGGTGGGCGGCCACGATTTGGCGCCCCTCGGCGTAGTCGTAGCCCGCGACCAGGCACCGGTGTTGCGCCACTTCGGCCGCGGTCCACTGCTCCCACAGCTGGGTCACGGCCGGTGGCTGACTCTTCCCGGTGCTAGCGCTCAGCTTCAGCTCGTGCCGGTTGGCCCCGTCCAGCGCTACGCCGAGGGGCATGTCCGGTCCCTCGACCAGCAGGCGGCGCTTGCCCCCCGCCTTGCCCCGGTCGGTGGGGTTGGCTCCGGGTTTTCTCCCCTAGTGGCGCTTTGTGCGGCGAGCCATCGAGGGCGAGCCATTCCAGGTCCAGGCCAGGCTAATCACGTCGTACTCGGGCAGGGCCGCGTTGCACAGCTGGGCGAAAACCCCGGCCTCGACCCAGTCCTGGTAGCGGCGGTGGGCCGTCGAACTGCTCCAGCTACCCGTCGCCTTCGATGCCTTCCACGGACAACCCGCGCGCAGGACAAAGAACATACCGTGGAGCACCTGCCCGTCCGGCACTCGCTGCCGATGGCAGCCCGGCGGGTGCGGGTTGGGCGTGTGGACCGGCAACAAGGGAAATAGCCGCGCCCACCCGTCATCCGAAATGCGAAGCTCCTGGGTAGCTTTCGTGAGGCAAAGGTAAAAACCCTATTGGGATAGGCTCTTAAAGCAACCATGCTATCATCACTGCCCCTCACGTTTCGCGGCGAACTTGGCCAGCAGGCGCTACCGGCCGAATTAGCCCCCGAAGCGAAGCTGTCGGCTATTCATCCGGCGTGGCTGCCGGGGCTG
>Ga0123338_10004928_pt1 | contig 11545 bp, 10 predicted proteins | sample grotaG_FD_89793 | JGI IMG/M metagenome (GOLD analysis project Ga0123338, IMG submission 89793) | Glacier valley bacterial and archeal communities from Borup Fiord, Nunavut, Canada, to study Microbial Dark Matter (Phase II) -... | ecosystem: Environmental > Aquatic > Freshwater > Ice > Glacier ... | reverse complement strand
TACAGCCACAGGAATATTCTCTGTTCGTTTCACACGAAGAAAGCAGAAATACTATGGATGTTGTCACCTGTGGCGAAGTGTTGATCGATTTTGTCTCGACGCAAGCAGATGTAACGCTTGCACAGGCTCCGGCGTTCGTAAAGGCTTTCGGCGGCGCGCCCGCCAATGTCGCGGTTGGCGCCGCCCGCCTCGGCTGTCGCGCGGGCTTTATGGGACAGGTGGGCGACGACGAGTTCGGGCACTTTCTCGCCGCTACGCTGCGCGGCTACAACGTGGATGTGGCCGCCTTGCGCTTCTCAACACAGGCCCGTACCGCCCTGGCGTTTGTCTCTCTACGCGCGGATGGTGAGCGCGACTTTATGTTTTACCGCCATCCAAGCGCGGATATGTTGTGGCAAGCCGAACAGGGCGACGGCGAATATGCCGCGCAGACGCGCATCTTTCACTATGGCTCGATCTCGCTTATCGGTGAGCCAAGCAGGGCCACGACCCTCTCCGCGCTCACCCGCGCCAGGCACAACGGCGCGTTGCTGTCTTATGACCCAAACCTGCGCCTCCCCTTATGGCCCTCGCCCGATGCCGCACGAAGGGGTATTCTCGACGGTTGGCGACACGCGCAAGTTATCAAGGTTAGCGAGGAAGAGCTTTTCTTTATCAGCCAGCAGCAGACGCTAGTGGACGCGGCACAGTCGCTGTGGCATGACGCCCTGCGTCTACTTGTGGTGACGCAGGGGGGACATGGTTGCACCTATTTTACCCGCGATACAAGTGGACATAGCCCTGGTTTCGCGGTTAAGCCCGTTGATACAACCGGAGCAGGCGACGGTTTTGTGGCGGGTATGCTGGTTGGTCTGCTCGCAGCCAATCCGCGCTGGGAAGCAACAGCGCTAGCTGGAATAGAGGCGGCACTGCGCCTGGGCAACGCCGTTGGGGGGCTTGCCACCACCCACGTGGGCGCGGTCACGTCGCTACCCACAATGCAGGAGGCACAGGCATTTCTCCGAGTGGCGCGTCATGATACAATGGGGCAATAAAAGCCGCGCTGCTATAAGAGTAGAAGGGAAAAAGATATGAGCAGCTTACCACCATATGAGTATCATTCACAACATGGCGAGGATGCCAAACCAACCGCCGCCGCATCCTATAACGACTATCAGCCACGCGACCCCTATCAACCTTCAGACCCCTATTTGCAGCCACAGCCGCAATCGGAAGGTAGCCAGGAAGGGTATTCACCCGTGCCTTTTAGCGGCCAATACGTAACATCCGACACGCCACTCTATCAACAACCAGGCCCATACCAAACGCCCGTTTACGCCCAAATCGGCTATGGAGTTCCAGCCGAGTCGGGAAGGGGCATGGCAATCGCGGGACTTGTGATGGGCATTTTGAGTATTTTCTCCGCCTTCCTGCCGTTTGTAGGCTTGGTTTTCCCAATTCTCGGTATCGTCTTTTCTATCCTGGGCCGCAAATCTCTTTCACTGCGTTCTGTCGCAACGATTGGTCTTATCCTTAGCGTCGTCGGTGTCGTCTTTTCGTTCGTCATGATCTACGTGTATTATTATATAGGAACACATCCAACCTCGAGATAGGACGCGGACAATTCTTAGAGAGGTTGCTCAACCAGCGGGAGGGCTTGATAGAATCAAGCCCTCCCGCTGGTTGAGCATACACGGGGGATTAAACACGCGACTCTTTTTCCCTAGGCTATCCTATACGTTCGATTACCATGCCATTTGCCATGCCGCCGCCTTCGCAGATGGTTTGTAGACCGTAACGGCCACCTGTGCGTTCTAACTCGTGAAGCAGAACGGTGGTGAGGCGTGCGCCAGAGGCTCCGAGGGGATGCCCAATCGCAATCGCGCCGCCGTTGACGTTGACCTTGCTCAAGTCCGCGCCGAGGTCGTGCCGCCATGCCAGTACCACGCTCGCGAACGCCTCATTAATCTCCACGAGGTCGATCTGATCAATGGTGAGACCAGCCTTCGCAAGGGCTTTTTGCGTGGCGGGAATGGGGCCGGTGAGCATGAAAATGGGGTCGGAACCAGCAACTGCGAACGAGACGAAGCGGGCGCGTGGCTTGAGGCCCAGTCGCTCGGCGGTCTCACGCTCCATGATTAAGACCGCCGCCGCGCCATCGCTGATCTGCGACGAGTTGCCAGCCGTGATTAAACCGTCCGGCTTGAAGGCGGGTTTCAGGCTCCCCAGCTTTTCAAGGCTCGTATCGGGTCGAATACCTTCGTCACGCGCAAATTCGCTCGTTGTGCCATCCTCGTTCTTCACCTGAATCGGCACAATCTGCGACGTGAAGCGGCCCTCATTCGTGGCTTGAGCGGCGCGGCGGTGACTCTCTAAGCTGTACGCGTCGAGGTCATGGCGGCTCAGTTCCCACTTGTGCGCGATCAGGTCGGCACTAATCCCCTGATGCACAAGACCATTGTCGTAGCGTTCGATCATACGTGGCCCAAACGGTGCGCCGGGGCCTTGCGAGGTCGAACCCATTGGGACACGCGTCATCACTTCGACGCCACCCGCGATCACCACGTCATACGCGCCACTCATCACGCCCTGCGCCGCGAAGTGAATCGCCTGCTGACTTGACCCACACTGGCGGTCAACGGTTGTGCCAGGAACGGATTCGGGGAAACCCGCGGCAAGCGCGGCGTTACGTCCCACGTTCAGACCCTGCTCACCAACTTGACTCACGCAGCCTATGATAACATCTTCAATTAGTGCGGCATCAATGCCTGTGCGTTGTACGAGTGTCGCAAGTGTCTGGGCCAGCAGGTCTACCGGATGCCAGTTCTTGAGTTTTCCACCTCTACGCCCGACGGGGGTGCGAACAGCCTCCACGATGACGGCTTCCCTCATTGTAGCCATGAAAATCCTCCTGTAATGCTTGAATTATCCTTGAATATACACGGTTCGGTTCTCTGCTGTATAGTTTGTCATTTTTCATGGGGATATGCAAGATGAGGGACGCCCAAAGGCACTGGGAGTGAGCATAGTCGGGGCAAGCCCCGCCATGCTCACTCCCACGTGGACGTTACCATTTTTTCGTGTAGTGTCTAGTAACTCGCACGTCCGAACATGACACGCTGGCGGTGCTGTCCAAAGAGCAGGTACAACAGGGGTCCAACGATAACCGGAATCGGCATAAGCCAGATGACCGCCAACCAGAGTAGTTTGCCTGTCAGCGAATGGTCGTCTTCCAACACCATCACGGTCTCGATGACGTGGCCGACAAGGGGCACAAACACAATCACGAGAAACAGTACCGAGTTAAAAAAACAGCCTCTATTGCTTGACATTCTTTGTAGCTCCTCTATATTTTGACGATTGGATGCGAAAGCGAAACGTCATATGTGAGGCGCGAACATCTCGTATTAGACGCGCCCACGCCACACATTTTCTATAGAAGATACGTTGAGGGCATGTATTTGTTGCAAATGCCCTCTACACCAGGAAGCTTCGTTAGCGTGGCGAGTGCAGGTGCGGCGGCACTTCATAAGACGATGGTATAACGCTGATAGTATCGCTTTTCCCCTGCGCCCCCTGCGCGACAAAGCTTGTCGTACCTTGCGCCATGTCCCATTGCACGGTGTATGCTCCGAATTGGAGCGGCGCAGTTAGGGTTGTAGTGAGCGTGGCCGAGCCGCCGACATCCACATCTTGCGGTAGCGCGATGGGGCTACTTGTTACGACTGACTGGCCTTGCGCGTTTTGCCAGCGATATACTAGTTGTACAGCTTGCACAGTAGAAGAACTCGCGGCCCTCCAGGGAAAGTTACCCGTATTTTTTAGTGTCACCGTAACCTGTGCTGTTCCAGAGGGAAGCAGAGTTGCAGGCGCGTTATCGCTTGTGACGATGAAGCGATAATTGGGAATTGTCTGTACCGAGACGGGGACAAACTCGACGCCATCAGCGGCAATCTGCATTCCGCTCTCGCCCGTCGCGTTACTCATTGTGACGCGGCCATTCAGCCCAGCCTTGAAGTAGTACGTGCCCAGTCCAATCCATTGCGCCCCGGTGTTTTCCTGGCTGAATGGCCCCAGGAATGTGCCGATGTGCGACTCGTCAACGTAGACGTTGTGGCTCAGTTCAACGCCCGTGTGGGCGGGGTCAGCACTGTACACCGTGTAGGGAACCCAGCTACTGCTCGCGTGGGCATCATCGACATACGCCCCAACCTCGTAGTAGCCATCGGCGGGAATGGTTGGATGCCAGGTCGCGGTTGCCGTTGCCGTGCCCGTTGTGGTTGCCGCCCAGTGGAGGCCGCCCTGTATCTCCGCGCTTCCGGTGTCGGTTGACCAGGGGCCACTACTGCTCCACCCTGGGCCACTGTCATCCACCACGGTTGCGCCCGCGTAGGTCGCACTCCCATTGCTACTCAGCGTGGGAACAGGCGTATTGTTGGCGGGATCGTCAACCCACAAGTAATTATCTGGTACGACGTTTGGGTCTGGATAGCTCCCTGTCCACCCAAAGGGGTCGGTTGCTTGCCAGTTGGGAAGATAGTAGGTTGCCATGTGCAGGTGCGGCCCAGTCGATGAACCCGTTGTACCGCTTGTACCGACTTGCCATTGTGTACCAATCTGATCGCCAACCGCGACGGTGAGCGCGCTCAAATGTCCATAGGCCGTTGTAAAACCGTTCCCGTGATCGACGGCAATCCACAGGCCGAGCGAGCTATTATGATTCAACGGGTTGTACCAACCAGCGCGTGTCACCGTGCCGGCGGCGGTACTCAGCACCGGCTCATACCACATGTCCAGATCATAGCCATTGTGACCGTCATAGCAATTCACGCCACCTGTGCAGGAACCAATCGCAACATTTGTCCACTTCATCCCATCATAACGCACAAATGTTCCGTCGTTGTCGTACCAGGGATGGTCATGATCGACGAAAGAGACGGTACGCGATGAGATCGAATGATTCCCGTAATACGGACGATGCATAAACGGCACTGGCCCCGCGCTAGCCTTTTTAGCATGGGTCGTGTGGGTAGTATGCACACTACTTTGCTTATGAGCAAATATCGGCATGGCGGGTAACGATGACACCAGGATAGTTACAAGCAGGGTAAGCGTGAGGGCGCAGAGGATACTACGCCGCGTGTAATGTATTTTCATAGCGTTTGCCGTACTTCCTTCTCTATCTGACGGTTCTTACTGGATGGTTCAGCCAACGGCGATGACATGGGCCAGTGCTGGTGTAAGCTGGGTCGCCATCGGACGTAGCGTGGGGCCAGCGACGCGCGCCGACCAGTAGCGTGGCGTTCCCCCGACGACGCGATTGATTGGATTGAGGGCGGTAAAGGTGATGCTTGCGCTATTGTTGGCCCATACAGGATTGATATTCAACATCATCCCCGTTTGCTGCGCGGAGGCCACCTGCCAGCTTTGACCGCTCTGCACATCGACCACACCGATAGCGCACTCCAACGCTTGCGCTTGCAGGTTCGCGTGACGATCTCCTACGTTTATGCGAGCGATGAAGGCAAGTTTGTGGCTATCCGGCGACCAGACCGGAGCGAAACCGTGTCCACCGTCGGTATCGGTGAGGCGACGTGATGCGCCACCGCGACTATCCATCACCCAGAGGCCCGCGTTCAGGAAGGGGGTTGCGCTATCCGAAAGTCGCTCATACGCAACATGAGTGCTATCGGGCGACCACGCGAAGAGACCGAGAATAGATTGCACCCCGCCGGAGCTTCGCAGGATGTGTATACGCGCACTCCCATCGCGGTTCATCAGCCACGCATCGCTTCCCATGCCGAGGCCGGAGGTGGTTGAGTAGATGATGCGTGAGCCATCAGGCGACGCGGTGGCATCAATTAAGTATGCCGAAGGGACTGGTAGCGCAATATTGATGTGCGCGTTTGTTGCGGCATCTACAATCCACAGGCCAGGGTTCCAGCCATTGCCACCGTCCATTGGTGCGTCGGGGCCAAGCGGAAACATTGGACGGTAGAGAAAGCTATGTCCAGTACCACCGGAGAGCCAGTGCAAAAAGTTCCCCATTACATGCGCTGGTATAAGGCGCACCGTCATACGCTGCGTGTCATATATCCACACCTGCTCACCATGATCGCGGATACCGTCAATGGCAAGATAGTTCCCGTCGGGCGAAAGTTGCAGCGTCGCCACACTATCAGAGTCCACCAGGCCAAACTCGTTGCCCAGCACCGCCAGCGTTTGGAGTGCCCCAACGGGTTGCCCACTGCTTCCTTTATGAGCGCGGGCAACGACAAAGCCTCGTGTATCCTTGAGCGTATAATAGAGATATGATGAGGGCGATGCCTGCTGTACTTTTTGTACCTTTCGCACCCTCGCCTGTGACTGCGAATGAGCCACCTGTACCTGTTGTTTGTCCTGCAAAAAAAACGCCGTCGCTGTGCCTAGCACAAGCAATAACAAGAGGGCCAGTGGTACTGGGTGCGAAAAGTGCCGCTTGTGGTGTATGTGACGAGTAGAACGCATAATATGCTCCATTTATTCAAATAGACCTGCGTAACGCGCTGGCTCGCGCGCGCCGCGTTGCTCTTTTTCCTACTCTCATCTATCGGCACTGTTTACGAATGGGTGAGGACCCTCATATCGGCAACGTATAGCCTCTGCTTGTCAACAGCCACATGAACCACTCGACGGGAGCTTGATCTTTCGATTCTGTCTGGCTATCGGCGAGGAAGAAGCGAACATAGAGGGGAAGCGACGGGCCGAGTTGGGTGAGCAGATGGGTGATGCGTTCTTCGGCATGTTCCCACCGATTTTTGTAGTGTCCAAGTCGCCAGCTATTGTAGGCCTCGTCGTGCAGTTCGATGATATCCAAGATTACTGGGTCAGTAAGATATTTTTCGGCGAAAACACGCGCAATGTGGGCATGGTGGTTGTTTCCCATTTTGGGCTTGAGTTCGTTGACGCGATACTTGAACGTATCGTGGATGAGCGCGATGAGGCGCAACTTACAGCGTTCCTCCATGTTCGGCTGTTGGCCCTCTATATTGGCGAGGACATCAGCTATATGAAACTGAACGGCTCCCTCAAGATGTCCGAAACGTGGTTTGCCCCAGACAACCCCTTGCTGCCACGCGGGGTCCGCCGCGATGGTTCGCTCCAGATCGGTTTCCAAAGAGAAGGGCAGGTTCGTGTAATATTCGTTCATAGTGGTAAAAATTTCTCCGCAACGTTCATGGTAAGCGGGCGATAGATGTACTCATAACAGCCGAGAAACTGGACAACACGCCCACCCCAGCCACGTTTGAAGCGATATACGCCCGCCATCGCTTCATCTTCTGCGTCCGTTTCTGGAATACCCCAGAAGTCGTATGAGCCAGCACCGCAGCTTTTCGCCCACAGTATCGCTTCCCATTGCAGCAGATAGTTTGGCATGAGTTGCCGTTGCTCATTGCTCGACGCGCCATACAGATAGATTGCTTGTCCGGCGAACAGGCTCACAAAGATACCCGCCAGCAATTGCCCATTATATTCAGCCAGCAGCAAGCGCGCCGTGTTCTGCGGTGTGAAGGTACGCCACACCTGGAGATAGTACGCCAGGGTGTGAATACCAAACGAGTCCCGCGTTCCCGTTGTCTCTAGTAATGAGTACCACGCTTGCACATCCTCTATCGTCTCGGCGGCGCGCACGACGACGCCCTTGCGTCCCGCGAGCCGCACGTTATATCGCCATTTTTCTTTCATCTGCGCCAGCAACGTCGCTTCGTCCGCCGCGATATCCAGTAAAATCGTGCGTAGGGGCTGCACCGCGTGAACCGGATGCAACCGCTGGGCCAGAAGGTGCGTGTGAAGGCGTGTACCCGCGTCCCCCTCTGCTTGTGCCGGCTCCAATCGTAGCGCGATTGCGCCCTGTTTGCGTAGGAATGGATGCAGTTGAGCAAAAAAAACGTGGGAGAGTTCTTCGTTAGCCCAATCGAGAACTGGCCCTTTGGGAATGTACGCGAGATGCCCCGCCCAAAGCGGCGTGTGGGGAGCGGTACGGCGCAACACCTGGGCCGCGGCGACAATCTCGGCGCGCGCGGTGTCCCAGAGTGCCAGCCGCAAGGGATGCCAGCCCGACGCCGCCTTTAGCTCACCCCAGCCCCAGCTCTGCAAAAAATGCCCCTGCGGATGCTCATTGACAAAACGATCCCACTGCTCACGCTGTTCTTGTGGAACGGGACGCAACAGGTAAGGAGGAATAGACGGACGTATTGGCGGGTGCAACGACATGAAATTAGGTACTCTCTTTTTTTACAAACAGAAGGTCGATAAGAACATACTATATTTTCATCTTCTATGATACGCTATCTGTCCAGGGTTACAGTTGCGCCTATCTCCCCCTCACACCTTCAAGAGAAAATACGTTTCCGTAGCGTGTTATAATGGGCAACGGTACGTTACACAGGTTGGTTTGAAAACCAACAGCAGGAGGCTGTAATTTCATGAATATCGTCATTCTTGGGTGTGGGCGCGTGGGCGCACTGCTCGCAACCCAACTGGACAACGCGGGCCACGCGGTGACTATTGTTGACAACAGTAACGACTCTTTTCAGCGGCTCGATCCTGAATTTAAGGGTGACAAGGTGACAGGTAGCGGCGTTGACGAAGAGGTATTGCGCCGCGCCCATGTGAATAAAGCGGATGCGTTCATCGCGGTGACAAACGGTGACAATCGCAACATCATGGCGAGCCAGATGGCAAAAGAGATATTTAATGTTAAAAAGGTGCTGTGTCGCATCTATGACCCTTTACGTGAAAGTACCTATAGAGAATTAGGCTTAGAAACCTTTTGTCCCACCAATTTAGGAGCAATGATGCTCTTTGACGCGATTACCGGAAAAAAGGTACACAATGGAGTTATGCCAGAGAGAAAAGGGTAAGGGTACATGTATATTATTATTGGTGGTGGCGGCGATGTTGGCTACTACCTCTCGCGCAACTTGCTCAAGCGCGGTCACGAGGTCTTGCTGCTTGAAAAGCAAGATGCGCGCCAGAAGACGCTCGCCGATGAACTAGGCCCCTCGGTTACAAGAGGCGACGCCTGTGAAGCTCGAACGATGGAAGAGGCGGGCGCGCGACGGGCCGACGTGGTAATCGCGGTGACGGGCGAAGATGAGGACAATCTGGTTATCTGTCAGATGGCAAAACAACGCTTCAACGTCAAGCGTACGATTGCGCGCGTGAATAATCCGATGCACGAAGACTTGTTCAAGAAGTTGGGGATAGATATCACCGTCAGCCCCACCCGCTCTATTCTCGCGCTCATCGAATCAGAACTTTTACGCCCCCCGTTCCTGATGCTTTTGACTTTGAAGAAGGCGGGTCTGGAAATTGTGGAGATGACCATTGACCCGAAATCGAAGATCGTGGGCAAGCGTTTGAGCGAAATCAACCTACCGCGTAGCTCAAATCTTGCGCTGATCATTCGCGGAACCGAGCCTATTTTTCCGAACGCGGAAACGGAACTTATGGCGGATGACGACGTGTACGCGCTCGTCAACCACGATGGTGAAGCGGAACTGCAACGCGCGTTTGGCATGTAACTGATTGGTAAAAAAGCAAGGAGAGCAGGGACGGTTGGCCGTCCCTGCTCTCCTTGCTTTACTAGTCGTGTTGCTCGCGAGTGGTGTTATGAGCGATCCGTAGAGCGTTCAATGGAAACCATACGCTTGCCATCTTCGTTCTCTTGCCCGACATCTACGTGGTCGTCTTTATTTAATTCTAATCGCACCGGTTCGTCTCCATAGGAACGGGTCGCTTCGTGGGCATCACCGCTGCCATCGGCGGAGGGTCGCAACGCGCTACTGCTCTCGCCCCCACTCCCACCGCCACTACTTCCCAGCAGCGCGGTCCGTCGCCGTCCGCGAAACGAGGGCATTGTGGGACGATGCATCTGCCAGGGGGCGCGTTTCTTCGCCATCATCTGATCAGCGGTTTCGCCACGTGCCGAGCGGTAGATGCTGGCGATAACAACCCAGACCGCCGCGACAATCGGCGTCGCGATCAATGCACCAAACGGCCCGAACAGTTGGGCGAACACCAGTAAGGCCAGCAGAGAGGCGACGGGATGCAAGCCTACCGCGTGACCCACAATCCAGGGGCCAAGCACGTTGCTCTCCCCTATTTGAATGATCACAAAGCACGTTATCACCAGGAACGTACGCGGAAACGGTTCTGGCAACAACAGCGAGATCGCGATTGCGGGAACAGAGGCCAACGCGGGGCCAACCATTGGAATCGTTTCAAACAGGAATGCCAGGACGCCAACGATGATCGCGAATTGTCCTAAACCGGTGATGACACAGGCCAGACCCGCGGCCAGCCCGACAATCGCAGCGAGGGTGAGTTGGCCGCGGATATACTTGCCGACCACGCGATCAAGCGCCTCCTCGAACACCAGCACATGCGGCATTTGACGTTGTGGCATAATGCTAATAACGTTGTCGCGGATGCGCTTACCATCGAGCAGAAAGTAAAAGCTGAGTACGGCGATGAGGAAAATGTTTAACAACGCGCTTGTCACCACAAACACAATATTGATCGCGTTGAACGCTACCGTTTGCGCGTAAGACAAGGCTTGATTACGAACCTGATCTATAGCTAAGGTGATCGTTGCTTTAGGAATACCAGCCTGGTTCTCCAGGAACGTCTCGAACTTGTTGAGATCGGGAAGCGTACTGAAAAAGGTTGTCACCGTGCTAGAAAAGGCTTGTGTCTGGCGAATTAAGGAAAAAACGAGAGCAGAGCCGATACCGCCCAAAGCTGCAATCACAACCAGAAAGACGAGCAACGTCGCTACCACACGCGGAACCTTATACTTCACAAGCAAATTGACGAGTGGATTGAGCAGAAACGCGATTGCCATTGATACAAGAAGAATAACAATAATATCGACGAAGCGGCCCGCAATAATCCAGGTGGCCCAGAGAACAATACCAATACAGATGGTACTAATAAGAACATCCCGTGTTCGTTGCCAGTTTGTATGATCCATACGTTTTATCCTTTGGATCGAACTTAACATAATCGCTTACTCTCTATAGCTTACTCTATGTATACGTAACAGCCTACCCTTTATATACATAGCTATTCTCTGTTATTGTGACAGGTTTTGTCCAAAAGAACAAGATATTTCCACACTTTTTGCTGCGATGTTATTTTCGCTTTACCGTTTCGTCGTACAGTGCAGGTACTATATCTATGCTGCTTCTCTAGCGAGAACGGCCTGAAAGAGAAATTTTTTATTCATGGATGGCTCCACAACAACAATGACAATCACACATCTTTTTATAGCCTGGACATTGTTTGGTGTTCTTCTCGTCTGGATCGTCGTCTTCGCGTTCCTGGCACTGCGTCCAGAGGCACAGAAGCGATTGGTAAAGCGCGCAGAAACACCTTTTAGCACGACGGTTGCGCCGTCAATGGCACGTGCGTCTCTCGCTCAGTCGCATACATCATCATCTGTCAATACGCAGGTACGCGAGCAAGCAAGCAACGTCGAGGTTGCTTCTTTAGTATAACGATAATACAAAAAGGGTGCGCT
>Ga0123338_10004926_pt1 | contig 11547 bp, 9 predicted proteins | sample grotaG_FD_89793 | JGI IMG/M metagenome (GOLD analysis project Ga0123338, IMG submission 89793) | Glacier valley bacterial and archeal communities from Borup Fiord, Nunavut, Canada, to study Microbial Dark Matter (Phase II) -... | ecosystem: Environmental > Aquatic > Freshwater > Ice > Glacier ... | reverse complement strand
TTGTCGGTCGTGTAGAAATGACCGGTACCCGCGCTGGATTCCAGCTTGATCTTCTCGCGTCCACCTTTTGCCATGATCAGCTCCTCGTGTTCAGATTTCGCCGCGCTTGCGCAGGTCGGCCACTTGCTCGATGCCGACCTTGTCGATCAGGCGCAACGCCGCGTTCGAGATGCGCAGGCGCACCCAGCGGTTCTCGGTTTCCATCCAGAACCGGCGGTAATGCAGGTTCGGCAGGAAACGACGCTTGGTTTTGTTATTGGCGTGGGAAACATTGTTCCCGACCATCGGGCGCTTACCCGTGACTTGACAGACGCGTGCCATGACGCTCCCCCGTAAATTGCTGACCGGGAATTCCGGCAAAGATTACCATTATAGCCCGACAAATGCCGCCGTTCCGGGGCCCGTGACCGATCACTGTTCCAGGAAGCGCTGCGCGTCGAGTGCGGCCATGCAGCCGGTGCCGGCGCTCGTGATGGCCTGGCGATACACATGGTCCTGCACGTCGCCGGCCGCGAACACGCCGGGCACGCTGGTCATCGTGGCCATGCCGGCCAAGCCGCTCTTGGTCAGGATGTAGCCGTCCTTCATCTCGACCTGGCCCTTGAAGATGTCGGTGTTGGGCTGGTGGCCGATGGCGATGAAGCAGCCGGTCAGCTTCAGCTCCGCTGCGCCGCCGCCTTGCGTGCTTTGCAGGCGCACACCGGTCACGCCCGATGCGTCGCCCAACACCTCGTCGAGCGTGTTCCACAAGTGCAACTGCATCTTGCCCTCGGCCACCTTGGCGTGCAGCTTGTCCACGAGGATGGCCTCGGCGCGGAACTTGTCGCGGCGGTGGATCAAGTGCACCTTGGAAGCGATGTTCGACAGGTACAGCGCCTCTTCGACGGCAGTGTTGCCTCCGCCGACGACGCAGACCTCCTGCCCGCGGTAGAAGAAGCCGTCGCAGGTGGCGCAACCGCTCACACCCCGGCCCATGAACGCCTCTTCGGAAGGCAGGCCGATGTACTTGGCCGACGCGCCGGTCGCGATGATGAGCGCGTCGCAGGTGTACTGGCCAGAGTCGCCGGTCAGTGTGAACGGCCGCCGGGTCAGGTCGACCAGGTTGATGTGGTCGAAGACGATCTTCGTGTTGAAGCGCTCGGCATGTTTCTGGAAGCGCTCCATCAAGGCCGGGCCCATCACGCCGTCGACATCGGCGGGCCAGTTGTCGACGTCAGTGGTGGTCATCAGCTGGCCGCCCTGGGCGATGCCGGTGATGAGCATGGGCGCCAGGTTGGCGCGTGCCGCGTACACCGCAGCGGTGTAGCCGGCCGGGCCGGAACCAAGGATCAGCACGCGGGCATGGGAGGAGAGTTGAGTCATGGCGATCAGTGGGATGAAATGGAACGGTGCCCTGCACTGCGAATGCAAGGCGAATGCAGGTCAACACGAGAGTCTGACATGGGGGCGACCCCTGCTGGCGTTGAACCGCTTAATGGTGACAATAGCTGGGTTTAAAGCAGCACCGGCGGGCGATCAAGACCAGGCGCACGCGCTGTGCACACCGGGCCGACACCTACGCCACGAAAGGGCAGTTCCACATGGCAATGCTTTCCAACCTCGACCTCATCCGGCGCGTGCCGCTGTTTTCGTTGCTGACGAACGATCAGGCGCAGGGCATTGCAGACAGCGTGGTGAAACGGCGCTTCCGGCGTGGCGAGATCGTGGTGGAACACAACAAGAAGTCGAACGCGCTATTCATTCTGTTGACCGGCCGGGCCCGTGTGCTGACGGCCGATTCGCGCGGGCGTGAAGTCATTCTGGCCGTGCTGCAGCCCGGCGACTACGTGGGCGAGATGAGCCTGATCGACAACGAGCCGCATTCCGCGACGGTGCGCGCCGAAGTTCAGACCGACATGCTGATCCTCGGCCGAGCCGAGTTCGCGCGCTGCCTGCCGGAGAACTCCAGCCTGTCGTACGCCATCATGCGTGGCCTGGTGCAGCGCCTGCGCAGCGCCGACCGCCAGATCGAATCGCTCGCGCTGCTCGACGTTTACGGCCGCGTGGCCCGCACGCTGCTCGACATGGCCGAGATGGAAGGCGACAAGAAGGTGATCCGCAACAAGGTCTCGCGCCAGGACCTGGCCAAGGTTGTCGGTGCCTCCCGCGAGATGGTCAGCCGGGTCATGAAAGACCTGGAAGAGCGCGGCATGATCGAGACGCAAGAGAACGGCTCGGTCGTCATCAAGGAACAGCTGACGACGCGCTGAAGAAGCGGCCTCGCGCCCGGCCTGCACCGGCGCGCCGGGCGCTTTGCGGCTCCCGATAGCCCACAATCGCGGCATGACGTTTCCACTCGGCTCCCTGCGCTCCGACGGCTCGGTTCCGCTGCCTGCGCATTCTTCTGCGGGCACCTTTCAGCGTGATGCCCGTGATGCACGCGGAGGGAGCGCGGCGCCGCACGCAAGCCCCGGCTGGCGCACCCAACTCGCCTTGTTGATCACCGGCGTGTTGTGGCTGTTGGCGGTGCTGGCGCTGGCCACACACCACGCGGGCGACCCCGCATTCTCGACCTCTGGCGCCGTGGCGCTGCCGCTGAACAAGGCCGGCCTGCTCGGGGCGTGGTTCTCCGATCTCGCCTACTTCACCTTCGGCTACTCGGCGTGGTGGGCCGTCGTGGCGGGCTTGCGTGCCTGGCTCGGCGCGCTGGCCGACGTGCTGCGCAGCGAGCAACCGGCAGGGCTGGTGACTGGGTCTTCGATGCGGCCGGCCTGGCTCGGGTGGGTCGGTCTGGCCTTGCTGCTATCGGCCAGCGCATCGCTCGAATGGACCCGCCTTTACCAATGGGAAGCGCTGGTCGCGGGCGGGCATGCCGGAGGTGCCCTGGGCTACACGCTCGGCGCGTCGAGCATGAAGCTGCTCGGCTTCGCCGGCTCCGGCGTGCTGTGGATCGCGGCACTCGTGGCGGGCTCGGCACTCGCGCTGCGCTTCTCCTGGTTGCGCTGGGCCGAGGGCATTGGCGCGTGGGTCGAGTCGTGGCGCGAACAGCGCGCGCTGCGCACCGAGCGCGCCGAAGACGAGCGGGTCGGCGAGCAGGCATTGCGCGAGCGCAAGATCGTCGTCGAGGAAGAGCAGCAGCATCACGTCGATCACCTGCCCATCGTGATCGAAGCTGCGGTCATCGACGTGCCCAAGAGCTCCCGCGTGGTGAAGGAGCGGCAAAAACCGCTCTTCGCCGAACTGGTCGACACCAAGCTGCCCCAGGTCGACTTGCTCGACAGCGCACCGGCGCGCACCGAAAGCGTCACGCCGGAAACGCTGGAGATGACTTCCCGGCTGATTGAGAAGAAGCTGAAGGACTTCGGCGTCGAAGTGCGCGTGGTGGCAGCCTCGCCCGGCCCGGTGATCACGCGCTACGAGATCGAGCCGGCCACCGGCGTGAAGGGCGCGCAGGTGCTCAACCTCGCGAAAGACCTGGCGCGCTCGCTGAGCCTCGTCAGCATCCGCGTGGTCGAGACGATCCCCGGCAAGACGACGATGGCGCTGGAACTGCCGAACCCGAAGCGCCAGACCATCAGCCTGTCGGAGATCCTGGGTTCGCAGATCTACAACGACGCGTCGTCGCAGCTCACCATGGGGCTGGGCAAGGACATCGTCGGCAACCCCGTGGTCGCCGACCTGCAGAAGATGCCGCACTGCCTGGTGGCGGGCACCACCGGTTCGGGCAAGTCGGTGGGCATCAACGCGATGATCCTGAGCCTGCTCTACAAGGCCGAGGCGCGCGACGTGCGGCTCATTCTCATCGACCCGAAGATGCTCGAGATGAGCGTCTACGAAGGCATTCCGCATCTGCTTTGCCCGGTTGTCACCGACATGAAGCAGGCCGCCAACGCGCTGAACTGGGGCGTGGGCGAAATGGAGCGCCGCTACAAGTTGATGAGCAAGATGGGCGTGCGCGGCCTGGCCAGCTACAACAAGAAGCTCGACGAGGCGAAGGAACGCGGTGAGTTGATCCCGAACCCGTTCAGCCTGACGCCCGAAGCGCCTGAGCCGCTGGAACGGCTGCCTTTCATCGTGATCGTGATCGACGAATTGGCCGACCTGATGATGGTCGTCGGCAAGAAGATCGAAGAGCTGATTGCCCGCCTCGCGCAGAAGGCGCGCGCATGCGGCATTCACCTGATCCTGGCAACCCAGCGGCCGAGCGTTGACGTGATCACCGGCCTCATCAAGGCGAACATCCCGACGCGCCTGAGCTTCCAGGTCAGCAGCAAGATCGACAGCCGGACCATCCTCGACCAGATGGGCGCCGAGGCGCTGCTCGGCATGGGCGACATGCTCTACATGCCGTCGGGCACGGGTTTGCCGATCCGCGTGCATGGCGCGTTCGTGAGCGACGATGAAGTGCACCGCGTCGTCAGCTATCTGAAGAGCCAGGGCGACTCGAACTACATCGAAGGCATTCTCGAAGGCGGCACGCTCGACGGTGAAAGCGGCGACGTGCTCAGCAGCGAAGGCGGTGTGATGGGCGGCGGTGAAAGCGACGCGATGTACGACCAGGCGGTTGCCATCGTGCTGCAGCACAAGCGCGCGTCGATCTCGCTGGTGCAGCGCCACTTGCGCATTGGTTACAACCGCGCTGCCAGGCTGCTGGAACAAATGGAGAAATCGGGCCTCGTATCGAGCATGTCCACCAATGGCAACCGCGACCTGATGGTTCCGAGCCGCGCTGAATGAAGAAGACCCTCGTTTCGTTGCTTTCGTTGTGCCTGATGACCGCCAGCGTTGCAGCCCGCGCTGACGCCGTCGACACCCTGCGCGAGTTCATCCGCGACGTGAAAACCGGCCGTGCCCAGTTCACCCAGACGGTCACCTCGCCCGATGGCGCGAAGAAGAAGTCGTCGAGCGGCACATTCGAGTTCGCGCGGCCGAACCGCTTCCGCTTTGCGTATGCCAAACCGTCCGAGCAACTGATCGTCGGCGATGGACAGAAGGTCTGGATCTACGACGTCGACCTGAACCAGGCCAGCTCGCGCAAGTTTTCGTCGGCTCTCGGCGCCACGCCCGCTGCGCTGCTTGCCGGCGGTGCGCTCGACAAGGACTTCGACCTCGCGGCGCTGCCCATGAAAGACGGCCTCGACTGGGCCCAGGCCACGCCGAAACAGAAGGACGGCGCCTTCAAATCGGTGACGCTCGGGTTCAAGGGCAAGGAGCTCGCCGTGCTCGACATTCACGACGCGTTTGGCCAGCACTCCGTGCTCAACTTCAGCCAGCTCGCGACTGGCATCAACTTCGCGCCAGACGCCTTCCGCTTCACGCCGCCGGCGGGCGCCGACGTGATCGAGCAGTAGCGACCGCCGCGCCGGCGCGGCGGTTCAGTTCTACGCGCCGGCGCGGCGCTTCAATTCGTCGCGCTGCGCTCGGTGATCCAGTCGTCGATCACACGCTCCAGCACCACCAGCGGCAGCGCGCCGTGCGTGAGCACCTGGTTGTGGAACTGCGCCAGGTCGAACTTCGCGCCCAGTGATGCGCGGGCCTTCTCGCGCAGCGCAAGGATCTTGAGCATGCCGACCTTGTACGCCAGTGCCTGGCCCGGGTCCACGATGTAGCGCTCGATCTCGGTCACGACCGAGGGCTCGTCGAACCCGGTCTTGTCGATCATGTAGGCCACGGCCTGCTCGCGCGTCCAGTGCTTGGAATGGATGCCCGTGTCCACCACCAGCCGCACCGCGCGGAACATCTCGTCGCGCAGCCGGCCGAGGTTGTCGAGCGGGTCGCGCTCGAAGCCCAGCTCGAACGCAAGGCGCTCCGCATACAGCGCCCAGCCTTCCAGGTAGGCGGTGAACGGGATGACTTTGCGGAAGAAGGGCACGCCTTCCATTTGTTGCGCAATCGTGGCCTGGAAGTGGTGGCCCGGTATGCCCTCGTGGTAGGCCAGCGTCCGCATCGCGTACTTTGCGATCAGGTGGGTGTCGCGCAGGTTCACGTAGAACGCGCCCGGGCGCGAGCCGTCGATCGAGCCTTCCTGGTAGTACGCCTCGGGCGCGCCCTGCTCGCTGAACGCCGGCACGCGCCGCACCTCGACGCCAAGCTTGGGCCGCACGTCAAAGACCGTACCGAGCCCTGCGTTCATCTCGTCGAGGATGGCCTGGAAGCGCGCCAGCATGGCCTGCCGCCCTTCGTCGGTGTTCGGGAACAGTTGCGACGGCTCGTGCGCCAGCGCCTGCAGCCGCGCGCCGACGCTGCCAACGCTTCGCACTTGCGTCTTCAGGATCGCGTCGATCTCCGCGCCCACGCGTTCCACTTCGGCCAGCCCCAACGCATGCACCTGCGCAGGCGTGAGGTCGGTGGTCGTGTGGTTGCGTACGCACCAGGCGTAGTAGGCGTCGCCATCGGGCAGGTGCCAGGCGCCGTCGTTGCCCCGCGCCTTCGGTGCAAGCGCCGTCATGTGGTCCATCAGCTTGCGGTAGGCCGGGATCACGCTTTGCGTGATGGCGGCCTCGGCCTGCGCCAGCAGGCTGTCGCGCGCGGCGGCGTCCATCGCGCCGGGTGCAAGCTTTTCGAGCTTGTGCTTCAGGTCGACATAGAGCATGTTTTCGCGGGCAGGGAGGGCCACGAACACCTGCATCTGCGCAAGCGCCTTGTCGACCGCGAAGCGCGGTGGCACGAAGCCCCGGCCTTCGCGCAGCGCCATGTTCGCCAGGGTCTGGTCGAACTTGCGCAGGAATGCGTTCAGGCGCGCCACGTAGTTGCGCGCGTCGCTGGCGCTGTTGACCTGGTGAACCTGCACCATCAGGTTCGGCAAGTCGGTGTGGATGCCACCGAGCTGCGTGACCGGAAAGCCCGCCAGTCGCCAGGTGTCGCCTTCGGCTTGTGAGCGCAGGAAGTACTCGAGCGTGTCGTAGGACAGTCGCCCCTCGCGGTCGAGCGCGCTGCGGTCGTAGCGGCGCAGTGTCGCCAGGTTGTCCGCCACCGATGCAGCGTCACGTTCGTCTTGTGCGGGCGATGCATCGTCGAGCGCCGCACTGTAGAAGTCGGTCCAAGCGGGCAAGGCGCGCAGGCTACTCAGCATTTGCGGCCGTTCCAGCGCGAACTTCGCAAACATGCGCGCATAGAACGCGTCGATGGCGACCGGCTTGAAGTACCACACGTTGACGAACAGCGCGGTCGCGAGCAGCAGCAGGAGCAACAGCGTGGCTGCCAGCCACTTGATGATTCTTCGCATGGTCGGACCCGGGCCGAAACAAGATTGTCGACTCTAGCAGCGTGCCCTGCGCTGCCACAATCGAGACCATGCCATCGCAGCCCGGCCTACTCGACAGCGCACTTTCGCCACCAGCGCCACAAGCCCCGCTCGCGGAGCGCTTGCGCCCGAAGACGCTCGATGAAGTGATCGGCCAGCAGCACCTTCTCGGGCCGGGCAAGCCGCTGCGCGTGGCGTTCGATTCCGGCCGGCTGCATTCGATGATCCTGTGGGGCCCACCGGGCACCGGCAAGACCACGCTCGCGCGCCTGATGGCCGATGCCTTCGATGCCCAGTTCATCGCCATCTCGGCCGTGCTCGGCGGCGTCAAAGACATCCGCGAAGCCGTCGAGCGTGCCCAGTCGGTGCTGGCACAAGGCCGGCGTACCGTGCTCTTCGTCGATGAGGTTCACCGCTTCAACAAGTCGCAGCAGGATGCGTTCCTGCCGCACGTCGAATCGGGTCTGTTCACCTTCATCGGCGCCACCACCGAGAACCCGTCGTTCGAGGTCAACTCGGCCCTGCTTTCGCGTGCGACGGTGCATGTTCTGAAGTCGATGGCCGCCGCCGACCAAGCCGAGCTGCTGGTGCGTGCGCGGGCCGTGCTGCACGCGCCCGCCCTGAGCGATTCGGCCCGAGACAGGCTGATCGCCTATGCCGATGGCGACGCACGCCGGTTGCTCAACACCTACGAGAACCTCGCGGGAATGGCCGGCGCGGTAAGCACCATCGACGAGCCGCTGCTGGAGCAATCGCTTGGCGAGCAGCTGCGCCGCTACGACAAGGGCGGCGACCAGTTCTACGACACCGTCTCGGCGCTGCACAAGGCGGTGCGCGGCAGCGACCCCGACGCCGCGCTGTACTGGTTCGTGCGCATGCTCGACGGCGGCGTGGACCCGCGCTATGCCGTGCGCCGCCTCGTGCGCATGGCCAGCGAAGACATCGGCCTGGCCGACCCGCGCGCGCTGCGCCTGACGCTCGACGCCGCCGAAACCTATGAGCGCCTGGGCTCGCCCGAAGGTGAACTCGCGCTCGCGCAGGCGGTGGTCTACCTGGCCGTGGCGCCGAAGAGCAACGCGGTCTATGCGGCGTACAACGCGGCCCGCGCCTTCGTCCGCCAGGATGGCACGCGCGCGGTGCCCATGCACCTGCGCAATGCACCCACGGCCTTGATGAAAGACTTGGGTCATGGTCAAGGTTACCGCTACGCGCACGACGAGGCCGGCGGCTTCGCGGCCGGCGAGCGCTACTGGCCCGACGATGTGGCGCCGCAGGCCTTCTACAAGCCGGTTGATCGTGGGCTGGAGATCCGCATCGGCGAGAAGCTGCAGTCGCTGCGCGAACGCAACGACGACGCCGAGCGAAAGCGCTGAACCGACGCGCTGCCTGACAGCAAATTCGGCGCTTGTCATCCGGGAAGTCAGAGCCGGGCCCGCCTCGCCATGCTCCATAGAATCCAGCCGCGCAGAAGGCAGTGGCCAGAAGAGAAGGCGGTGGCCGGAAAATTGCTACCGCCAGTGCGACGTCAACGAGGAGCTTCGACGAATGGATACCTTCATCCAGCAGATCATCAATGGGCTGGTGCTGGGCAGCGTCTACGCGCTGGTCGCACTGGGCTACACGATGGTCTACGGCATCATCAACCTCATCAACTTCGCGCACGGCGAGGTGCTGATGGTGGGCGCGCTCACGAGCTGGACGGTCGTGACCGTGCTGGCGGGCAGCGGGCTGCCGGGCTGGGTGTTGTTGCTGATCGGGTTGCTGGCGGCCGTGGTGGTGTGCTGCGTGCTCAACTACAGCATCGAGAAGATCGCCTACCGGCCGCTGCGCAACGCCCCGCGCCTGGCGCCGCTGATCACTGCGATGGGCATGAGCCTGCTTCTGCAGACGCTGGCCATGATCATCTGGAAGCCGAACTACAAGTCGTTCCCGATCCTGCTGCCGAGCGAGCCGTACAACATCGGCGGCGCGGTCATCAACAACGTGCAGATCATGATCCTCGTGGTCACGGCCATCACGCTCAGCGGCCTGATGTACCTCGTCAACAAGACCAAGCTCGGCCGCGCAATGCGCGCTACGGCCGAGAACCCGCGCGTTGCCGGGCTGATGGGCGTCAAGCCAGATGACGTGATCTCGGCCACCTTCATCATCGGCGCCGCACTAGCTGCGCTGGCCGGCGTGATGTACGCGGCGAACTACGGCTCGGTGCAGCACACCATGGGTTTCCTGCCCGGCCTGAAGGCCTTCACGGCGGCGGTGTTCGGCGGCATCGGCAACCTGGCTGGCGCCATGCTGGGCGGCGTGCTGCTGGGGCTGATCGAATCGCTCGGCGCCGGCTACATCGGTGCCATCACGGGCGGTGTGCTGGGCAGCAACTACCAGGACATCTTCGCCTTCATCGTGCTCATCCTCGTGCTGACGCTGCGCCCGCAGGGCCTGCTCGGCGAGCGTGTGGCGGACCGCGCTTGAGCCCCCGCACGAGCACCCGACGGAGCACGACATGAAAGACACCAAACTCTCCACCATCCTGCTGTGCGGCCTGGGCCTGCTGATCCTGCCGATCATCCCGGGCCTGTTCGACTGGGGCAACGCCTGGGTTCGCATCCTCGACATCGCGCTGCTCTACGTGCTGCTGGCGCTCGGCCTGAACATCGTGGTGGGCTTTGCCGGCCTGCTCGACCTGGGCTATGTCGCGTTCTATGCGGTCGGCGCCTACATGTTCGGCTTGCTCGCTTCGTCGCAGCTGACCGACACCTTCCCGGCCATTGCCGCCATGTTCCCGAACGGGCTGCACACGCCTTGGTGGGTGATCATCCCGCTCGGCGCCGTGCTGGCCGGCGGGGCCGGTGTGCTGCTCGGCGCGCCGACGCTCAAGCTGCGGGGCGACTACCTCGCCATCGTGACACTCGGCTTTGGCGAGATCGTGCGCGTGTTCATGAACAACCTCGACGCGCCCGTCAACATCACCAACGGCCCGAAGGGCATCGCGCAGATCGACGATATCTCGATGTTCGGCGTGCACTTCGGCAAGACCGGCCACTTCATGGGGCTCGACTTCCCGAAGGTCGTCAACTACTACTACCTGTTCCTGATCCTCGTCGTGATCGGCATCGTCGTGTGCTACCGGTTGGAGCGCAGCCGCATCGGGCGCGCCTGGATGGCGATCCGCGAAGACGAGATCGCGGCCAAGGCCATGGGCATCAACACCCGCAACCTGAAGCTGCTGGCGTTCGGCATGGGCGCCACCTTCGGCGGCGTGTCGGGCGCGATGTTCGCGAGCTTCCAGGGCTTCATCTCGCCCGAGTCGTTCAGCCTGCAGGAGTCGGTGATGATCGTGGCGATGGTGGTGCTCGGCGGCATCGGCCACCTGCCCGGCGTGATCGTCGGGGCGCTGCTGCTGTCGGCCTTGCCCGAGGTGCTGCGCTATGTGGCCGGGCCGCTGCAGGCCATGACCGACGGGCGGCTCGACGCGTCCATCCTGCGCCAGTTGCTGATCGCGCTGGCGATGATCGGCATCATGCTGTCGCGCCCGCGCGGCCTGTGGCCTTCGCCCGAGCACGGCAAGTCGGCGCCGGCGGCCGTGCCCGCGCCCGTGCCAGCCCCGACCGTGAAGTGAGGAGCGCACGACATGACTGAAACCATTCTCAAGGTCAGCGGCGTTTCGAAGCGTTTCGGCGGCCTGCAGGCGCTGTCCGACGTCGGCATCACCATCACGAAGGGGCAGGTCTACGGCCTGATCGGCCCGAACGGCGCAGGCAAGACGACCTTCTTCAACGTGCTCACCGGTCTGTACACGCCCGACTCCGGCAGCTTCGAACTCGGCGGCAAGCCGTACCAGCCGACCGCAGTGCACGAAGTGGCCAAGGCCGGCATCGCGCGCACCTTCCAGAACATCCGCCTCTTCGCCGAGATGACTGCGCTCGAGAATGTGATGGTCGGCCGCCACGTGCGCACCCACTCCGGGCTGATCGGCGCGGTGTTCCGCACCTCGGGCTTCAAGGCGGAAGAAGCCGCGATTTCGGCGCGCGCGCAGGAGCTGCTCGACTATGTGGGCATCGGCCGCTTCGCGCAGTACAAGGCGCGCACGCTCAGCTACGGCGATCAGCGCCGGCTCGAGATCGCACGTGCCCTGGCCACCGAACCGAAGCTCATCGCCCTCGACGAGCCCGCCGCCGGCATGAACGCGAGCGAGAAGCTCGTGCTGCGCGAGCTGATCGACCAGATCCGCAAGGACGGCCGCACCATTCTGCTCATCGAGCACGACGTGAAGCTCGTGATGGGCCTGTGCGACCGCCTCACCGTGCTCGACTACGGCAAGCAGATCG
>Ga0123338_10004925_pt1 | contig 11547 bp, 9 predicted proteins | sample grotaG_FD_89793 | JGI IMG/M metagenome (GOLD analysis project Ga0123338, IMG submission 89793) | Glacier valley bacterial and archeal communities from Borup Fiord, Nunavut, Canada, to study Microbial Dark Matter (Phase II) -... | ecosystem: Environmental > Aquatic > Freshwater > Ice > Glacier ... | reverse complement strand
TCACTAGAAGGTGCGTCCGTGCGCGAAACCACCCGACCGCCGATTTTGCTGCCCCTGCTCGCGATTGCCGCAGGGGTGGCGCTGCTCCTCATCAATTTTCTGATTCTTGAAAATGTCAATTTTTCCGATCTTTTGAAATACTGGCCTGTGCTGTTGATCAGCGTCGGCGTGTTGATTGCGGTGCGCGGTGATCTGGCATTCACGGCGCAGGGACAAACCTTCGGCATCACGCGCGGCAATGTCGAGTCGGCGCAGCTTGAGGCGAGCGCGGGCGAGCTGGATGTTCACATTCGGGCGTTGCGCCGCGAGGGGCGGCTAATCGCGGGGCAATTTACGGCGCGTTCGCGACCGCTGCTCGGTGTGCGTGGTACACACGCGCGGCTGACCATGCAGCGCGGTCAAACGTGGCTGCTCTCGATGGCCGATTGGGAGATCGGACTCGCGAAAGATTTGCCCTGGAGTTTGCTCCTGAGCAGCTTCTTGGGGGAGATCGATGCTGACCTGCGCGGTGTGACACTGGAGCGCGCGCACTTTGGCACGAGCTTCGGGGATGTGCTGCTCGTCGCGCCGGAGATGTGCGCGCAGGGCATCCAAGCGCGTTCATCGTTTGGGAATATCATGCTCACGGTCCCGGAAGGTGTGCAGGCGGTGATTCGGGTCAATATGGGACCGCTGGCGCGGCTGCGCGTCAACGAGGCGCGCTTCCTGCTGCTGGAAGAGGGCGTATATGCCACGCTGGGCGCGGGGAATGTGGATGCGCCTGTGCGGGTTTCGCTGGGGACGACGTTCGGAACGGTGCGGTTGAATTAGGAAGGATGGAACAGCATGGCAACAGTTGAAAAACCTATTTCCCTTACCGCTATTTTCGATGAGGTAGGGCAATTTTTTGGCTCTGCGCCCACGATGCAGCAAATTACCGAATTTCACCTTTCAGATGAGGCAAATCAATATTTGAGCGATCTACTGGAAGCAAACCGCACAGGAGGGCTACTTCCCGAAGAGCGCGAAACGCTTGATAAATATGCTGTGATTGAACATCTTGTGCAATTCATCAAGCTGCATGCCTTTTCAAATCTCGGCATAAAATGAGCTATATACCTGAGACGATACGCCTTCAAGTTCGAGAACGCGCGCAAAACAGATGTGAATACTGCCATCTGGATATTCGCCTTGCTTTGCACAGTGGCATTGTCATCTTAAATTGCTCACCGGAGTCAGGAGTTTTCCGCTTGACGCACCAGCGTGTATACTCATAGCGATTAGCTTTGGCATCAATCGCGAGTAGCAAGCATGTCCAATGAACAAAACGAATCACCAGAATATGCGGATGACTCCCCACAAAATCCGCTATATCAATGCCCGAACTGCGGCGTGTTGGTTCGCTATGGCGAGTTGATTTGCTTCAACTGCGGCGTGACACTTGTGGGTAGTGGGACGCGCGCCCTCGAACAACCCGAAGAGACGTTCGAGGCGATGCGCGGTAAAAGCATCGGCAAAGCTATCGGCCACCCGCACGGGATCACGCTTGTGATACAGGGTCAACAGCTACCCCTGCCCGCCGGGTCGCACTTGATTGTAGGCCGCTTCGATGTGACCTCGACCGCACCCCCGCCGGATGTCGATCTCGGAAAATTCGGGGCGGATACGCTCGGCGTCTCGCGGCAGCATCTCGAACTCGACTGGCGCAACGGCCTGATTTACGTAACCGATCTGGGCAGCACGAACGGCACGCTGCTCAACGGCCAACGGCTGGTCGCTGGTATCGAGCGTGTGCTGCGCGACAACGATGATTTGACATTCGGTCAGTTGAAAACGCTAGTTCGCTTCGTGCGTGGATAGCCGTCTGTGACACTCGCGCAAGTGGTCGTCGTCGTTGTCGTTGTTGTGCCGCTGCTGCTCGCCTTTCTCGAAAAAATCAAAATCGACACCGCCGCACTGCTCATCCTGTGCTTGCTTGGGTTGGCGCAATATGCCGGGTTGGGTATTTTTGCGCCTGCCGGGACGCCCGGCGCAGCTACGCGCGCACTTACCGGGTTCGGGCAGCCTGTCGTGATCACGCTGATTGGGCTGTTCATCCTGACCTACTGCCTCGACCGCGCGGGCGTCACGCGCTGGATTGCGGCGCGCGTGCTGCGCCTCGCAGGGACTTCGGAGCGGCGGCTGATCGGCCTCTTCACGCTGACGGCGGCGCTGCTTTCGCTCTTCATGAATAACGTCGCGGCGGGCGCGCTGCTCATCCCAAGTGCTCTGGAAGCCGCACGCCGAACGGGGACCGCGCCTTCCAAATTGCTGATGCCGATCTCGTTCGGAACGCTCCTCGGCGGCGCGGCGACCTATTTCACGACGGCCAATATCATCGCAAGCGACCTGCTGACGACCGCCAACCCGCCGCAAGCGCCGCTGCATATCCTCGACTTCACGCCGACGGGCGGCTTCATGGCGTTGGCCGGGATCGCGTTCATCGTACTCTTGGGTCCGCGCCTGCTGCCAAACCGCACGCCGCAATCCATCCCGATTGCAGACACTACTGCGCCGCAGATGTCGCAGCGTGACGCGATCCTTTCCGTCGTCGTGACCGCGCTTGCAATCACGGCGGCGATCCTCGGCGTGCCGACCTCGCTGGCGGTCCTCGCGGGGGCGCTGGTCCTGATCCTGATCGGGGTCGTCTCCATGCGCGAGGTCTATCAGGCGATTGAATGGCGCGTGATATTTCCGGTAGCGGGCATTTATTCGGTCGGGCTGGCAATGGTCGGGACGGGGTTGGCCGCGCTGATCGGACAGGCATTGATCGGGATCGCGGGACCGTTCGGACCGCTTGGGCTGGTGGTCGAGGTGTTCCTGATTACCGCGCTACTGACGCAGTTCATCGGTGGGCAGGTGGCCGCCAATGTGACCGGACCCATCGCGATCAGCGCTGCCATCGCTGCCGGGACCAACCCGCAAGCTATCGCGGTCGTGACGGCAATTGGCTGCTCGGCTGCGTTCTTCACGCCGCTGGCACATCCAGTCAATCTACTCATGATCGATGTGGGCGGGTACAAATTCAGTGACTTTCCGCGCGTCGGAATCGGCCTGTTCATCGTGTGCTTTGTCGCGCTGGTGATTGCCGTGCCGCTATTCTGGAAATTGTGAGGAACTCTATGATTTACACCGGACGCACCTGGAAATACGGGAACAACGTCAATACCGACGTGATTTTCCCCGGCAAATATACCTATACAATGCGCGACCCGCACGATATGGCGAAGCACGCGCTGGAAGACCTCGACCCGACATTTGCAGGGAACATGCAGCCGGGCGATATTGTGGTGGGTGGCAGCAATTGGGGCTGTGGCTCCTCGCGAGAGCAGGCGGTGACGGCGCTCGTCGCGGCGGGCGTGAAGGTCCTCGTCGCGGTCAGTATCGCGCGGATTTACTTCCGTAATGCAGTCAATGGCGGGCTGTTGCCGGTGGTGTGTCCGGCGGCGGTGGCAGCCATACAAGCGGGCGAGGTCGTGGCGGTCGATAGCGAGGCGTGTACGGTGACGTGCGCCGCCGGGGTGTTCGTATTTCCGCAACTGTCGCCGTCGCTGCTCGCGATTATGGATGCGGGCGGGCTAATCCCGATGTTGCAGAAGAAACTCGCGGCAGAGCAGCGATAGGCAAGCTGCGGACGCCATTCTTAGTATCTGCTTTCCTGGTGTCTGGTTTGCTCAACTGCGTAACATCTAAACATGTAAGAGCCTATAGTCGAAAGGAGCCTTCTTGAGGTTGTTAGCCACTGTTCGTCAGCCACGCGCCCGCCTCGTCTCATCCCCCGCTCACCACCTTCGGCTATGCTCTGCCCTTCGCAATTCACGGTAGAATAGCGCACAGCCGAGAGAGATAACGCAATGGCAACCCTTCAACAGCAAATTGCAGACCTGCACCGCCGCCTGAACGCGCTCCCGGCGGATGCCAAAGCCGCCGAACTCACGCCGCTCGAAGCGGACGCGCGGGCGCTGCTCACGGCCAGCAAGAACACGTCCTTTGAAGAGGAAGCCCGCGCCGTCTTCGCGGAACTCGCTAACCGCAGCACGCGGTCTGCGCCACGACCTGAGTCCGGCGTGGTGCGTGGGATCGTGCGGCGCGGGCGCATCCGCATGGAACTCGCGGCGGATGAGAGCGACTACGATGCCGCAATTGATATTCTTGCGGGGGCGCTCGAACAGGACCCGCAAAACGCGGACGCGCTCGATTTGCTCAAGCAAGCCGCCGCGCGTGGTCCGCAGCTTGGCATGAAAGTCCGCGATCTGCTCGCGCGCTATGGCCTCGAAGACGAACTACGTCCGTCCGCGTCGCCTGACCCCGCTGCACCGCCATCCGCTGCCACGCCGACTTCTGCTGCTCCGCAACCGGAAACGCTGCCCGCAAACCCATACCTGACTGCGCAAGGCGATCCGCGCCGCACGACGAGCGTATTCTCGGTCTATAACAACGCGCCTGGGGCTGCTTCTGCATCCGTCACGCCCGCTGATACCAACGAGGTCGCGAGCCTGAATGGAGACATCACGCAGGCCTATTATGCGGGCGACTATCAACGCACGGTGGACCTCGCCAACCGCCTGCTCGCGCTCCAGTCCGACAATCCGACCGCGCTGGATTATCGCGCCAAATCCGAGGACAACCTGATTCGCGGGATCGTCCCGGATCACCGCATCCCGTTCGATGCGCGAGTGGCCTATAACCGCGCCAATTCGCTGGTGCGCGCGGGTAATTACGATGAAGCGGCGCGGCTGTATCGTGAAGCACGCGACATCGCGGAGCGCGCGGGCATCCCCTCGTGGAAGGACGCGGAGCAGGCGCTGCTCGATATTCAGGATTTGTCGCTCGCGCGCGAAATGCTCAACGATGGCGACCGCCTGCTCGCAACCGACGATTGGACCGGGGCGCTGCGCAAATATGAAGGCGCGATGCGCGTGGTCTCTTCCGACCCGATGGCGCAGGAGCGGATCGACCTGATCAAGCGCGTGCAGGAGCAATACGACCGGACCGCCGTGCAGCTCAATATGCTGAGTGGCAGCCCGACCGAGCGCGCGGCTTCGCTCCAGAACCTGATCGGGCAGCTCGGCTCGCTCCGGCAAATCCTGCCAGCCAGCCAGAAATTGCAGGTGATCACGACCGACGCCGAGCGCAAATTGGGTAGTATCCGCGCGCAACTGCTCGAACAGGGGCGCGCTTCACTAGCGCGTGTCGAACAGGCGACGACTATCGAAGACCGCCAGAAGACAGTCGCGGAAGCGGTTCGCGCGCTTGAACTCGCGGCCAGCCTCGACCCCGGCGATAACGATGTCGGCGTGACGCTGCAAGCGGCTCGCGCACAGGAGAAGAGCGCAGCGGATGCGCGCCAGACGCTCGAACGGGTGACGGCGCTCATCGCGCAGAATTTCGATGCCGAGCTCGCACAAGCGCGGACGATGCTCGCCAATTTGCGCGATTATACGCAGGACCCGCGCTACCGTTCGCTCGTGACGGACCTGCACGCGCGCTATATGGAGCGCGTCGAAAATGCACTCGATCGCCGCAACGCGCCAGAAGCCGAGCGTTGGCTTGCACTCACCAAAGACGAGCCGTTCCGGGGGCTTGGGCGGCGCAGCGAACTGGCGCAGCTCGAAGACGAGGCACGCGGCCTCAAGCGGCAGCGTTCGATGCGCGGCGGGGCGATTGTCGGTGGGATTATCGTCACGCTATTCGCGATTGGAGTCTTCGCGCGCCCGGTCTGGTCGCCGCTCATCTTCCCGCCCACGCCGACGCTGACCTATACACCGAGCAGCACGCCCACGCAGTCACATACGCCGACGACGACCGGGACCTTCACCCCGACTTTCACCCCGACTTCGACCTTCACGCCGAGCGCGACTTTCACGCCCTCAAAGACGCGCACCCCGACGATGACGCCGACCGATACCGATACTCCAACCTTCACGGCCACGTTCACGCCGTCCTATACGCCGTCCTATACGCCGACAATCACCCCGACTTTCACAGCAACCTATACGCCGACGATCACCCCGACGCCTGCCGTGAAGTGCGTCGTCGTTGCGGTGAACAGCGTCGTCATTCGTTCGCGCCCAACGCTCAATGCCCAACGTATCACGGAGAGCGGCAACGGGCGCATCATGGAAGTGATGGAGCTGCGGCTCGGCACGGATGACGGCCTGACATGGTATCAGGTGCGCTTCAGCGTCGATAACAACCCGGTCACGGGTTGGGTGCGCAGCGATGTCGTGAGCAACAAGCCGGATGCGGTGTGTCCAGCGCTGCCGTAGTAGTCCACCATCTTGGTTTGCAAGGATAGAGGCGGGGTAGAGCGGCTGAAGCCCCGCCTTTAGGTGTGGGGAACGTTACTTCGTCGCGGTCGCGACAGCGGCCATCGTCGCGCTACCCACCGGGGCGACAATCGTGAATGGCTGCCCGATCTTGCTCAGTTTGACATCGAGCGCGAGCGAAATATCGGAACTCGCGCCGCCGAGATCGAGCGTGCCGCTGAACTTGACTGCAACGCCGTGTATGAGCTGGTCGCTATCGCCGACATAGCGCGTCAGGGACAGCTTCGGATTCTTCAACAGGCTGGTCAGCATCTGGACCGGGATTGCTCCGCCCCCGCTTGTTCCGCCCATCATTTGCGAAGCTGCCGCACTCAGGATTGCCGCGAATTCCGGTGCGTTGAGCAGCGTCGGCAGATCGACGTTGTAGACAAACGCGGAAGTCTTCACGCCGTCTACATCCGGTCCGGCTTCCTTCGCGAGGGTAGCAATACCCTTGATGTTCGGGAGCGCCATCAAGCCCTGCACGAGCGCCGGGTTGCCGAGCAGCGTAAGCGCGGGCGAGTCACTGGCTGGGGTCGCGGGACCGCTGCTCATCGCGCGTTGAAGCAATTCGCTCATCGGGCGCGCTTTCCAGCCCGTCCCATCGTTGATATAGAGCGTCCCATCCGTGATGATAATCTGCGTTTTGCCGCTGGTCTGGCCGCTGGCTCCGTTGGTCGTCCCAGTCACATCAAGCGAGGCTTTGATCGTGCCAAGCGCGGCGGTCGGGTCGCTCATCATGTTCGCGGGCATCCCGCCCGTGAATGCGCCCGTGCCGCTGGCAGTGGTGTTGGTCGGGGCCGCGCCACCAACGCCGCCGAGCGTGTAGGTGAAGGTGAAATCCTGTTGGAACGAGGTTAGCTTGCCGCTATTGGCTTCCGCTGCCGCGAGCAGCTTGCAATCGGCGTCGGCAAGGGTACACGCCACACCCTGCGCACGAGCGCCGACGAGGGGTAGCGCCGCGAAACAGGCGAGCGCAAGCATCAATACAAGACGTTTGGTAGACTTCATGAGAAGAGATTCCTTTTGTAGATACACCTACGCAATTGTAGGGTTTTGGTTCCGCGCATGGTAACGCCCCGCGACAAATCACGCAGGGCAGGGCAGCCCGTACATTTCTGGTAAGTTGCTATGCAGCAGCCAGACCAGCTCCGTCGCGTAGACCGCATCGAGGACCGTTCGTTGCAGCGGCGTGAGTGCTTCGGGTTCCGTAGCAAACTCGGCGCGTGGGTAGAGCCGCCCTTTGGCACGCTTGCGCGCTTGTTGCTCCGGTGTATCACGGAATAGTCGAAAGCGCAGCTTTGAATTGTCCGGTCGCCAGATTGGGTAATCTTCCGGGAGTACGTCCCACATCGCACGCCGCACCGCGCCGTGAAACGCCAGATCGAGCGCGTGAATGGCGAATGAATGCGCGTCTTCAGGGTCGGTCGTCTCGGTCAGGCAGGCCAGCAGCGCGGGAATCGCGTGGTCCGGTGTGAGCGCAGCCAGCGCGGTACAAACCTGTTCGACAATCGGACCGTATAGCAGCGCGCTCGGAAATTTTGCATAATATTCGGGATGGAGCGCCGCCTCGTGCAGCGTGTGGATCACATCCGTGCTGGCTGGATTCGATTCCCAGAGTGGCGCTTTGAGCGCGGCGTGTAGCCGTACCAGCGGCGCGTATCCTGGCGCGGCATAGCTGCCCAACCACGCCGCTGCATCCGTCAAAATATCTGGATTGTCCTTAGCCAGCCGTTCCACCTGCGCAATGATCGCATCGAGCATTTTAGCCTGCGTGTGCGGGTCCGGTTCGGCATCGAGCGCGGCGCGCACATCCGGCAGGAAGTCGCGGTCGAGCAGAGTGAGCAGCAGCGCCGCGCCCTCGCGCATAGCCGCATCGCCATCCCGCAAAAACGCACGATACAGGTCCGCGCCCGCGCGCACGGCGGCCAGCGTTTGCAGACGACTTCGCGGGTCACGTGCTTTGCGCTGGAAGGGACGCGGCGGCTCCACGAACGAGGCGAGCAGGTGCAGCAGTTCGGGTTTGTCGGCGGTCTCGTTGCGCGTCAGCACCTCGCGGATGAATGGCACGAGCGCGGGCGTGACACTCGTTTCCGGGGTGCATTCGCGCCAAAAATGCGTCATCGCTTCGTAGCGCCAGGCCGGATCGTGCGAGAGCAGTTGCAATATCCATTCAGGGAACTGCGCCGCCGTCCCGCGCACGGTGCGCAGCGCGTCCCACTCCAGGGTATCCAGCGCATCGATCAGGGTTTCGAGGTAGGGAGTCACGCCTCTTCCTTCACACCCGCCATCAGCAGGCCAAGCTGTTCGCGCGTGGCGGCAGTCAACGTTTCGATGATCTGGCCGTGAAACATGACGGCAATCCGGTCGGAGAGCGCGAGAATTTCATCCAGTTCAGCCGAAACGAGCAGCACCGCCGCGCCTTCATCGCGCTGTTTGATGATCTGCTGGTGAATGAATTCAATGCTACCCACCTCGATTCCGCGTGTCGGCTGGCTGGCGATGAGCAAGCGCGGTTTGCGGCTGAATTCACGCGCGACAACCATTTTTTGCTGGTTGCCGCCAGAGAGATTGCCCGCGTTGACGCGAATCGACGGCGTGCGGATGTCAAATTCACGGACGCGCTGCGTCGCGTTGCTTTCGACGGCTTCCCGGTTGATGCTGACTCCGCCTTCGGCACTCGCACCGAAGCGGAGCCGCCGCGTGACGAAATTCGCGACCACCGCTGCGATGACCCCGAATAGCACCCCAATCGCGAGGACCACCAGCGCCGCGAAGATGAAGCGCAGCGGCGACTCGCGGGCAGTAATTTCCGGGTTGTCGAGCGCGAACACGCTGGCGAAGATCGGGTATAGCGCGAGCGTCCAGAACGCGCTCAGGCCGATGAAGACTGCGAGGAAAACTACGCCGAAGATGGCAATCGCGACGGGCAGGCGCGCGGGCGTCGGCGGCGCGGCAAAGGGCGCGTCCTCACAGGTATTCAGAACGAGATTATCCGCGACGGAATAGGCGCTGACCATGCCGTAGCGCTGCCGATCTTCGGGGATGTGAGCGCACCCAGCTTTGGTCACGCTGCGCGGCGTCACATGCTCGAAAACCTGTCCCGCGATCTCGAAGCTGCCGCCCGTTGTTTTGCGCAACCCGGTCAGCGCTTCGACCAGTTCGGTTTGTCCATTACCCTGCACGCCCGCAATGCCTAACACCTCGCCCGCGCGCACCTCGAACGAAACACCTTGCAGCGCGTGCGCCTTGCGGTCGTCATCCGCGCTGAGTTGATCGACGCGCAGGATGACCTCACCCGGTGTCGCGGCATCCTTCGCAACGCGCAGCAGCACCGAGCGCCCGACCATCAGCGCGGCCAGCGTGCTTTCTGTCGATTCGGCGGGGATCGCGGTCCCGACGACTTTGCCGCCACGCATCACGACGATTTGATCCGCGACCTGCAAAACTTCGCGCAGTTTATGCGTGATGAAGATAATCGAGACGCCGCGCGCCGCAAGGTCACGCATGATGCGGAATAGTTCCTGTCCTTCCTGCGGCGTCAATACCGCGGTCGGCTCATCGAGGATGAGAATATCCGCTTTGCGGTAGAGCGCCTTCACGATCTCGACGCGCTGCTGTGCGCCGACTGGGAGGGTTTCGACCAGCGCCAAGGGATCAACCTCCAGCCCGAACTGCTGCGAAAGGGTCCGCACCCGCGCCGAGGCTGCGCGCTGGTTGAGCGTTGCGCTGATGGTCGCGCCGAAGTCGATCACAGCCTCAATGATCGTGTCGGCGGGCGCGCGGGCGTGTGGGTCGCTCCCGCGCCATGTATGCCGCGCGTGGCGATAGAGCAAGACCATGAACGTTGCGCCCGCGATGCAGGCAAGGACCAGCGGCAGGAAAAGCATTGCGGTCGCGAGTGTTGGTTGCCTCTGATAAACATCACCGAGCGCGGCGAGTCCCTTCTGCGCGAGCGGGAGCCGCTCGAATTGAAAAGTCGCGAACTGCGGTCCGTCGGCCATATACGTCGAGATGATGTACATCATCTGCAAGAAAATCTGCCCGATGAGCAGGCCACCCGCGACCGCCAGCAGCGGCGTCAATATACGCCACAGGCTCCCCCAGCCGCGCCGTACTGCGCCGCTCATGCGGTCCTGCGCCGGGGTGGTTCCCGGCAGGTGGTCGGGATATTCCTTTTCCTCGCCGAGCGTGATGTTCTCCGCGACGGACATCACCGGGATGAGCTGGAAATGCTGGTGAACCATGCCGATCCCAGCGCGGATCGCCTCGCGCGGGCTGGCAAATTTTGCGGGTTCGCCATTTAACAATATTTCGCCTTCATCGGCGTGATACAACCCGTAGAGGACATTCATCAGCGTCGATTTGCCCGCGCCGTTCTCACCGAGCAGCGCCAGAATTTCGCCACGATGCAGCGCCAGATCGACGTGATCGTTAGCGAGGATACCGGGGAAGCGCTTGGTAATGCCGCGCAGTTCCAATACGGGCGGGCGCGCATCGGGCGTCGCGGTGGGGTCAGACATGAAAAGCGTTCTCTTGAATTCCATTCACTGCGCATCAGTGTAACGCAATTCAAACGGTGCGGGGAGTCCTGCGCGTCGCGGTATAATTGCAAGTGGATTTATTAAGCGCGAAATGGAGATTGTAGGATGCGGCAAGTATTGTTAATCCCGGACCCGGAAAGCGACTGGATTACCGTCGAAGTACCAGGTCTTCCCGGCTGCATTAGTCAAGGTCGCACAGTCGAAGAAGCGCTTGCCAATATTCGTGATGCGATTCGGGGGTACGTCAACGATATGATTGCGGCGGGCGAACCAGTGCCGCGAGACTAATAGCGATGGATATTTTTCGCTGGAGTTTACCATACCAATTGCCTGACTCTAACGCATTGGAACGGATGGTGCGAATTTTGCGAAGCCTTTGAAACCGATGCCTTATTCGTGGTTCATGGGAACTGTTGACTATTTCTAGCGGGTTTCGCCTTGCTGTGTCAGTTGTTCCAGTTCCGTTTGCTCACCTGCACTCAACTCGACCTTGTACCGTTTAGCGGACGCTTTTTCGTCCTCAGAATACGAAGCTTTAATTCAATCCCTTTATGATCCTCTAAATACACCCTGACTGGGTACTAGTACCCAGTCAACGTAGATATAATGGATACAAACTCGCGTTTTAAGCGTGAATTGTACAAATTATATCCATCAAAACTATACTGGCTGGGTAC
>Ga0123338_10004923_pt1 | contig 11549 bp, 9 predicted proteins | sample grotaG_FD_89793 | JGI IMG/M metagenome (GOLD analysis project Ga0123338, IMG submission 89793) | Glacier valley bacterial and archeal communities from Borup Fiord, Nunavut, Canada, to study Microbial Dark Matter (Phase II) -... | ecosystem: Environmental > Aquatic > Freshwater > Ice > Glacier ... | reverse complement strand
ATTATTAGAATTATAATTCCCATAATTGCATCAAGTCATAAAAAATAAGGCAATGAAAACAACAATATCTAATGATTCCGCAAAAAACGAAAATTTGCTTTTAAATAAGCAAATGAAAGTTTTAGTTCTTGATGATGAAATAAATTTTACTGAAGAGATTGAGGAATTTCTTCAGGTTCATGGCTTTATTTCATTTATTGCCAACAATGTACATAAGGGGCGTACAATATTGAAAAACAACGATATAGATCTGTTAATCCTTGATGTGCGACTAAAAGGTATTAGCGGATTAGACATATTACAGGAAGTTAAAGCTGAATATCCAAAATTGGAAGTAATTATAGTTTCTGCTCATGGAGATATGGAAACTGTTATCAAGGCGCTTCGATATGGAGCTATTGATTACCTGAAAAAACCATTCCGGCTTATTGATATGCAGATAGCGATCCAAAAAACAAGAAAATTCGTTGATCTTCAGAGGACTATTAAAAATTTCGAAGAAAAAAACTCTCTAATCTCAAAAAACCTTCAGGAAAAAATCAAACGCGATTTTATAGGTGAGAGTCATCAAATAAAAGATATTCTGGAAATGGCTTTTACAGCAGCTAAATATAAGGATACAAGTGTGTTTATAACTGGAGAGAGCGGAACAGGGAAAGAAAATATAGCAAGGATAATTCACTATGATAGTGAGAGAAAAAATAATGTTTTCTGCGCTGTTAATAGCAGCGCCATTAGTGAAACGCTATTAGAAAGTGAATTTTTTGGACATAAAAAAGGTTCATTTACAGGGGCAATTTCAGATAAAAAAGGATTCTTTGAAGTCAGTGATCAGGGGACTTTATTTTTAGATGAAATTGCAGATATGCCATTAAATCTGCAGGCAAAAATATTAAGGGCAATGGAAGAAAAAACAATTACCCCAGTGGGCGATACAGAACCCATTGCTACGGACTTCAGAATTATTGCAGCTACCAATAATGATATTGATAAATTAATAAGGCAAAAAAAATTCCGCCTGGATTTATTACATCGGCTCAATACAATCCATATACATATCCCCCCATTAAGAGAACGTACAGCCGATATTGGACCTTTACTTGATCATTTTATGGCCGAGTTTGCCCGAAAACTTAATAAACCAGTTTCAAGAATTGATAAGGAAACAGTGAAAATGTTGAAAAGTTATTCTTTCCCTGGAAATGTAAGAGAATTAAGAAATATGACCGAAAGAGCGATTATATTATGTAAGGGAGAAGCATTGACAGTTATGGATTTTCAAACCAGAATTAGCAATGAACCTGAATCTCATAAGGAAAAAGTTTACTTTAATTTAGAAGAAAACGAATCAAATTTAATTCGTTTGGCGCTCAAATTGAAAAATTATAACCAAATTAAAACAGCTGAAATTTTGGGAATTACACGTGACTCATTGATTCGGAGAATGAAAAAATATGGCATTCAAGTTAATAAAATGGATAATTTACAAACCGACAATTAATCGGCTCATTAGCTGATAAGACATTCATTGTCAGAATGCAAAGTGATTACGTGAGTTCGATCCATGCGTAAGTTAATCGACTACTGTTTTAAAATAAGTTTTAATCACGTGAGTTCGATCTAAGAAAAGGGGGAAAACAAGTTTTTGTCCCTATTGGTTTTTTCAAATTACGCAAATTACGCATATTACATAGTGCACCTTTTTAGTCAAGAGGGGTTCAATGTCTTGCAATTTTGCTTTTCATCAACAATGTAGAGGTGACTGAAAAACCAAACCCACGCTCTTGAAGGCTAAAAACACAGGATATGTAATATGCGTAATATGCGTAATTTGGTTAAGGCAATGATGAACTCAGCTACAGGAGTAAATTTCACTGAAAGAAAATCTATAGAAACAAATAATTTGAAAATTGTTTATGTAGAACTCACGTTAATCATAGCAAAGGTACAAACACTGCTGATATTTCCGACAAACCGCCAATACCGCCAATTTTCAATTGGGCGGTATTGGCGGTTTGTCGGAAATAAAATAGGGGTGTCAAAGGGCTATTTTTTTCGTAGACGGCATGGAATTATGCTTGCCAAGCCCACTTTTGGGAAACGGGCTTTTTTGAAAAAGTGTTGCTTAGTTCGAACTCACGTTAATAAAAAATGCTGCCCATGGGCAGCATTTTTTATTAAATTATTTTCTGGCTTTTATACTTTTTTGTTTTGCCATATCTTCAAGCTTCTGCTGGAAGTTTGATTTTATAACTGGCTTCTTTTTATTGATAAGTATTTGCGCCCTTATCTTATCTTCATCGACCATCAATCGAAAAACATACATCTGACCAATGGTAATCACATTCGCAAGGAAATAATAATAGCTCAGACCCGATGCATAGCTATTCAATATAAACAGGAACATGACCGGCATAATATACATCATGGTCTTCATTCCCGGCATTGCAACAGTACTCTGTGCCTCAGAATTAAGGTAAATTGAAAGGATGGTGGTGATGGTCATCAGCAAACAGAACAAACTTACATGATTTCCATAAAACGGTATGTTAAACGGTAAATTCCATATCGAATCGTATGTAGATAAATCAGTAGCCCACAGGAAACTTTCCTGACGTAATTCAATCGATGTTGGAAAAAAGAAAAACATGGCTATCAAAATTGGAAACTGTAATAGCATTGGTAAACATCCGCCCATCGGGTTTACTCCCGCTTTTTTATACAAAGCCATTGTTGCCTGCTGCTTCTCCATGGGTTTATCCTTGCTGAATTTCTCGGTAATTTCCTCTATTTCAGGCTTTAAAGCTTTCATCTTAGCCTGAGAATGGTAGGACTTATAGGTCAACGGAAAAATCAGCAGTTTGATTAGGACGGTCAATATTAAAATGATAATTCCAAAGTTGTCAATGTAATTTCGCAATAAATTAAAAGTTGGTATGATCAGCCATTGATTGACCTGACGAATAACGACATACCCCAAGTTGATCAGGCTTTCCATTGAAAGATCGTACTGTTTCAATGTATTGTAATGGTTTGGCCCAAAGTAAAACTTCATCTTAATGCTTTCCGCGTCCTTTCCTTCGTAAGGCAGGGCAATGTCAGCATTGAAATTACCAAGATACATGGGATCTTCTTTTGTCAATTCAGTTTTAATATCGGCCGATGGGAATGATTCATCAGCAATTAATGCAGATGAAAAAAACAACTGTTTAAAACTTACCCATTTTGTTTTGGTACGTAGGCTTTCTATTCCTGATTTTCCGGTTGACAAATTATCAACAGCATCATCCAGATACTTATAATAGATGGTCGTGTAATTATCTTCACCGTATTGTGATTTCTTTTCCTGACGCGGAACATTCATATTCCAGTTAAAATTCAGGTAATTCGAATTGGTTGTAATTACATTGCTTAACCCTTTTGTATTTACCTCGAAACCAACAAGGAAGGAATTATAACTTAGAGTATATTTATATTCAAGATATTTACCGTCACCCACTATCAGCCTCATTGAAAAGGTCTTTGATTCGCCCTTGTTCGATGTATTGAACTTCTCATTTCCTTCTTTACCTTTTTTTACTTGCGGGCCAGATAATGTTTGATCCTCAGTTGAGTCAGATGGTACAAAATAAAATGATTCGGTCTCGATGCTACGGTTTTGAGCAAAGAAATTCATTCCAAATTTGCTCTTGTCACCTTCGAAAAGAATCAATGGTTTATGATCGTAGGTCTTGTAATTTTTCAATTCAACTGAATAAATGCGGCCCCCTTTGTTTGAAAAGGTCACTTTCATCAGGTTACTTTCAATGACGTAGAATTTCTCCTGGCCAACTGATGCAGCAGCAAAAACACCAAATTTTTCCTTTCTTTCATTATCCTGATCAGTACCAAGGCTATCGCTTGGCCCTATTGAAGCTGTCGAAGCCTGAATTGAATCCAGGTTTGCTACAGTTTCAATTTGCTTCTGATTTTCAATGCGCACCATCTCAATCGAATCGCGCGTTTGTTTTGCAGCTGCCAGCTGTTTCTCCGAAGGTTTACTAAAATAGCTGAACCCTATTAAAATTGAAAAAATCAGGGCTACACCTATGACCGTATTTCTATCCATATAAAAAATAAATTATTTTCCGAGAGCCGCTTTTACAAAAGCAACAAACAACGGATGTGGTTTTAAAACTGTACTGCTGTATTCAGGATGAAACTGAACTCCTACAAACCATTTATGGGTCGGAATTTCAATTACTTCAACTAAATTGGTATCTGGATTCAGGCCAACGGCTTTCATTCCGGCAGCTTCAAAATCTTTTAGATAATGATCATTAAACTCGTACCGATGACGATGTCTTTCTTTGATTTCAAATTTATTGTAGGCCCTGTAAATATTAGAATCCTTGTCTGCAATCTGACATTTATAGGCTCCAAGCCGCATGGTACCTCCTTTTTCCGTAACCCCTTTTTGTTCTTCCATAAGATCAATTACCGGGCAATCGGTTTGCTCATTCATTTCTGTTGAATCAGCCGTAGGCCAGCCTAGAACATTGCGGGCAAACTCAATGACAGCTATTTGCATTCCCAGACAAATTCCAAAAAAAGGAATGTTATGTTCCCTGACATATTGAGTAGCAATGATTTTCCCTTCAATACCACGATGTCCAAATCCCGGAGCTACAATGATCCCCTTCAGGCCCTCCAGTTTCTTTCCGACATTTTCGTCAGTAATTTTTTCAGAATGTAGCCACCGTATTTTCACCTTGCACAAATTCATGGCCCCCGCATGAATCAAAGCTTCAACAATCGATTTGTAGGCATCCTGCAATTCAACATATTTGCCTATCAGCCCAATTTCTATTTCTGAAGTGGGATTTTTTAGCTTATTCAAAAACTCGTTCCAATCGTCCAACTTCGGCTCATCTTTCAGTGAAAGCCCCATCTTGAGTAATACTATTTCATCCAACCGCTGTTCCCGTATTTTGTTGGGAACTTCATAAATGGTTGAAACATCGATGGATTGAATAACGGCATCTATGGCCACGTTGCAGAAAAGGGCTACCTTTTTACGCAAATCCATTCCAAGTTCATGTTCAGTACGCAAAACCAACACATCGGGCTGAACTCCGTTTTCGAGCAATGACTTGACTGAATGCTGGGTTGGTTTAGTTTTTAGCTCGCCGGTAGCCGCTAAAAACGGAACCAATGTCAAATGAATGACCAGTGCATGTATCCCCAATTCCCATTTCAGCTGGCGCACGGCTTCAATGTATGGAAGAGATTCAATATCACCCACTGTACCACCAATTTCGGTAACCACAATATCATACTTACCTTTTGATCCAAGAATCTTAATTTTTCTTTTGATCTCATCGGTAATGTGAGGGATGATTTGAACGGTCTTCCCCAGGTAGTCACCACGGCGTTCTTTGTTGATGACTGACTGATAGATACGCCCTGTAGTTACATTGTTGGCCTGAGAGGTCGGAACGTTCAAAAAACGCTCGTAATGGCCTAGATCCAAGTCTGTTTCGGCGCCATCATCAGTGACAAAACATTCACCGTGTTCATAAGGGTTCAAAGTTCCGGGATCCACATTGATATATGGATCCAATTTTTGAATCGTTACAGAATAACCTCTGGACTGAAGCAATTTAGCGAGCGAAGCAGCTAATATTCCTTTCCCAAGTGAGGAGGTGACTCCTCCTGTTACAAATATGTACCTGGTTGCTGACAAGATTTTGAATTTAAAAGTTCTTAAAAGCGAGCAAAGGTAATTAATAAAACATACCCCTAAAAAATGTCATGAAATTTAATGGTATCGTAACAACAAAAAACCCGCTTGATGTAGCGGGTTCTTTTATAATGCTATTCATCGTCTTCCATTGCATCCATTATCCGGATCTTCTCTTTCAAGAATTCGATTTTTTCTTTGGTATTAATAATCTTCTGATTTACATCCCCGATGAGAGCCTCAGCATTTTTGGTATTGGCAAAAAAACCAATGTTGTTATCGAGCAATGCCAGATCAGATTCCATTTGTTTCAATTTGGTCATGTATTTATCGCGCTCAAAACGGTTTTTGTTCTGTCCCTTTCCCGAAGAAGTGTTACCGGCAACTTTGTTCTTGAATTTCATCAGGTTGCGACGCTTTTCATCAATGCGCAGTGAATCAAAATGATGGTTGATCACATCACGAAATTCATTTTGTATGGCATCCTTTTCTTTGAATGGTACATGGCCAATTTCAGTAAAACTACGCTGAAATTCTTTCAATTTATCCAAATCTGCATTGTCGTCACCTGACAGGGAGAATTTTTTTACTTCTTCCAGCAATTCTCTTTTCATCCTCAGATTATCACCCTGTTCACCATCAATAAACGAAAAATGTTTCGATTTGCTTTCAAAGAAATGATCGCAGGCAGCCCTGAAGCGTTTCCAGATCACATCCGAATATTTACGCGGAACGGGTCCGATTTCTTTCCATGATTTCTGAATGTTGATGAATTCATCAGCAGTCTTTTTCCATTCGGTGCTATCCTTCAATGCTTCAGCCTGAACACATAAATCAGTCTTCAATTGAAGGTTGTTGGTCTGTTCTTCTTTATTCTGATTGTAAAACTCACGTTTATGATCAAAAAAGGTGTCAGAAGCAATTCTGAAACGTTCATAAATTTTGTTGTTATCTTTTTTGGGAGCAAAACCAATTGTTCTCCACATTTTCTGCAATTCAATCAATTCTCTGGACCTTTCATCCCAGTCGCGGTGAGTTTCTATGGCGGCAGCGGCAATTTCTTCTACTTTTTCGCACAGTGCAACCTTGGCATCCAGGTTCTTTTTCTGATCCGATTTTCGTCCTTCAAAATAATCCTGATGCTTTTTATTGATGATCGAAGTGGCGGCCTTGAAGCGCTCCCATAGTTCATCTTTTTTATCGCGTGGTACTGGACCTACCTCACGCCATTGCTCGTGGTGTTTTTGCAGAATATTGAATGCTTTAATGATGGAAGGTTCAACCAAAAGCTCTTCACTCTTTTCGCAAATTTCCATCTTAATTTCAAGATTTTTCTTCAAGTCAAGATCCCGAAGTTCTTTGTTGATCTTGATAAAATCATAAAAATTTTCAACGTGATGATGGTATGTTTCCCAAAGATCTTTGAGTTTTGCCTGGGGAACCAATCCAATTTCTCTCCATCGGTTTTGTAATTCACGAAATTCGTGGAAAGTTCTGTTAATAGATTCCTTATTATTAATCAGCGCTTTAATCTCTTCAATTATTTCATATTTCTTTTGAAGATTGGTCTCTTTTGTTTCGTCAATCTTCTTATTGTGTTCACTTCTTAAATCCTGATATTGTTTTAACAGGTTTCGAAGTTCTAATTCGTTTGCATTGGGTTCTGCTTTAAATTCTGCCAAATCGCCACCAGCTTCTGCAAAGGCCGTTTTCTGAGCCTCAATAGTAGCCCGGTAAATGCGGAAAAAATAAATCTTAATAGCATCCACATCATCTTTAATGCTTTCAACATCCTCGTTTTCGAGTAACTTTCTGAGAGAAGCGAGAAGTTCAACTTCCGTTAAATTGGAATAATCGGCCAATTTAACTTTTGGAGTGTCATGATCCAGCAAATCTTCCTCCTGAAGCTCATGGTCCATTACCTCAGATGATTTGATCAAATCATCAATGGATGTATTTTGATCTTTTTCTGAATGCACAGCTTCTTCTTCAATAATTTTGTTTTCTGCACTTTCTTCTGCTACTCCTTCAGCCTCAGCATTAACAGAGTCTGGAGTTTCAGCCTCTTCGCCCTGTTCTACTACAGCCTCAACAATTTCTTCAACGCCTGGTCCTTCCACCACCGGCTCAATGTTTTCTTCTACTGGTTCAGTCACTGGCTCTTCAACAGTTTCTTTAATGTCAGCTGCTTCTGATTCTTCTACCCCGCGAACTGCTTCCTCAACAAACGTTTCAACGGGTTCAATCACTGTCTCTTCAACAGTTTCCTGAGGTTCAGTTACTTCATTTTGCTCTTTGGCTACTTCAGTAACAATCTGATCGTTAATAGTTTCTGGTTCAGCAGGTGCACCACTTAACTCATCTTTAGAGTTTTTTAGATCTTTAGGTTCCATAACAAATTTTAAATTACAATGTAATTAACAGAGAATAGTTATTCTTTCAGCCTACGAAAATATATATTACTAACTAATACTCAAAGATTTTCGTTAATAAATGTTTAAAATTTTTGTATTAAGGGCAAATAAATGATTTTTCATGCTTTTTTTTACTTAAAAATTTATGGACCTGATCAACATTGTGTCCAGGTTGTTACTTTTGTGAAAAATTAAATCCTGGTATGCGTATCGATATTCTTACTGTTGTTCCTGAATTGCTTGAAAGCCCTTTCCAACATTCAATTATCAAAAGAGGCATGGACAAAGGCTTGGTTGAAATTTATGTACACAACATCCGTGACTTTTCTGAGGACAAACATAGAAAAACCGATGATTATGCCTTCAGCGGAGGCGCCGGAATGGTAATGACCATTCAGCCCATTGAAAAGGCCATCAACTTTTTGAAATCGCAAAGAACCTATGACGAAGTAATTTATACCAGTCCGGATGGTACAATATTGAACCAAAAAGTGGCCAACAACCTTTCTCTTCTCAATAATGTCATCATTCTTTGCGGCCATTACAAAGGAATCGACCAACGTATCAGGGAACATTTGGTGACCATGGAAATATCTATTGGCGACTATGTATTAACCGGAGGTGAATTGGCTGCGGCAGTCATGGTCGACAGTATTGTTCGTCTGATTCCCGGCGTGTTATCAGACGAAACGTCTGCCCTGACTGATTCGTTCCAGGACAATTTATTGAGTCCTCCTGTTTATACAAGGCCAGCGGACTATAACGGATGGAAAGTTCCGGAGATTCTGCTCTCGGGAAATGAGAAAAAAATTAATGAATGGCAGGAACTGAAAGCTTATGAACGAACCAAATTATTAAGACCGGATTTGCTGAAAAATCAATAGCAAGCCACCAAATAAATTACCACCTTCTTGCAAACAAGTTAGAGAAGAGGGTAGAAGTGGTTCTTTATTTTTTGGATTTAATAAAACTAAACAGCCAATCCAAGGTGTTTTCAATATTCATCCATGCTCTAAAATTGTCCATTAAATAATAGGTGGCTTCATTTTGATCGCCCGGACTGTAATGACCTTGCAGATTTTTTGTCATTTGTTTCCGTTGAGTCATAAAATCAATCACATAAGGGTTTCCCTTATTGGCAAGTAGCAGTGCATTGTTGGCTCTTGGCGTAGCTTTCTCGGTGGCAAATAAATACAAGGCATAATTAAATAGCCAGAAGGTCGATTTTTCATCCTTGAATTTTTTATACAACTCGAAATATTGTTTGTATTTCCCGGTGTTAAGTAAAAGGCTTGCAAGCATGTACCGAACTCCCTGGTTGTCATCTGGATTAAGTTCCAGCATCTCATTATACTCTTTAACCGCTTCATCTTTCCAATCCAACGCTTCCAGACAATGAGCAAAACCTAATTTAGCGGCCATATAAGGCCGGGTTTCATACATAAGCCAAAACTTGCCTTTATTTTTCGTGAAAAATGTTTCTCCCAGTTGCTTTTTCCCACTTTCTAAAGCTTTTTGGTAAAACTTCAACGAACCTTCCGGGCTTTTTTCATGTTCAGCCAGAAAGTTCAAAGCACGGATATTATCTGGATCCAATTTCAGTGCATCTTTGGCCAGCTTTTTACCTTTTGCCGGAGGACAATCATAAGCATTGAACATTAAATCGTTGGCCTTTTGTTGATTTGTAACGCTGGGATCAAGTTCTGGAACTGTCTCATCAATCCTTTTCCCATTCACATTTTTACTCAGAAATTCATTGAATTCCTCTATGCTGCCGAAATTCTGACTTTGAATATAGTCCATCAATCTTTCGGTGCTCATCTGCATTTTGTCAAGACTCATTGGCTTGACGGGTTCTTTTGATTTTCCTTTTGCCATAATAAAAACGCTTTTATCTTTCTGAATAAGTGAGACTAAAGTTAGTGATAAATTTGAAAATAGTTGTTCTTTTTTTCTAAATATTACTCAGAAATTGACTGGTGAGTAATCTGATAGATAAAGGTTATCAGCCCGATTGATTGGTTTTTTTATTAAACAAATAGGTTTTAAAACTTTGACTTATTCAACTCAATTTGTAGCTTTACGATTGTATATTATGTACTTCAGAACTTTACAAATGTAAGAAATTTTGTAACTACTCAGGACATCTTTTTTTTTCAAAAACTGGGTTAAATAAGAATCGTCTATTTTATTCTTAACTCGTTTTGCGTCGAACGTGATAGAAAAAGCAGGTTTGTTTTCATTTATGCGATTGTCGTTGAGGTGAAATTTTAAAATCAGAGATTATTGTTTAATTGGTTGATAACTTGAAGTTTAATTGTTAATAAACAATAGGATTAAAATTTGGCACTTCTTATTGCCTATAACGATCTTTGTAATAAGCAAAGGCGTTATGATCTCCAAAGAGGAACTACGAAAACATAGCAAAGATGAACTGGTGAATCTCACCTATGATCTTTTTCTCAAGGTTGACAAATTGACCAGTGAGGTACAAGAACTTAGGGAAGAGGTTAAAATACTTAAGACACCTAAAAATAGTGGCAATAGTTCGCTTCCACCTTCTCATGACCTGTTCCGATTTGGCATTTGCCGAATTAGAAGCTAAGCTTACCCCTGCAAACCCAACAGATGCTATAAAATCGGTTTATTTTTTCGATTTTCTTGACCTGACCAATACGCATTTAATTGAAGAAAGCGATCTGGAAGAAGCATTGATCGATCATCTCGAAAAGTTTATACTGGAACTTGGAAACGGTTTTTTTTTCGAAGCACGTCAAAAACGAATGTTGATTGATGATGAATACTATTTTGTTGACTTGGTTTTCTATCACCGAATATTGAAATGCCATATTCTGATAGATTTAAAAATCGATAAATTTAAGCACGAGCATCTTTCACAACTTAATAGTTATGTGGGCTATTACAAAGATCAGGTAAAACAAGCCGATGACTATGTGCCTGTTGGAATTTTACTGTGCACTGAAAAAGGTAAAAAAATGGTAGAATACGCTCTTGCAGGCATGGAAGAGAAACTTTTCGTGAGTAAATACCTATTACAACTACCTGCAAAAGAAATGCTTGAATTATTCATAACCAACGAATTACGGAAATTATAATCAATAGGAAACTTTGTTATCCTATTAACTGACCTTCATTGTGATACAAAACATCATAGACATGTGGAAAGACATGCTGTCTATGTTGAGAGATTAATGACAAACATAAACACGAATCAGACACATATTTGATTATATTTCCATCATTCAATTTGATTAAAATCGAATCATGTGTGAGAATTTTATCATTATAAATTCGGCAGAGCAGGCCAGGCAAAGGGTTCAACTTAAGACTGGCAAGCAATATGTACCCATCAAAAGTCCCAGCCTTGTTTCAGGGACCGACCTGGTATGGGT
>Ga0123338_10004922_pt1 | contig 11550 bp, 8 predicted proteins | sample grotaG_FD_89793 | JGI IMG/M metagenome (GOLD analysis project Ga0123338, IMG submission 89793) | Glacier valley bacterial and archeal communities from Borup Fiord, Nunavut, Canada, to study Microbial Dark Matter (Phase II) -... | ecosystem: Environmental > Aquatic > Freshwater > Ice > Glacier ... | reverse complement strand
CTCGGCGTGTTCGGGCTGGCGGTTATCCTGGTGGTGGCGGGGTTGTTCCTGTATGGCTTCGTGCTGGCCGCGCGGCGTTGGCGCACGCCGGGGTATATGCTCCTGCTGCTGATGCTCGCAACGAGTCTCATCCTGCCGATCTGGACCGGACGGCTCGATTATCAGCTTGCGCTCGGCTTCCCACCCGCCGCGTTGCTGACTGCATTCGGCCTCGCAAGCCTGCTCCGCGCAGCTCGCCGCACTCTGCCCGTACCGCGTCCGGCGTGGGCGGCTCCGCTCGTCGCACTCGCACTGCTTGCCGCGCTCTCGGTGGAATTCTTCGGACGCTGGCCGACCGACTTGCAAATCTACAGGCAGTTCAATGGCTACCTCGGCAATCTCGCGATCTATCTGGATCGCGTCCCGGATGACACCCCGACGCTGATTTGCGCGCGGTCACTGGGGGGAGCCACGCTCCCTGACCCGATCCTGATGGAATTGATGATGCACCGCCCGAATCCAAATATCCGATTTAGCCTGTGCGAAACCGCGATTGTGCTGACGGACGGCGGCAGGACGCAGCGCGTCGCCTTCGATTTCGACCAGAGCGGACGCACACCCGCCGCGCTGCAAGACTGGTTTGCGCGCTTGAAGCGCAAGCCCATCGAAGTACGCGGCGCGCTGCGTACCGCCGTTTACGAGATAGAAGGCGAGGTCGAACTCGCAAATGCCTTCGGGAAGATCACGCTTGCGCCTGTATCCTGGCCGCCCGACGAGCCGAACGCATCCGACCCGGCGCGGTTGCCGATCCGCATGGGTGATTACCTGACCTTCGAGGGCTACACCATGAACGCGGCATGGACCCTCAAGCCCGGTGAATTCATCCCGCTCGTGACCTATTGGCGTGTCGATAAGGAGCAGCGCGGCGACTTCCGGTTATTCGCACATCTGCTGCGTGATCCGAATGCCAGCCCGGTCGCGCAAAACGACACGCTGGATATTACCGCGCACTATCTACGCCCGCGCGACATCCTTGTACAGGTCACGCCGATCCAGATTGGCTATCCCTTCCCCGGCGGTGAATATACGCTGTCGGTCGGCGCGTACCGCCTCGCGACCCAAATGCGCCTCCCGGTCTTCGATGAGAGCGGCAAGGAACGCGGCGACCGCATTTTCATCGGCAATATTACGGTAGATGACTGATGTTCGAGATTGTCTTTTTAGGGACTTCCGCTTCTGCACCATCGGCCTACCGGGGACTCGCCTCGCAGGTTGTGATCGTGCAGGATCATCGCTTCATGATCGATTGTGGCGAAGGCACACAGCGCCAGATTTTGCGCAGCGGGATTGGCTTCAAGAAACTGCACAAGGTTTTGATCACACACGGCCACCTCGACCATATCCTTGGCTTGGCCGGGCTGCTCTCCACGATGATTCGCTGGGAAAATCTGGACGGATTCGACATCTGGGGTGGGCAATGGGCGCTCGACCGCATCCGCGATCTGGTTTTCGGGATCGTCCTGCCCGATGAAACGCTGCCCGTCCCGGTCAACCTCAACCCGCTGCTGCCCGGTCTCTTTTTCGAGGAAAAAGATTTCACGGTGAGCGCATTCCCCGTCACACATCGCGGACCGGGTAATTTCGGCTTCATCTTTCAGGAGAAGAGCCGCCGCCCGTTCCTCGTTGAAAAAGCGGAGGCACTCGGCATCCCAAATGGCTCGCAACGTGCGGCGCTCGTGCGTGGGAACGCGGTCACGCTTCCCGACGGTCGCACTATCGACCCGGAAGACGTGTTGGGACCCGATGTACCGGGCGCGCGGCTGGTGCATGTCGGCGATACGGGACGGACCGACAACCTGATGCCCTATGTCGCGGGCGCGCATGCGCTGGTTATCGAGGCGACCTACCTTGAAGCAGAAGCGGAGATGGCACGCCAGCACGGACACCTGACGGCGGGCATGGCCGCACGGCTGGCACGCGAAACGGGCGTCGAAACACTGATCCTGACGCATATCTCGCGCCGCAATCGTGAGCGCGATGTGATTGCCGAAGCGCAGGCGATTTTCCCGAATACGTTCGTCGCGCGCGATTTCGACCGCTTCTCGATTGTGAAGGGCAAGCCCGTCGAGAAGCTAATCGACCCGGCGCGCATCGGCGCTCCCACAGCCGGGTTAAACTTGCCAGACGAACCCGACAACAAGGAATAAACATGATGGGTCTCATGACCGGAAAAAATGCGCTGATCTTCGGCGTCGCCAACAAGAACTCGATTGCATGGGGGATCACCGAAGCGCTGCACCGCGAGGGCGCGACGATTGCGCTTTCTTACGCGGGCGAAGTCCTGACCAAGCGGGTGATACCGCTCGCGCAGTCGATCAATTGCGACTTCGTGGAGTTGTGCGACGTGCAGAGCGATGAACAGCTCGACGCAACCTTCGCCAAATATAAAGAACGCTTCGGCACGCTCGATGTACTGATTCACGCGATTGCCTTTGCCGATCAAAAAGACCTGACCGGAACTTATGTGACGACCAGTCGCGAGGGGTTTATTCGCACACTCGATATTTCCGCATACAGCCTCGTCGCATTGGCACAGCGCGCGGAGCCGCTCATGCCGAATGGCGGCAGCATCATCTGTATGACCTACTACGGCGCGGAAAAGGTGATGCCGCATTACAACGTGATGGGTGTTGCGAAGGCGGCGTTGGAAGCCAGCACGCGCTACCTCGCCGCGGACCTCGGCGCGAAGAAAATCCGGGTGAATGCGATCAGCGCCGGACCGATCAAGACGCTTGCTGCGTCGGGGATCGCGGGCTTCCGCGCAATGCTGCGTTTCAGCGAGGCCGCCGCGCCCCTGCAACGGCTTGTCACGCCGGAAGATGTCGGCAATACGGCGCTGTGGCTGTCTTCCGATTATGGTACGGCGATCACAGGTGAGACGATCTATGTGGACGCGGGCTATCACATCATGGGGCTGCCCATGCCGCCGGATATGCTCACCAATATGTGAGGCCGCGCTGTATCGTGTAGGGGTCGGGCTTGACCGACCCATTCTGACAGCCGTATACAGCGCTCCACCTCTACACGGCGTTTGCCTCGCCGTCGGGTTGAATCGCGTTTGTAACGGACCGCTCCGATGTGTTAAAATTATGTATGGTGACTCTCCTCACGCCTGGGGCTGAATAGCGCTCTTACAAGGTCGCGGCGTGTTGTTTCAATGAAACCAGTTTTACGGAGCATATACCAGGGATGAACACAGACCTTAGTCGCGACCAGCTTTTGGAGTGGTATCACACGATGGTACTCATCCGGCGGTTCGAGGAGACCAGCAAACAGCTATACCACGATGGCAACATCGGCGGCGCATACCTGCACCTCTACACGGGTCAGGAAGCTACCGGCGTCGGCGCGATCCGTGCGTTGCGAGATACCGATCATGTGATTACCAGCTATCGCGATCACGGTATCGCGCTCGCGCGCGGCATCGACCCCGGCAAGCTGATGGCGGAAATGTTCGGCAAAAAGACGGGTGTGAGTGGCGGTAAGGGCGGCTCGATGCACCTCGCGGACCCCGCCAAGCGCATGTATGGCGGTTATGGCATCGTCGCCGGACACCTGCCTATCGCGGCGGGCATCGCGCTCAAGGTCAAATATATGAATGAAGACGACGTGGTGCTGTGCATGTTCGGTGACGGCGCGAGCAATAACGGCTACTTTCACGAGGCGCTCAATTTCAGCGCGGTCCTCAAGCTGCCCGTGATCTGGCTGGTTGAGAACAATCTGTACGGGATGGGAACCAGCGTTGAACTCTCCAGCGGTCAGACCGAGTTCGTCAAGCGCGGTATCGCATATGGGATGAAGGAAGGTCCGCGCGTCGATGGCATGGATGTCTTCGCGACGCACGACGCAGTGCAGGAAGCCGCCGAATACGCGCGCAAGAACGGACCAACGATCCTTGAGGCGCTCACCTATCGCTACGACGGTCATGGCATGTCGGACAAGATGTACCAGAGTCGCGAAGACGAGATGAAGTATTACCACGAGCGCGACCCGATTGGCCGGATGCGCAACACGCTTTGCGAGCGCTTCCCGGATATTGGAGCGGACCTCGCGAAGACGGAACAGCAGGTCGAGGAAGAGGTCGCGGCGGCGGTCAAATTCGCCGAGGAAAGCCCCGTGCCGACCTATGAAGATTTGGTCCGTAACGTCTATGTCGAGGCACAAAGCTGATCATGGCAGAAAAAAGACTCTCGATGCGCGAGGCGCTGCGCGCAGCCTTGCTTGAGGAAATGCACCGCGACGACCGCGTATTCGTGATGGGTGAAGAAGTCGGGCGTTGGGACGGCACGCACAAGGTCACGCGCGGCTTCTTCCAGGAATTCGGCGAGCGGCGCGTGATCGACACCCCGATCAGTGAGATGGTGATCGCGGGCGCGGCAATGGGCGCGGCGATGGCCGGGTTGCGTCCGGTGGCGGAGATCATGACGATCAATTTCGCGCTGCTGGCGATGGATTCGATCATCAACCACGCCGCCAAGCAGCATTATATGTTCGATGGCAAATTCACCGTGCCGATGGTCATCCGCACCGCAACCGGGTGGGGCAACCAGGCCACCGCCTCGCACTCGCAAAGCCTCGAACCGACCTTCGCGCACTTCCCTGGCCTGTATGTCGGCATTCCGTCCAACGCCGCCGACGCAAAGGGGATGCTCAAGGCCGCGATCCGCGACAACAACCCGGTCCTCTTCTGCGAAAGCATAGCGCTCTACCCGAAGCCGTCTATCGTCCCAGACGACCCGGATTTCCTGATCCCTATCGGCAAGAGTGATTACAAGCGGCGCGGCAAACATGTCACGCTGATCAGCTATGGCAAGGGCGTCGATTGGTCGCTCGAAGCGGCGGACCTGCTCGCCAAAGAGAACATCGACGCGGAAATCGTCGATTTGCGCTGGCTGCGCCCACTCGATATGAACCTCGTTTACGAGAGCTTCAGGAAAACCAACCGCGCGGTCATCGTCGAGGAAGCGCTCCCCAACTACAGCTTCGGCAGCGAAATTGCGGCGCGCATTCAGGATGAGATGTTCGATTACATGGATGCGCCAATCAAACGGGTCAGCGCGCTCGATGTGCCGCTCCCCTTCGCCAAAGACATTGAACTGATGGCGCTGCCCGACGCGCACAAGATCGTCGCCGCCGTCAAAGAGGTCATGTAACACTATGTCTGAAACAATCACGCTTCCCAAACTCGGCTTCGATATGCGCGAGGGAACGTTCCTGAACTGGGTGAAGAACGTCGGTGACAGCATCAACAAGGGCGACGTGCTGGCCGAAATTGAGAGCGACAAGGCGACTATCGAGGTCGAATCGTCGGCGAGCGGCGTCCTGCTGGAAACGCTCGTCAAGCCGGGCGATACCGTCCCGGTCGGCAACCCGATTGCGGTAGTTGGTGAAGCCCCGGCAAATGGTGCTGCACCGCAAAGCGCCGCACCTGCCCCGCAAAAGGACGCACAGAGCGCACCCGCTTCGCAGAGCGCTCCACCGGAACCACCGACCAGCAGCGCCGATTTGCCTTCCGCGCAGGCGACCGCGGGTGAGGGTCCGACCGACGCCCCGCCGCAGCCCGAACGCCAATCCGCGAAGGACGTGCCAGGCGGCGCACCACAGGCCACACCGCCAACCGCGCCCGTACAGTCTGCACCGCCTGCGCCCACCGCCGAAACTGATGAAGATCTGCCCGATGGACTGCGCGCCAGTCCGGTCGCGCGGCGTATCGCGGAAGAGCGCAAGGTCGATCTGCGACAGGTCAAGGGCAGCGGTCCCAACGGACGCATTACGAAGGCCGATGTCGAAGGCTATGTGGTTCCCGCCGCTCCGACGCCCGCGCCAATCCCTGCGGCTGCCGCATCAGCGCCCACGCCCGCCGCGCCGACCGTCCCTGCTGCGCGCCCCACGCCCATCGCGCCTGCACTCGGTCCCGGTATGGAGGAAGTGCCGCTCTCCCGCCTGCGCCAGCGGATCGCCACGCGCCTTGTAGAGAGCAAACAGACCATCCCGCACTTTTACATCACCACCGAGATCGATATGGATGCCGCGCTCGCACTCCGTAAACAGGTCAACGAGTCGCTTGACGATGCTCACAAAATCACGATCAACGACCTGATCGTGAAGGCGACTGCGCTCGCGTTGCGCCAATACATCGGACTCAATTCGCACTACTATGGCGACAAGGTGATCCGCTACCAGAATATCAATATCGGGATCGCGGTCGCGATGGATGCGGGCGGCCTGATGAACGTCGTTGCCAAGGATGCGGATACAACCTCGATCAGCAAACTGGCCGCGCGCAACAAGGAAATCATCGCGGCGGCGCGGACGGGTAAGGTCAAGCCGGAAGATGTCGAGGGCAGCACCTTCACGACTTCCAACCTCGGACCCTACGATGTCGATCAGTTCGTCGCGATCATCAACCCGCCCGAAGCCGGGATCATCGCGGTCGGCTCCGCGAAGCCCGTCCCAGTGATCGTCAATGGCGAGATCAAAACCGTGACGCGCCTCAAAGCGACGATCAGCGCTGATCATCGCGTGACCGATGGCGCAGAAGCGGCGCAGTTCATGCAATATTTCAAGAAGCTGCTCGAAAGCCCGATGCGGCTGCTCGTCTGAGGCGTGTGATCCAGCTCACGGACGGCATTCATGGCGTCCCTACAAAACGCGCCGTTGTTGTGTGTAGGGACGGCATTCTTGCCGTCCGGCTTGCTGCGTAACATCTAATCCATTGTCGCTCTGTCAGTAACTTAGACGCGCGGCAGCATAAATCCACCTACTTTTGACGCACCCTTGACCCAACCTGCGCGTATAATACAACAGCATCAATTTTCCACGAACAAGGGAAAAATCTCATGACCACCGCAGCCGTCAATCCGCCTCGCATTCAGGCGAGCGCACGGCGCACATCCTCACGCACGCTGCTGATCGGTAGCGCGATAGGCGTGATCCTGCTCTCGCTGCTCGCAATGCTCGTCGTCCAGAATGCCTATACCAGCATTTTGAATCAGGTGCAGGAAATTGTACAGGTCAGCAGTGCGAAGGTGGACGCTAGCGAAGCCGCACTTGCCGCGATCAGCGCAATAAATAGCAGTGCATCGGATTTCGTCGCGACGGCTGCGGACAACCCGAAACACTGGGCGAGCCTCGACGCCGTACACGCCAGCTTCCAGACCTTCCGCGACGAGATGTACGCGGTTCGCTCCAACCTGCAAACCGAGGACGAGCGCGCGACCTATAACAAAGTCGAATATTTTGCGTTCGATCAGTTCTGGCAGCATATGGGCAACCTGCTCACCGCCGAACAGAATGGCGACCGCGCGACCGCGATCAGCGAATACATCATCGCTGATAATTACCTGCAAAACCAGATCGCGCGTTATCTGCTCGATCTTGAAAAGCTGAATTTCGACTCGATGGTCGCAAATGGCCGGGACGCGCGCAACCTCGCGCAAAGCGTGCAGGCGAGTGTCGGTCTGATTATGTTTACCGTCGCGCTCGCGCTGACAGCGCTCGCTTTCTGGCTGCGCTTCAAGGTGCGGCGCTATGTCACGCCCGGCCTCGACATCGCGATGCTCGCCGGGTGGGTCGTCTTCCTGATCGCGTTCGCGCACTTCTCGGCGGTCCCCGGCCAGATCGACCGCATGATCAATGATGCCTATCTGAGCATCACGGCCAGCGCGCGCGTCCTCGCGACGGGCAACCAGACCGCGAGCGCGGAGAGCGCGGCGATCATCGATGCCGGAAACGCCGATTACTGGAATCGCAATTTCGATGCGTACCGCAAATCGGTAGAAATTCGGCTATGCGGAGTTGAAGGCTGTACCCTCGCGACGTTCTTGCAGCCGGGCGCTACCGACCAGATCGCGCCCAACGTGATCAATGCTGCGAACAGCAACACAGCCAACGCGCCGTTGCGTGATGGGATCAAACCGCTGGTCGCGAACGTAACCTTCATGGGCGAAGCGCGAGCACTCGAACAAGCGCGTGTCGCCTTTGCCGATTACCTGAAAATCAATACGCAAGTGCGAACGCTGTTGCAAAATAAGCTCGTTGAAGATGCTGTGGACCTCAGTACCGGGAGCGCCGTCGGGCAATCGGATGAAGCCTTCGTCCGCTTTCAAAAGGCGATGAATGCCGAACGTGCGATCAATCGATTTTACTTCGACCGTACCTGGACAGAGATACAGGCCGCGCTGCGACCCGGCCAGACAGTTCTCGCGATTGGCGGCTATGCGCTGGTCATCCTCGCGGTGCTGGCGGGTGTTTATCAGCGCGTGCGTGAGTTGTAGGGAGTGAAAATGAAACGACTGCTAACCGCGATCCTTGCGCTTGTGCTGGCCGCTCCTCTCGCGCGCCCGGTACAGGCGCAGGCCAACAATACCTTTACCGTCGTGACGGAGAGCGCGCCCTCGGACCTCGACCCGGCGAGCAGTTACGACGAAAACTCGAATGTCCCGCTGCGGGGTATTTATGAAGGGCTGGTCACGCTCAAGGGCGAGTCGCTCACCGAAGTCCAACCCGTCCTCGCTGAGTCAGTCGATAATCAGGCCGATACGGTGTATACCTTCAAGCTGCGCAAGGGCGTCAAGTTCCACGATGGGACTGATTTCAACGCCGATGCCGCGAGGTTCGGACTCGCGCGGACCGTGACCGCCAAACTCGGCACGGAGGGTATCCTCGGAACCTTCCTGACCGACCCGGATAAGCAAATCCGCGCGGTGGACCCCTACACGCTGACGATCACCTTCACGCGCCCGCAGCCGCAATTCCTCGTCGCGCTTGCGGCATCCTACGGCACGGGACTCGTCAGCCCGAACGCTGTGCAAATTCACAAAGGGACCGATAACGGCCATACGTGGTTGCAAACGCACGAGGCCGGGACGGGTCCTTATACGCTCGTTGGCGAACTCAACGCCGACAAGCCGATCACGCTCAAGCGCTTCGATGCGTACTGGCGCGGTTGGAGCGGGACGCACTTCGATCAGGTGGTGATCCAGACCATCGCGCAGAGCGGACAACGCCGCCGCGCGCTCGAACAGGGCAAGGCCGACGCCGCGACCCTCCTGCTGCCGGATGATTTGACGACGCTTGAAAAGGCGGGCGGCTACCTGCTCAACAAAAACCCGACGCTGCGAATCGATTTCCTGATCATGGCGACCAGCTACGGACCTTTGCAGAATGTCACCGCGCGGCAGGCGCTTTCGTATGCGTTCGATTACACTGCCTACAACCGTGCCGAACTCGGCGGGCGCGGCAGACAGCCGAACGGTCCTTTCCCGAATACGCTGCTTGGCGCGAACCCGAACACGTTTACCTACAAGACCGACATCAAGTACGCGAAAACGCTGCTTGACTCGATCCGCAACGAGGTTCCGCCCGGCACGACGTTCACGCTTGCGGCTCCCGAAGGGCGCGGCGATCTCGCGGGCGCGATCCTGCGTCAGAACCTCGAACAGCTCGGTTTCTTCCTGACGGTGAAGAAGTATCCGAACGAGGAATATCAAGCGCTGCTGACCGCCGCACCTTCCGCCGACCGACCGGATTTGTTTCTGCAAAGCTGGTGGCCGGATTACAACAGCCCGCTCAACTATGCGCTGCCAATCTTCGCCTCGGAGAGCGCCGAGGGCGGCCAGAACGCGGGCTATCTGCGCGATACGCGGGTTGATCAAATCATCGAGGCCGGGCGCAATGCACGCTCTAACGATGAACTGGTGCGCCTCTTCGCGGACCTGCAAACGCAGGTGTCACAGGTCAACCCGGCGGGTATCTATATGGCGCAGTCGCCAGACCGCACCGTCGTCAGTGGCAAGATCAAAAACCATTCGTTCAATGTGCTGTACCTCGGCACGTTCGATTTCTACGCGATCTCACGATGAGCAAGCGCGACGAGACCGATTTCAACTTCGAGACGTATGTCGCGGCGCAGGTCGAGAAGCAGTACAGCGTCCCTGCCTACAGCGGCAAACGCGCGCTCGATTTCACACCCTTCGAGGTCGCCCTATCCGCACTCGATGACGCGACCCGTGTGCGTCTGCACGAACTGCTCAACGAAGCCAGCGTCGGGGCGATCCAGGCGCATTTTACAGATGGCGCGCTCACCGCGGAGCAGGTCGTCCTCTACTACCTGAACCGCATCCGCACGTTCGACCCCGACCGCCTGAACAGCGTGATCGAACTCAACCCGCACGCGCTCGAAGAGGCTCGCACACGTGATGCCGAGCGCACCGCAGGCAGGCCGCGCGGTCCGCTGCATGGCGTCCCCGTGCTGCTCAAGGACAACGTGGCGGCGCTGGGGATGCACAACAGCGCCGGGGCGAAAGCACTGGAAGCCGCAGTACCCGACCGCGACTCGTTTGTCGTCGCGAAGCTGCGCGCGGCGGGCGCGGTTCTGCTCGGCAAGGCCAACCTTTCCGAATGGGCGAATTTCATGACCAGCACGAGCAATAACGGCTTCAGCGTCCTTGGCGGCCAGACGCGCAACCCGTATGGCCGCTTCGATGCGGGCGGCAGCAGTTCGGGGTCGGCGGTCGCGGTCGCGGCGGACCTCGCGCCGCTCAGTATCGGCTCGGAAACGTCCGGCTCGATCTCCTACCCGGCCTCACAGAACAGCATCGTCGGTATCAAGCCGAGTATCGGCCTCGTCAGCCGCGACCATGTAATCCCGATCACGGATGCAATGGACACACTCGGACCGATGGCGCGTAACGTGACCGATGCCGCGCTGCTGCTCACTGTGATCGCGGGCGCTGATCCTGCCGACCCGCTCACCGGTGAAGCCGCCTCGCTCGTGCCTTCCAGTCTGGTCATCGCGAGTGGCGGCGACCACCTGAAAGGGTTGCGCATCGGTATGTGCAGGCCGGAGCAGGACACGCGCAAGGGCGACGGCACGATCTTCGACCGCATCGCAACGATCCTGCGCGGCGCGGGCGCGGAACTGGTCGCGATCCCCTTCCCGGAGGGCGTCCCCTATCTGGACGTGCTGCACTACGGCATGAAATTCGGCGTCGCAGATTACCTCGCGGCAACCAGAGCGCCGCTTTCCTCGCTCGCGGATGTGATTGCGTTCAACGCCGCAGACCTGCCCAATCGCGCCCCCTATGGGCAGGATTTACTTGAAAAATCACAGGAGATGAGCATCACGCGCGAGGCGTTTGCTAGCATGGTCACGACCAACCGCACGCGCGCCCGCGAAATGCTCAACCTGCTGCACATCGAACATAACGTTTCGCTGCTGGTCAGCCTGTCGAACCAGCTTGCGGCGCTCTATGCGCCCGCGGGCTGCCCGGCAGTGATCGTCCCGGCGGGCTATCGCGACGACGGGGAACCAATCGGGGTGACGTTCGTTGGTCCCTATCTGAGCGAAACTTTATTGATCAACGCAGCCTATGGTTTCGAGCAGGCGGCGCAGGCACGGCGCAAACCGGACGGGTTCTAGCCGTTCACCACAGTTGAGATTATACAAACCGGGCGGCATTCTTGGCGTCCGCTGCTCATCAATGTTTTCGTAATAGACTTGCAACGAAT
>Ga0123338_10004921_pt1 | contig 11555 bp, 7 predicted proteins | sample grotaG_FD_89793 | JGI IMG/M metagenome (GOLD analysis project Ga0123338, IMG submission 89793) | Glacier valley bacterial and archeal communities from Borup Fiord, Nunavut, Canada, to study Microbial Dark Matter (Phase II) -... | ecosystem: Environmental > Aquatic > Freshwater > Ice > Glacier ... | reverse complement strand
TGGCATTTTTTCTATATTCAAATAAATCTTGTTTTAAGGTTTCTTCAATACTCTCAATAAGTAGATACGTATTTTCTGGTTCAATTAGTATTCCAGTTTTTGATTCTTTTACGAGCCGGTAAAGACTTGAGCCTTCAACAGCTGTTACAATTGAAACTCCGCCTGAAGCAAGAATTGAGACCAGCTTGCTGGGCATTACCAAATCTGATGCCGACTTTTTTTGTAATACCAGGTGTATATCAGGAGTAGCAAGCAATGCGGGTAGATTTTCATATGATTGTAAGGGAAAAAACTTTAAATTAGTTAAACGAGCTTCTTCACCGAGATGTTCAAGTTTTTTTCTGCCCCCACCATTTCCAACTATGAGAAATTTAAAATCCGTTTTCTCATCAAAATATTTGGCAACAGATATCAGTGTTTCAAGCCCTTGTTTTTCGCCAAGATTACCAGAATACATGATGATTATGTCTTGGTTTAAATAGCCAAATGCCTTGCGTAATGATTCGCTTTTCTGCAACGGTTTTATGAAACTGGTATCGACCCAGTTGGGGAAAAAACAAATTTTTTTAAAGGGTACTCCTTTATTTTCGATTTTTTTTGCCATCCCATCACTGATGGTAGAAACAAGACGGCTTTTACGAAGAAAGAATTTTTCAAGTGAAAACATCAGATTCAGGAGCTTTTCATTATTTATCATCCCCAGATCTTTGGCTGCGTCAATCTGTAGGTCCTGAATATGGGTAACCAGTACTGAACTTCTTATTTTACTATATAAAAATGGTAAGAGGCCTAAATGAAATGGTGGGGAAATCGAAATAACGACATCATATTTCTTTTGAAATAGATTTAAAAGGAAGACCAAACTAGCAGATAAAAGAAATGATAGTTCATGAATAATTCTTTTTCCTGAATTGATTGTTTCGGGTACATATAGTGGGCACCTGTAAATACGAACTCCGTCGAGAATTTCTTTGTGCCAGAATTTACCCTTGTAAGCGGGGTGTATCTGCCACTCTGGATAATAGGGCATTGCCGTTACTACCGTAACAGGATGACCCTGCTTAGCCAGCCAAGAAGCCATTTCCCCTGTATATTTTCCAATTCCGGTAAGTTCCGGACTATAATTAATGCCGTAAACTAATATTCTCATTTAATTACAAAGCTAGATCTTTATAGTTCATACTGTATTTTACCCCTCTATTATCCGCTCTTTTAGTGGTTTACAGGGAAAGCCTGAGCAGATCATATACGGGGGCATGTCTTTGGTGACAACAGATCTTGCTCCGATTACTGCCCCCTCACCAATTATTACTCCAGGGTGTATAAATACTTCTGCTGCCACCCATGCGAAATCATGAATAATAATTGACTTGGTGATAAGTGGAAACCCGATCCTGGTATAATCATGTGTTCCGGTACAGATATGTGCCCCCTGTGAAATTACAGCCCGCTTACCAATGACAATTTTTCCCTGACTATATAAGTTTACATGATTGGCAATTCCGCACTGATCATGTAAAGTCAGATTCCATGGTGCCCAGATTATAACTTTTGGATAAATATGTGTGCCATTTCCAACTGTTGCTCCGAATATTCTAAGTATAAAAGCTCTCCAGCGATGACAGGGTTTTGGTGAATATTTGAATAGAAATAAATTTGCAACAGTCCATATGACCCTCAAAAACCTGTTTTTGATTGAAAAGGAAGGGCCAGAAACTGTCTGTTGATTAATTTTCATTCAGGCTTTCATTTGTAATAGGTGAACTTGTCTTGACGGATATTATTATTTGATGCTGATCATACTCAGACAGTATCATATAAGTTAAGATAAGCGTTGAGTATTGGGGTAAGCTCAAAACGTCTGGCATTAATAAACCCTTTTTCTATCAGATTTTTACGCAACGCGGAGTCTGATAGATTCATAAACCTGATTTTAAACTCATTGGTGTTTTCTGGATCCGCAAATAAGGCATCGCCTCCTGTAACTTCAATCATAGGTTGCTTATTACTGGTAATAACCGGGGCACCGCAAGCCTGGGCTTCAATCAGGGGCCAACCAAAACCTTCTGAAAATGAGGGGAATATAAACGCATAACAACAACTATATAAAGCCAGCAAGGTTTGATGTTCAGCATTTACAAGAGAAATGACACGGTCGTGTAAGTGTTTCTCCCTGATTAACATAATTAATTCTTCATCGAGCTTTTCTCCAGCAAAGCAAATAATTCCGTTCCATTCATCTTTCAGCGCAGCCACCATTTTAATGAGCATGTTTCTGTTTTTACGGTGATGCCCCCCTCCAACATGTAGAATGAATGGTCTGGAAACTTTTAAGGATAAACTATCTAGTATTACCCAGGCTTTATCTGCCTGAATCGGGTAAAAAATATCATTAAAAGCATTTGGTATGATGACCACATTTCGCTGCTGATTCTTATAGGCTACCTGCTTTAAATCATCGCCTGTGAACTCTGATACACAAACTATATTTTTTGCTGCTGATAAATTTTTTAAAATCCATTTTTGCAGAATACGTCCAAATCGTGAGGTTTCACAATACGTTCCCTGAAATCCCATCGCACTCTTTATGGCAAGTACATCATGGCAGGTGATGATGGTTGTTGCCTTGGGCAGGTATGTCAGGTAAGGAGAATTTGAATGGTCGCAAATATGGAATCTGTTTCCAGTATGTTTATTCACAGGCATCAGTAATCGCATCCAGATAATAGCAGGAAAAATTATCCATTTATCAATATAGCCCAACCACTTACCTATCCCAGACTGGGTTTGACTAAAAAAGCTACCGAATATCACCGGTGCCCTCCAGGTTAAAACCTCAATTTCTCTGGCAGAAAACCCCTTACTGAGCATATCAGAAAAACGGAGCATGCTCTGTTGCCGGTCTTTCAAATAATTTCCGATTAATATGATACGTATCCTTTTATTTTCAGGCATATACTTTTATTGCTGACAACATTAGACCACCTAATAAAACACTGAAGCCCAATGCTGTTGGTTGTGCCCATTGTCCGTCAGCTAGAATCAATGCCCCATAACTCAAGAGCAGCCAAGGCAATAAATCGCCCTTTGTCATCTTATTATAAGAAGCCCTGGCTATTTTTATAACAAGGCTTACCCTGATTAAAATAATTGATAAGCCTAATACTGCCCCACATTCACCAATCAATCTACCCCATTCTTCTTCAGATATTAAAAAATTCTGGCTACCTGATATCAGACTAGCCCCAACATTTGTACCCATGCCTATTCCATACCCAAAAAACGGCTTGTCAAAAGCCTGGTCTACTGCCTGACCCATCAGACCAAGATACCTATTGCCAAGGGTTCCTTTGACTCCGCCTTCAGTCTGGGCAGCATTATCAAACCTAGCAAGCAGGGGTTCAGTGATTCTTATAAAGAATTTTGTTGGTGATAGCAATGTTAGTGCTATTGCCAGGAATAGAGCTGCAAATAACATCTTCCCAAGATACTGTGGTTTTCTTAAACTCGCCAGAACGAAGAAAACCAAGGAAACCGATAGCTGGTAAAAGTAACCCCGGCTCATTGAAAATGGGATGGCCAGAATCACAGCGATAGTTGCTGAAATCAGTAATACTTTGTTTATTTTATGTGCTGAAAACCAAAAGTACAGGACGAAAATATTGACAATACAGAAGAATGTTGTTGTACCTGTGGTAAAAGAAAAAGTTCCGGGAGGTCGGTAAAAACCCATTGCACCAGAAAAGCCAGCCCCATTCATATCTCCACCGACTCCACGATTTACCCAGGCCGATTGAGGAGAATAAAATTGCAGGGCAATCAGACATAGCATGGGAAGAGCCATCCATAACATGTAATTACCGAGCTTGAGAAGATCATTCCTATTAAATACTCTCCCAATTACAAAAATCAGAGGAAAATTGAGTAGCAAGATTCTAGCTCCAAAAAGAGCGACAATAAAGTTGCCATGTCCAAAAATCAATGCTGTAAAAATACTTATTATGCCAATTCCAAAAATTAAGGGTAGGTAGGGAGTTGAAGGTAAGAAACCTCTGTTCCAGGCTGTAAAGAGTAACCAGAATGCAATAGGGTCTCTCACTATTAGCAAGGGTGAAGCGAGGCCTGGAATAATCCACTTTCTCAGAGCTCCCTCAAAAATTATCAGAAAAAAATAAATCCATATTCCTTTTTTTAGTAGAAGTATGGTTTTATCCTGTGCATTGCTGAAATTATTCACAGATTTTGTTGAAAGAATTATTTCAGGAGTTTGAATAGGGGTGTTTATGGTGATCATAGCCGATTGTCAGTGATAAGAAATAAATCTCTTTAGGCTTCAATTAATGTTAATATACTTAAAGCATATTTTTCCCAGGTATAATTTAATGCATGTTTTCTTGCATTCGTACTCATCAAATCTATTTGCTCCCAATTTTCATAAAACCAGTTGATCTTTTTTGCAATAGCTATTGCGTTGCCGGCCTCAACAAGAAATCCTGTTTTACCTTCAATGATCAAGTCGGCGCCTCCAGTATTAGGAGTAATTATCAGTGGAAGACCCTGACTCATGGCTTCCTGAAGAACAAGTGCCCTGCCTTCAACAATTGATGGCAGGCAGAAAATATCAGCATCCCTCATCAGTTCTAGTACACCCTGATGAGTTCTACCCTGTTGATATATAAAATGTTTATACTGATTTCTGTAAAACTCTATCGGGGCCTGCAAAGAGCCTAAAACAATCAACTCAACTGCCAGCCCGTTTAAAATTTTCATCGCTTCAAATAAATCACCCAGGCCTTTTCGCTGTGTCATTGAACCGACAAACAAGACCTTTAATTTATTCGATGTATCAGGTTTTCTGGTAATTTTTCTCTTTCCTGTGCTATGCGGTGACGATGGACTACCAAATGGGGCAAGAAGCACAGGCTTATTGATTGCTGAAGCAGGCAAAGATTCAGCTACAAATTTACTGGGAACGACGATCTTGTCGGCGAGTTCTATTTCGCGGGTTTTTCTATCAAGCTTGGCTCCTGAATCATCAATGCCTCCTTTTAAGGTGATTGCCCAGGCTGGCATACGATCGGCCTCTAGTAATAATAAACGTCTTAATGTTTGCCAGTAAGCGATTGGCAGCTCATAGATACATTCAATTCTTAGCTTCTTTGCTTGCAGGAAAGTTTCATATGCACCATCTTCATAGGCATAAACAGCTCTGATATTGTTTTGAATTCCGCTTTTCTTCAGAAAAGTTGCTGTAAAACGATCAAGATCCCTGTAAACCGAATTTATATGCGCCCATGAATCTGGTTTTTGAAGTTTGATTCCAAGACCCATTCTGGGCAAAATCAGTCGTACCAACTCTCGTAACGGATGGGTTATAATCAGTCTGAAGTCAAGGGGGAAAGTTCTCCTTATCAATTCTTCCCTAACTGGCTCAGGCAGGAAATTCAACCAAGAGGCATTTTCCTCGATGGCAATTGTCGTGATGAATGCTTCTAATGTATTTGTTGCTGCGCTTGACTTAAGTAGTGCCCGTACATTAGTATTCCCGGTCGGATGTGAAAAGAGGATTTTACCAGGTTCATTATCCATAAATCTCCCAAACTTTTGAAGCATGTTTTCCTCTTACCCCATTGTAAATCAGTGCAGCATTTTTTAATTGTGAAATCCCCGGCTCTGCTTTAATTGTTTCTAGATCTTCTTTTCTTGAGTAGGCTTCTCTAACGATAAATAATGTTCTATCTACATATTTACTTACCATATATGCATCAGGGCTGTAAATCAGGGGGGTAGTAACCATTATAATTATGTCAAAATGGTTTTCTAATTCTTGAAGAAGGCTGGAGAAATTGGCATTTATGATTAGCTCAGGGGTTTGCTCTGTTGCACTTCCAGCAGGAATAAAGTATAAATTCGAATTGATGGTTGATTGGTGTGATACCTGATCTACGTTCTTTTTTCCTGCAATATAATCACTTAATCCAATTGATTTAACACCAAACTGTTCTGCAAGTCGTGGCCTGTAAAAATCAAGTTCAATAAGAACTACTTTTTTCCCTGCCTGTGCCAAACTCAATGCCAGATTGCTTGAAATGAAAAGCTTTCCGTCTGCTGTGGCGGCTGAAGTGATCAAAATCTTTTTACCTTGAAGATTCTCCAGATCATTCATTATCGTAGCCCGAAGCTGTTTGAACTGATGACTTAAAAAAGATTTTTTCCCATTGTTCACCACTAGTAATTCAGTACCTGGATTACAGGATAAAGCAGACATAAATGGCATTTTATCAAGAAAATGAATGTCATTTTTATTGATAATTTTATCATTTAGTATTTCTTTCAGGCCTATAAAGAAAATCATCAATACAAATGCTAATGCTAGAGATAGCAAATAAACATTGGTTTTCTTTGGAGCGATCGGATAAGGTGTTGCTTCAGCATTCGAAATAATTCTACTATCGGCGGTCGCTGAAATAAGCGATAGTTCAGTTTCTTCCCGCTTTTGAAGTAAAAAATTATAAATGCCATTTTTAGTAAGCTGCTGACGGCTTATTCCTGATAGTCGCTTTTCTTTTGTAGGAATGGTGTTTAGCATCGAATTATACTTGTTAGTATTGGCTTCAATATTTCTGCGGGTAGTGAGAAGTGTATTTCTATGATTTTTTATTATTTCAAGAATATTAGGTTTGGTCTGATCAATTTCATTTCGTATTGAAGAGAGTATAGGGTTGTTTTCTGCTGTTGTTTTTCTCAGTCGCTCGTACTGGGTGCGTAAGTCAGATAATTTACCAAGCATTTGCGGTAATAACGGGTCATCTATACCATAAGTAGATGGTACCATTGAATCTCCATCTGATGATTTAATATAAGATTCAATTTGATCAAGAACAGCAAATTGAGGTTTGAGCTCACTCAATCTTTGTTCATTATTATTTACCGTAGATAAATATTGAGAGCTTTGCTGGCTAATGTCAACCGCACCTTCGGTTGACCTGTAAGTTTCAATCCCGTTTTGTATGGTATCTAGCTGTCCTTCCATTAATGAAAGTCTGTTTTGAACAAACTTTAGCGTATTGGCAGCTGCTTTTGTTTTTTCTTTTATTGATCTTTTATTATAAGATGCAATAAGGGTATTTAAAATATCCTCACCTCTTTTAGGTATTTCATCCTTTATTTTTAGTCCTATTAAGGTAGTTTCTTTTTTAGCACCTTCAATTTCCAGTGAGGCATCAAGACTGGCTGACGCTGTTTTTAAATCTATCAGGGAAAAGTAAAACGTTCTAGGATCAATAGGGCCCCGATTATTTGGGTTGAGAATGAACCTGATTTGAACCCCATGAAAAATAATTGTCTTGTTGAGTGCATATGTAGTTCCATCTAAAGTAACACTAGAAGTTCCTGCAGTGACCTTAAATGAGCCTGAAAGCTGACTTTTTAACGAGTCTGGGTTTAGGGCCTCAAGAATGACTGGTGAAAACAAATAAGCCGAGCGATTAAAAAATTGACCTTTAATATATACCGGGGCATAAAGCCTCAGGTTTTTCACCACCTCATCGGCCAGAGGTCTGGATGCAAGTACTACAATTTCATTTTCAATTGTCTTCTGGTCTTTAGGATCAGCAGATTTTGATGCCCCTGTCAGATCAGATAGGTTAGAATCTGATTCTTTCAGCATAATTAATTCAGAAACTTCATAGGTTGGAACTGTATATTTTAAATACACAAAAGCTATACCCAGATTTATTACAATAAGAGCCACTAATAATGGCCAGTATTTTATGTAACGTTCAAGCATTCTTTCTAGAATACTTATTTGCTGACCAGAAAGATCATTGGTTTCAGAAATAGTTGATTCCATTTTGTTAACGTCGGTATAATAATGAAAATGAAACAACTAAAATAGAAACGATAGAGAGCAACAAGGGTACAAGTTGCCTGCCATTGCTTAAACTTCTTAACTTGTTTTTGTTTTGCTCCACATACACAACATCATTTGATCTCAGGTAGTATTCTGGTGAAGAAAATATCTTTTTATTTGTCAAATCTACCCTGGCGAAGGTTTTTTTGGTTGGTTCATCATGTATGATCAGGATATTGTCGCGTTTACCATAATTTGTAAGATCTCCAGCAAGCCCTATTGCTTCAAGAATACTTATGCGCTGGCTTGGCACATTTAAAACCGTTGGATTTTTTACTTCTCCAAGAATGGTAACTCTAAAATTTAAAAACCGGGTGGTTACAATGGGTGATACTAATAATTTCTGCTGGATTAAGGCTTTTTTTATCGAATCTCCTAATTGTTCAAGGGTAAATCCAACTGCTCTTACACTGCCAAGAACCGGGAATTGAATATTACCAGACTCATTAACCAGGTATCCGGCCTGCTGATCGGCAGAACTAATACTTACCGGATTAAACATGGTTGACGCCTCGGCGCTAAGTGAGGTTACTGAAATGCCTATAAGATCATTTTTGTGAATGATAGCTGTTACTCTTGGAGCTGACGTAATAGAAGATTCTCGAATATTATTGAAATAGGTAACTTTTTTGGTGTTAACGCAAGAGCTAAATGCCAAAAGCATGACAGTAACAAAAAGGAATGTACTTAATTTTTTTCTTTTCATATTTCGGGCTATATACGAATTATAAAGCAATGAAATTATTTTCTACTAATTTTTGAACAATCGGCAGAAAGATTAAATTTCTAATGTACATCTTTTTTAAAGTGTTATCGTTGTAGTCTTTTATTTGTTACATCTGTATAAATTATCGTTAAATAGTTAAATTCCGTTATATTTTTTAGATTAATTTAATCAATAATGCATAAGTGCTTGTTATCATTATTTTTGGCTTTTTTCGGGTTGGTTTTTTCAGCTCATTCACAAACTGTATTCAAATTCAAGTTACCCTCTAGCTGTCAGTCAAGTGCAGGTGTTTACCTGACAGATGGTACACTTGTTCGCACTTTATGGAGTAACCAGCATTATGATGCAGGAGCATTTCATAAGATTTGGGATAACAGGGACGATGAAGGCAAACTTGTTACGGGGCAAAAATTTCAGATTAAGGTTCTTTATCATACTGTAAATTACCATTGGGATGGTCCGATTGGCAATACTTCGGCAGCCCAGTCAGGAAAACATGTGTTCCAAGGGTTTTATCCGCTGATGTCTATGGCAGCAACTGACACTGCGAATTTTTACGTTTCAGGGTATAGTGAAAACTCATATAATCTGCATTGGTTCAAACAAGGCAACAGCCATTTTCAAACGAGTTTTGGCAGGGCCGACACGTATACTGCGATAGGGTTGATTTGCACAGATGGAAAGCGCCTTTATATAGCCGATAATGAAGGTGGTTATCATGAGGGTGGTAATATTTCTTTTGTTTACGCAGTTAACCTTAGTGATAAAACTGACTTCCATTTCTCAGAAAACCATCCGTTTTCAATCAATTATCGGGAAAGACTTTACGAAAGCGTGATAGATTTTGATAATACAAGTATTCCGATAAAATCATTTCCTCCTTCTCATACATTTATTCAGCATGGTGCGTCTGGCATGGCTGTTCAAAAACAAGGATCATTGCTTGCAATAGCCCATTTTAATAAAGATTCAATCTTAATTTATAATAAAATCTCAGGACATCTTGAAAAGGAAATTTCAGCTTTAAATGTTACCTCTCTTGCTATGTCTACTAACAATGATTTATGGGCTATTGTAGATGGTAAGGTAATTTGTTACACGCATCTTTCGACTAAGCCGGTGATTAAAACTCAAATAACTGGCTTTAGTAATCCACTTGCCATTGCGACTGATCCTATGGACGAAAATCAATTGATTGTGGCTGATGGTGGAGACAGCCAGCAAATAAAAGCGTTCACAAAAAACGGTATTTTATTATGGACATTGGGCACGAAGGGGGGGTACTCCGGTCATGGTATTAAAATAGCAGATAATAAATTTTGGTTCAGGCAAACACATATGGGTGATTTTACTTATGTGACCATATTGAAAGATCATTCTTTTTGGTTTGGCGATACAGGTAATAATAGAAGTTTGCACTTTAATCTCAAGCAGAAATTAATAGAGCAGATAGCTTATCAGACAACGAATTATAGCTGTTCAGTCGATGTAAATAATGCATCGAGGGTCTTTAGCGAATACCTTGAGTTTAAAGTTGACTATTCAAAACCCATAGGTCAGAGCTGGCAACTTGAAAAAAACTGGCTTTCTGGCTTAGACCCGAATTACTTTGGTGAATTTAACGGGATCAGGCAAGTAGTGACGCTGAAAAATAAACGGACCTACGCTTTGTTAAATAACCAGAAAACGAATTTAAAAGAAATTGTTGAACTTGGAGCGGATTCCATAAGACTGACTCATATTTGTCCGGTAAGCACGAATAGCAAAAAAATTTCTTTACAGGCAGATGGTTCTCTAATTATTACCCCGTTAAAACCAGATCTCGACTCCAATTTAATATGGTACAGGCAGAATCTACTTGGGTTTACATTAACCGGTGATCCTTTATATGGCAAGGCTATTGAAATTGCCAGAGTTCATGCACATAATTCAGACCCTGTTTCACGCTTTGGAGGGTTTGGTGATATAAAAACACCATTGACTTCAACACATATTTTAATCTCATTTGACCAGTCAAAAAATAAGGGTTTCCATCTGGGTGCAATCAGGTCAGGCGGGGTGAAGTGGCTTTGGAAAGCAAGTCCAACAGGGGAATTGGATGGCAATGGGAATTATGATATTGGCAATGGAGTTCAATATGCAGGTAATACAGTGATGGCTTCAGGAAAAAATATTATATACGGCTACCATGGTGAATTTTGGAAACAAGCACAGGCCAATCAGTTTATGCATTTTTATGATGATGGACTTTTTGTAGGGCAATTTGGGCAATCAAGTCAAGGGCATAGCCTTGTTGAAGGGGCAATTTTCGGATTTGCAGGTAATGGTTTTTCCCCCTCTCTTGTAAAAAATAAGGGGCATTTATATTTATGGGTAAATGATGAAAGTTCTAATGGGCCACAACGCTGGGATATTAAGGGCCTCGAATCAATTCATGAAATCATAGGATTAGGGCAATTAAATTCTACTATTCAATTAGATCATTAATTTATATTCCTACAACTTGAGAATTCTTTTTTTATGTGGTTCAATTGAACCTGGTCGAGATGGTGTTGGTGATTACGTGAGATTGCTGGCAAAAAAATTAACGGAGAATATGCATACAATCAGCATATTAGCCTTAAGCACTTATCATATAATGCATGAGCAGTATGTTAGTGAAGTGTATGATGGTACTTCTGTTGAGACGCTTTCAATACCCGCTGAATACCCTGGCAACAAAAGAAATCTGCTGGCAAAAAGCTTTATTGAAAAGGTAAATCCTGAATTAATCAGTTTACAGTTTGTGATCTTTTCCTATCATAAAAAAGGCTTGCCATTCAGACTTGGGTATGACTTAAAAAATATTGCCCCACATGCAAGGTGGCAAATTATGTTTCATGAAATTTGGATTGGTTTACAGCTAAATGCCTCAGT